>Ga0222659_1000015_pt1 | contig 123880 bp, 116 predicted proteins | sample AntAcemetagen547_FD_179850 | JGI IMG/M metagenome (GOLD analysis project Ga0222659, IMG submission 179850) | Saline water microbial communities from Ace Lake, Antarctica - #547 | ecosystem: Environmental > Aquatic > Non-marine Saline and Alkaline > Saline | place: Antarctica: Ace Lake...
GTCCTTTAAACTCCCTTAGACGCATTCGACTAGCCTACTTGTTTTCTTTTGCTTTTTTGTCTTTGGCGGCTTTCTTCATTGGCTCTTTTTTGTCACCGTCACCATCTAAATCTAAATAATCTGGCTTGTAATCACGTGTGTGCTTTACACCTTTGGCAGTCTTTTCTAGTGTACCGTGCTTGGTTTTTTTCTTAGAACCAACTGGTGCACCTGCGTCAAAGTCTTCGTTAACATCATACTCTTTGCCGCCAACCTTGAATTTGTCTTTGCCATCTTTTTTGGCCTGTGCTAACGCACCCGAAAATTCGTTGCCTTCATTTGGCTCTTCTTCAAGCTCTTGCTTTGCTTCTGCAAATTCAGCAAACTCTTTAAGTAGTCTTTGTTCGATCTGTGCAACACCTTCAGCAATGGCACTTTCGTTCGTGCGTTTCTTTTTTGTACCGCAACTAGACTCGTCCATCTCTTCCTCAGAGTCTTTCATTTCTTCCTTGCAATCATCAATCATAGCTTTTAGCTTGCCTTGATCGCAGTCAGGATGCATATCGCAGATTTCTTTCTTAGTCATTCCATCTTTGCACATGTCCATAACATGCTTCTTTGATGGCATTTTGCCTTCAGCACCTTCGTTAACTTCTTCATCTCCAAAGTTGAACTTTGCTTTTGCTTCTGCTTTGGACATGCTGTACTTGTCACTGAACTCGTCGCTAGTTAGTTCGTCAATATCGCCGAGCAGTTCTTTCATCTTACCTTCGGTAACTGGCTGTGCGCTTTCGTTTAATTGTTGTAACTTTCCTAAGATATCAGCCATTGCTGTATCTGCGGTTACTGTGCGCTTGCCTTCTGTAAGTGGCTTTGATTCGTCTGTTGCTTGCGAAAAAGTTGATAGTATATCTAGCATTTGTCTGTCAGTCATTGTATTATCCTTAATATCTTTTTAACTGCCCATTGGGCTTGTTGTTCCTTGTGGTACATCATTGGTTGTTTTGCCTGCGGCTGTTTTTTCAGCTACTGGCACTGAGTGCTTCTGTAGATCTTTTAACATACTGTCGATGCGCTCTTGGCCCACTAATTCTTGCGAACCTGGAGCATCTTTAAGTGTATCGTCTGTTAATAAAGCACCTTCATGGTCTTTTCCAGCTTCTTCTGCGGCTTGGGTCAACTCAGCAGTATCTTTGGTTTGTACACAAACATAGTCTGGGCTCATACCAGCACGTTCTCGTAGCATCTGTTCAATCTGCACAGTGGTTGTTGGGTAAGCAACTTCTACATCAAACTGCCAGCACTCACATGCACCCCATCTTGGAAATTCCTGATGCTCCATTACAGGCATGCTCTTTGGCTTGCTAACACTTACTAACTCGTAGGTGTCAAGAGCACTTTTAATCTGCTCCATCATTTTGCTTGGATCTTGTTTTGCCATCTTAACACGGAAAGTATATGTTGTGTTAAGAGAGGCTATATATTCGTTTAGACTTTTCATTGGTATTCGTCCTGTTTATAGTATATTTATTACTTCTTGCTGTTTTGCAAAATCTGATCTAGCAGTGCATTACGATCTAACACAACGCCTTGGCCGTCTACTGCTGTGTCTTCTGGTGCATCTTTGCTGGTCCGATGATCCAGCTTTGCTTTTTGCAACTGCAACTGCACCATGCGCAACTTCTTATCCATCTTTGCAGTTTTAGCAGTGATAGCATGACCTAATAATGTGCCTGCTGTTTGAAACACTTGTCCACCAAAACGGGGATCCATGTTCATACCCAGTTCCATCAAATCCTCAAACTTGTCTTTGGCCAATGTAGCAAGATCGTCCATTTCTTGATCGCTGGCTTCTAGGTCTCTGACTGTGGGCAGTGCAATGTCAATCTTGTCTATTGCATCATCTACTTGTGCAATAATGTTTCTCTGCTCTTGTATTTCTTGTTTGGCCTGCAGGCTTACTTCAGTGTCGTGCAGTATTTTAAAACTGCTGTCGCTGGATCCTGGTCCCAGGTCAGTGGGTAAATCAAATAGGTTTTCTAGTTTCTTAGTCATGCACGTATTTACCGTGCTTTGCCCTGGTGGAAGATATCATGTTCAGTTACTATACGGAACTTTAGGCCGTGTTGATCACACCATGCTTGAGCCGCTTGCCACTTGTGCATGTTTAGCACTGCCGCGGCTTGATCCCTTGGACTTTTTGCTTCATCCAACGAAGTTTCTTTGTTTGGCTTGACTTCAATTAGTTCTGCATGTTTCTCGCCATTCTTCTTTACATACACAACCATGAAGTCAGGAACGTATACTGTGTTTTTGTTAGTAAAAGGATTTCTATAAGGAATACGTATCGATTCGCTTGCCCACTGTAGTATAGCAGGATTCTCATCACAGAAGCGCATGAACACATGTTCCCATCCGCTTCTAAACTGTGGTGTTTTGTTTCCTACATATTTTGATGTATTCTTTACTTGATAAAATCCATTATGGTACTTGGAGCTCATGGCAATATTGATCGTTGTACGTATTTGTTAATGGTTGGTGCATTTTTTATTCCCAAGAAACTGGTTCCTACACGGTCGAAGTTTAAAAACATTGCAGTGTAGGCATCTAAGTCACCTATAGGGATTTTTTGGAATTCCTGCAATGTCTCCATTGGATTCAAACCTTGCTTTACACTTGTATAAATTACAGCACTGGCTAAAGCCCTAGCAGATTGTTTGTCAGCAGTAACAGTTTCAAAGAAACCAACTATAGCAGAATCAACGTTACTGCTTACTTCTACAGGAATTTCTGTAAAATTATTAAAATACTTTTGTATGTCTTTTTGGACAATAGCATTCAGATTAACTGATCCTAGGTTTGTGGGATTATTTTTTGTCTTAACCAAATTTGGCATTAATTATCCTTTGCAACACGCTGATTACTCGGTACTGATGGAAGTTTGCTTTCAATCTTATAAGCAGTGCCTTGTGCAAAATAGTTCTCTTGCGTAGTTGTGTCTATAGAAGTTAACTCAGACGCAGTATTACTAGTACTTTCTCCAAAAATTGAAGAAGAAAATATGGCACTATTGGATATTGTCATTGTGTGGTTTTTCCTGGGTTGGTGTTTCTACCAAATCTAATTTCAGGTGGAACTAGATCATCAATATTACCTGTTTCAACAAATTTTTGTCCTTGCTCTCCTGCTAGTTCTATCATTGACTGCAAATCTCGTGTGGTGTTAGGTCCTGTTGATGCAATTAGTCTATCTCCAAAAGGAGTACGCTTGAGTGCATTAATGCCATTTGTTACAGTGTTTGTGCCTGTAGTAAACGTTGTATCGTTTAGACTTTGGGGTCCTATCTTGGTCGTGCCGCTGGCGGCTCTACTTTGTTGGCTAAACAGTGCTTGCGCATCACTAGCTAAATTCTGTCCTATAGATGCTATTCTACCAAAGAATCCACTGTTAACTGGTGTAGTTGATTGGTCAGTTGCAGATACTGTGGATCCGCCTGCATCTTTTGCTAAATCTAAAACGTTATTAAGATTAGTTGTACCAGCAATGTCACCATTCAATGAAGAAAGACTTTCTATGAAGGGGAAACTAGCACCAAATCCTGGAGTTCCTGTTATCGGTGAAGTCACTGACTGGAATATATCTGGAATTGCACCTAATGATATGCCGTTGCTTATTAAATTGTTAGATCCAGGGTTGCTCTGTTTTGCCGTTGGATTGTCTAGTTTAATTTGTGTTTGTGCATCATTAAATTCTACAGAACTATTGTTTGGTACAAACACAGTATTCCTTGGGTCTTGACCACTTAATATGCTTTTAATTTGTTGTGTTAGCTCTGTTTCAGCAAGTCCTTTAAGATCTGTATTATTAGTTTCTAGATTTTGAAAAGTTCTAAACGCGGTAAACAATGCACTACCTACGCCAGCGGCATTTGTTCCCCTGGCCCCACCTGTGCCACTTTCGGATAGTATTGTGTCAATTGCATTAACGAAACCTCCTGGGCCCAATATACTTTCTACCCCGCCGCCTTGCGGTGTGAGTGGACTTGGCGACTTGTCATAATGTAACTCACCAAAGCCAATTACTGTTGAGGGATTGACGTCTCCTGTTGCGTACAAGACTGTTGTGAAGTCAACTGTCATCCTATGACTTAATGTAGCATTTTGACTAGCATCATGATTACCGTGTTCAAATTTTGTAATTATAGGGTTAATTAACGTGTATTCACTGAATCTTTTTTGATGTAAGCTATACACTCTGATGGCATTTAAGTATTGTGGTGTACCAAATGACGTGCCTCTCGGGGCATAACCAAAGTCATTTAACCCTGTTGAGCCTTCTGATAAACCAGGCACAAAAACTTCTCCGCCCTCTACCCTCGGTCTATACTTGGAGTTTCTATAATAGGTACTGTTTACTTCGCCCGATTCAGATCCCGAAGATGACTTGTAACCTAAATCTGTGTCGCGATAGTAATGTGTTAAGTAGTCAAACCAAAAGTGTCTAACTACATCTGCTGAATCGTCATGAAATTCAATATCAATTGAAGGATAACGTAATTTTGTTTGAACAATGTCTTTTCTATTGTAACTATTTAATTCTGTATTATCAACTGTGTATCGTGGCAAAGTAACTGCTTTAACCAACATCCCAGTTTCTAGTTGCTTGGTCCTAGCGTACGATGCTGTACTAGCAAAGTCAAAAAATACATGATATAGCCATGTATACTTAGGAGACAACCTATAGTTGTCAGTGACCATTAGTCTACTGGCGTGTTTGTAGTCTTTTACTGTATCGCCAGTACCTAGTTGTCTTAAAAATCCGTCAAAAATGTTTGCCATATATAGAGCCTTATATGGTATTTATCCCAAAAAAATACCCGGATTTTTTGTCCGGGTATTGTCTTAGTGCCTAATTTAAATATTAACCACCACCTGTAACTAGTGTACCTAAAGTTCTTCCTACTGCTGATCCTACGCCTGTACCAGTTGGTGTCTGGACTGCGTTATCATACATAATTGTTAAATCAATTTGTGCAGGATCATTTGAACTGTAGTCCATGTCACCATAGTTTACTTGGCTTACCAATGCACCATATAGTTCCCACGTTTCCAAAACATTAGCTTCATTGGCTCCGTTACCACCATCCAGCATTTCGAACTTAAGAACAAATTTGTAATCAATACCTGAACTTGCTGATGCTTGTTCTGCAAAGTCGAATTGTTTCTGAATTTGTTCTCCAACAAGTTTGCTAACATTCCCGCCAGCATCATCACGCAATGCAACTGTGATGTCCTGCCAGTTTGGTTTACCTATTAACTTAACTTTACTGTTATACACATCAAGTGTAATTGGGTCAAAGTTAAGATTTGGTCTGGCAATACTTACTACTTGTTTTGTGAGCTCTACTTTTTCGCTACTAACACCAAAGTTTTCAAATATCGCCCGGAAGCGGTATTTCATCTTTGGCATTAACAAACCTTGAGTACTTGCACTCTGGTCTGTACTCAAAGGTACTGTAAATCTGTTTAATGACGATATTGCCATATTATGTTCTCCTGTTATAAGTATTTATCGAAAATACCCATTGTGTTAACGGAGCCCGGAGGCTCTATTAAGTACTACTATTATAAAGTTCCTGCGGCTATATCACCTGGATTTTTTAGTCTAATTGGAATGAAGATAAATTCAACTGCCTTCATTGGTTCAATAGCAATATCAACATACAACTCGTTACGTGCAATACGTGTCGGAGTATTGTTTGAATTATCGCAAACTACCAAGTAGTCAAAAAGACCACGTTTAGAAACTAAATCATTTAGTGAGCCACTAATAATATTTGAGATTTGATCTCTTGTTATTTTATCGTTTGGTTCAAACAAGAATCCATCTCCAACTCTTGCAAGTGATGTTCGTATAAAGTTAACTAAACGTGCTACGTTAATACGATCCAAACTACTTGCGGTTGGATTACGAGTCTTCTGTCCAAATACAACTAAGCCAATGCCTGGCAAATTAGTAATTGGGTTGATCTTGTTTTCGTACAGTGTATCGCGTAGTCCTACTCTAATACTGTTAGTTTCAAACTCTCCTGTTGTTGAGTTAATATAACCAACACTAGAAGCATTGTCTACTAGACCTCGTCTTGTACCTGCTGGTGCAAACCACTGATACGCAACATTATCGTTAAAGATCATTGTGCGCAGTGCCATATGACTTGATGGGACAACAATAGCGTTGCCTTGTAAGTCTGAAGTCAGACCTGCTGGATAATACACACCTAAGTACGGATCACTAGTTGATAGTCCGTCTCCGTTAGTATTATTACTCCAGGCAGCAATGTCAGTAGCAGTTGGTGCTAGGCGTAACGGGGTATCACCAATAACAAACGCTGTATTCTTGCGATCGTTATTAAGAGCTACCATTTCATCAATTACTTCTTCATACCCTGGTGCGGCAATAATATTAAAACTATATTGATCTTCACGCACTTCAGTATTTGCTGTTACTGCACTTTGCATTGCGGCTACAATTGATTGTCTTTGTGCTTTACGTCCTGCATTCATAGCACCACTAGTTTGTACTCCACTTTGTGTTTGCCATGTGTTCTTTACAGTTGGTAAACTGCTACCCGCGCCTGGAACTGCTGGCAAAGTTGGGAATGCAGTTGCGTTAAACTTATCATTTACGTACTGTTTAATGTTGTATCCACCTCTACGCATGTTCCACAAAAGTGTACCACGTGGGAAAAGTCTATAGTCCGGTGCGTCTTGGTCAATATAATCACTTGCTAACAAACTTGTAATTGATGGTAGAGCTCCTGTGATAATGTCTGTAGTACCATCTGTATCCCAACGTGCATCTGCAAACACGATACCATTCTGACTTGTTTGGTCTGTGTTGTCAATTAATACAAAAGCAGTACCACTGTAGCGATAAAGTTTTGGATAGTTTTCTAAATCACTGCTGTCTAACCACAAATCACCTGCTTTGAGTGAAGTTACACCATCGCTTTGGAATGTTGGCTCGGTTGCACTAACTTGCACACCGTTTGCATCTGTCAGACTTAAATTAAAACCACGTGCATCTGTTGTTGACCCGTCATAGTAACTGCTCTTGTAGCCTTTCCAGCCACCGATATCAGCAATCATAATATCAACTGCGGCAGCGTCACTATAGTACCAAAGTGTGCCGTCTGCTGGTGCTTGGTATGGAGCAGTAGTGCTGTATGTGTATGTTAGTGCTTCCCAGTTAGTCAATGCAAGAACACTGCCAGCGTACAATATAGTACCTGTTGTGCTACTTGAAAAACCTGCATCTGCTGTTGGTGTACCCGAAACATCTGTTAGGTAAATATCACCACCATAGATATGAGTGAAAGTAATAACATTTGTACTACTTACACTAATGTCTAACTCTGGAATGTTAAGTGCTAGTATGTCGCTTACAAAAAGTGCTGGTGATGTACCTGACAATACTACTGTGTACTCTGTAATCACTGCTGAGCCAATACTGGTAACACCAATCTTTAGTTGCTCAGTGGCAGTAAATGGATTAGCGGCTGTTGCAGTACCACTAACTACTGTTTGTCCTGCTACTCTACGACTAAATGGCTTGTAACCACCTGTGCTTGTACGTAATGGATCATAAGCAACCCAAAGTGTACCAGCGGCAATACCATTACCGCCACCAGCTGGATCTAAACCATAAAGTGCATTTTCTGCTCTGTTGTAGAAAGGAGCAGCCTGTGTAGTGAATATATCTGTGGTTGTGCTGTACTTTTTAATAGTCAAATCAGCACCTGAACCAGTTGCACCAAGTTTAGCAAATACTGAACCTGTCGGACGTGGTGTTGTGTCTGTGCTTCTCCAACTTGGATATGCGGCAAAGCTACCGTAAAGCAATAGTGGGTTAGCGTATGTTCCTGCTGTAATGCCCAATGTTGTTAATGGAGTTCCTGATCCGTTAGCAATTGCAATCTTTCCGTCTGCTGTTGCTCCGTCGCTTTCTGCTAGGCTTGAAGCATACAAGTACAACTTGTTGCCTACATTAGCGGCTGTAACACCAGTAACTGCGGCAGTGTTGATTGAGCTAACAACTTGGTCTAGTGTCCTACCAGCGCCAGTATTACCAATAGTAACGGTATCGCCGTTAATTGTAACTGTAGCGGCTGGAGTGCTTGCAGGAATACTTGGTGAACTTGCTGTACCTTGGATTGTAGCAATACTAGTTGCCCAATCATCTGTTCCTATACGTACCCATGTGTTGTACTTTGCATCACCTGTTGGTAAATCTCCACCAGCTTTAAGGAACAAGTTAGCACTGCTTCCTGTGCCAAATGATACAGCATACTGACCAATTTGTCCAATGCTTGCTTTAGGTACATAGATGCTACTAACTAGTGTTTGATCAGCTGTGCTTGTGATCAGCAACGGAGTATTATTTGTAAATGTATTTGTACTAGCATTCCATGAATAAATGCCCCATGCACTTACACTCAAATCTAACCAATGTGTGTTGTTTGCTACTGCGCCTGTTGGGCGAACTGCTGTTGGTGCTAGTTGATCTAAGTCAACATTTGCTCTAATAGCAAAAATTTTGTTTACATTACCCAATGCGCTATAAGCTGCCATTAAGCCATATTCATTTCTCTCGTCACCATGCAATGGTGTGCCTGCGGCGCTTTGCTTAAAGCTGGGATATCCCATTGCGGCAATAAGTTCTCTTTGGCTATTATAAGTCAATAACTTATTTGCTCTAGCGGCTGTTGTGTCTGCGGCTGTTGTGCCTGAGGGATTTGTTTTGTCCTGGGCTGTGGCCATTATAATAAGTGGTACAGTTCCGACTGCACCTGGAACGTATTGACTTTCGTCTGTTACGGTAATTTCTACTCCTGGGGATACTAATGCCATGTTCTTTTCCTTTTTAAGAAACTTTGTTATATTTATAATAACACTATAGATTTTAGGTCGTTTAGATGCCTTTCGAAAGGTTTGCTTATAAATACTAGCATGCAACGTCCTTTATGTCCCACATGTCACGGTAATCCAGTGGCAATAAACTACTATTCTAAAGGCAAAGTCCGTTATAGAAAACAGTGTTCCGGTTGTGCTCGACAGGGTAAAAGGGGAAAACAGGTTGCCGCCTGGCTACGTGCTGGCTATAAGAAAAAATTAACTTGCGAACGATGCGGATTCAAAGCTAAACACAAACAACAGATGTTTGTTTTTTATGTAGATGGTAATTTAAAAAATAACAATTGGGTTAATCTAAGAAGCGTATGTGCTAACTGTAGGATAGAACTACAACAGACTACAAACTCCTGGGTCGAAAGTTCCATCAAAGACGATATATGAAATTCTTAATAAAATTTAAAAACTTCAACCAGCTGATCTGTAACATTGATGACAGCGATGTTGGTGCAAGGTATTACAGTTTAGTTAAGTCAAATTATCAACAGTCATTTCCTGTATATCGAGATCGACCTAAATTTACAAGACAGTACCTAAGTAGTTTGGCAGAACAAGCAAACAATCACTTCCGTTGGAACTGGGATGTTAACGAGCTTACCCTTGAAAACACAACACAATTACACAAAGATATAGAACAACTGCTAGTAGATGGATTTGACAGTATCCCTGCAGATCTGGATCATGTTATACACGATTTGCATTACGGTTTACATATATTACAGGATAATGTTACGCCTAGTAGGATAGGTTGGATGCAGATAGAATGGTACAACGACAGCGGCTTTGCACTAGAAGACTACAAGTTTAAGTCCAAATTGGATATTGGAGATCTTAGACTACAAAACCCTTACGTTGGACATGGTCCTTTACAAGTATACACCGAGAAGGATTTTACCAACATAAGCCAGACTTGTAAGTTTCATGATGTTGCTAAACCTGGTATTAACTTAATTACAGTGTCTACTGATAAGTTCAATGAAGAAGATCAACTAATAGAAAAGTTTCAGCAACATGATCCTAAATTTGTAGATCAACATGGTATTGAAAAAATTAAATCGTATATAGGATTCCCGGTTGTAGGGAAAGTTGAGAATATAGACTTGTTAGAACAAATAATAAGTTACGATTCGATCTTAGAATTAGAAAGTATTAAGTTTGATTAAAGTCGGCTACTGATCTTAGAGTAGAGATGATTTACAGTGCTGTTGTTGTTAAGCACTAGGTCAAACACAGTTTGTAGCCAAGCCCATTCACTTATGTGTACGTTTTGTTCTTCTAATTGTTTAACTGCATCCTCGTAGCCGTTACTGGCTAACATACCTTGCGGATACCATTCTGGCAGTGCTCCACGCTGGACCCACCACACTTTTCCGCCTGCTTTCTTTATCACTTCAACTTCGTTTGGGAAACGTACATCGCTAATGACTATGTCGCTATCTTGCTGTAACAGCCTATGTTCTAAACTAGCAATCCATATATCATTGTGGAAACTTTTACGACAAACTTCTGTACCCCAGTATTGCAGTACCCAACGTGGAGTAAGTTCGGGCATGTTTAGTCTTTCTGCCCACCAAGCGTCTACTTGTTCTCGCCATTCACGTGCTTCAGGGGTTGCACCTTCGAGCAGTTGTCTATCCCAACCAAAGATAGATGCTACAGCGTCGTTAAGTGCGCCAGCAAAACTGTCACGTTGATAATTGTGTTCATCTACTAGGTAGTTTGCTACTGTGTCTTTGCCGGATCCAATGAATCCACATATTCCTATAATCATAGATAGATTATAACACAATTAAGTTAAGAATCAAACGCCGTATTTGTTCTTTTTAGGTTTAGCTACAGGACTAAGTTTATTAACAATCGGATGCTCTCTACTGCCTTTAGGAACCATAGTCTTGCCTTTAATACCTTGCTGTTTCATAGCAGTTTTGGCAATTAGTTCGTCTGCGTCAGAATACATCCATATATGTGCATTGTCTTTCGTGGGGCCAGCTTTGGGTGTTTTAATATCCGGGGCACCAGCCATTGCTAATCCAATCCTATAATGATCGTAATAGTGTTCATTGCCAAGTTCGACTGCGTGTACTCCAGAGTATTTCAAGTTACTAGACACGTGCCCTTTATAATGATCTTCTTTAATAAATTCTTTTGCTCTCATTACCCAATTACCCAAGTTATCGGAATACTACCATCAATATAATCTCTAAGTTGTTGCTCTAAAGATGCCATTTCTTCATTTGCTTCTGCTTTAAGACTAGCACCGTTCAGAACGGTTCCGCCTTGTGGTCCTGCGATAGTAGCAAATTTTTCACGTGCTTCGCCGAGTATGCGTTTAGCAAAACTATATGCATACTCTTGTAACCACGGAAAAGCCTGGTAGTCATTTAACAACATGCTGTCTGGCTTATAGTTATATATGTGAAGTAAACAATCCTCCATGTCTTCTTCTCTAGGGATAGTACCTTGAAAAGGTATCTTACGAATAAGGGTTAACTTACGTGTAGTCCTGTTGTAAGTAAAATTCAGATACCCTCCAAACATTTTCATTGCTTGCTTTTGGTAGTCAACAAACAGTTCATAACTTAATAATCCCCCCACACGACCTGCTACTAGCATATACGTGTTAAGATAACCACTAGCAAACGGTTCGAACTGACTTGCTGTTGTACCTGTAACACTACCTATACCTCGTCTGTATGCGGCTCGTACATCCATAACAGTACTAGGCAAAATATATTCTTGTGTTTCTGGCTTTAGTTTTAAGAACGCATACGATTCTTCTTGACTGTTGCCAGCTCGCTGGCGATATTTAATTACGGCTTGGTCAATAGCCAAATTGTAGTGTTCTGTATCAAGTTCGACATCAACAATACCATCTGCTAAACGCAATCTAATGTAATCTGTGATTTCACCACGTTTTAATTGTACTGTTCCGTCTACTGGTACTGTGGTTACATCACCGAAGTTCCCATCTGGGTCATACTTAACATGCCCGTGCCCGGTGCCCGTAGCAGGCACATAGAGGCTATCGGTCCTTAGGTTTCCGTTAGCAAAAAATGTTGGTGATAGATCTTGTTCAGCCATATTAGTATTATCCTTATAATGTATTTATCAGGTTACTAATATTGGCTACAAAGCCTTTAGCAGGAGTATGTCTTTGTTAATGCGACCATTGGCAGGTATACTCACAGCTTTTATCTCATCTAAAAACTTACGTAACTGTACTTTACCCGCTTTCATAAACTCTAGTAACTTTTGTTCAGGTTTGCGGACCGTTTTACCCTGACTTTTGACAGTATCGTAGCCTAAAATGCTGGTTCCTTTAACGCTTAGGGGTCCAAAGGTATCGTCTGCTACATACTTAAACATCTTACGTGTTTTAACATTATACACCCAAAGTTCTTGTGCGCCTATAATATCAACAGGATTAATAGACACTAGTTTAAGTACGTTGTCCTCTTTTAGGTACTTCATCTTGCTAACTGATTTTTCCTTATTGGGGGCTCGTTTGACCTTTGCTTTTTTGGTTTGCTTCTTAACTTGTCTATACTGTTCTATTGCATCTTGGAACTTGTCAAAGAATCCAAATATGCGTCTGAAGTCTGCGGCCCTGTAATGACTATATGCTTCTGTTAAATCTTCGTCAGTACCTAGTTGTGCTTCTTTAAGTTCGCCAACATACTGCTCGGCCCATTCTGTATACCGGCTCAATTGTGCTTGTGGTACATTGCTGGCTTTGAAATATTCAAATGCTTTGGGATCAATCTTCTTGCCTACAATCAAGTCGTCGACCAGCCCATCAAAGTGTGCAAGGTGCTCGTTAGTCTTTTCCTGCAACCTGTCTTGGATGGTTTTTACTTGGCTTGGTGCAGTTACCTTCTTACTGCCTTCTTCCTGAATTTCGATAGGGTCAACAAGTTTGGTCACGTGTTCGATAGTTTCCCTAAGATATTTAACATGTGGCTCTTTCAGCGGCATGCCTTGTTTGTGTGCCTTAACCAAACTGCATGCTGTCAATGACAAGCTACGGTCTGAACTTCGTACAAAGTTGCTTACATCTTCTTTTTTGTAACCACTGTCCTGCATCCATGATACCAAATACTTTTTAAGATCCTTTGGCGAATAATGATAGTTGTAGTAATTAAAACTTTGTCGCATGTGGTGGTCAAATTCAGCTTCGTCCATTTTTAATGCACGTTCGGTATCCCACACTGGCTCGGGCCCAGTACCTTTTTCGTCTGCTAGTTTTTGCATTTTAGCTTTCGCTTTAGTATTAATTGCCATATTATACGCTCCTTAATTATCTAACAAAGTACTATTATACGCTCATTGAGTATATATGTCAAGCACCTATTAGAATCAACAACTTACACCAGGTTCTAAATACCGCTAAATACTAGATATTATAGGATTTTATTGTGCCACGGTTATCACTCTGGAAAGACGGAAGACACTCAAACGATTACAAGTTTATGGATCGTGTTATCGGCGAAGAATTCACTGTCGGTGGCACTGGGGTAAACGTACACAAATACCTTGGTACTCAGGAACAGAACACAGTAAAAGTAACTAATGCGACACAAGGTTCTGCAGGTGTTGTTCTTTCTTTTGCTAGTACATCAAATATCGAATTAAATTATTATGTGTCTGGGACAGGCATTCCTGCAGATACCAAAGTTATTGCTAAAAATGCAACAACTGTTACACTAAACAACAGCACAACTATAGCACTGCTTAGTGGCAGTACTATTAAATTTTACGACAACCCGAGCGAGCCGAGTTATACAACTCAAAGTGAAAAAAATATTCAGGACTTGTTCTTCTTAGAGAACAGAGACCGTAAGTACGACACTGACATTTATCCAATGCGTGGAATTTACACAGTACAGGATACTACGTTTGATCTGAGCCAATTTGGCATGTTCTTACAAACAGGCACACTGTTTATGACGTTCCACATTAACGACATGGTACAATCACTAGGTCGTAAAATGATGAACGGTGATGTGCTAGAGCTACAACATCTATTAGATTATTATCCACTAGATGACACACTGCCTGTTGCACTTAAAAGATTCTACGTAGTAAGTGATTGTCAAAATGCCGCTGACGGGTTTAGTCAAACTTGGTGGCCTCACTTATGGCGTGTGAAACTTAATCCGCTGACAGACAGTCAAGAATACAAAGACATACTTGATAATATTAAAGTTGATGCTCCTGATTGGGATCCAACCAATGGCAATGTTAGTCTCGGCAGTGTACAGAGTACTATTGAAACTTATCAGAATATAAACAATGCTATTATCAAAGAAGCAGAAAAAGAAGTTCCACTAAGTGGCTACGATATTAGTCATCTTTACATTAAGTCAACAACGCCAGACGGCAAGTATCCAGGTGACCCAGTTGGTGTAACTGCTGACGGTAATGTTACTGCTGATAGCGATAGTGTAAGCACAGACTATGCTATCTTGAGTCCACAAGCAGTACCAGAAGGATATTTAACAGGGACAGGGCTAGGACCAAATGGTATGCCAGTAACAGTTGGCATTGCTTTCCCGAATGGGCCATCAGTAGGTGACTATGCACTTAGATCAGACTACTTGCCAAACAGGCTGTTTAGATATGACGGGAGACGTTGGGTGAAAATTGAAGATAACGTAAGAACAACACTTACACCAGGATCAGAGAACACCACACAACGTAGTGGCTTTGTAAACAACACAGAAACATACACAAACAATTCAGGCAATGTAACAGTAAGACAAAGTCTTAGTGATGCATTAAAGGCTAAGGCAGATAATTAATGGCTCAACAATTTTTTTACGATGGACAAATACGCAGATTCCTAGTTCAATTTATGCGAATACTCAGCGGATTCCAAGTTGAATTTGGTAAAAACGCTGACGGTGTAAAAACGCTACAGACTGTTCCCATATACTACGGGGACCAAAGCAGACAAGCCGCTACTATCCTACGCAATAATAGTGAGAATGCACTCAATGGCGTGCCTGCTATGAGTGCATATATTTCAGCACTGCAATATGATCAGTCCCGCATGCAGGATCCTACACATGTAGGAAAGATTAACTTACGTCAACGTCAGTACGATCCCGAGACTGGAACATATACTGATCAACAGGGAGATAGTTATACTGTTGAAAGACTAATGCCTGTTCCTTATAAGTTAACAATTATCTTGGATATTTGGTCGAGCAACACTGAACAAAAAATGCAAATAGTAGAGCAAATTGCTACGTTATTCAATCCAAGTTTTGAAATTCAGTCAACAGATAATTATGTTGATTGGGCTAGTTTAACTTTTGTACAATTAACTGATATGTCATGGAGTTCAAGGACTGTGCCGATGGGAGCAGATGAAAGTATAGACATTGCTAGTCTTACTTTTGAAATGCCAATTTGGATCGCAAGTCCTGCTAAGGTTAAGCGTCTTGGTGTGATACAAAAGTTTATTGGTAGTGTTTATGACGAGCAGGGTGAATTCAATGAGGATACTGTATTAAGCAATCTTGTTGCCCGTGTAAAAGTCACACCGTTAGAGTATGGCATTTACTATACTGGAAATCAAATGAAGTTGGTTAAGCCAGAAGAAGTTGTTAGCGAGGCTGGTGTTATAACCAAAGTTGCTCCAACAAAAGAAACTTGGGAAGCACTGATTGGGGTATATGGCACACTGGTTACAGGTACCACAGAGATAAGATTAGAGTTAGCAACTGGTAACGAACTGATAGGGCAAATTGCGTATCACCCAACAGATCCAACTATACTATTGTTTACCCCAACCGAAGATACAATGCCTCTCAACACACTAGAGGCAGTAGCTAAAATTATAAATCCAATCAACATTACTGTAGACAGTAGTTTAACAAGCCCTACTACAGGAACACGCTACTTGCTTACAGATCACATTGGTGCTGAAGATAACGAAAACTACAGTGTCTGGGGTGATATAGTTGCTAGTGGGAACGACATAATAGAATATAACGGATCAAGATGGATCGTTGTGTTCGATAGCGGTGAAATTACAGATACAGAATATGTAACCAATACAAATACTGGTGTTCAATATCGCTGGACCGGGTTAGAATGGGTCAAAAGCGTTGAAGGTTTATATCGAGGTGGTGAGTGGAGTCTGGCTATATAGGCTGTGGTGCATTAGTTTACAGCAAATCAACACACAGATACTTATTTTTGTTGCGCAACCGCAAGCGACATGCAGGCACATGGGGTTTAGTTGGTGGCCGTGTTGAAGATGGGGAATCGCCATTACAAGCACTTGAGAGAGAACTAGTAGAAGAAATTGGTACGGTAGTATCTTATAACAAAATAATCCCAATGGAAAAGTTTACAAACGAATCCAATAATTTCGAATATCACACATACTTAATACCAGTAGAAGAAGAGTTTGTGCCAATACTGAACGACGAACATAGAGGATATGCATGGACCAGCATAGCCGATCACCCGAAGCCTCTGCACCCGGGTGTTTGGCGTACTTTTAGTTTTAAGGTAATACTGGAAAAATTAAAGATAATGGAGGCAATCTTTACAGATCACACTCTGTTACCAATTGATGAAAACTGATCCTGCGGAAGTTAGAGCACTCTTTCCAAGCGCCAGGTATGTTGCCTTTACCAGTTTTGTTTACATGAATAAACTCTACTAACGGGTACGCTTGCATTAGTGTTTTAAGTGCAAGACCATAGAAATCATCAGTAACCACTGTGTCTTCAATTTGATATGCATTAGTTCCTGTGTAGACATTATTATTGTTACCGTGTGTGTCTTGTCCATCAAACCCTACTAGATAGATTTTGCTGTGTCCATCAAATGCAGCCATGTAAGCTGCCATGGCACCTGCATTCCACTGCGGATCCTGTGGCATCATATAAAATACCCCTGGGTGATCAAAGATTTGATCCGAGTTTGCGTAAACAATTTTTCTCGTTGCTCCACCAGTTTCGACTAGTTCTTGTGCAATCTTATCGTTGTTAATTACCAAAAAGTCTACGTCATAGTGTGCATCTCGGTGTATGGCATTGCAACCATATGTTTGTAATTTTGGTTGCTTGAAGATATAGTTAATATCAAAATCACCGCGACTCAGGCCGTTGCCAAGCACCACAGCTTGTTGTCCAGTTCTGTTGTTATCTAGTATTGATGGTTCAATTGTCTCTGTTTCGTATGTCCAGGAGCCGTTTTCGTATGTGGCTGTGGCGTTAATTTCTTCGCCAGTGTATGTGGTTCGCAGACGTTGGTAAAAGTTTTGCATTTGTTAGCTCCATGTAGTTGTTATTGTTAGCTAGTATATTTATTTTGGATTGTTATCTTTCACTGTCTTAATCGCATTATAAAAGTCTGCAAACTTTACTTTTAGATCTTCGTCTGCATCAATAGCATGCCACAACAGATCTAACTGTTCTGTGATAGATGGATACGAAAACGCACGATTTTTATCTACTTCTTTTTCTGCGTCTGTCATGTTTTCTATAAGTTTTGCCATTATGCTATTGCCTGTATCAGTAACATTGGTTTAATTGGAGCTAGGCGAGTGCCCGAAGCAGTAGTACCATCCCACCAGACATTTTGATGAAGCGTGTGAGAATAACCGCCACCATAATGCCGATGCAATCCTCTAATTGTTTTTGCACTTGTCCAACTGGTAAACTTTCCGTTTGCGGCGTCATCGCTTGCGGCGGCGCAATCAAAAACCCACTCTACACCAAGTTCTAAGTTCGCATGATGCCAGTTTGTTGATGCATAGTTGGATGAATAGTTTCTAGATGACGGGATAACATCTGTTCCATCTATTTGAACTTTAAAATGTGAAATGCCAGAATAGCCGGTACAATCCCACTTGAAATTGTATCTATATATGACTCTTTTTGTTCCTGCTGGTGGGGTATACGCTACAGAACTACCTGTCATTACTACATGTGAGGCTGTTGATGCCTGTCCGGCAGTAACATTTGTAATAGTATATGACCCAGATAGAACTGATACAGTTGAACCATCACACATACAAGCAATTGTTTCAATAATTTCGCCTGGCCTATATGTGCCTGGAGTAATTTTACCGCTGGTTGTGATATCACCACTAGGGTCAATTGTCATTGCGGAATTAGTTATACCACTACCATAACTGTTGCTAGTACCAAAAATCAGTTTAGAACCACCACCTGTGTACTGTGCTCCAATTCTTACATGCGGAGCGGCTTGACTTGCTAGATATTTTCCTTCAATTAAAGAAACGTAATTATCAGCAGTATAACTAGTTTGCGAAACTTCAACGCCCTCACCAGCAGTTGTTCCTGTAAATGTAGACCCTAATGTATTTGCGGCATTTATTTCTAAACTTGTAGTAGGACTAGTCGTACCAATACCGACTTTGCCAGCGCTGTTGATACGCATACGTTCTGTACCGTCAACACTAAAATTAAGTATTGAACCAGCACCTGCATTAGTTGGATCAGACGTTATACCTATAGATCTACTTGAATTACTAAGATTAATTATTCCACCAGAATAACTAGTATCAGCAACACTTCCAACAAAGGCTTGACTAGTAGCCATTGATGTACCAACGGTTACTAAATTAGTAGTTGGACTAGTAGTACCGATACCGACTTTACCAGCACTGTCAATTGCCAATGAATCGTCTGGTGCTGATCCGTTAACATCAATAGCGGCAGGTAAGGATTCAATGCCTGTTAATGCACTGCCGTCACCTGCAAATGCCGTAGCAGTTACAGTACCAGCTACATGCAGTTTTGAGCTTGGCTCAGCAACCCCAACACCAATGTTACCGTTGCTTTTAACTCTTAATGAATTGGCAGGGGCACTTTTATCAGCTTTGATTGATGTCCCAGAAGTTGCTACTCTATTTCCAATATATGCCATTTATAATCTTCCCGCAATCACTTCAATAGTGCCAACCGTTTCGGAGTCATAAGATTCAAGTGCTTTGCCTACCACTGTTCCAAAATTTGGTGCTGTGCAGGAAGTGCCTGCTCCTGCTATATTACCAGAAACAATCATGTCTCCACGTTGTATTTTTCCATGCACCTTACAAGGAACACGACCTGTTAGTGCCAGGTCAACAACATTTTCTGCCACTAGGTCTTTGTTCATTAAAAATGCAGGATTGGTACTGACTATGCCCGCCACTGTGGGATCCATGTAACTGTTGCTGGATGTAACTTCTTTTGGACCGCCTATTGTCATAACAGTTCCTGGGTCATATTGGCTATCCGCTACGTATTTTTCAGCCAAGTCAGCATACAATGCTTGTGTTGCTGTACCTGTAAAATATGTTGCTGTAACATTACCACTAAAGTTTCCGTGTACTGCTTGTACTGTTCCTGTTGCGTTAACATGTGAAGCACCTACGTTACCGGATGTAGTTAGCAAGTCAGTACTTGGGTTGTATGTTAAATTAGCATCAGTTTCTAACGCGGTTGTAGCCCCTTGTGTATCGCTGAATACCAAGAAAACAGTTTCGTTATTGCCATCATTAGCTGTATTAATAACTGTTTCAGCTGTTGTTATAACGTCGGGTTCGTTGCCTAAATATGCCATTGATTATCCTAGGTCGACGATGACAAGTAACTCATGATAGAATCTGTACTGGTGGTTGTGTCAGAAGAAACACTTATTGTGTCGCCCTGTTCAAGAACTACTTTTTGATCGCCACCAACGATTACTATTGCACCACCACTTGCTATTGTTGCGCCTTTGATCATGTTTACTGTTGCCCCACCACTTTTGCTTAGTGTTGCTGTTACAGCTATATTATTTGCGTGTATATTTGATAAACTAAAACCAATAATGGTGTGTGTTGTACTTGACGAGACTGTGTCAGACACCTGTGCAGGGCTAGTCCCTATGTTCCCGGTTACTACGCTTTTAAATGCCATTTCTAATTCCTATCATACTGTATTTAACCTAATGCTATTGCATACTCAATTGCTGTTGCTTCAGTAAGACCACCACCACTTGCGGTAGCAAAACTTAGTGTACCACTGCCGTTTGTAGTCAACACTTGATCGGCAGTACCGTCACTTGTAGGGAAAGTGTACGCACTGTTGATTGTAATACTGCCAGCGTGTAAACCTACTTGTGATACGGTCAAGTCACCTGTGCTTGCACCTGTTGCTGTGGTGGTACCTAGTACAAAAACATCTGCGCTTTCGTCCCATATGATCGCGGCATTGTCGCCTGTGCTACCACGCTCAAATATAAATCCTAAATCGTTCGCATTACTACCGGCACCACTGTTTAATTCTATTAAACTATCTGATATGGTACTGTTTGTTGTGTTTATTGTTGTGGTGAGTCCACTTACTGTTAAGTTACCTGTAACTACTGCATTGTTGGCATTTAGTGTGCCCACCGTTATTGGTGCGTAGCTTGTTGGTACTAGGTTGGCATCTCCCGCACCGCCTGAGTTAGTGAATGCTGTATAGAACGAGTTGTCTGTTTCGCTCCAGTATACAGCGACGTTTGAAACCAAACCGTTTGCTCTGTTGAAAACAAATCCAACATCACTGTCGTTGGATGTTGACCCTTGATGCAGGACCAACAGTGGGTCATTAAACACTGTGCTGTCTGAGTTTAAGAATGATAATGGCGGTCTAGTTAATGGCATAATATAAGTCTATAAAAATATGTGTATATATTTATTCAAAAATAAAGGGACACCTAAATGTCCCTTTATTGTGTTGCTTAAGATATTGCAGGTTATACTTTACCTACAACTACCTCAATGGTTGCTTTTACACCATCTTCTAGTGTTTCTAGTGCTTTACCAATCACAGTACCTGTTGCTGGGTTGGCGTGTGCTTTCGCATAACCAAATCCTGCTGATACCATCATGTCACCTTTGACTACTGGACCAATTGCTAAACATGGAACACGGCCCATAAGTGCCAGTGCTACAACATTAGAACCTGTTAGTCCACCATTCATCAAGTGAGCTGGGTTGGTTGAAACAATACCTGCTACACGTCTTGAATCTTCTGTAGCAGTTGTTACTTCTTGTGCTCCACCAAACTCAAGTACTGTGGCTGCTGAATAGTTAGCATCTGCTTGATAGTTCTCAGCCAAGTCAGCGTAAAGTGATTCAGTAGCAGTACCAACAAAGTAAGTTGCTGTAACATTACCACTAAAGTTTCCGTGTACTGCTTGTACTGTTCCTGTTGCGTTAAGACTTGCAACACGAACATTACCAGCTGAGCTGTAAATTACAGCCTTACTGTTAACCACTGTATCAGCAACTGAAGTATCAACTAAGTTTAGTTCAGCGGCTGTTGAACTAACAGCAGTACCGTTGATTAACAATGATGAAACATCGGTTGCTTTGTTAAGCACCCACTTGTCGCCTGAGTTGGCGTAAGTAATTGTAGCACTTGCGCCATCGACTGTAATACCAGCACCGTCTGCAGTTGCGGCATCTGCGGCACCTGAAGCAAGAACAATGTTTTTATCATCAACTGTTAACGTTGTTGAATTGATTGTTGTTGTAGTACCGTTAACAGTGAAGTCACCGCTAACAATCAAGTTGTCGTCAACTGTAACTGTTCCGCCTGCTGAATCAATTGTTAATCCACCGCTTGTTGTATCAATCTCGTTCGCACCTGTAACACCAACTTGGATGTTTTGTGCTGTGAGTTGACCAGTTACATCACCAGTTACAGCACCAGTTACAGCACCAGCAAATGCGGCTGATGTTACTGTACCTGTGCTTGGATTGTAATGTACACCGGTGTCATAGTTGACTGCTGTTAATGCACCACTAGTAGCTGAAGCAAAATACAAGTTAAAGTTTGTATTTGTTGCTTCGTCTTGAGCAATAGTAGCACCAGCGGCTGCCCAACTTAGTGTGCCTGAGGCATCACTAACAAGAGCGTAACCGCTTACACTTGCATCTTCTGCTGGCAGTGTCCAAGTAATGTTTGAACCCACTGTGGCTGGAGCTTGGAATGCAACAAAGTTACTGCTGTCTGCATCATTAAAGCGTAAATCACCTTGGTTACCTGTTACGAGATCAGTTACATATAATGTACCAAGCCTGTTGCTTGAGCTACCAATGTTTTGGGTAGAATTGGCTGCCGGTACTAAGTGTCCATCTGTGTCAATTGTCCAACGTAGTGTTGCGGCACCTGCTCCTGCGTAGATCTTAGCACCATTGTCTGCGGCTTCAAACTGTACATAACCATTTGGTGACTCTAGTGCAGCCACTGTTGAAGTTGTAATAATTCTACGTACTTCAATCTTGTCGCCTGTTGCTGGAGCCTCAGTAAATGTTAGTGTAGTTCCGCTAACACTGTATGCTGTGGTTGGAAGCTGTACAACACCGTTAATACTTGCAATTACGCCTGCTGTTGTAGCTGCCGCACCAAGTGTAAAGCCTGTTGTACTATCATCACCGTCAAATGTATCACTAGCAAGTACAGTAAATTCACTACCTGCTGCGGTCCATTCACTGCCATTGTAAAACTCTAAATTAGCAATACTGGTGTTAAAACGTATCATACCAGCAGTGTTGGTACCACCAACACTGCCTGGACGTTGTGCTGTTGTACCACTTGGTATCAAGATACTGTCTGTGGTGTTGATTTGCAGTTTAGCACCAGTAACCAAAGTACTTACTGAGGCACTATTACCAATCAACACCTGATCGTAACCACTTGCACTACGTGCCCAAAGCAATGATGTGTCATTTGCACCATAAACTTTAACATCGTAGTTAGCAGTTTGATCAGTATTGAGTAGCGCACCGCCACCAACATTGATGTTACCACCAATACCAGCACCACCAGTACCTGTAATTACCAATGCACCTGTGATATCGCTTGTGCTTGCTGTACCTGATGTGCCAACAATGTTGCCTGCTAGTGTCGAAACACCACTTGCATCAAGTGAAGTAAATGCACCAGTACTAGCACTTGCGGCACCAATTGGTGTTCCGTCAACTGCACCACCGTTAATGTCAACGTTACCACTACTAAAGTTAGTAGCAACCAATGTTGTAACGTTACCGTTGGTTGCGTTTACACCAGTTGATGTAGTATTTTGTGCATTAACTGTTGTGCCTGTTAGTGTTGTAATGTTGCCGCTGGTACTGTTTATTGTGGTACTTGTTGTTGTCTGTCCGTGTATTGTAGGAGCAGTAAGTGTTGTAATATTACCAGTAGTAGCATTAACTGTAGTACTTGTTGTGGTTTGTGCATCAATGGTTGGTGATGTCAATGTTGTAATATTACCAGCTGTTGCATTAACTGTAGCACTATTGAGTATTGTTGCATCTACTTGTGCTACAGTTGAAGTACCTGAAGCACTTAGTGTTGTAAATGCACCAGTACTAGCACTTGCGGCACCAATTGGTGTTCCGTCAACTGCACCACCACCAACATCAACATTACTTGAGCTAAAGTTTGTTGCAACCAGGGTTGTATTGATAACATCAGTTGCTGTTAGTGTAGTAATATTACCTGTTGTAGCGTTAACAGTTGTACTTGTTGTGGTTTGTGCATCAATTGTTGGTGATGTCAACGTTGTAATATTACCAGCTGTTGCGTTAAGCGTAGTAGTTGTTGTGGTTTGTGCATCAATTGTTGGTGATGTCAACGTTGTAATATTACCAGCTGTGGTATTAAGTGAAGCACTGTTTAATACAGTAGCATCAACTTGAGCAACTGTTGATGTACCACTTGCACTTATTGTTGTAAATGCACCAGAGCCTTGTGACGAAACACCAATGTTAGTACCGTCAATTGTACCGCCATTAATATCAACGTTACCTGAGCTAAAGTTTGTTGCAACCAATGTGGTGTTAATTACATTTGTGGATGTTAGTGTTGTAATGGAACCAGTTGTGGCTTTTACTAGTTTGTTAAAGTTCCAACTGTCATCTGCACTTGCGTATGTAATGGTTGCGGAGGCACCGTCAACTGTAATACCAGCACCGTTAGCGGATGCGGCATCTGCGGCACCGTCAGCAATAGTAATGTTCAAATCCTCAACATTAAGTGTTGCTGTGTTAATAGTTGTTGTATCACCTTCAACTGTCAAGTCACCAGTGATAATAACATCACCACCAACGTTTAAGTTTTCACCAATACCAACGCCGCCTGTAACAACTACCGCACCAGAACTTGCATTGCCGCTGCCTTGTGAACTTGTAACAGTTGTATTACCACTTGCTGTTAATGTAGTAAATGCACCAGTACTAGCACTTGCGGCACCAATTGTGGCTCCGTCTATTGCTCCGCCATTAACATCAACATTACTTGAGCTAAAGTTTGTAGCAACCAATGTGGTGTTAATTACATTTGTTGCGGTTAGTGTGGTTACATTACCTGTCGTGGCATTGAGTGTGGTAGTTGTGGTTGTTTGTGCATCAATGGTTGGTGATGTGAGTGTAGTAATGTTACCAGCGGTAGCATTTAGTGTAGCACCGTTCAGTATGGTTGCGTCTACTTGCGCTACTGTTGAAGTACCCGAAGCACTTAGTGTTGTAATATTACCAGTTGTAGCATTAAGTGTGGTAGTTGTGGTAGTTTGTGCATCAATTGTTGGTGATGTAAGTGTTGTGATGTTACCAGTTGTAGCGTTAAGTGTAGTACTTGTAGTAGTTTGTGCATCAATTGTTGGGCTAGTAAGCGTAGTGATGTTACCTGCTGTACTGTTTAATGCTGGAATAGTAGCAGTTGCGGCATTTAATGTTGTAACTAAGCCTGCGCTTATAACAACTTCACCAGTACCATTTGGTGTTAGTGTAATGTCACCATCAGTGTTAGTTGATGTGATTGCGTTTAAATTGATAGCAATATTGTCAACTGCTAAATCACCAGTAACATTCAACCCACCAGTAAGATTTAAATCTGTGCCATCAAACGTAAAGTTAGCATCATCTTCCAATGCACCACTTGTTCCAGCAATAACTACGCGGTTGTTTGTTAGATCACTTACAGTGGCACTGCCTGCTGTTAGTCCTGTTACATTACCAGTTGTAGCATTTATTGTTGTAGTTGTTGTAGCAATTGCACCAATTGTTGGTGCAGTAAGTGTTGTGATATTACCTGCTGTACTGTTTAGCGTGGTTGCATACCATGTAGCGGCGTTGCCTGTTGTTGCTGTAATTCCGTCGGCATCAATGGTTGTGAATATACCAGTAGTTGCACTAGTTGCACCAATTGTGGCTCCGTCTATTGCTCCGCCATTAACATCAACATTACTTGAGCTAAAGTTTGTAGCAACTAATGTGGTAGTCAGTGAGTTGGTTACGTATTCAAGAGTTGTGTTAAGTTCAGCGGCCGTTACCTTACCAGTAACCTCTTGATATCCCACTTTAACATTGGCATACCCACTGTTGTTAATATTTGTAATACCTGAACCAGTGTCAGTTGTTGCTATTGCAACAAAAGCACCTTGTGCTTCGTCCCAGGCCCATGCTACGTTTACACTGCCCAATGCGGCAAGTGAAGCAAGGTTTCTGTTTACCAACAAGCCAATGCTGTAGTTTGATAAATCACCTGTGTAGCCGTTGTTATAAACAACCAACGGATCGTTAATAAATGTGTTTGTACTGCTTACTGTTGAAGTAGTTCCTGTAACCGATAAGTTACCTACGATGCTGACTTCAGAGTTAAGAGTTAATGAGGTAGCAAATAGGCCACCTGTGAGTGTAGTGTTTGCAATTTTGGCACCTGTAATGGTGCTATCAGTTATCTGATTATTTTTTATTCTGGTGACGGCCATTCTAGCTTCCTTTTTTATGTTATACTAGCAGTTAACGAGACAGATAGGCCTTACCACAAAGTAACACCATCAGGTTTTTAACTAAATGTATTTATTGCAATCGCAAGGAAACACCTTTGTCCGTTTTAATTTTGAATCAGTTTGGGAAAAGGAAGGAAGGGGTGTTATGAAGAAGTGTTGTTGTGTTTATTTAGCTTATTTTATAAAATTATTCTGCTTGTTTTACTGGTGTAAAGGAAGGAAATACTCTGTTCCGCCGACGTAAACTTTGAGCCAGGCTGCTGGGTCTGTGGTATCGCTAGGTGTGCCAGATGTGGCACTGACTTCTAAGTTTCCTGTTAGGCTAATCACGTTACCTTGTAGCGTAACCTCGCCTGTTCCGTCTGCTTTGATTGGTATATTGCCATTACTTGCACTGGTAATAAACTTGCTGTTGACTTCTAAGTTGCCGCCCAACTGTGGACTGGTATCTTGAATTAAACTGTTGAGACCTGAGCTTGCAACTGCTACAGCTAGGAAACGTACATCAATAATGTCAGATGACAGCGGAACTTCTGTAAATGTTATGTCTGTACCGCTGACGCTATACGCTGTATCTGGGTTTTGGCTAGTACCGTTGATGCTAACCAAAACACCATCTGCTGTAGACTCTTGGTCTAATGTAAATGTACTTGCGCTACCATCTGGATTAATTGTCTGTTGTGTAATTCCGCTAGAACCTGACGCCCATGTGGATCCTGTATACCATTCTAACGTTGAGGTAGATGTGTTAAATCTAATATAACCTGCATCTGCTATTGCTGGTCGCTGTGCTGTGTTTCCTGTTGGTACATCCAGTGCAGTTACTCCGCCAATTTTTACTACATTGTTGGCGCCGGATATATTTGGACTTATAACCACATGCTCGTTTGTACTGGTAATTGTTTCACCGTTAATAGTTAAGTACTGTATAGTAGCACTACTATCATTAAATGAACTATTACTGCTTACTGTGAGCTGTTCGGCGTACAAACTGGTATCAAACGTACCAATATCTGAATCAATGTTTCCAACAAACCAAGGAGCGGTAACATTGCTAGTAAAACGACCAAACGTTCCTAAAATGTTACCACTGATATTTGCTGTAACATTGCCGCCAGTGATGGTTGCTTCTGCGATTGTCCCTGTACCAAACGTGCCTGTGTATCGGCCGCCGCTGATATAAACACTCTTGCCTGTAAAACTTATTCCATTAGGTAAGTTGTCACCAATAAAGTGCAATACACCAGACTGGTAATCAAAGAACCATTCGTCGTTGTTTCCGGAACCAGTTGCGAATACTTGATCGCCGCCGCTTGCTCCTGCGGCATCACTTGACGTATGAATATAAACTTTTACTTGGTAAGTTGAGCCAAACTCAGGACTGATCCAGTCTGTTGTTCCTGTTTTCCATGTTCTGTTTGCTGTAGAAGTTCCGTCTAGTGTAGTTTCAATTGGATTGCTAGTTGGGTAAACTGTTACAGGTGATGCACTGCTACCTGGAAGTGTTGCTGGTATAGTCGAACTCTGTGACCATATTGTATCGGCACGCATCAATAGCGGACTTGCTATTGCTTCGTTTGGTGCTTTTTTGTTAGCGTTGGTGTCTGTTTTAGTTGCTGAGTAACCTAGTTTCTTCCACAAGTAGTCAACTTTTTGTGTATCTGATATAGCCATTAGCTTGCCACTCCTACGCTAAGTGCTGATACACTCTGTCCACTTGTTAATGCTATTCTTACCAACACAACATTGCCTGTTGCATTTGTTCCGTTTTCACTTCCCAGTGTCATTGTGTAACCACCACTAAGTGATGTACTACTGGCAATCCTATCACCTGAAGTAAATGCACATCCGTTACTACCGTTACCACCGTTGCCAGTGTCCGATCCAGGAACGCCTGAACCACCATATGTTATACTAGCATCAACCCAACCGTTCAATCCTGAAGCGTCATCGATACCAGTACCTGGTGCCGCTATCCATAACCCTGCAATGCTTGCACTTGTTATGTTAATGTCAAAGTTTGCCATTGTGGTACGTCTAAATGCAAATGTAAAGTATTGTGTGCCTGTGTCACTGCTTCTGTCTGGGCCTACTGGAAGATATCCTGAACTATAATCTGTAACATCATACTTCAAAACACCCAATCTAATAGTTGCTTCTTTTGTGCCTTCAACACCCGGGTCACTTGCTTCTGTGTAAAGACTATTTGTGTAAAAGTTTGTTGACCCTGTATAACTTGGATTGTCTGTTGTAGCGGCACTAAAATCGAATATACGCACACCATCATCGTCAAATCCTGCTCCCAGACTATCCGATACTGCAATAGCAATTTCACTGATACCACTTTGTGCTGACTTGTGTACTTGTACGTTGGTTGTGTTCTCACTGTAACTACCTACACCATTACAGTTTCTAGCACGTACTTGGACTCTGTCTATTGTTCTTACTGAACTGGCTGTAACTGGAACAGTAAGTGCTCCAATGGTGTATGCACTGCTAACACCTATATCTATTTTAGGTATGCCACCTGACAACATGGTTACTGATCCATCAATGTTGCTGTAAGTGTAATCTGTATTTGTTGTACCTGCAGAACTTGTGCCTTCTTGATTGGTAGCATTATCTATTTCAACAATGTTTGATTGATCTGTATATGCTTGACCTGTTAAGTTGCTGATTTGCACTCCACTCAGCGAAACTGTTGGTGATCCTGAATTGTAATAAGGAATACCAGATATATAGCGTTTAGTGCCGCCAGTGCCTTCAGCTAGTGCACCGCTTGAAATAATGCTTGGTACACTTGTAACATCATCGTATACAACACTAACATAGTTTGTATTGCCAGTAGAGCTGTGTTCTAATCTTTCATCATTAACACCTACACTATAACTTGAAAGTGCCTGTGTAATTTTAGCGTCAAATGTTTGGTAGAATCCTGTTGGGTACGTGCTTGCGCTAATGCTATCGTGTGCATCAAGTTGTCCGCTAACAACAAGGCTTGTGAACGTTCCGTTCTCCCCTGTTGTAGTACTGAATACTTTATTGCCTTTGCTTATGCCATTTACTACAGCAACCAAGTTGCCACTAACACCGTTATATGCGTTATCTACTGTGCTGGTGTCAATTGTACCGCTGGTATATCGTCTTGCTGTGGTGGTGTTTAGGCTTGCACCTGCGCTCAGAGGGTTTGTTGCACTGTTGTCAGTAAAACCGTGTGCTAACTTTGGACTTGTTCCTTGCGCACTATCGCTAAGTGTTATGCTTTTAGCACTCAAACTAGCTGGTGCTGACGGTACGGCATTTAGTGAAAGCGTAATGCCTGTGTCTGTATCTGTTTGTGCAGTAATATCAGGTGTGCCGTTTGCTGTAAATGATAAATTATAGTTTCCTGTGCTTGCACTTATATAACTATGGTCAATCGTTGCGGCTATACTACCAGCCGAAGAGCCGTCTTCAGTCACAGAGTCATCTACAGAATCTCCCCAGTCGTACAAATAATTATCAGCATTTTGTGATGTATTAGTTACCCTAACTAACGCACGATTGTTTCCGTTATAATCAGTAAAGGCATACAAATCGTATTGATTATCGCCTGATCTATCACTTGTTGTTACTGCTGTGCCACTTACAGTAGCACGTACATCTGGTTCAACGTGTACAGTAAAGGCACTGCTGATAAACGGTGAATTACTGTGGGCACTGAGTACTCTCAAGTTTCCAGTAAAGTCTCTTGCTGTACCATTTGCTTGTTCGCTACCGGACAGCACATAAGTGTGTGCAATGGTTGTACCTGTGTCACCTGCGTTGGTTGTGCCTGTGTTGACTACATGTGTATTACCGTCACCAAACTGGTATTGATATTGTATACCGTAAGTTGCATAATTACCAATTGTGATTTCTGTTGCATTAGTGAATGTAACAGGCAATCCAGTTGTAGCTTCTTGATTAATACCAGTTATGGTACTCAGTGTAACTGATGGTGTATGATCGTCATAAATTTTAAACGCACTAGAATCATTGGTTGGTATCACTGCTGGGGTTGCTGTTGTATGACTATCCAGTGTAAGAGATACTGTTCTTGTTTGTTCTTGCTCTGTACTTGCACTAAATGTATGTGCTAGTCTGCTGCCGCCTACCCCGCCTGCAGATGCGTCGCTGGATATTACATTATTACTGCTTCCATCACCCCAAGTCCAAGTATACTGGACTGTAGCACCACTTGTATTGGTTGTGGTATTTTCAAAGTAAACTGTGTCGCCATCGTCCCACTGCGTAATTGGACTCCCGCCTGAACTTGCTGTGTAAGCCGCAAAAGTTACAACAGGATCAGCTGTGTAAATTATGATATAATCATCACGTTCGTAATACATTTCACTACACGTACCAATACCACCATTATTGTATGCTCTTACATTCACAGTAAATGGTGATCCACTGTTTGTGCTGTATGTGTGTGTCGGGGTTGAATCTGTTTGATTACTATCAGTTGTGCCGTCGCCCCAATTAATGTCGTACCTATTAGGATTACCTAGTGAGGCAATGGTTAATGTAACTGCTGTACCAGCACCACCTGATGTTGTATCAGCAGTAAATGCTACATTAGCAACTGCTGTTGAATTCATTATGTTGAACATGCACTCGTTTACATCGTCAACAGCATCGCCAAGCAGTGTTGTTCCTGTCCAACTGCTTACCATGCCTGTGGGCCAAAGCGATCCATCGCCAACTGTGCCTAGTGCTAGATTTGCGGCAGTATCAATCGGTGCACTCCAACTTAAATTTCCACTACCATCTGTAGTTAAAAATTGGCCATCTATTCCACCTGTGATGCTAACATTGGCATTGCTTCCAAAAGACACAACGCCAGTGTTAGAACTAAGGGTGCTTCCTTCTACTATTATATTTGCTATTTTTACATTGCCACTGCTGTCTAATGCATAGGCAGGGGAGGAGTTGACTATGCCAACTCTGTGATTGCTTACATCTAAGTAAAGTAAGTTTGATTCAAATGCTAAATCTATACCTTGGCGGTCAAGGTTTGCATAAAGCATTGCACCGGAAATTTTCCCAATTGCCATTTAACGTTTCCTACTCATAAACAGAGTCAGTGCTGTTTATATTATGCACAACAACTATTTTATTTGGGTTCACTCCCGGAGCAGGTGGTGCGCTGGTAAACGTAATTGTGGTACTACCGTTCATTGTGTAGTTAACATTTGGTTGTTGATATACTCCTCCAATTTGTACAATAACTGCGTTTGCATCTGATTCTGCTTGGCCCATGGTAAATGTTGTGCCCACTGCGTCGCCTGTGAATTCGTCTGTGGCAATTTGCACAGTGCCTACTTTGGCAATGGTTTGCCATGCATTCTCGTACCAGAACTCAACACGCCTGTTGTCTGTGTTCCATCTAAGCAAACCATTTTCAAGTACTTCAGGTCCAATACTGTTTGAACTGGTTGGAATTTGCAATGCAAGGGCGCTACTTCCACCCATTACTTCAATTTTTTTAACATAACGTCCCATAGCGTTATAATCCTATTGTGCTTACTGTTGCTACAATTTTACTTGCTATATTTGCATTTGCTTGCAATGTGTCGTGAAAGCCCAATACAAGTTTTTCCCAATCAACTACATAAGTATCGCCTGGCGCAATAACTTTATCCGAATACACTACGTTATTGCCATTTGCTGAAAAACCTGCTGGGCACACATGTAGGTTAAATGTAACTGGGACGGTATGTGTATTACAAAAATACATTGTGGTAACTGCATCACCATTGGTAGCATCTGATACAGTAATATTACCTGCTACCCCACTCCCTAATAAATTGCTATGAATCGCCATTCTTGTTTATCCTTACAATACTAATGAATATACTACTGAATTTCTTACTGTGCTGACCTGTCTATCAGCATCGCTTGTACTTGTTATGTAAACTCCACTTTGTCCGTTACTTGGTGTTTGTGTATAAATTACACTATGATCTGCAACTGCGACAGGGACTACACTTGTATATCTAACTGCTAAATTACTATCAAACTTAACATAGTCAGTTGATTCGCTTGAAATAGTAAATGCGGCAACGTCTAAGTTAGAACCCAATGTTGGATTTTCGTCAGCAGCCAAGGTATGTATATTTGCATAGGTTGCGCCGTCGTTTGTAATCTGCCACTTGTCGACAGTTTCGTTAAATCGAAGGGCAACTGTACTAGAACTACCTCTGTCAACTTCGATCCCGGCACTACCTAATGTAATTCCTGCACCTGATTCACCCTTATTCAATGTAATCAGATTATCAGTAACTTCCAAATCTACTTTAGAAATAGCCGTGCTGTTTCCGCCAACCTGCAAGTCACCATCTATATAAACAGTGGAACTCTGCAATGTGATATTCGCAGAAGGATTTACTTTTGTGGTTATTAAGAAATCTGTGTTTAAATTGTTGACTACGGCCATTATCAAAGTCCTTATTCATTATATTTATGCAGATTGAAATGTTGGTGGATAAAGAAAAACCCGCCGAAGCGGGTTAATCAGTTAACACATAAAACTTTACTTTATGTTTCTTTTGATATTAAGACTGTTGTGTATCTATTATCACATCGTCTGCACCTGCTGCCGCAACAGTTACATCACCACCTGATGTGTAAGTAGTAAATCCACTACCGTCAACTCCAGATAATGCAAAAGTGTTAGTTGCAGTACTTGCCACTGTATAGCCGGTTTCAGTGTTAAGCTCAACCATACCAACTACTTTACGGATTGAAATTTTAGTTCCATTTGCAAGTCCGTGACCGGCAGATGTAATAACAACTGGGTTGGCCGCTGTTGCACCTGTGATTGTTTTTTGAACTGCACCCGATGCTGAGCCGTCGGCATCTTTTGTCCACTGTTTCCAAGTAGTACCTTCAGTGTAAACTTTTCTGTTGGTCATCTTGGTAACTTGCTGTTGGTCGCCATCGTTGTCGGTAACGTTGATGGTAAATTCACTAGCACCCAAGGCACCAATTGACTTGTTAACCAGTGTACATGTTTCTGTTTTAGCTCCGTCAGATACAACGAAACTTTTAGCTGTTCTTTGTCTTTGAATATCTGCACCGCTAAGAACTTCGCTGCCGCTTGCAAACTTAACTGCTGTAATTGCAATCTTGCCAACGCCATCGCCAATAAACTTTTTTGCTATAGGTCTTCCCATTTTGTTTCTCCTTAAATTAAGTGGCGTTCTAGGCCTACGCGGTTTGGTTCCGCATAAGAACATATAAAGATTTATATGAACAGTAGTATTTATGTAATAGTAGTCATAAAAAAGCAGCCAACTTCATTCACGCTCCCAGGGAGCAGGCGTGAGCATAGTTTTGCGTAAACGGTCATTAGGCTTAGGTAGCATATCCAAGCGAGCCTGAAACTGCGCAAAGGCGTCTGGGCTGGTCGCCATGATCACCTGGTCGAGCAGAGTGTCTTCTGCAGCGAGACGAGCAGACTCCAGTATGAAGTCCGTGAGATTTTTGCCGCGTGACTTCGCCGCACGATCAATTAGATCTCGAACTTTGGGTTCTATGCGGATATTGAGCGTTTCGCACTTTACTTCTGTAGCTGTATTCATCCAAGATCCTCCTTAAATAATATGTAATAGCAGTTATAAAAAAAGGGGCAGTTACACCCCTCGAAGTTCACTTGTATGTGTTGTGTAATGTACGCAACAACAAAAGTTTCAACATGCATAACTTGCGATAGTCATCAAGTGCATGTAGTCTACAATATTGAGTCCACATTGTCATTTTAACACCCTCCTTTTTAAAGTTAGGTGCGTTCCTTCGGTAACCATTACCTACTTCCGTCTCTTTCGAGATGAACGATGATAATGCGTTCCTTCGACTAATAATGAAGTCTACTTCCGGCCTCTCAGCTGAACGTATATATATTTATACACTAACCGTCATATTAAGTCAAGTTATTTTGTTTTATATTGACAGAAAAGGTGTTGAATCAAATAGAGTTTTAAGTCACAAAAAAAGGGTCTTGCGACCCCTTTTCTGTTTTTGCTTGTTACTATTACTGGAAAGACAAGTTAGAAACTGCGATTTCCCCGAGATAGTCGGCTGCATTACCAAACGATGATGCTGTATTGGTGAGCTCTACGTACCCGTAGCGGGTCATAAAGCCAACTACTGGCTCAAGTGTTGATGGATCCAACACAACACCACTGCTCATTAATGGAACATATGGGCAATAGAATGCGGCTGCATCTGCTTCGCTTGAACCTTTGTAACCAACTAGAACTGCCTGTGCATCGCCAGCATAGCTGTCTACATAAACTTTCATTGCGCCATTCAATGTACCAACAAACTTGGTGTTTGTAGGTGCTTCAAATGTGCCTTCAGTTGTACGTGCAAAAGCACTTGTTGTTGCGCTTTGGAGAACTGTTAAAGCGGCTGGTGAAACAACTGCCCAGTTACCTGCGCCACGACGTGTGCGTGATGCAATCAAGTTAGCTGTTCTGTTGATAAGAACTGCCAATGCGGCATGCTCATCACCAACGTAAGTAGCTGTACCAGATACTGCTGCCTGGTTATATGTGAACTCAGTACCAGCAAGACTACGAAGTGAACCAAGAACTTCTTGATCAATTTCAACTGTAATCTCTTGTGCAAGAGCTGCCATAACTTCTGCTTCAATATCTAAGCCGTGCATTGCTTGCGCATCTTGAGCGGCTTCGAATGTCCAACGTGCTGATAGCTTACGTGTCTTAGCTTCAACAACTTGCTTTAAGATCTGGACGTTGATCTTGTTACCTGGTGTACCTTCAAGTGTACTTGTGCTGTCAGCACGACCGGTAGCAGTACTACCTGAATATACTGTAGCAATCTTAAATGGTGATAGTGCTTCGTCACCAGCAGTAACGCTTGTATCAAATGGCGCACCTGCTGTTGATGTAGCGTTATCAGCATAACGTACACGTAGTGTGTGAATCTGTGCAACTGGACCTGTCATAGGCTGTACACCAACAATTTCGTTAGCAATAACGGTTGGCATTACTCGTCTAATGACTGGTAAAATTACACGGTTCAATGTAGCAACGTTACCAGCGGCTGTTGAGCCAGCAGTAGCGGTCTCTTGCAAACTCTTGCGGGTGTTTTCAAGAATAACTCCCATTGTAGTACGCTTGGAGCCATTTAGTCCTTCTAACAGGGCATCTTTTGTTTCGCCCCAACGGCTTTCTAATAGTGCTTGTGTCATTTCTTTTCCTTTTTCCTTTTAGGGTTATTAAAGCCCTGCTAAACGCTTGATCTCAACAACATTATTATTGTCGTCTTGTGTTCTTGCGTTGGTTTGTTTAGCAGATTTATCACCAGTAACTTCAACACGGCTTTCTGTTAACACTGCTTTCGCTTCGTTAACTGTCCTGCCGTTTGCGTTTAAAACTGCCGGTAGATACTTGTCGTATGATTTCTGCAACTTAGCAGTCTGCACACTTTCGAGAAGTTCGCTCATCACTGCGGCTTTCTCTTTATTAAGTGGTTTCAACAGGTCAGCAAGTGTATCCTTGCGTTCCGCCGATTCCTTAATCATTTTAATTTCTTTATCTTTCGACTCAGCAATTGTTGCTTTTTCTTCTGCTTGTGATTTAGCTTCTGCGAGAGCTTCCTCTTTAGCAACAACAACAGCCTGCAACTTCTGGATTTCTTTGTTCTCATTTAAGTGAGTAACAGCGAATTCTGAAGCAAAGGCTTCAAAGATTTGACGACCAAACATGTTTTCACGTGCTTGATGGATGTCTTCTTTGAGTTGAGTCATTTCTGACTCTAGGTTTTTAGCAACTGACTCTTTAACAAGTGCCGAACTACGTGATACGAAGTTCTGCTGTAATTCTGCTAATTTGTCTTTTGCTCCAGCAATCAAGCGGACTTTTGTTTCTACTACTGCCTGCTTGTCTTGCTCAAACTCTTGAATCTCTTCTGCAAGTTGCTTGATAACAAACTGTTCGAGTTTAGATACACTATTCTCGTACTGCTTGCGATCTGTTCTAAGTTCTTTGATTTCTTCTGCTAATTTTGTTACCATGAAATCATTAAATTTAGTACTGCTTTCGTTCATGTGTGTTTTAAACTTCACACGATCTTCAGCAAGTGCTTGCTTTTCTGAAGCAAATTCTTCAAGTTCTGACTGGAGACTTTCAGTTACCATTTTGTCTAGAGCTTCAACCATTACTTGTTTGTCATGTTGATAGCGGTGTGCGAATTCTTCACGAAGTTCTGCACGGGCAATTTCTTTAGCTTCGGAAAGTTTTGCTTCCCATGCTTCAGTGATTGCTTCTTGCGTATCTTCGTTAATGATACCGCTATCTATCAATGGCTTGATAGCATCTAACATCTAGTTCTCCTATTTTAACTTAAGGTCCTTGATTAAGCGTAAAACGCCTTCTTTCAGGTACTTTTGTACTCTTTGATCTTGAGTAGCTTCTTTCGCTACTTCAAATATGTTGTGTCCACCACGCATGTTCATTAACCCCTCATAAATTGGGGTTGGATAAGCATGTGGAGCACTTGGTTGTGCGACAACGTCAACAGTAATAATTTCAAAATTGTTAACGTGTCCCGAACTCTCATTAACTTCGCCGCTACCACGTGAACTAACACCCAACTTAACACCGCTAGTAATCATAGATTCAACTAGTTTTCCCATTGGTGTTGGAAGGATTTTAAGTTTACCGTGGCCGCATGGTCCGTCCATCCACATACTTTCAATCATATGTGATACACGATCCAAGTTAATTTTTAAATCATCTGGGTGATCTACTTCGCCTAGGACGCTGTGTCCTTCTTTGATTTGTTCATTAATACTCGAAACGGCTTTTTCAATTTCGTGAAGCGGATAAACACGTTCGTTAGCGTTTTTGACGCCTCCCTCAATGAATATCCCTTTCATATAAAGATTCTTACCTTGACCAGTATTGCTGTCTTCTGAGATGACCTCAATCTTGGCCCGGTCAAAAGTAAGATTCTCTTTTAGGTACAAAGCCATATTATTGTCCTAGTTTACTTGTCACCTTCGACAGCCTTGGTGTTAACGCCTGCCTCTTCGGTATTTTTAGCACCTGTTGCTTTGCTAAGATTTGCTTTGGCGCCTGGAACGTTTTGGTAGTTACCAGCATGTGGCATTTTATCTACTTTACCTTCCTTAGGTGCGCTTGTTCCGTCTGGGTTACTGTCTCCGCCTGCGTCAAAGTCAACTGCCGTACCACCCATGTCATTTGATCCTGCAACTGGTGATACTGCTTTGTTATCTTCGCCTGCTGGCATTGCAACTTTTTCAACGTACTCACGCATAAGATCAACTGCTGACTTAGAGTATTTTGCTTTTGGCTTTGTTGATTCTGCAACTTCCTCTGCATCCTCAACTACTTCTTCGTCTTCTTCCATTTTCTTTTTTCTGTGTGCAGGCGTGCAATGTGCTTCGTCGACTTCGTCTTCTTCCATTTTCTTGTATTTCTTATCGCCTTCATACATTTCTAACTCGTCAGCTTCGGAATCACTAGCGCCCATGTCCATGTCCATGTCCATTTCCATATCGCTATGTGCTGGCTCGTCCATCTCATCTGCCATCAATGCATCAAATTCTGCTTTGAGCTCGTCTAACTCTTTTTCAAGATCCATAACTTTATCTTCAAGATCTTCTTCACCGCCTTCTTCAGCGTCGACTTCGTCGTCACCGCTCATCATTTCCTCTTCAGCGTCCATGTCCATGTCGCCTTCAGGAATGCCGTCGGTTTCGTCGGCTTGTATTTCGTCTACCAAGTCTTCGACTTCGTTTCCACCAATTGTTTCATCAACGGTTTCTTCGTCCATCAAAGTCTCATAAATGTCTCGTGATTTTTCAACAACGATATCATGAAATAAAGCCTTGGCTTTGTCTTCATCTTCGTTGATGATATATTCTATAAGCTGTTCATATTTGTTCATAGTGACTCCTTAATTTAATATGGCTGTTGAGTATTTAACAAATATAGGTATATTACTAGTTAAATAGGTGTTTTTTGAAGTGATTTGTGGGCTATAAGCCGATACCACCAGCTTCTACAGGTGGTTTGTACTGTGTTGACACACGAGTCAGTTTCTTTTCGTGTTCAATTTTACGCACATCGTTACTCATGCGTAGTCTATTTAGATCGCTGAGGGAAAGGCGTGAACCTTTGCGCATGTCACTCAAATGCATAGTAGAGTTGTCATCGCCTGGCGAATAGTAACCTTTTTCGGTCTTTTGGTATAGTTCAGCTAAAAACATATTATTATTTATACTATCCTGCAGTTTGAGCTGACGGTTGAGCTCCTGCGGCTCCTGGTCCAGGACCTTGCGCCGAACCTGGGCCTACTGTATCCGGAACACCTGTTGGTGCACCACCAGCTTGACTTTCAGCTCCGGGTGGAACTTCACTAGCAGTTTCTACATTTTCTAAGTCACCTGCAATAGTACCTGGACTTATACCAACGTTACGCAATGATGCATCGTCTGCTGGTGCTGTTTCTATGTCGCCCTGTTCTTGTGACCACATTTCTTCGTTTTCGGTCATCTCTTGTTCTGTCATACCTAAATAACGCTTCATCAAGAAACGTTTGCTCATGTAAGGAAATGCTTCTAACTGTGCGAATGTTGCAATACGAGCTGAGTCAACATCTGCTTGGCGATACTGTGCAAAGTTTTGTGGCTCTGCTAACTTAAGATCAAACAGTTGACTATCAATATTAATACCACGCCATCGCATGAATGTTTTAAACTCTTGATCTAGTTTGTCAACAATCATATTTTGCAGACGCTTACAATATTGATTAAAGCGCCATTCTTGTATTAGTGCTGTGCCAACACGCCCATCATTAAAACTTTGTGTTCCGTCTTCCAACCCTGTTGGCAAATAACTACTAGGAATACGCAGTCCACGGAACAGTTTGTTTGTAAAGAAACGCAAGTCTGTAATTTCGCCTAGGTTCTGTCCTCCAGGGAAAACATCAACGCTTGATCCACGTTGATCTGCTGTTACGGGGAAGAAGTAATCTTCCATCATTGCTAATGGATTATACGTAGCATCCATCATGTTAGCGCCGCCACCAGTTTGTGACGGGATACGACGCTGGTGTATTTCGTTTTTAATACGTTCTACATAAGCCATTGCCATGTGAGATGGCATGTTACCTACGTCAATTTTGAATACTCTACGCTCTGGTGCTCGCTGTATTCTGTATATAATAATAGCGTCTTCAAGCAGTTCTTTTTGCTTGTAAACTTTAAAAACGTTTTCTAATACACTGTTTCCGAATGGCCAAAAAGCGTCCAATCCCTCTGTCAAACTCATGTGTATTACGTGTTGTGCATCAATAGCAGTTTCATTTTGCGCATGGCTAAATCTGCTACCACCTGAATATGGAGTGTTTGGCTGTGTGTAAGCACCGCCACCACCTCCGCCAATTTGTGGATGATTAATGTAAGTGTCTGTTGCGGCTACTGATGTAACTGTGAGATTTTGAAAGTTAGGATTAATATCTTTAATTAGGTACTGTTCAGGTTTTTTACCGTCTGCTTCGTTAACAATAACCTTTGTAACTTTACTCATTTCTACCCAAAATAACTTGAAGTTCTCTGGGTCACGCACAAATACTTGATCTCCATACTTGATAGTATTTCGTATGATCTTAAACGTGCGTTTGTTTAATTCATTAAGTGATACCCACTGTTGTAACTGTTCTTTGATTATGTTTACTTCGTTGTCTGTAGGACTATCTTTAAAGTGTATGTCAAAATTTGTGCCGTTTGATTCGTTAGTTTGTGTCATAAACTCGGCAAGGATATCCAGTGCGGCATTGATCTCTGAATCCATGTCCATCTGCTCGTACTGATTATAACGTTCAGTACGATTTGGGTGACCAATGTATACGTCAGGCAAGTTGCTCTCAAAGTTGCGATAGTCAGGGTTTGCACCACTGCTACGGCCACTGCCTATAGGACTTACGTTGCTAGGTATGTTGCTACTTTTAAAATATTTTCGCCAGGTCATTTAGTGATTCCGAAGTTGTGTTATATTTATCGCATCACTGGCCGAAGGCATTATATCTAAACGATGAATCTGCTTGGTTTTGATTTGCGCGAGCAGTAGTTTGGGCAACACTAGTGTTGTTGTCTACTGCTTGTATTAGTTGCCCCAAGAGTCCTTTAACTTCTTTAAGTTCTGCTAAACTTTCTTTGTCTGCGTTTGATCCTGGCGCGGCAGCAATTACTTGAGCCGTTACATTTTTAGTTTCCGCTACTTGTTGTTTCATAACAGCAAGTACATCACCGCCATTTAGCCCAGCAATTGCAACATTACTGCCACCGGATAATTCAGCTCCTTGAGACGGAAACTCACCGGTACCTTGGCCACCTCTAAGGTTATTTCTATCAGGGTCGACGGGATTGTATCGGTAAGGATTATCTGTAGTTGTATTATTTTTCCCTCCGAAAGAGTCAATAACAGTGTCAACAATACCCTTCCCTGACAGGATTGCGTTCAATGTACTCGTAGGCAAATTTGCAATTCCTTCAACAAAGACTCTTACTCCGTTGTTAACTCTTTCTAAAAAGCTAGAGTATGTTGTTAATACATTGCCTGTAGTGAGCCTTTCAATTCCGGCGCCAATCTCTAACATAGTCTCGGCGGACTTATTCAAACTTTGAGTAAGTTTATCTGGTGCGTTAGACGCTACCTCTATAGCAAGTCTAGTAGCTTCTACAGCTTTTCCATCTATTGTAAAATTATTAATACTATTAAGGAGACTAATGGTGTCTCTTACAATCGAGCCGCCTGCGCCAAACGCACCGGCAGTAATTATTTCTCGGAAAGCGCCCTGATTTTGCTTAACGATTTCACCTATATCACCCATGTCTGTTGCTGTGGCCAGGGCTGCCTCCTCGGCAGTCATTGACCCGTCAACAATATTACTGTAAATTCTACGTATGGCTCGATCAAATTCCGGAATAGTATTAGTTAGTTGTATTAAAGCAGGGTCAATGTAATTGCCGCCTTGGCTAGCAATTAACTGTTCTATTGCGTTTTGAACTTCAGGCATTTGTGTTAATGCCGTTGACACTCCGCCAAATATCTTCCTTTGTTCCCCATCAAGATTAGCTAAAGCTACCGCAGACAGCTGTTTGTCTCTTGCTTCTTTGGCTAATTCTGACGCATTTACTCCAGTAAGATTGGCTATAAGTCTTAGATTTTTTGCATAGTCTAATGTATCTTTGGCAACTGTTTGGTCTATACCCCTGCGTGTATACTCCCTAAATTGCTCCGAAGTCATTGACGCACGTTGGATAGCCAAGAAGTCTGCTGACAATGCTATCTGATCTTCAATTTCGTATCCCAATCTTCTAAGAGATTCTCTATATGTACTTTGTGTTTGCGTAACTGCTACGAGGTTTCCTTGATCATCAAGTTGTCTTACTACAATATCATGCGTTGATTTTGCCAACTGCTCCATAACTCTTGCAACTGACATAGTCGCTGATTCTGTACCTATACCTAGATTTCTAACACTGTCAATCGACGATCTAATACCTAGTGTAAACTGTTGCAGTAATATTCCAGCACTGCCGGTTGCGGCTCTGATGGTACTCATACCATCAGCAAACGTAGTCCCCATACGATTAAATTCTCGGAAACTGTCTAACGTAATTTGTAATTGTTTGCCAAGAAACTCATTTACATACTTGGCGGCCGAAGCTATGCCATCAATAGCTCCAGATAAAAATTTAGTAATGCTGAAGCCTTTTTCTATCGATAGTAGTTTACTACCAAAGCTGGTGAAAGAACCCAATAGGCCGCTTAGTGCGCCCGCAAACAAATCAATTAAAGTATTAACTGTTTTAACTGAACTGCCTACCGGGTCAGTAGCCAAACTTTCATAATTTGAGACAAATCGATCAGTAAGTGCGGCTGCCGCATGACTTAGATCTATTAGATACTGGCGAAATCTGTAAGTCCGTTCATTTACGCCAGCAAGACCACTTGATACGTCATCTGCAAATCTGCTAATATCTGTTCCTGCTCGCCTTGTATTAGATCCAATCGAGGTCATATGCGCATTAGTTGCTTGCGCTGATCGTTCTTGGAGTGCCTGTTGGTACGCTATAGTAGACTCGTTGGACCGTATAATCGTGTTAGCGCCTTGTGTGGCGGCTAAAAGTGCTCGTAACGTTGATTCAGTAGCCGCATCAGAAGCACTGACAGTGCCGATTCCAGGAATATTAATATTAACAGCCATATGTTTTCACTTATAAATAATTGTATCTAGTAATACTATTTATAGGATTCAAAACCATGGTAAATGAACCAAATAACCCGTTAGCAAAACACTTTAGACAACCTGCAATTTATTTAGAACTCCCTAGCAAAGGCAAGCATTGGCCTGCAGGATCTATAGATCTTCCTGAGTCAGGACAGATTCCAGTATACCCGATGACAGTCAAGGATGAGATCACAATCAAAACTCCGGACGCACTGCTTAACGGAGAAGGCACTGTTAATGTAATTACCAGCTGTTTACCCAACATTAAAAATGCATGGAAGATTCCTGCATGTGACCTTGACGCTATTCTTGTAGCATTAAGAATAGCCAGTTACGGTGATGAACTTACTATCACATCACAATGCAAGCATTGCAACGAAACTAACGAACACGCTATAGACTTGCGAGTGTTAATGGATACCATGACAGAACCTGTGTTTGACAGCATAGCGTCAGACGATCTAATCATACAATTTAAACCTCAACTATTCGAAACTGTTAACAACAGTAACCTAGCAAACTTCAAGACACAGAGTTTACTGCAAACAATCATGGCAAGTGACCTAAGTGACGAAGAAAAAACCAAAAGATTCAATGAGTTACTACCACAAGTAACGGATCTGAATGTAAGTGTTATAGTAGATAGCATTGAGAGTATCACGATCGACGAAACTAATGTTACCAACAAAAAGCACATACTGGACTTCTTAAACAACTGTGATAGGAAAGTTTACGAAACAATCAAGACCCATGTAGAACACTTGGCAACGCAAAACAAAATTAAACCGTTTGATGTTGGTTGCCCTGAATGCGAGAAGCAGTACGAAGCTTCAATGAGTTTTGAGTTCAGTAATTTTTTCGGCTAAGGCTTTTGGCCATGTCTGAATCAGACATGCTTGATTACTTTGACACATTAGATAAACAGTCAAAAGCCTTAAAAGAAGAAATCCTTAAATTGTGTTGGTATATGCGGGGTAGTCTTTCCTATGATGAAGGTATGTCTTTGTCACAAGAAGATAGATCACTTATGTCCAAACTAATCAAAGATAATCTAGAAACAACTAAAAAGTCAGGAATGCCATTCTTTTAAGACTAACTTCGTTAGTCTGTTGATTTCGTTATCACTCATCAACTTGTTTTTTAATGATATGTTTTTAGACGTTTCATCTAGATCACATGGTCACTCTTTGCCCAGGGCGGGCAAAAAAGTAAACTGCTTCATCTGAGTATAACAGTCACTTAGCATTAGAGCATTACAGAGGCGGTTGTCCGGTACCTCGAGCTCCGTCTTTATAACAACGGCGATTTATATAACATACGCTAACATATTACATAAACGTGTAGTATCGCTACTACGTCTTTTTAGCTTTATTGAATCCTGTTCAAACAATCAAACTCTAGCATTGAGAGTCTTCATCCATATGGGTAGTGATTGAGTGCTTGCTGTAGCGGCAAGTCTTACGTCCCTGCACACGTTACTGTCAGGTTTGGTACACACGAGATTAGCCTGTGTTAGCTGTTACTACTTAATTTGTTTATAATGTGGGAGCCATGGACACGGACTTGTATATGTCCGTTATAGTATTGTGGTGTTTCTAAGACTTTGTGTCTGAATTGTTCTCGTGCCTCGATATAACTGCATTCTGCCTTGCTTTTACAATAGTAGAGTATTTCTCTTTGAAAGTTTTCTGTGCCTAGTTGTTCTATGTCTTTGTTGAGTTCGTCGTTTGAGCCATAATATTCACGCCAGTTACTTTCTTTTGTTCCACGGCGTTTGTTCTTCCTGCCTTTAAGTGGGGGCTTGGTGGTTTTAAACCGTGCAAGCTTCTTCCCGATGTATTTACGGTTATTTGTTAAATTCGTTATCAAATAAACGAATCCAACACAATCTTCTGGTAGTACTTCTATTTCTTTAGATTCAAATAACCATGACATTACATATAATTATCAAGACCAATTGATCTTAAGATATTTCTACATCGTTGTTATATGTAGTGAACCCATTTTCTTTCACTACACTTAATACATTGTTAACACGCCCTGCTAGTTCATCCTTGTGTGATACTAGCCAAACACTACGGTTACCTTCACGTGCCATCTTTTTAAGTATTGCTAAACTGTTTTCAACACCACTAGCATCCATGCCAGTGTCAATCACTTCGTCAATAAACATCAAATTAATCTGTTGATACAAACTTTCCCACACGTCACGGAACGCCCAACTCATACTAAGTATCAGTCTGTTGCGTTCACCCCTGCTCAAGTTGTCAAAGTCTAGTTCTCTACCTAGTTCTTCAATACTTACTGTAAGATCGTTATTAAACTGTACAGTATGCGGAAGTCCAATCCTATCCAAGTACTGTATTAGTCTTGTGTTTAGATAACTCAAATTTTGATCTATAATGCGTTTACGTATAAAACTATCCTTGTTTGTTAATAGTTTCAATAAAAAGTCTTGATGTTCTTTTATGTTAGTAAGTGAGTTTATCTTGTCGTAATCAACTTCTTGTACCGCCTGTGTTTCCATTTCAGTAATCTGTTCTTCATACGGATCAGATTCTGCTAATTTTGTTTCAAGCTGGTTAGTTAAGTTTTCGATTGTGTTTTTGTGATTGATCGCGTCTTCTTTTGAGTCGTAGAACACATTGGGTATTGGCCCTGGATCTCCCAGTTTCTCGAGTTGATCAACTTGAGCTTGTACTTTTTCTTTACTTTCATTGAGTTGCTGTTCCGTTTCTTCTAGTGTTGCCTTCTTCTTCTCTAGTACTTCTAAGTGTTTTTCATCATGTATTTCTTGACCACATGCATAGCACTCATGCTTTTCTAACTTTGCTACTTCCGAAGTTAAACTTGTGATGTGCTTCTCTAAACGTGTGCATTCCTGGTTACCTGACACTTTCCAGCGATTTACTTCGCTTACTTCTTTAGATATTACACTGTGCTTATCTAATGCGTCGTGTGCATTTAACTCTGCTTCGATATCTATACCGTCTAAGTTTTCTAGTGCCCCTGCCAACTTATCAACTTCTTCTTGTTTTTTGTTTTGCCACAAGGTTTGTCTGCGTTTTGTAGCTTCGATCTGCCCTTGCACACGCTCATTAGCGTCCTGTACTGCTTTGATACGATACTCTTCTTCTGTAATATCGCCCTTGGTTTGCTTGTTTTGTTCCTTGAGCACATCTGCTTTTTCGCTGAGCATAGTAATGCCTAGTAACTGCTCAATAATTGTACGTTGATCATTTGCACGTAAACTCAAAAACGGCTCTGTGTATGTGTTTAGTGCCACAATATGTTTAAACATGTCGTGGCTCATATTTAACATGCGTTCTATCTCTGCTTGTGTCTCTCTTGAATCACCCTGTGACTCATCTGTAATTTCTTGTTCTTGCCCGCCTACGTAAAATGCCACAGTGTTAGGCTTGCGCCCGCGCTCTATCTTATAACCAACACCGCTGTTCTCAAACTCAATAGTAACCAACATGTTTTTACCATTGGTTTTGTTTATCAAGTTATCTTTGCGAATCTTTGTTAGTGCTTCACCGTACAGCGCATAACTTAGCGCATTAATTATAGTTGTCTTGCCTGTACCATTACGTGCGCCAGTATCGTCACCACCTAAGTCCAAATTTTGACCCAACACAAGAGTTAAATCCTTGCGACCAAAATTAACAGCCTGGGTAGCATTGCCCACGCTCATGAAGTTTTTTACTGTTAGATTATTTACTTTAAACATAAGTGCTTGATTATCTCAGTGGTGTTTGTGAAATATTTTTCCTGATTAAAAGGCATCTCAATGTTATACTGTTTTTCCAGTACACCGTTGATATAACTTTCTTGCAATAAATCTAAATTAGGAATAGCTAGGCTTTCTTTGTTTGCAATACAATTAATTATTTTGTTGCAATGCGACTTGTAATTTCTAAAAATCTGTTTACTGTAAAACGTATCCCAGATAGTGTCGTTAATATCTAAACTGCAGGTCCTGCCAACCCAATCAGCAATTTTGTCAAGGTTTTTGTAAAACAACTGTTTATTATAAAAACTTTTGTATGAAAAGTCAAAACATTTTATGTCAGACGGGTAAGATAGTTTGTTGTACTCTAAAATCAAACCATTTTGTTCTGGATGCGTAAATCCAAATTTAAAAAACTCCCTAAGTATGTGTCTTGGGCAGTTGGGGTTGTCTGCTGACATTTTCAAGTTGGGATACGATTTGTTTAGTGAATCCACTAACCATGAAAAGTATTTGCTGTTTGCCAGTGTGTTGTATGTGTTGTGCTGTAGATCGTTTAAGTTAATGTTAGAATCGCCTGCACGTAAAAATGTTACTGCGGTTAACATCAACAAATCATCGTGATCGACTGTAATACGTAATACACTATCAGATCTATCTATGTTCTCTATAGAATAATGTAATGCACGGAAGTGCTTGTTTTTATTATAGTTTTCGTTATCAAACTTGGCATGACTTGCACCTATGCTGTTGAAAGGATTAAAGTCTATGCTTTGCCCCATGATGTATTTGTTACACACATACTCTAAAAAGTGCCCGTGTGAGCCTGGAACAAAATCAATTGAGATCATAGGTCTTTTTAATTTTCATTTCCATGTACACGTTGTCTATATTATAGACAAACTTGGTAAAGTAGAAGTTGTCTGGGATAATGTTTAGAAAACTTTGTATCCTGTTTTCGAAGCGTGAATCATTCAAAGTTGTAGTTACCATGCGTAACACAATAACTGATGGTTGTATTCGTTCACTTAGGTACGCTACTGACTGCTTTATTTGTTGTGCAGTTTTGTATTTTAAATAAGTGCCATTGTCGTATACCAGGGTTCCTTCATTTAGCATTAGTGCAGGAATCTTAGCGTCTGTATAAATGTAATCAAACTGTTGTCTCTCTAGTTTGTAAGAACTACAAGAGTCTAAGTGTTCTAGTTTGATAATCTTTTGATTTGTAAACAGTTGTTCGTAGTGCCATCCTGCGCTATCAAACAGCACCTTTTTGCCAGGTAACTTATCTAAATCTATAAGTTCATGTTTGGCCATGCTGATAGTAGGATACACAGTCCTGTAAAAATCGTCACGATTCTCTGCTGTGATCTTAGTTTGTTGCATACATCCAAGTCAACGGTTGCACAAAATTAAAGTAGCGTCCTTGATCGTTGTCATACGTTCCTGACTGCACTATATTGCAATTTAACACCTGCTGTACTGTAAAAAAGAGGTTTTTACTGTCTGTGTTACTAGCAGTGTCGTATGTTATTGTAGTATCATTGCCTAATATAAAATAGCGATTAATGCCCAAATAAAATGTTTTGTATTCAGCTAACTGCTGTACAAAATCAATAAAATCCGACAACAATCCGGGCTGATTAAACACTGCCACAGCATGTTCACTGTCGGTATCTAAAGTTAATTTCCTAGCAAAATCAGGGTCGTTCCCTATGTAATTTACAGCAGTATCCTTGTATAAGTCTAAGATAATTTGGTCTTGGTCACAGTTGCTATCGCCTAATTGTATAGTGCGCCAACTCATAAATTTCTATAGATGTCTAACAGCATGTTCGGACTATACTGTTCACTATTGATATTTGTTAGTTGATCAGTAACAATAGTATCTACACTTTCGAATTTAATATTACCCTGTGTGTCAAATGAGATATCGTCGCCTATGTGCTTTTGTGGTATAAGAGTAATCTCTCTTAGTTTGTATGTGTTTACAAACGTTTCTTTGATAAAGGTAGCTTCTTCGTAACTGATATCCACATCCAAATCAACACGTACATGCATGCCTGGCTGTAGCCTCGCTTCTGTGTTCTGCAATAAATCACTTAGTTGGTATACACGATAACGTGGCTGTTCGTCCCAACTAAAGTATTCTGGATCCTCTCCCCACTCTAACACCATCATGCCACGTTGATCATCTGCGGCGTCAGCATAGTTGTGTGGGAAACAGTTGCCAATGTAGTGTATGTTGCGTTGCACTTGGCGTTTGTGAAAGTGCCCAGTGAACACAGTCTCAATACCGCCAAATGCTTCTGCTTTGATTTCACCATGATCTGGCATCTGCACCATAGCATTCATAAAGAAGTTGGGCAACTCAAAGTGCCCAAACATGTACTTGCCTGAATACTTGGGCACACGTTTGTAGTCTTCGCCTACCATCCATGGTGCAAAGATAACATCGCCTTCTTGTTGCCAATCGTTCATGATATGCACATTGGACAAGTGTCTAGCCCACTCTACACTCTGCACATCACGCTTGTCTCTGTAGTACAAGTCGTGGTTGCCTGGGATAAAGAACACATGATCAAAATTGTTGTTTAGATGCTCTAGTGCACGTAAACTGTAGTTAAGAGTAACAATGTTGATACTGGCACGATTATTATGCCAGTCACCTGTAAAAATACAAGTTTCACAACCTTCTTGTTTAGCCTTTGCAGTAAACCACTTGATAAAGTTTAAACAGTCCTCGTTGTGTTGAGTGCTATTGCTTTTTAATCCGAAGTGGATATCTGTGCATACAGCGGCTTTTTTAAATAGATTAGTCATCTAATAATTATAACACATAAAGTTGTATATGCCAAAGTCTTTGGCTTATTTGCCTGAGTTCTGTCTGGTATGGCTAGGAGTTAGATTATTCATCTCCAATATATCATCACGCAAATTTTGGTTACGCTTTTCCATATTTAACACTCTAGTAAAACTATTTGTAATCGCGGCAGTGTAGTATGCAAACGGGTTTTGACTTTTTGACTCATCAAATTGCAATCCAATTTGGCTTAACTGCACAAGTGCAGTGCTACGCATTTCGTCGTTGTATGTGTAACCACGCCAGTTTGACCGAGTAGCATAGCGTTCGCATAACTTAATAAACATGTGAGCTAGCTTGTTTGTCATAGTGCCATGATCTTTTGAAAACTCGCCCGTTTCTAAATCACCAATCCAATGACTCTTACATACTAGGTATGGCTCACCTTCTTGGGTAATTCTGTAGTGGAAGAAAGGTGGGAAGTTACATCTAACATGTTTTTTCGCTACAGGGATATCATCTGGTATTTCGTTCTCTTGATCAACATGATCATCATTGTCAATGAATAATTTTTTTATCTCTTTCTTTTTCCTCTTGCCACCATTTGGGTCAAGTGGTATGTGTTCGAAAGTCATAATTCTAAACACAACGTCTGTAGCAGGCACATCACGAGTGTTTACCTTAAACTCGTCTAATTTAAGTTTTACTGTTGACTCTAGTTGTGCGGCATCAAAAGCGGCCCTGCCTAAACGTTCAGCACGTAGTTTGCGCCCTTCTGCTATGTTTGTTTTGTTGATTCGCTCAACACCAGGGAGAATAATATCAAAGTCACCGTTTTCTGATGTTGTGGATTTGCAGTATGTTTTCTTGCTTTTGTGTATCTCTTTCAGTATATCTCTGTTGTTGAGATAGTTTTGTTTTCTCATGGAATGCATTCCTTTATATAAGCATATAATTTAACAGATAAATATCTAAAGAGCAAGAGGAATCTAAAAAAATGGCAGTCGTTAAATCTGGAATATTTTCCAATCCTGGTACAGGGTTCGGTACTACTAATAGAAAAACTAATCAGAGTCCTAACGGACCTCGCGGCGGAATCAGCGACGCTGATTTTGCGTTTCTAAACGGTAAATCAAATAATAGGACAGCCGCTATTCCACCAAACCCTAACCCGCAACAGACCAGACTAGCTGGAGCAAAATTAGCCCCCGGGGGCGGCCAGAAATTTGATGGCAAACTAGTGTCGGGCCTCTTACCACCAGGCGCTGAAACGCGAGAAGTTGGTATTGATGGCGTGGTTACTTTTGCCGATGGCGGAAGTCAGGTGCCTGACGCAAATAGCGGAAACAATGGTGATTGGCGTGTGAGAGTCAGCGTTTCCCCGAACGCAAACATACTATACAGAGCTGGCGGAGATATTATGTTTCCGTTGCTGAATACTGACGGGGTAATATTTCCTTATGCTCCTACTCTGACAATACAGCAGACAGCAAAATACAACTCCACTAATCTAACACACAGTAACTACACAAATTACTTTTATCAAAGCAGTGAAGTGCAAGCTATTTCTATTGCAGGAGAATTCTCCGCACAAACATCTGTTGATGCAGACTATGTGTTAGCAACACTACACTTTTTTAGATCAGCAACAAAAATGTTTTTTGGTAATTCAGGAGAATTCCAAGGATCACCGCCACCGATAGTATACTTGGATGGATACGGTAAACACTATTTGCCACATGTTCCGTGCTTGATTACTAATTTTTCACATACAATGCCACCTGGCGTAGACTATATATCAGCGAGTAACGGACAACGTATTCCTACATTGAGTAACATAATGATTTCTCTACAACCAGTATACAGCCGTAAGCGACAATTGGAATTCTCCTTTGAACAATTTGCAGCCGGCCAACAGCTAGATAAAGGATTCATTTAATGGCAAACGTAAAGTATTCAACATCGAGTCCGTATGCCAGCACTAATGTGTCTGGCAATTACCTTGACGTTATGGTTAATAGACCAATAACCAAGAGAGCAGATGATGTGTTGTATGAAATAGACAAGGTTTACGATTTACGTCCGGACATATTAGCGTTCGACTTGTATGGCGACAGTAGACTATGGTGGGTATTTGCACAACGCAACCCTAACGTACTTAAAGATCCTTTGCGTGATTTCAGACCAGGCGCACAAATATATATCCCCAAGAAAACAACTCTCCAATCAGATTTGGGAGTCTAATAGGTGGCATTCATACCAAACAGAATTGATGAGATAGAGCAACGACTCAATCGAATCGATGGAAGAAGAGAGAGCCTAGAACTTCAGATTGAAGGCAAAAATAAAATTGGAGCTGACCCTTTCTTTGATGTGAGAATCCTTAGAGATTTAAACAGGGAAGCAGAAGCTCTCAGCGCAGAACTTAATGCGTTAAAAAATCAACAAGGCGATCAAAACAGCGCCAAGGGACAAACTGCTGAATCTCAAGTAGAAAACACAGAAGCTCCTGCATTCAAAGGCGAAGGAGTACAAGCATTTACGTCCGAGCCAGAACCGTTAACTGACGAAGAAGAAAACAAAGCCGCAGGAGCGGTATTTAATCCAGACGGAGAAGCAGTTGCATTTGGTCAAGAGCGTCCTGCTGTAGTAAGCAATGAGGACGATGGGTTTGACGGTAGACTAGTTGGAGAAGGTGAACTACAATTGGGTTCACAATCAGACAAAACCAGTGATGCCAACACAAAGCAGAATGAACTTTCACAACAAGCGGCAGTATCCCAAGATGATCTGAAACGCACAAATGTCCTGCATGACTATGCAAGTAGCACATATAGAATTAGCCTATACCTTTTAACCAGGGATGATTATAACGACTTGACTGAGAATCCAGGTAGTTTTGTACCTAAAAACTTGTTGGTACAAAGTGGAGGCGGAGAACTAAACAATAGACATCCTGATTTCAAAGTTAACTTTGGCATTGATAATTTTAAAATGTTTACGGTGGTTGGATTGAATGCCAGCTCACGTGCAAGTAATACACTTACGTTTGACTTTGACATCATAGAACCGTATGGCATGACTTTCCTGGACAGGTTAATAAGTGCGAATATTACAACAGGTGATGGAAACTACTTGGCGCAACCTTACATGTTGCAAATTGACTTTCTTGGAAATGCAAGTGATCCAGACGGTAACAATTTTATTATTGACACCAAACGTATTCCCATAAAGTTTCTAAATATGAAAATTGCACCGGGTGAAGGAAATACCGAGTACAAGATTAATGCCATAGCATATAATCACTCTCCGTTTCAACAGACAACAGCATCTATCCCTAAAATGCTTACAGTCAGAGCAGGAACTGTTGGGGAGTTCTTTGGTAATTCAGAAGAAGGCGACACAACTTCTAGTTTCCCGGCCAGTATTAACGAATGGTATAGAAGCACCAGTGGCCCTGATACAAATTTTAAATTCCCCAGATTAACTGTTAAATTTAACGTCGATCCGTTATTTGCTGACAGCAAGATAGTTAATCCTTTAACAGCAGAACTTAAAACAGTACCTATGGCGGCGAGTGTAATTCCTGGTCTTCAAGCGCAAGCGTCATTTGGTGACGGAAAAATACCAAAAGCCAGAACAGAGCAAACTTTCCCTATACAGCAAGGAACAAATATCAATAGCGTTATTGACATGGTAATGCAAAAGAGTAACTACATAACAGATCAAGTAAAAGAGTTTAACGGGCGTGCAGGTGCAGACGAAAGTCTTGATGAATTTAAATTCCTAAACTGGTATAAGATTATACCAGAGGTTAAGTTAAATGAATATGATAACGGAGATGCGCAGGACTATGCAATGGAAGTTACATATAATATCGTGCCCTATATTACTGCAAATACAAATCATCCCGACTTTGCTAAAACAAAGATAGCAAAAGACAATGTTGTTCGTACATACAATTATAGATACACAGGAAAAAATACCGATATTATTGATCTTGACATAACGTTCGACACTGCATTCTATACCGCAAAAACTCAATTCTTCAAGAACAGAGCAGGATCTAGTTTGTCCAAACGTAACGAGACAGATATAAAATCAAAAGAAAATAAATTTCCGTATATATCAACTGATAAATCCCCTAGAGATCTACCAAGTTCGCTCATTCCTGTGGGAGCAAACGCCCCAGGATCAGGGCAAGTAAATAGAACCGACGACTTTAAAAGCATTACAGTTACTGATATTGCAAGTAGCATTTACAGCAGGTCTGCTGGAGACATGCTTAGTATTCAAATGAAAATAATTGGTGACCCGGCATTTATTAAACAGGATGACATGTACTATAATCCGTCCCGCGGAGGGTACGATGAATTTAAACAAGGCATAACCCCAGAGTTGCCCATAAACAATAGTGGACAAATAGTTTTTGATACCAATCAAGTTTATGTGCAACTCCTAGTAAAAAGTGCAACAGATATAGATGATAATGTTGGGATAATGAATCCCAATACTGCTGACACACTGTCGTCAGGTTATAAACTAGATTCTACATTTAGTGGAGTATTCAAAGTCCTAACAGTAGAAAGCACACTTTCGCAAGGACAGTTTGAGCAAACTATACACATTATTAAAATGCCTAATACACTTACTGATTTTAGTCCCGAGTCAGACGCAGACAACTCTCTACCCGAAGTGCAAGAAATTAACAACGTCCTGGGTATACAAGACGACCTAAACTTTGTGTCTGCACCCGAACCTGAAGTACAACAAGTTAACAATGTCTTTGGCATAGCCGGTAACGATATCACCGCATTAGTAGAAGCAAGGAACAGTCCCGACCCAGGTGTGTTTCCTATAGTTAACGGAGAAGGTGTTCCGGAATCCGCACAACAGCAGACCCAATCATCTAAGGCCAACATAAACAACACAACTGTAGAAATACAACAAAATCCACCTTTTAGTAATCCTGCAGGAATAGCATAATGGCAAATTCAACAAATAGAAAACGTATTAATCCACTCTACGATAGAGTCAGTACTTCGGGTATTGTTGTAGACTCTGGGCCTTATATAGGAATTGTTAAAAATAATGTAGACCCTGCGAGACTAGGCAGACTTGAAGTTTACATTCCAGACCTGTCAGGCCATTTTGAAGGGTCAGACGTAGGCATTACAGTAACTTACGCAAGCCCATTCGGAGGATCAACCAGAGGCACAACATCGGACGACAAATTCTTTTCATACGAACAGCAAACTTATGGATTCTGGGCTGTCCCTCCAGACATAGATAATCAAGTATTGGTTACATTTGTAGCAGGCGACATCAGTAGAGGATACTGGTTTGCGTGTGTTCCCAACGCTGATTCAAGACACATGTTACCGGGCATCAGTAGACTAAAAAATGATAAAACAATATTCAAAGGCAGCGGTCTTGAAGGCAGGGGATTAACGGACGGAGACGTTTACTTGCCTGCCAGTGAAGTAAACTTAAACAATGATAAAAGAAATCAAGATGGCAACCTGTTGAATTTAAAAAGAGTAGCCCATCAGATACAAGCCGAAGTGGTATTACAGCAAGGCTTAGAAACAGATCCTGTCAGAGGAACAATTACAAGTAGCAGCCAGAGAGAATCACCCAGCAGGGTATTTGGTTTAAGCACACCAGGAAGACCATATCCTGACGTTACAAAAACCGCCGAGTCAAAGGAAGCAGTTAACGAGCTGTTAAGCAATCCAGACAACCGCACACAAATTAACAATCCGCAGGGACGTTCGGGTGGTCATACACTGGTTATGGATGACGGTGATATTTACGGTGACAACGATCTAGTAAGATTACGTACTGCTGGCGGCCATACCATATTGATGCATGACACAGAAAACATCATCTATATAACCAACAAAGACGGAACAGCGTATGTTGAACTAACTCCTAACGGTGCAGTAAATGTGTACAGTGCTAAAACACTAAGTGTACGTAGTGAGTTGGATATTAACCTGCATGCAGACGCAAATGTTAACATACAAGCAGGAGACAGTATAAATTGTTTTGCAGAAAAGAACATAGAAGTACAAGCACAACAAAAGCGTGAACGTGTTGCTAACGAGCATTTGATGGACGCTGGTAGATACGACTTAAGAGTAGGTGGACAATTGAAAATTAAGTCAGGCACAACCAGTGGGTGGCAAGTTGGCCAAGGAGAACTATGGTTAACTGGTACACAAGTACATTTGAACACGTCAGGTAAGTCTGTTGATGTTCCTAACCGTGTAGCACCATTGGAACAATACAAACAAAATGATGTAAAGTTTGACCCAACTACTAAACGCTGGGTAATTGATACAGCCAGTACACTTGATAGCATAGCAACGTTTACCCCTACGCACGAACCGTGGTCTAGAGAGACAGGTGAACTGCAAAGGAATAACGGAACACTGATACCTAGTAAGAAACAACAGGATATATAATGGCTATTCCAAATCAAGGCATTATTGTAGCCAAGCAAGCACCAAGGACAAACCAATTGGCTCCGAGGAGCATATTAAACTTGCCCAGTGCGGCACTTGGTGTTTCGATAGATAGTATAAGTCCTGGTATTCCTGGTCTACGCCGGAATAGTATTAAAGGATTGATGACACAAATTGCTTATATGGAAACAGGTAATAACTTAGCCTACAGCCTAGGTCCAAGATTTGGTAGATACGCTGTACATATAAAGACCCTAATTAATTATGGTTATCTGATAGAAAATGGCGAAGTATGGTCAGGCAAAGATGGCATTGACTCGATCGCAACTTTCCTAAGTAATCAAGCAGTGCAAGATAGCATAATGGAACGGTATCTAACTGAACAATACAAAGCATGCATAGACGCAAGAGTTATCACAGTCGGGGACACTGGTGATATTATTTGTGGTATTCTTGCTGTGGCATACCAGTTCCAGGATCATATATCCACCTATCGCACCAGTTTTACTGTGCCTGACGAAGTATATATTACTGCTAATGTTTCTCGAGTGAGTAATGTTGCATTCATAAACACCTTCCCTGCTACGCACAGTTTTGGTTCAGGAAGAACTGTAACAGTGGATACAAATCTAGGTAAATCTAATCTAGCCGACGTACTACTCACTTCGCTTAACGGGGTTAAAACAGTCGGCAATGTAATAAACTTGTTTGAATTTGACTACAGTGATCCACACCAAGGCAACGCAAACATTGTTGTTACAGTTGACACAGGAACTGTCACCAGTTCAGCACAATACCCTGTTAGCAGTATCGGCAGTGCAAACGATTCGTTAAGTGACGTATCTCCAACAGGATTAAGAACACTGTTTGTGCAAGGATTACCTGTGCAGGTGTCGGGTGCTGGAACTTATAATGGTATATACGAAATACACACCATGACAGACACTGTAAACAACAGTACATTCAGATTAGGAAAAGCAATTACCAGTAACATTGCGACAGGAACAGTGTCAAGGTTACGAAACACAGACTTGAGTTATGTTATTGCTCGCACATCAAATCTTGCTATCAACTTGGCAAACACGTTAAGTTATTTGGGCAGTGCAGATACAGCATACCAGCAATATGTTGACAGTGGCATAGCAGACATAGCAAGTAAGTTTACGCTAACTTCCGCAACTCCACTAAGCGAAAGAAAACTATACTCCACTGTTGAAGATTTGACTAACGTTGCAATAAGAACAACACAAGTTGTACAAAGTGCGTTGTTTGCAAACGTAGAAGGACTAGCAAAGCTCAGGGCTATAAATTCAGCAGGAGCAAATATTGGTATTCTTGATTCAAGAATATCTAGTGTATACACAACAGTAATATCTTCCAAGGTTAAAGAATGGAAACAAAATGCAGATTTGGTAGTAGACAGCCAAGATAGACCTGGGTCATTGTTTTTTAATGCTGGCAGATATGCTTTTAATACATTAGGCGTCGGAGTTGTTCTTTCCGACAGTTAAACGGAGTAAATATACATATGGCTATACGATATAGAGGTTTCAGTACTGTTGGTAGAGTTAAAAAGTTCCATCTTAATGACTTTGAATTGGTCAGGCAGGACTTAATTAATCACTTCAACATAAACAAAGGGCAAAAGTTAATGAATCCAAATTTTGGTACAATAATTTGGGGACTCCTTTACGAACCTATGACAGCGGATCTAAAATCAGTGCTAATTGACGATATTACTCGCATTGTTAAATACGACCCAAGATTACGTGCGGATAGGGTAATTATTAACGAATTTGAACAAGGTCTCAACGTAGATATTGAACTAACATTCCTACCCGGAAACTTTTCCTCCAGCCTAAAGTTAGAGTTTAATTCAAACAGTCAGGAAGTAGCAGTAGTATAATAATAGCATATTTTAAACGCCATAAATACTGAATACACAGGTATTAATGACAATATGGCCACTACTACAAGACAAACAAGTTTATTAGTTCAACAGGATTGGACTAAAATTTATCAAACATTTAAAGACGCAAACTTTCAAAGTTTTGATTTTGAAACGATACGTAAGAGCATGATCGAGTACTTGCGTACTTACTATCCTGAAGACTTCAATGACTTTACTGAATCAAGTGAATACATTGCACTAATTGATTTAATTGCATTCTTAGGGCAAAGTTTAGCATTCAGAACTGATTTGAATGCTAGAGAAAACTTCTTAGACACAGCAGAGCGCAGAGACAGTATTCTCAAACTGGCTAAACTAATCAGTTACAACCCCAAGCGCAATATACCTGCCACTGGCTTTATTAAGTTTCAAAGTGTTTCTACTAGCGAAAGCGTCTTTGACAGCGAAGGTAACAATCTTGCAAACACGATTATCAACTGGAATGACAGTACTAACGAAAACTGGCTAGAACAATTTACGGCCGTGCTTAATGCTTCTTTGCTTACTACACAATCCATAGGTAAACCCGGAGCAACAAAAACACTCAATGGTATCAAAACTGATGAGTATACTGTAAAAATGTTAAACAACATTATTCCGGTCAATTCTTTTAACACCAGCATATCCGGAGTCACAACAAGATTCGAAGTAGTAAGCGCATCCACAGCAGAGTATGAATATGTATACGAAAAAGATCCACAGCCCAACGGCCTGTTTAATTTTTTATACAGAAACGACAATCAAGGTAATGCATCAAATAATACTGGATATTTCTTCTACTTTAAGCAAGGTGAACTGCTTAATTTAAATTTTAACGTCAGTGAGAGTTTACCTAACCGTATAGTAAATGTTAATTTTAATAACATTAATAACAGCGACGTATGGCTGTATGGATTAGACTCCAACGGAACCATTGATACAGAATGGACTAAAGTCCCGGCTGTGAATGGTATTAATGTAATCTATAATAATACGTCAGAAAGAAATTTATACAGTGTCGGTACTCGGGCAAATGATCAAATTGATTTAGTGTTTGGTGACGGGTCGTTTACAAACATTCCCGACGGTAATTTTAGACTGTACTACAGATTGTCAAATAATCAGACATATAAGATTACACCTGAGGAAATGAGTTCTATTACAATTAATATTCCGTATCGTAGCAAAACAGGACGTACTGAAACTTTATCAGTTCGCGCCAGCTTACAGTATACAGTAACAAATGCAAGTAGTCGTGAGTCTCTTGACGAGATTAGAACAAAAGCACCACAACAATATTACACACAGAATCGCATGGTATCGGGGGAAGATTACAATGTCTTGCCGTATACCACTTTCAGTACTATATTAAAAGCAAAAGCAGTTAATAGAAGTAGTTCAGGCATAAGCAGATACTTAGATGTAATTGATGCAACAGGCAAGTATTCTAGTACAAACATTTTTTCTGAAGACGGAGAAATCTACAAAGAAGATGTTTCTACTGTAGCGTCAACATTCCAGTTTACAAGTAGGAGTGAAGTAAGTAATCTGGTACAAACTACCATACAAGATATTATTTCGCAGACTGATGTAAAACAGTTGTACTACAGAACTGCCACACGACAAACACCAACAGCAACGTTTACACAAGTTTCTACAAGTAGTGGACGTAGTACAGGAACATTTAGTTCTGATAATTATATATTCTTAACCCAAGGAGCTCTTATAAAGTTTAATGCTCCGTCGGGCAAGTACTTTAATGCACAAAATCAACTTATAACTGGCACTCCTACAACTGAGTTCCAACGTACAAGTATATGGGCAAGCGTGATAAGTTATCCAACTCCTGGAGTTGGCAACGCTATAATGAGTGTGGTTGTTCCTAGTACAGCAATAGTAGGTGAGGTTATACCAGTATTTGAAAACTCATGGCCAGCAACACTTATAACTACAATTATTGATAATATCTTAAGTTTCAAAACATTCGCATTGCGATATGATATAAGTGAAATGGAGTGGAAAATTGTCAGCGAAGCCAACATTGGTACTGGGAATTTTAGTCTTACCAATGCAGGTAGCACTACAGGAACAAATTTAGATAACAGTTGGTTCTTGAGATTAAGCTACGACAATCAAGAATACAATGTGACCAGCAGGGGAACAAAATATTTCTTCGAAAGCGTCAGAGAAACACGATTTTATTTCGACCCAAACGCAAAGGTATACGACTCAAGGACTGCTACAACATTAATAGATGAGATTAAGATACTAAGGACCAACACAAAGCCTGACAGTTCGGATAGTATTTTCTATCCTCAATCATGGGCTATCGACAATCGTGTTATCGCCGAAGATGGCACTGTTGATAATAGGAAAATATTAGTTACGTTCCCAGATGAAAATTTAGATGGTGTACCTGACGATCCTGACTTGTTTGTTACGTTTGTTGCCCCTACAGTTAATCCACAGAACAAGTATATATATTTTGTAGAGTCGCAAGATACCGTAAACTTCCTGCAATACGATCCTGTTGCAAAGACAGACATAGTTTCTAGTTATGCAACTGAAAGCGACGTTCTAAACAACATATCTTTGTACGCAATTGATACAATCTTTTATGCGTACACTGACAATAAGTTTTTCCGATCCAGCGGCACTGCAATAACGTTACTTACAAATTACATTGCCAGAATTGGTAGAGAGCAGGTATCATTTCAATACAAGCATAATAGTCCAAACAATAATAGAATAGATCCTAGTCCAAACAACCTAATAGATCTGTATATATTAACCAAGGCATATGGTGACGACTACACTGCATACATTACAGATACAACAGCAACATTGCCAGAGCCGGTTGCACCAACCAGTGAAGACTTACAAACAGCATACAGCACTATCGAAAATCTTAAAACTGTAAGTGACAGTTTAATATACAACGCGGCAACGTTCAAACCTTTGTTTGGTAGCAAAGCAGAGACAGAGTTGCGAGCAACATTTAAAGTGGTTAAGAATCCTAGTTCCAACGTAAGTGATAACGAAGTAAAGAGTTTAATAATTGAATCTATCAACACTTACTTTGATATCAACAACTGGGACTTCGGAGAATCATTTTACATGAGTGAACTAAGTGCATATTTGCATAGTGAATTAACACCAACAGTGAGTAGTATCATAATTGTACCTAATACGGGGTCAAACAGTTTTGGTAACTTATATCAGATTAACACAGAGCCAAACGAGATTCTTATAAGTGCGGCAACAGTTAATGATGTACAAATTATTTCTGCTATTACAGCAGGACAACTTAATAGGGTATAGGAAGATAAGCAATGGCAGCATTCAAAACTCACCAGTTTTTACCTGACGTTTTTCAAACTGATACTAATAAAAAGTTTTTAAACGCTACAGTTGATCAGCTAGTTAATGAACCACAACTTAAACAAGTCAATGGTTACATTGGTAGAAAACTAGCACCTTCTTATAAAGCAACTGATAGCTATGTATCTGAACCAACTGCATCGAGAGCAGACTATCAGCTAGAACCTGGCGTGATAATTAAAGATCAAATAACTAACAAAGTAGACTATGCAACAACTTATGTAGACATTGTTAATAAAATTGGATACGAAGGCGGCCTAACAAACAATCACAACAGATTGTTCGACAATGAGTTTTATACGTATGATCCTAAGTTAAGTTTTGATAAATTTGTAAACTTCAGCCAGTACTATTGGTTAAGTTCAGGACCTAACCCAGTACAAATTACATCCAGTGGCATAAGCACACCCCAGACGTTTACTGTAACATATAATCCTGTAAACAACGCTTTTGAATTTACTGGCAGTGACAACGTGCCTAACCCAAGTATTGCACTAGCACGTGGCGGAGTATACGAGTTTGTAATTAATAACCCAGGAAACAACTTCTGGATACAAGGCAAGCCAGGCAAGGACGGTATAGATCCTGATCTGAGTAACGTTGAAACTAGGGGAGTACTGGGAGTTTCGAATAATGGAACTGACTCGGGCACTGTAACTTTCACGGTACCTGGCGCAACAGCGCAAGATAGCTTTTTAGATCTCCCTACAGTAGAAGCAGTAAGTTATGCTACTGATTTGGCATTTAATCAAGTGCAAGGAGCCAAGCCACAGGAGTTAATTGACACATACGGCGGCATTGATGGTCCTGTTGCATATTTAGATGGTGCTACAGTTGTATTCGTTAATAGAAATTACATTGATGATAGTTTCTGGATTGATGTTGCTAGAACTGAGGAAGGTGTCGTATACTTGGATCAGAGTGTACAAATTCCGTTATCCGAAAGGACTTCTGTTTACACTGTGTCAATACAGCCTGACGCTGCCGGCAATGATAGAATTTTCTTGGTACGTAAAATTGCTGTGCCTGAAAACAATAAAGTAAGAATTAAAGGTGGCGCTACATACGCAAGTAAACAGTGGTTTGTTAGAAACTCTGTTTATGAACTTGTACCATACATTACTGCCCCATTAACAAATTTATATTACCAAAATCAAGCTGATTCAGGTGCCAGTGGCATCATAAACATTGTTGATGCTGTAGTTGACACTATAGATCCTGACAGGGACATAGTAGGCGAAATAAATTACACAAGTCCTAACGGTGTGGTATTTACAAATGGTTTAAAAATTAGTTTTGACAGTACAGTTACAGCAAGTTATCGAAACAAAAACTATTATATCGAAGGTGTAGGCACAGGAATCAGACTAGTGCCTGAAGACGAGCTAATCAGTGTGGAAACTCTAAACGATAGTTTTGTTACAGCTGGAGGACTAAACTATCAAGTCAATGATAGAGTCACTATCCAAGGCGGAACTTTTACTACTGCGGCAATAGCAGTAGTTGATAGCATAACTAAAGATACCGCGGTATTGTCAGCAACTATAGATCCTTCTTCAGGGGCAGTCACGGCGGTAACTATTGTAGATGGCGGTAGCGGTTACTTAGCAACGCCAACGTTAACTTTTGCAAATCCATCAAGTGCATTTGGAAGTTTGGCTAGTGCCACAGCAACATTGACAAATGGTGTTGTTACAGCAGTTACACTAGCAAGTGGCGGCAGTGGATACGAGGCTAATCCTATAATTACAGTAACAGCCCCGGAGTCTGGATCAATAAAGACATTTAAGATTAAACAACGAGGAAACTACACAGTATTACCTACTAATCCTGTTTCGGTAACAGGCGGGTCGGGCTCAGGCGCAAGTTTTGAAGTATATTTACAACCAGAGTACCAAGATTACATCACAGTAAACAGATCTAGCCTGGACAGAAATGCATGGAGCCGTGGCAATAGATGGGTACACATAGATGTTATAGAAAAGACAGCAGGGTATCTTGATCAAGAAGTATTATTAGATCAAGCACAACGTGCCAGCAGACCAATTATTGAATTTGACGCAGATTACCAATTATATAATAGCGGAGCAGTTGCTAAGTTACCTGTCGACATTTTAGACACTACTATTACCAGAGCATTTCAACAAGTGCAAGGTGTGGTATCGGTCGACACAACAGTTTTTACTATAGGGACACTCACTCTTACAACCGGCGATAGAGTTATATTTGCAAGTGACTTAGATGACAACGTAAGAAACAAAATTTACAATTTTACTATTGAAAAAGCAATAGACGACCCGAGTGATGTTTACAAGGCATACTTAGTTGAAGCAGATGATGCAACAGTTGTAGACAACAATACTGTGCTGGTCCTGTCAGGAACCAATGGTGGTAAACAATGGTACTTCAATGGCTTCAGTTGGACTATAGCGCAAGAGAAAACTGCAAATAACCAAGAACCGTTATTTGACGTAGTTGACAGTAAAGGCATAAGTTATTCCGACGCAAGTACATTCACTGGAACAACGTTCACTGGATCTAAGATATTTTCTTATAAGCGAGGAACTGGCAGTAACGATACAGTATTGGGTTTCCCTCTCAGTTACAAAAACTTTACGAATCAAGGTGATATTGAATTTGAAAACACTTTTGATTCTCAAACATTCACTTACCTGGCAGGGACCAACAATGTTGTAACTCCACAAAAAGTGAATGCTGGTTATTTACAGAAGAACGTGTCAACTACAACATGTGCCAGAGACAACGTATGGGAAATTGCAACCAATTTTAGTAAACAATTTAAAATTTATGATTTTGTATACGACGGCGTAACTAATTTATTCCCAATTGATAATTTGCCTGACGTTAGTACTAATTTCCCGCATATCAAAGTTTACGTCAACAACAAGATTGTAAGCGTGGGTAACTTTGCAACTACAAAAGTAGTAGATAAATTTGCAGTATTGGTTAATCCAGATCTGATTACAAAAAACGATGCAGTGTTTGTTGCTATCTTTAATAAAGATATACCGGTCACTGCTAACGCACACTACGAAGTTCCTATTAACTTAGACATCAATACTTTGAATAAAAATCTGTCTACAGTTACACTAGGGCAAATGAGGAATCATCTAATAGAGCTGAAAAATAACAGTTTACGTGTTGTGGGTACTGTACCTGGAAGTAGTAACCTGAGAGACATTGTGTATAAAAACACATCAGGAAGTATACTTCAGCATAGTGCCCCTGCAGTGTATGCAGGACTGTTTTTAAATCACCCAACGATGGATTCGATTAACGCCATTAAATTAGCCAATAGAGAATACTCAAAATTCAGGAAGAATTTCTTAGAAGTTGCAGGAAAGATTGAGTTAGATTTAAACAACGTGCAGACTAGTTTTGATGCAGTGCTTCTGCAAATGCACAGCGTTAAGAACAGTAGTTTCCCGTGGTTCCGTAGTGACATGATACCACATGGAGATGACAATAGATCATTGATTCCTACTTACACTGTTCTTGACCCAGAGATCACTGCATACGAAATCACAAGTATATTCAACGACACTATTCCGAGTAACAAATCTGTTTTAGTTTATGTGACTAGAACTGTAGATGATGTTACAACAAAGACCTTAGTAGTAAAAGGCAGAGATTATACCTTCAATACAGATCGTGCCGCAATAACTTTCACAAGTAATTTTAGATTGTTATTTGAAGACAAGATAGATATTGTAGAGTACAGTGATACAGACGGAAGTTTCATCCCAGAAACTCCTACAAAGATGGGAATGTATCCTAAGTTCATTCCTGAGAAGTATTTAGACAATACACTGCGTACACCAGCAAATGTAATTCAAGGACATGATGGTAGTATTACTCCCGCCTTTAATGACTTTAGAGATGATCTGTTATTAGAACTAGAGCGTAGAATTTATAACAACGTCAAGGTTGAATATGATACTGATACTTTTAACATCATTGACTACGTGCCCGGCAAATTCAGAGACACTGACTATACTAGAGCAGAATTTACACAAGTTTTAAGCCAAGGATTTTTGGCCTGGGTAGGCACAAATAGAGTTGACTTTTCTACAAACAGTTATTTTAGTGCAAGCGATCCGTTCACTTGGAACTACAAAGCATTTAGAGATATAGTCAATGGTGAAACTTTACCAGGAACCTGGAGAAGCATTTACAGATACTTCTACGACACTGATAGACCACATACGCATCCATGGGAAATGCTAGGCTTTAGCAAAAAGCCAGACTACTGGGAAACCAGATATGGAGTTTCTCCGTACACAGGCGGAAATAGCACCCTATGGAGTGATTTAAGTATAGGCTACATACACAGTGGCGATAGACAAGGTATTGATCTACGTTACCAAAGACCAAACCTAAGTGAATTTATACCAGTAGACGATAACGGTAACTTACGTAGTCCTGAGCAAATGCTCGTCACTGATTTTGATGGTAGTCGAGCTAATATAAGTTATGCAGTTGGAGATATAGGTCCTGTTGAACTTGCATGGAGACGCAGTAGTGAATATCCATATGCGTTAATGTTAGCGTTGGCACTAACAAAACCTGCTAGATTTTACGGACTACAAGCAGACGTACATAGATACAAAAGAAATAGTTTTACTGGACAATTTGAAATCACTGACACAAGTCAGCACCTTACCCCTACCTCACTTCATGTTAACGGGTACGTAGATGCAAACGGTGTAACACAACGCACTGCTGGGTACTTAAACTGGATAACAGATTACATAACCAACTTAGGTGCAGGTTCAGCGCCTACAGTAATACAAGAAAATTTAGCAAAACTAAATGTTCAATTGTTAAACAAAGTGGCAGGATATACCGATAAAAAATTCATTGAACTACTGGCAGAGCAGAGCAGTCCGAGTAGTATAAACAACAGTGTTGTTATTCCCGATGACAACTATGCATTAAAGATATACAAAGGTAGCCCTATTAGGAAGATTACATATAGTGCTGTCATTGTACAAAGAACAGCCAATGGGTATACAGTAAGCGGGTATGATATAACCAGCCCATTCTTTACTATTATACCTAGCGAGCCTAACAATAACGCATATCAAGTTACTGACGGTGATGCCAGTGCTGTAATCTTTAGAGACTTTAAAAAACAAAAAATTACAATACCTTATGGTTTTGAATTTAATTCCAGTCAACAAGTTACTGATTTTTTAGTAGGCTATCAGCGATTCCTACAGAGTCAAGGATTTCTTTTTGTAGACAATGACGACTCTCTCAAGCAACAAAAAGATTTTATACTAAGTGTTAAGGAATTCTTACATTGGACAACACAAGGATGGCGTGTTAATAATATTCTTGTGTTAAGTCCTGTGAGCGATACTTTAAAGGTATTCGAACAAACAGCAATTGTAGACGAGATAAAAAATGCACCGTTTGGCAGTAGAGTACTTGACCTAAACTTTAAACCAATTAATAAAAACGAATTTTCGGTTTATAGAGAAGATAACTTGTTTACATTCCAATCCAACGCACAAAAGTCAGTGGGTTTTGCTGAACTAAACTTAGTACAAACAGAACACTTGTTGATATTAGATAACGTTACTGAATTCAATGATGTTATCTACGTTCCGGAATTAGGTAATAGACAATATAGATTAAAGTTTGTTGGATACAAAACTGATTCTTGGAACGGAAGTTTAGAACTGCCAGGATTCATGTTCAGCAGTGATAGCATCGATGCGTGGGGCGGCGGAACTGATTACCTTAAAGGATCTATTGTCCAGCATAAAAATAGATACTATACAGCGTTAGAAAACATAACCGCCGATCCTAATTTCCAAACTACGAAATGGAAGCAGTTTGACAAGGCAGAATTACAAAGCGGAATGTTGAGAAATCTTGCATCAAACGCACAACTTGGTGTTAGTTTCTACGATATAGACAATCAACCTGCTAACGAAGAAATACAATTATTCAGTGACGGTATCACTGGGTTCAGAGAAAGACAGTACTTTACTGACTTAGGTATAGACGTTACTACCCAGTCAAAGTATTACCAAGGATTAATTACACAAAAAGGCACACCTAACTCTATTAATGCTTTAGAAGGTGGAATATTTGGCAACTTAGATTCAGATATTGACTGGTATGAAAACTGGGCTATGCGTGTAGGCGAATACGGATCATTGGATACAAATGCGTTCATTGAAACACCGTTGAGCGACACTGCAATTACTAAAAATCCTACACTTATACAGTTTACAGATAACAACAACGCCGCCCAAGAAGGAACAGTTGCAATTATAGAAAACGATATCTTTAAGATATCTGGCACTTACAACGCAAATGTATTTGTGACTGAAGACAGAACACAGTTTCCGTTACTACGTCCGTTGCCAGTGGCAGGCTTTGTAAACCTAGCAGACGTAGACACTACACTGTTTAATTTAAATAACTATGATTCATTATCTGCATCAATTGATAAAATAGGAACAGGGTACAAGATTTGGGTAGCTAAAGACTTTAACGGTAGCTGGAATGTATTCAGAGCAACTTATATAGACGGTTTGGTGTTTATACTGCGAAGCCGAGATGACGGTTCTGCAGAAGTTGTGTTTAATGAAAATCACGGACTAGCAGTTGATGATGTAGTTGTTATTAAAAACTTTGATGATAGATTTGACGGGGCGTATAAAGTAGGCAACATCATAGACACTACTAGGTTTAGTATTACAATAACAAGAAACTTAGAAGCATTGCAGGAAGAAGCAGTAATCAGTGGGTCGGGATTGTTGTATAGATTGTCCAGCGCCAAGATAAGCAATCCTGTTGACATACAATCAGTGATGCCAGTAAGTGGGTGGTTAGAAAATGATAAGGTATGGGTAGAAAATTTAGACAACGATGGAAATTGGGGTGTATACAATAAAACAAGCCCGTGGGTATATAACAGCAAAGCGGAGCTAGATCCTAGTAAACTATCCGGCAATGATAACTTTGGTAGAACAGTTAGTATAGAACCTAATCTTGCTCAGTTGATGTATGTAGGTTCGCCAGGGTCAGGCGAGGGTAGAGTTAATGCATTTACCAGATCCGTTACTAATTCTTGGACAGCAAGTTTTGCTTTAAGTGCAAACAGTACAGGACTAGACAGCTTCGGATACAAAGTTGTAAATGCACAAGGATATGTTGCAGTCAGCGCACCAGACAGTTCGAGCGGAAAAGGCTATGTTTACATCTTTAAAGACGGTATCATACAACAAATATTAACTGATGCCGCAGGTAGCGCAAGTGATTTGTTTGGATCTAGTTTGGCAATTAGTAGAGATGCAAACTATTTGTATATTGGTGCTAGTGGTGCAAATAAAGTTTTCTGTTATCAATTGAACCTGAGAACAGCAGTTGATCCAGTTCTGCTGCCAGTCGAACGATATAACCTAGTACTAGATGCTAATGTTAGTGTTGCAGTAAACGATACCATAACGTATCAAAGTCCAGGTACAACATCATCAGCAAGTGGTACAGTTGTGTTTGATAGCACCAGAGTTTTGACTAACACTAATGTTGTTATTATTACAGGAAACGTTGCGGCATTCACTGACACAGATCTTATTGCAATCAATGGAGCCAACGTTGCAGCCAACATTGTATCGGACACGCAGTCTGTAGCTACAGGCACATTCAGTAACGTATCCATACTCACAAGCGATCCAACCGAAGTTTTTGTGTACTCACAACTACGTGCAGTAGAGTATGTACCAACCATCGAATACAGTGTTAGCGGCGAAACGATAACATTTGTAACACCACCAGCAACTAACGACGTTATACAGGTATTCACCCGTGGTAGCTTCTACACAAATCTTACAACAATAACTGGAAACGCTAGTACAAACTTTGGATCAAGTCTTGCTACTAATTCAGACGGTAGCGTACTTACTGTTGGAAGTGACACAGCAGTTGTAGGGACACAGGGCAACGACGGACTATTGTATGCGTACCATAGAACAATTACAGAGTTTACTACAGACGGTACATCGGCATCATTCACAGCCCCGGACGCTTTTGCTAACAGCTACAGAGTATTATTGAATGGTGTAGAACTGACCCAAGATCTTGATTATTATATAATCGCACCAAGTACTGTACAGTTTCCCGATGTCCAAACAGCAGGGCTTACGCTAACAGTTGAAACCAATAACTTCGTCCAAGATCAGATTATCTCTCCTAGTTTGACAGGAATCAACGGACAAAGATTCGGAACTGATATTCAGTTATGCGGTACTGGCTGTAATCTATACGGAAGTGCTCCTTCCTACTTTGCAAATCAATATAGTTCGGGAGCAGTCTATAGACTGGTAAACACAGGAAGAGTTTACGGTAACGTAACAGGCACAGTGAGCAACGCCACTGTTACTTCAGGTGACAGTATTGTAATTAACGATAGGCCAGTAGAATTTACCGGAACTACTATAACAGACGTAGCCAATGACATTAATGGAACAGGTATTCCGGGAGTAACAGCAAGTAATGCATTGGTGTTTATTAGTAACGTAACGTCGGGAGAAACAGAAAGCCATTGGAGGCTACAAATTACAAGCAATGTACAAGTTGCTACAGAAAAACTTAACATTACCTCTGCAAGCACAGGTACCGGATTAACTGATCTCGGAATAGAGATCTACAAGCATACGCAAGTTGTAACCCATCCTAATCAAATTGGAGAAAAGTTTGGTACTGCGATAGGCATTAGCCAAAGCGTTGGTAAGTTGGCAATATCTAGCGAAGGCGCAGATACTACAACCCCTACGACTTTTGATATAGCTGACACAGTTACAATATTTGATAGTTTATCTACTACGTTTGTTAAGATAGTTAAAGATTCAGGTGCAGTTTACCTATATGATCTCATAGCTAACCCTTACGAGTCAGAAGACAATCCATCAATATTTGCATTCAGCCAAAAACTAACTGCACCTGGCGTCGAGACAGGTGATGATTATGGTGCTGATATTGATATTGTAAATGATATCATGGTAATTGGTGTTACTAATGATTCAGACATTACAGTAGGCGGTGGAAGTGTATACACATACTACAACGAAGGTAGTAAACCTGGATGGGAATTGCTTAGGTACAAAGAACCAAGGGTAGCAATTGATGCAATTAATTCAGCGTTCATTTATAATAAGACATCAGAAACAATAATAAATTATTTAGATATATTAGATCCTGTCAAAGGCAAGTTACTAGGTGCTGTTGAACAGGAACTAGATTACATTGAGGAATTTGACCCAGCTTCTTATAATACAACAACAGCAAGCACCGGCATATCAAATGATTCATTTTACTGGACTACCCAACAAATTGGTAAGACATGGTGGGACACTAGTGTAGCTAACTTTATTGATTACGAGCAGAGTACACTATTGTACAGAAGTATTAATTGGGGTAGTTTGTTCCCGGGAAGTACAGTAACAATTTACGAATGGGTAGAAAGCGATGTTTTACCTAGTCAATATGTAGGTAATGGCGGAGATGGTGTGCCTAAGAATGCAGATGACTCTGCTTACACACAATCAACTTTTGTTGATCCTGGCACTGGCATAATCGTAAGCAAGTATTATTATTGGGTAAGTGGAAAGACTAGTGTCGATCCAGTAACTGCAAACCGTCGGATCAGCACTACTCTATTAGAACAATATATAAGAAGTCCAAAGGATCAAAATATTCCTTACCTAGGATTAACTTCGCCTAGTAGTGTAAACTTGTACAACATAAATGACAAGACCACAGGCAGTGATGTTATTTTGCATTTGGACACCACGACTGTTGAGAATAACGATCAATTAATACACAACGAATTTGGATTAGTTCAGCAAGGCACTACTACAAGTGCCATCCCTCAACGTGTAATAGACAAACTGCGAGATAGTTTACGTGGTGAAGACAGCACAGGTAGATTGGTGCCCGACATTACACTTAAACCACAAGACAGGCTAGGGATACTTTCTAGACCTAGACAAGGACTGTTCTTGGATAGATCAGCTGCCTTGGAAGTTTTTGTAAATGAAGCCAACAGGCTACTAGCACTGCACCCAGTATTGCTAACAACTACAGCAACAAGTTTGTATGTACAACAACCGTTCCCTGCTAGTTATGATGCACAAGTAGCATCATATACAGATGTAGAATATCTCGACACTACAGGTTTTGCTGATGGGTATACAATTTTAATTCCGCAAGATAGTCGTTACGAAAACAGATGGTCATTGCTTGAGTTCAACGGCACGTCAAGAGAGTTTGATTTAATACGTAGCCAGAGTTACAAGACAGACCTGTGGTGGACACCTTCGGAATGGTATGACAGTACTTACATTGCAGGTAATGCAATAGCGCATACTGTTAATACGTATGGTGATATTCAAAAATTAGTATTGGCAAACAACGACTACATAAAAATACTAGATGATGGTGCAGGAAACTGGTCCACATATAGATACGAAACCACAGGACAGCTTTCTTTGATTGCGGCAGAAAATGCCACAGTAACTTTAAGTAGCTTATTGTACGACACCACAATAACTTTGGGCTTTGATACTGCTGTGTTTGACGCAGTAGCATTCGATAAGCAAGCAGGCAGCGAAATAGGAAATATTTTTGATAGTTTGTACACCCAAATTTTTATTAACAGTTTGGCTACAGATTTTAATAAGCTATTCTTTACAATAATAAATTATGTGTTTGAAGAACAGAAAAATCCAGACTGGATATTTAAAACCAGCTTTATTGATGTATTACATAATCTTAGATCACTCGAGCAATTGCCAACCTACAGCAAAGATAATCAAGATTTTTATAAACAGTATATAGATGAAGTAAAGCCATACAGAACACAACTTAAAGAGTTTACTCCAGTTTACACAAAGACTGATACTGCAACTGGTAGTTGGACAGACTTTGACATCCCGGCACGTTGGTATGCAGAAGAAAATACATTCCGCTCACCAAACATCCAGGTTACATCTGACAGTACATATTTTACAACTGACTTGTACCAGCCATATGCAGACAACTATAAACTTAAAGTTGGTGAAATTATTGTAGGCAATATAGGACAAAATTACACCATTGCACCAAACGTCGAAATAACAGGAGGTGGCGGATCAGGAGCCAATGCAACTGCAACAATTAGTGCCGCTGATGGAACTGTAACTAGTATTACTGTTACAAAGGCAGGATCAGGATACACTACTACACCAAACGTGGTAATTAACGGCACAGGTGAGGGTGCAACAGCGTATGCAATGTTAAACAGTGAGTTTGATAGCCAAGGTGGATACAACACTGTTAGAAGCATAGACAGCACAATTAAATTTGATAGAATAACCTACACCAGTAATGTAGCACAATGGACCGCGAATGTTGCATACGAAGATACTGTTGTAGTAAATGGCAACTTTGCAAACAGCTATGACTTGAACAGAATAGAACTTGACGGCAATGCAAATGTTGCTCCACAAGATACTACTATTACAGATGTATTTTTCAAACCTGACGGTACTAAAATGTATATCGCAGGCGACACATCAAACAGTGTGTATGAGTACACACTAGGTACACCATGGGAAGTTACAACGGCAAGCAACGTTGCTGTAGCTAATGTTAATGTTCAAGACACCAGTGTGCAAGGTTTGTTCTTTAGAGAAGACGGATCTCGCATGTACACTGTTGGGGATACAAGTAACAGCGTTTACGAGTACAGACTTGCTACTCCTTGGTTTGTTAATACAGCCGCTAACATCAGTGTTGTAAGCATTAACAGCCAAGAAACAAGTGCAACTAGTGTTGAATTCAGTACAGACGGCACAAGAATGTACGTGTTAGGCACAGCAAATGACACAGTGTTTGAATATGAACTTAGCATTCCGTGGTTAGCAAGCAGTGCAACATACAGCACACGAAGCAAGAGCGTGGCTAGCGAAGAAAATATTCCAACAGGTATGCGCTTCAGAGAAGATGGTAAAGAACTGTTTGTAACTGGACAGCAGTATAACAAGATATGGAGTTATACACTTTCAACGGCATGGGATATCTCAACTGCTACACTTAATAATTCAGCAGACTTGAATGCAACTAATCCAACTGGCTTGTACATGAGACACGACGGTACACGCTTGTTTGTAGCAGATGACGTAGGCAACTTTGTACAACAGTATGATTTCAACAGCAACGGAATTACACAAATAGACGGCAACTTGTATATCACAAGTGGCAACATTATATTCTACAACAACACAGCATACTTGGCTACAAACGCAAATGTAAGTTCGCAGACAGTGTTTGACTTTACACGCTTTACAGAAATTGATAGCGGTAATGTATTGCTTAGTGCCGCAGATAGAATAACCAGTTACTATGTTCCAAGTTTTGGAAGACCAGGCAAAGACATCAATCAATTGATGTTTGGTACAAGTTATCCTGGTAATAAAATAAGTGGAGAGACGTTTACATCTAACAGCTTTACCTTAACGAGCAATGTAATTGGATTCAACTACACAGGTCATAAGATTACTAGTGCAAACACACAACAGGTAGACTTCGTTGACCGTGGCTTTAATCTAAATGATCCTATTAAAATTGAGGGCATGTACGAAACCTTCAATTTTGAGAACAATGCAACGTTCAGAGTAGTAAGCGTGTCACGTGATGAAATGATGCTAAGTGGGCAACCGATCGAAAGTATTGTGACGTTGTCGTTAGGTGAAAGTATAAGTGCAAACGAAGGCGACTACATTACTCAGACTAATTCAACTGCAAACGCAAGAGTGTTGAACAACTATACTAGTGTAAAAGAAATTGCAGTTATCCAAGAAAAGCAAGGTTTCTTAGAACTTGATGCTAATGTTGTTCGCGTAAATGGTGTTGCAACTACTGCTAATGTTATGGATGTGTTAGGTTCCGGTACTGCTAATGTTAAGATCAGTAACTTGTACATTGACGACTTACTTGACAGCAACATTGCAAGTTTTTACACAGACACCGCACTAGGAACTAGACCAGAGGACATTAACATTGCTGGTGGTTTCTACTTAGATGCTTACAATAGTCATGCACCAGAAGAACTAGTTCCGGGTAGAATGTATGACACACTTGAAATGCGTGTGTTTACTAATACAGCGTCAAACACTGCAAGTTATGGCTTTAGAGTGTTTGAACCAATGGACCGTGACAGAAGTTACTACCGAATAAGTGCAAACAGTACAACAACACTTACTGCTAACTTGGCTCTTGACGATGTTAACATATTTGTTGACAACGCTGCCTTGCTACCAGATCCAGGCACTGGAGTCGGTGGTTCACCAGGTGAGGTATTCATCAACGGTGAATTGATTTACTACTACCAGAAGTATGATGATGCTAAAATGCTCAGTGCTGATGTTTGGACAGCCAACACTGAGTTTGCAACAGATAGTTTGATTACATACAGCAGTAATGTTTTCCTAGTATTAGGAAATGTGTTTGCTAATGCTAACGCATACATCAACACATCAAACGTTAAGCAGGTATTTGCCAACACAATTTCACAGTTGCGCAGAGGAGTTGACGGCACTGGTGCAAACGTACACTATGCCAATGCTCGTGTAGTTGATAGCTCATTGGCACAGCAGTTACCAAACATAGCACTAGCAACAACCAACTCACTAACGGGTGAAAAGAAAGTAGCCGCAAATGTTACATGGCGTGTGTCGTTAAACAACACAATCAGTGCTAACATTGGTGATTACATAACGCAGACTGGTCCTACAGCAAATGTTAGAATACTTGAAACTGTAGCAAACGCCAATGTGGTTGCTGTAGACTTTGTTGATGGCAACCTAAGAATTGCTAATGCTAATGTTAGTATCAATGGCACTACAACAACAGCTAATGTTTCCGCACTTAACATACTAGGTGAAGTACTTAGTACTGGTAATGTTAGTGTAACAGGCAAAACAATTAAACAGGACTACTTATGGAAGGCATACGGAACTGGTGATACACTGGATTCTAGTACCACTGAGTGGGCTGAATACATCAAAGCAGAGAGGAGTTATACTCCATGATTAAACCCCAGATAAATACTCTAGACACGGAAGAAAATAATATGCAAACCTTACCTGAAAATTCAGAACTTGAACCAAAACCAGACGAGCACGGTGGTTTACACGTTCAAGGACACATTAAGATTTTTGACCCAGAGTCTGGGGAAATCTTTATTAACAAGCGAAATGCTATTCACTATGAAAACATCAGTGAAGCAATCGCATACAACCTTGCAAATAAACAACAAGGTTACATTTACGAAATGCATTTTGGTAACGGAGGTACTAGTGTTGATCCAACAGGGGTCATCAACTATTTGCCAAGCAATACCAATACCAGCAACAGTAATTTGTACAACCCAACTTTTGCTAAGATTGTAGACAACACCAGTACACTTAACACTGATCCTACACGCAACAAGATGGAAATTAGACACACACCAGGCAAGGTATTTACAGACATAGTAGTAAGTTGCTTGCTTGATTATGGCGAACCAACAGGACAAAGCGCATTTGACAATTCAACTACCCTTGACGACACATACACATTCGACGAGCTTGGACTTAAAGCAAGAAGCACAGATGGTACAAGTGGATTAGCAACAACAGGCAAGTTGTTAACACATGTAGTATTCCACCCTGTGCAAAAGTCACTCAACAGATTGATACAGATTGACTACACAGTTAGAATACAAACACTGACCAACTTGACAAGTCAGGGGTAATAAACAATGGCATATAATGTAAATAAAACAGATGGAACAACAATAGTAGTACTTGATGGTACTAAGGATACCACCAGTACTAGTATTACGCTTTTTGGACGTCTAGTTCAAAACTACGGTGATGCTACTAACGAAAATTTTGTACACATACTGGAAAACTTTGCATTAAGTACCAGTCCACCTAATCCTATTACAGGACAACTGTGGTTCGACACTAGTACCAACAACCTAAACAGTTATAATGGTACGACCTGGTTTAAAGTAGGCTCAAACATTTCAGGTAATGTAGACATAGCCGGCAACTTAACTGTTGGTGGTGGTGGCAACGTAGAAATAAAAGAAGTTGCCGGACTTGTAAACGTAACAAATACAAACAATAATGGCAATATTGCAGTATTTGCTAATGTTGCGGGCACAAGCACTAATGTTTTAAACATCCAAGGCAACACAGGACTAGCAACAGTATCTGCTAATGCTACGAGCAACATGGGTGTTACTACTAAGATATATGTAGACAGCGTGGATGCGCAAAACAGGTATGATGCTGGTGTAGCAATGACTGCTAATGTAGCAACCATAAATGCCAATCTTGCAGTTAGAACTGACGCAGAGTCAGCACTAAGAGCAAACGTAACAGCGGCTAATGTTGAAATAGACACTACGCAGGCCAATATAGGTTCGTACCAAGCATTTTCCAACACAAGAGCACAAACTACAAGTGCAAACTTAGGTACAGTAGTAGGGACAACTGTACCTGGTATAAATGCCAATGTTGGTGCATTCCAAACTTATGCAAACACCAGTATTACAACAATCAACAACAACGTCACTGGTGCAAATACTAGCATCAGTACACTGAGCGGAAGACTTGACAGCGTTAACCTAGCACAAACTGCCGCACTTAGTGCAAATGTTAACCTAAAAGCAGACACAGCAGGTCCAACATTCACAGGAACTCCTGTTGCACCAACAGCAACATTTGGTGCCAATACCACACAGGTTGCCACAACACAATATGTAATGACACGTGGTGTATTTTGGGACGGTAGTAGAAAGTTTGTAAGCACAGCAGATCCAACCGTTAGTGATGGTGCCGACGGAGACATTTGGTTTAAGTATACCCCATGAGTACTAGGTTAACTGTTAAAGAATTTGTAGTTGATCCTTCCCCCCAAGGCCGTACTAATCTGGTATTACGAAGTGATGCTTCTTGGCCCACATTTTTAAACAACAATGCAGTATGGCGTGACTATAGTAACACGACAGTAACATATACAATTTCAAGATACTACATACCAAATACATCCGGGACACACACATTACAAGCATCATGCGATGACAGTTTTTCGTGGGCAATCACTGGCGGGACTTTTACTGGTGAACAAGTTCTAGCAGGTAGCAATCCACAAAGTACATCTTCAGACACAGTAACATTTGTTGCAGGCACACAGTATTTGCTTAGTTGGCAAGTAACTAATACCAGTGGAGCGGCCGGACTTGCCGCAACAGTGACAGCACCTGTAGGCGGAAACAATTTTAACCTTAAAGATAACTTAACTGTTACGGCGATTCCCAGTGGAAGATATCAGGCCGTCCTTCCGTATGCGGCAACTATTACAGCCCACATATGGGGTGGTGCCGGTGGAGGCGGCGGCAATGATGCTTCTGTTAGCGGTGGTGTTGGGTCACCGGGACTGTACAATACATTAACCTTTACGACAACATCAGGTGATACACTAGAAGTAGTAGTTGGCGAAGGCGGTAAAGGCGGTCCTGGCAATCAGCCGAGAGGTCAGAGTCCTGGCGGCGCCGCCGGCGATGCTAGAACAAACATAAGCAGTAATTCTACACTATCACTCAACGGTGGCACAGGTGGAAGGTCAGGCTTTAATGGAGCATCAGGAACCGGAGGTGGCGGTGGGGGAGCCTCGGTTGTGCTTCTCAACAATACTCCTATATTAATAGCCGGAGGTGGTGGTGGAGGTGGCGGCGCAGGGTTGTTTCCAGCAACCGACCCTAATGCATCAATTGGTAACAATGTTATAGGTGCAACACCATCAGACTATAGGGGAATGAACGGCCAAGATAAAGGTGTTCCCGATGGTGGCGGTGGTGGCGCAGGTGGTGGTGGATACCCTGGTGGCACAGGCGGTAGCGGTAACACACTTACCTTCTCTCGTCCCAGTCGCGAGGGCCCTATTCCCACTGGCAGTATTCCGGATGTGCCAGCCAACCCTGGTAAAACAGGAGGCAACTTACCAGCCAACAGTGCATCAACCGGTGTTGGTACATTGTATTACAAATCAGGATTTGCAGGCGGAGGTGCTCGCGGGGGCGGCAACGGACAAAATGGATTGATAGTTTTAGAAATAGCACCAGTAGGCTTGTTCTCTACTAGAGTAAGTGGAAATTGGAAACAGGTCACAGACGCCTTTGTTAAAGTAAGTGGTGCATGGAAAAGTATTAACGACGTGCAAGTAAAGGTTGACGGCACATGGAGAAAAGTAGAAGATGCTGGCCAAACGCAAGGCGCATTGGCAGCAGTAAGCGGTGAATATGGCACTGTTGTGAGAGCGTACAGTTCTTAGCACCACAGTTTTAAATACGCATAAATAATAAAGTTGAGGAAAACTTAAAATGGCATACAATATTACACAAACCAACGGTACAGAGCTGATATCAGGAGGCTTAGCCGATGGAACTATCGACACTACAACTACCAGTTTAACACTTGTTGGTAAAAACTACCCAGGATATGGCACGTTCTTAAATCAGAATGTTGTACGTATAGTAGAAAACTTTGCTAACGGATCTGCACCGACTGGCCCATTGCCAGGACAACTATGGTGGGACACCGGAACTAAGTTAATGCAAATTAACACAGCAACCACAAAAGGTGCCGCAAGTCAAGCATTTAAACCACTAGCAACAATGTCTAGCGGTGCAAGCGCACCAAATAGTCCGGTAGTTGGCGAACAGTGGTGGGATACTAGTACTCTTCAACTAAAAGTTTATAACGGAACCAGCTTTACTACAGTAGGTCCAGCGGCAACAAGCTCAACAGGTAACTCGGGTGCTATACCAGATACTATTGTTGCAGTAAGCCCTAGTGCAACTTATGTTGTTGTAAAAATTTATGTCGATAACACACTAGTTGCTATTTGGAGTAAGGAATCAGACTTTACAACAGCAGTTGCAGGTTTTGCAACTATTAAGCCTGGATTGAACTTATCAACAGCAATTGCAAACAATGCATTCCAAGGCAACGCAAGCTCGACTTTGGGTATATTTAGAACAGGCGATAGTTCAGCTACTAGTGTTGATAACATTATACTAAACGGTGGTGTTGGAGCACAAACAATTAATGGTGCAGTATCATTAACAAACGATTCCGGCCTAACAGTTGGCGCAGGAAGCGACGGACAAATTTTAATTACATCTGATCAATTGCATGTCAAAGGACTTACAAACAACAAAGATGTAATATTCAGTTTAAACAAAGGAAGTGTTGATACTAACTTCTTTAAAGGTAATGCAACATCAGGACTTGCAGAAGTTTATGCAAATCCAACAGCCGCAAGCAGTGGATTTAGTATAGCAACCAAGAATTATGTTGACACAAGATTAGGTGGTGGTGTTGGAACAACTACATTTACAGCAAATGTAAACCCGTCCGCAAATGTTACATATACTTTAGGTAACATAACTAACCGTTGGAGTAATGTAATTAGCCAAACCAGCTTTACAGGCAACCTGTTTAGTGCTAATGTAGCCACTACAAGAGCTAACGTAACAGACATTTACATTGCCAATTCAGTATTCCCAACTGTGGGTAATACTGTTAACCTGGGAAGTAACGGTATGCGATTTAATACTATTTTTGGTGTTTCGCTACAAGCACAATATGCTGACTTGGCAGAGCGTTTTGCTAGTGATTCAGCATACCCAGCAGGCACAGTTGTTGCACTAGGTGGTGTAGAAGAAATTACAGCGGCGTCAGATGCATTAAGTGAAGATGTATTTGGCGTTATTAGTACAAAGGCAGCATACTTAATGAACAGTGGGGCTGGTGGTGATGCAACACATCCACCAGTTGCAGTAAACGGGCGTGTACCAGTTCGAGTAATTGGCCCAATCAAGAAAGGGCAACGATTAGTTGCCGCAGGAAACGGATTAGCTCGTGCAGGAACAAAGAGTGAAGTTACTGCATTTAATGTGATCGGAAGATCATTAGAAAATAAATTAGATGATGGCGCAGGAGTAGTTGAGGCCATTGTGAAACTAAATAGTTAAATAGCATAAGGAAGTAGAACATGGCATACGAATCCGGTGGGATCATATCAGCAGCCGATTATAACACTCTCATTAATGGGGGAAACAAACTTAACACAACTTGGTCTGTTGGAACCGGCGATGCAGGCTACGGACAAACAGCAATAACCACTAAAAGTGCCGGTGACACAGTCAGCGCCACTGAGTGGGCTAGTGTAATCAACAAACTGAACATTGTGCGTACACATCAGACTGGTGTAGGCACAGGTGTTGTTGCGGTTGTGACAGGTGACATTGTTGCATACCAACTTGGTGTTGATGACGGCGTTGACCTAGCATACACGAATCGTTTGGTTTTTAACGCACAAGGCTCAACCACAACAGATTCAGGTACAACACACAATCCAGTTGATGCTGACGGTATCGCAACATTTACATTTACCCGCACAGCAACATTTGCTAGTGCAGACCAAGCACGTTACTTTTTTAACGCAGGCGGCGAACTTAATTTAGATTTAACGGCAGGTGCGAACACAGGTGGTACAGGACGTGGCGCACAAGCACTATCAATGGTAACAGCAGTTGGGGGTGTTGCAGATTTTAGAGCAACCACTAACAACGGACGTACAGGCACAGGCGAAACTGAGACCACAAACAATCTAACCATTGGTTATTATGATTTAACAACCAGTAACCAAGTAATTTCAAGAGTCGACGAGTCAGGTGCGGCATACACTCCATACACATCAGACTTCTGTCAAGTTGCTGTTAAGTCAAATGGTACACAAGGCGCAAATGGTGACGTAGGCACAATTATTACTTGGACAATAACACTTGAGGCCGCGGCTACTGGCGCTGGCGGCAGTTTCAATGACAACATTGATGTACAGTTTGTTAGTAAAGTAAACGTAACAGCACCAGAGACAGCATCAGGTTTGTCTGCTGTCTGGGGCTCAGTAACTATTGGTTAATAGTTAATTGTAGTTGACAACAGAATGGATAGGCAGTATAATATGCTTATCCATTCTTTTTATATAATACCATGACAGAATTAGACAACATAGTTGCAGAAATCAAGCAGGCCACGGACTATCAAGCCAACAGACGCACACTAAGAGAACACATTCAAACAGAGTTGCACATGACATACGGTAATGGGTTGTTTAAGATCACGCCTGACCTGATATCATTCGTGGCAACGTGGAACAGTGACGAACTGTATTTAGAAGACACATATGAGAATCCAATCAAAGTAGACAGAACAGAATTCTTAGAATTAGCTCAACAACGATATCAAGCGGTAATGAATGACTGGCATCAACAATATAATGAACTCAGACGACTCCGCAGAGTCTAAAGGTGTAGTATTTTTTGCTCATAACACTGTTGATGTTGACTATGTTCGTATCGCAGACCTTTCTGCACGGTTAGTAGAACAACATCTCAACTTGCCTATCACGCTAGTAACTGACACAGAGTCACAGCCCAAGCATAATTATGACAATGTTGTGCGTGTCAACTACACAGGCAACAACTTTAGAAACGACCATATATCTAAAGAAGTAAAGCAGTGGAAGAATCACGGTCGTTATACTGCATACGAACATAGTCCATACGATAACACACTGCTGATAGACACAGACTACTTGGTGTTAGACGACGGTTTATTAAAGTTAATGGAACTGGACTATGATTATCGTGTTATGGAACACAGCAACAGTAGTGCAGAAACCATGCCAGCACGTATGGGGCAAGTAAGTTTGCCTTACTTGTGGGCTACTGTGGTAATGTTTAGAAAATGCCCACGCAGTGAGCTGTTCTTTAATCTAATAGGACGTATACAGCGCAACTGGGCTTATTACAGAAACCTGTTTATGGTAGACGGTACAAGTTATCGCAATGATTATTCGTTTGCTATGGCTAACACAATACTAAATGGATATTGTTCCACGTCTAAGAACATTATTCCGTGGAAGATGTTTACTGTGGTGCAAGAAGTTGTGCGCATGGACACAAATTTAAAAGACAAGATTATTGTGCGACTCAAAGATTTAGCAATCACCATACCAAAGCACAATGTACATATTATGGACAAGAACTTTTTAGTCAGTGATGCGTTTGAAGAGTTTGTTGAGGAAATACTTGATGTTTGATCACAAAGAACAGCAAGGGTTCATGACCCTGGCAATTGGTGCAGACTATTTGAAAATGGCATACTTGCAAGCACTTAGTATAAAGTTAGTAATGCCCGATGCACGATATTGTGTAGCAGTGGACCCAACTACACAAGAGTTGATTACAGACAAGCAGAGCCTGGTGTTTGATTATGTTAGAACTGTAAATGCGACTGACTGGCCTATGGAACGTGAACCAGACCTATTTTCATGTTCACCTTTTAAAGAAACAATTAAGGTAGAAGCGGATTTGTTGTTCACACGCAATGTGGATCACTGGTGGGACGCACTTAGACTGAAACCTGTTGTGCTTGCAACGCATTGCAGGAATCTTCAGGATCAAGTGGTTGTTGACACTGGATACAGAAAGTTCTGGGTTGACAACGACTTGCCAAACATCTATAATGGTATGATGTATTTTAGATTTACACGTGAGGCAACTGAATTTTTCCAACTTGCTCGCACTTTGTATAAACACTATAATCATATTAGAGATAACGTGTTGATAAACTGCAGGGAAGAACGTCCTAGCACTGATGTTATATACGCACTTGCCGCTAAGATGTATGGCGTTGAAAATTGCACAATGCCCAGTTTAGATTACTTCAACTTTGTTCATATGAAACCACACATACAAGGATGGGCAGGGTCAAGTAAATGGACAGACACAGTTATGTGTGAAACAGACCCACCAGTAATCAGGATCAACAACATTAATCAACTTAACCCTGTACACTATCATGTAAAAGAATGGTGCACAGCAGAACTTATTGAACAGTATGAACGAGCTTGAAAAGTTTTTAGCAGAAGTTAATGCACTGGTTGGTACTCCTAAAGAAATAGTAAAGGAGTACAGAGTATACCATGATCTCAATGGAGAGATTGTAGGCCAGTCAATGACTGAGCCGCACCTTGAAGGTGATTATATTGTTGTCGAACAAGACGAATACGAAAACATGCACAAGTACGCACGAGTAAAAGATGGTGAACTAAAAGTAAAAGTGTTCAACCCAGGATATAAAAGACAATTGGTACACGGTGAAGGTGATTTTCAAGTAGTAAAGAACCACGCAGGCTTATTGTTAGAGCAAGATGAAACCCACAACAACACAGAATATTATGGATACACAGATTATTGACATAGCAGACTTGGATTGCATCTATCTAAGTTATGACGAACCAAAGAAGGAAGAGTTCTGGATACAAATACAGAACATGGTACCTTGGGCGGATCGTGTTGACGGAGTAGAAGGGTCAGATGCCGCACACAAAGCCGCAGCCGCTCTGAGCAACACAGAATGGTTTGTGCTGATCGATGGTGATAACTTACCTGATCCTGACTTCTTTAACCTACAGTTGGAAATAGAACCTGCGTTCGAAGGTGGCGCATTCCGTTGGAAAGCTAAGAACACGATCAATGGACTACGTTACGGCAACGGCGGACTAAGTGTTTGGTCACGTACATTTGTTAACAACATGCAAACACACGAAGCCAGTGATGGCAGTGACGACACAGCAGTGGAGTTTTGTTTTGATCCCAAGTACATAGCAATGCACAACTGCTACAGTACAACATACCCAAACGGCACACCCAAGCAAGCATGGCGAGCAGGATTTAGAGAAGGTGTAAAGATGTGTTTGGATCGTGGTGCAAAGCCAACACTGGTAGAGTTTGAAAAGAAAGTAAACAATCGCAACTATGATCATTTGTGTATTTGGCAAAGTGTAGGCATGGATGTTGAGAATGGTGTGTGGGCAATGTATGGCGCACGACTTGGTACTTACATGACCATGTTAGAAGACTGGCCTTACAAGCGTGTACAAGACTTTGCTGAATTAGAAAAGTTATGGGAGTCAGTTAAAGACAACGACCCAATGGAGCATAACGCAAATTTAGAAACAGCACTCACAAAACGGCTAGGTTTACCTATTGTTACACTAGATGCACAACAGAGCAAGTTTTTCAAACATCATTATGGTGCTACACTACGCAATGCTGAGGTAATGACCACAGAGATAAGTGTTATTAGGAAACAGGAAGGCTGGTAATGGCTAAATCAGTTTTTATGAATAGCGCAGAACAGATGCGTGACAAACTTGGAAACGGAATGTGCCTTGCCAAATGGCAACAGGTAAGTCTGCACTTGCCTACAGGGTTGAACAACAGTTGTTATCATCCGCCACTGCACCAAATAGATGCCGCTGAACTAAAAGATAATCCTAGCGCACTGCACAATACCAAGCACAAAAAAGAACAACGCAAAATAATGATCAAGCAGGAACGTCCAAACGAATGTAGTTATTGTTGGACACAAGAAGACATGGGTAACCTTAGTGATAGACATTATCGCTCAGGCGAGCCTTGGGCCGCAGAACACTTTGACCGTATAATGGAGAGCACTGGCGATGAAGATGAAATACCGAGTTATGTGGAAGTCAATTTTAACAACGCTTGTAATCTTAAGTGTAGTTACTGTAGCCCTCAGTTTAGCAGTACTTGGGCTGACGAAATAAAAAGATTTGGCGCATACCCAACCAGCAAACCACACAATGCCCCGGAACACTTTGCAGGCAGACGTAGACCTATCCCTGCTCGCGAAGAGAATCCGTATGTGGAAGCATTTTGGAAATGGTGGCCCGAACTGTATCCTAAACTAAAACACTTTAGGATGACTGGCGGCGAACCACTTATGGATCGTAACACATTCAAAGTGTTTGATTATGTGTTGGCGTTTCCCAAGCCTGATCTGCACATAGATGTTACCAGTAACTTTAGTGTAGATGAAAAGTTGTGGATCCAATACTTAAATTATGTAGAAAAACTATGTAACAGCAACATAGAACACTTTATGCAGTATGTTAGTATTGATACTGGCATAGCAGAACATGCACATTATATCAGATACGGTGCAGACTATCAGAAGATTATAAAGCGGTGTGACAGTTTCCTTACTCAGATTCCGTACCGAAATAGTTTAACGTTTATTATAACAATGAATAATCTAAACATATTAGGTTTACAGGATCTATTGCAAGAAATATTGCGTTTACGAGCAACTCAGAGTCATACATACCAACGTGTTTGGTTTGACACTCCCATACTGCGCCAGCCAACTTGGCAAAGTTTGCAGATACTCCCGCCTGTGTATGCAGACAGGTTAGCGGGCATTATAGAGTGGATGGAATTACATCGCGAAACAGAAGAAAACATGTATGTTGGATTTAAAGATTATGAAATAGCACGTATGCACAGAGTTCTAGATTGGATGCGCGAAGGTAGCAAATTAACACCAGAGTATGTTATAATGCAACGTGCAGACTTTTATAGATTTTTTAACGAGCAAGACAAACGTAGTAAGACTAACTTTTTAGCAACGTTCCCACAAATGAAAGAGTTTTGGGAAGAATGCAGGTACCACGCACACAATGAATAAAATATTTCCTATAAAAACAGAAACTGCTTGCCGTCTGAAATGGGGATGGAGCACCATATATCTCAGTTTAGGCGAAACAGCAAGTTGTCATCGTTGCAACCGACATGAATTTGATTTAGATACATTTGATTTTCATAATACAGAAGAGAAAGTTAAATCAAGGGAAATGATGCTAGAAGGCAAGTGGCCTGGCCAAGGATGCGAATACTGCAGAGACATAGAACAAGCAGGAGGCGAGAGCGATAGAACAACAAATCTGGCAATGCCCGGCGTCCCAACTCCCCCTGAACTCAAGGACAATCCGATAGCAACCAGTGTGACACCTACAGTGTTGGAAGTTTATTTCAGCAACTTGTGTAATCAAAAATGTCTATACTGTTCAGAACTTTTCAGCTCTATGTGGGCAGAAGAAAACTTCAAGCATGTCGGGCAATACACAAGTCAAAAGTGGAGTTATTCGAGACATGGCGTAATTTTTAAGAATGCAAATAGCTTCGATGCCAACAAGCAAAAGGTATACGATTGGTTAAAGAACGAAGGGCATAATTTAAGCCAGTTTAACTTTTTAGGTGGAGAACCTTTATTTCAAAAAGAATTTATAGAATGTTTGGATATATTTGATCAATACCCCAGTCCGAAACTTACACTACAAATTTTTACCAATCTTAGTGTTAAGAAAGATAGATTAGTTGAAATTATAAGTAAAGTAGAGAAATTAATAGCAAAAAGAAAAATAGGTGGGTTTCAAGTTACAGCAAGTTTGGACAATTGGGGGCCGGAAGCCGAGTATGTTAGATTTCCGTTAGATTTAAAACAATGGGAAGAAAACTTTTTGTACATATTGTCTAAGAAGTATATTAACTTAGTTATTAACTCAACACTTACTCCAATGACTATAAAAACTTATCCTATATTACTTGAAAAAGTTAGGGAATGGTCTAAGGTTAGAAAGATTTACTTGTATCAAAACTCTGTAAATGATCCTACTAATCAAAGAATAGACATATTCGGAAACATATTCGAAGAAGACTTTCAAAAGGCATTGGCATTAAAGCCTGTTGACACAGAGGAAGAACAGCTTAGTAAAGACTACTTAGATGGATTAAGAAAGCAAAGCAACAGCAAAGAACCGAATGTCAAGGAAATAACAAGTTTGTTTCACTTTTTAAATGATATTGATTTGAGAAGAAACATAAATTGGAGGAAAACCTTTCCTTGGCTAGTTGCCGAATTTGGAAAATATAATTTAAAATGAATGATTTAGAATTTAAACAACAAATATTAGACACAAAGTCAGCGAGCTTTTGTGGAGCAAAATGGTATAACGCTACTATATGGCTTGGTAGTGGCATGAGTACCAGTTGTCATCATCCACCAGCACACAAAGTTGATATTGAAGAAGTTAAGCGTAATCCCAAAGCAATACACAACACGCCCGAAAAGAAGCAAGACAGGGCGCAGATGCAGGCAGGAGAACGTCCGCCAGGTTGTGAGTACTGCTGGAAGATTGAAGATATCAAACGTGATAACATTTCTGACCGTGTGTATAAAAGTAAAATATATACTATAAAGGAATTAGACGATGCATATCAATCAGATGCAACAGGAGACGTGGACTTACGAACTTTGGAAATCAGTTTCGATAGGACTTGTCAATTTGCTTGCAGTTATTGCAACCCTGCTTTTAGTAGTACATGGGTTAAGGATATCAAATCAAACGGAAGTTATACTGGGCTTGTTTCTGACGGGCGTAATCATTTTACCCATGCTCATGACAGTGCGCAGTTGTACAAATTCGGCGAGGAAAATCCTTATGTTGAGGCGTTCTTCAAGTGGTGGGAATCAGACCTACACCGAACGCTAGACGAACTACGCATTACAGGTGGCGAACCACTAATGAGTGGCTACACCTGGAAACTTATAGACTGGTTTAAACAAAACAAAGGCAAGAGTAAAACACGCTTGGCGATTAACAGTAACTTAGGTAAGGATATAGATGTAGATAGATTGTTCGACAGTGTAGACCAACCTATAGACCTATATACTAGCAACGAAAGTTGGGATAAACAAGCAGAGTATATACGTGACGGCCTGGAATGGGAACTGTGGTGTGATAACATAAACAAAGTACTAAAAGTACATAGAAATAAATTGCGTGGGTTACATGTAATGTGTACAATTAATGCATTGTGTTTGGAAAGTCTGACTGCCTTTTTAGATTTATTAGTTGGATGGAAATCAAAACACGGTAAACATGCTGTAAGTTTTACACTTAATATCTTACGCTTCCCTAGTTTCCAAAGTCCGTTGGTGTTCCCTGAAGAAATTAGAATTAAACACAAAGAACGTTTACGCACATGGTTGGATTATCAAACGGCACGACCAATTGGGCAGTTGTTGCATGAACATGAGATTAACCACATCATACGATTAATTGATTACTTGGATGTAGTAGAAACACCACATTCAGACACATTCGACATGCCCAAACTACACAACGACTTTAAACAGTTTCACGAACAGTATGACAAACGCAGAGGAAAGAACTTGACAGAGACTTTTCCAGAACTAGCAGATTGGTACAATGGACTCTAAAAAATTTTACAACAAAGGCTACGACTACATGAGTCGCAAGCCGTACTTTGCAGAACTAGAAGACTTGACTGAGAAACAAACAGACTTGTTAATGGACAGCAAAACGTTTTGCATGTTGCCCTGGATGCACATGCATGCATTTCCAGATGGCAGAGCATATCCTTGTTGTCTAAGTGATTATTGGCATCCTGTAGGTGACTTACGCAAGCATACTATGGAAGAGGTATGGAATCAAGACGATTACAAAACAATGCGTACAAATATGCTTGCAGGTAAAGAGTGTAAAGAATGTACCAAGTGTTACGAGCAAGAACAACACGGTGCATTTAGTATGCGCAACGATTCAAACAGAAACTACGGTCATCACATAGCAGAAGCAGAGCAGACTAATGCAGATGGTTCTGTAGATGATTTTAAAATACGCTACTGGGACGTTAGGTTCAGTAACCTGTGTAACTTTAGCTGTAGAAGTTGTGGTCCTATCTTTAGCAGTAATTGGTATAATGACCATGTAAAACTGTATAATCGTAAGCCAGATGTACTGGGTAGGGACATGGCACGAGTAGAGTATACTGCGGGCAACGAAGACAGTATGTTGGAACAAATGGAACAGCATATTCCACATTTAGAGCAGGTGTATTTTGCAGGTGGCGAACCACTTATAATGAAAGAACATTATTATCTATTAGACAAACTAATAGAGTACGGTAAGACAGATGTGCGAATACAGTACAATACAAACTTTAGCGAAATGCGTTATAAAAACAAACATGTATTCGATTACTGGCAACATTTTACGAATGTTAGTGTTGGCGCCAGTTTAGATGCTAGTGGTGCTAGAGCAGAGCTTATGCGCAAAGGCACAGATTGGAAACAAACAGTTGAGAACAGACAACGCATGTTAAAAGAAGTACCGCATGTGGACTTTTATGTAAGCGCAACCGTGAGTGCAATGAACGTGCTACACGTGCCAGACTTTCACAAAGAGTGGGTAGAGTTAGGGCTAATTGAAGCAAAAGACTGGAATATTAATATATGTCAGTCACCAGACTGGTACAGACCAGATATATTTACAACGGAATTTAAAAAGAATGTTATAACGCCCAAGTACAAAGAACATATTGCATGGTTAGACCCGCAGGACAGTTTACGTCGTGCCATTAATGGCTATGAGAGTGTGTTGAGTTTATTACAAGGACAAGATAACAACAAGCAGTGGCCTGAGTTTGAGCAACAAATTGCAAAATTAGATGTTATAAGAAACGAAAACTTCTGGGACACATTCCCTGAGTACAAGGAACTAAATGGAACTTCCTAAAACAATATGCATGCTACCTTGGATTAGCATAGAAGCTAGTCCAATTGGATCCGCAAGACCTTGCTGTTTGGCAATAGACGAAATAACAGATGAGTCAGGCGAAAAGTATGACTTAAACAAAGACAATTTGCAGACAATATACAACAGCAAGTACATGCAAGACTTACGGCAACAATTTAGAAATGGTGAGAAACCAGAGACCTGCACACGCTGTTGGCAAGAAGAAGCCGCAGGCCGTGCAAGCAAACGCATACACAGTAGGATCCGACTAAAAGAGTTTGTTGACAAAGTAGACTATGCTAACGACAAACCAGACCAATTATGGTTTGTGGATTTAAAGCTGGGGAACATTTGTAACCTAAAGTGTCGTATATGCGGAAGTTGGAGCAGTAGTAAATGGGCACAAGAAGAAATAGATTATATACCCGAATTGAAGAACAAAAAGAGCCACTTGGCATACAAGTTCTTGCAACAAGGACAATGGCCAAGAAAGACACAAGCCTTCTGGGACAACCTACGTGAACTACTACCCAACATCAAGTATCTAGAATTCACTGGCGGTGAGCCATTTATGATCAAAGAACACTTTGAATTGCTACAGTATGCAGTAGATCAAGGCTACGCCAAAGACATTGACATACACTACAACACAAACGGTACACAATGGCCAGATGCGTATGAGTTATGGAGTCACTTTAAACGTGTGGATATTGCATTCAGTATCGACAACGTAGGCAAGCGTTTTGAATACGAACGCTACGGTGCTAAGTGGAACGAAGTAGAAGACAACATAAGACGTTTTCATAAACTGCGTGATCGCAACATAAGAAAAATTACCACACAAGTGTGCATGACCATTAACGCACAAAATGTTTATTACTTAGAAGAACTATGCGAGTGGGTAAACACACAAACGTTCAATGATCATTACTTTAACATGTTACACGATCCTAAGCACATGTGTATTGATGGATTGACACCAGTAGCAAAACGTATTGTGGTGGAGAAGTTACTTAACGGTAAATTCATGCCCAAACATAAAGCAGAAATCATGCGCATTGTAAAATTTATCGAAAATGGTGCAGGAACTGACGGCGAAGAGTTTGTGTTTAAGATGCAACAAACTGATAGATATCGTAAAGAAAGTTTTTCAGACACACACCCGGAAATAGCAAAGGCAATGGGGTACTAACAAGACTATGGAATTAAAGAAAATAATAGATAGTAAATCATACAGAAAATTTAAAGGGGCGGATTGGCCTCAGTATGACGATTTTATTAATGACAACTATAGTGTTTCTCCTACCATTGACAATGAATTAAGTAATTTTGTTGGCGTAATGGAGGAACATTATAAAGATATAGCATCTAAGTCAACCGAAGAGTTGTCAACATCAATTCAAACACGCCAGGATCAAGTTTTTTATAACAAATCATATACTGGAACAAACAGGTGCAGGGAACCATGGGAAACAATGGGAGTCAATGAAAACGGGAATGTTTTTTTATGTGCTTGCTCAAGTTGGATTCCTATTTTCTTAGGCACAGTATTGGATTCAAAAAACATTTACGAAATATTAAATTGCAACCAAGCAAAGAAAATTAGATTCGAGATTCTTAAAGATAGATATTACTACTGCAATTCTAGTATATGTACGTTTTTCCAGTCTGCTAACCCAGCATCGCACAAAAAAACGTACACTGATAAAGATCAAATACCTTTAGAGTTAGACGATCAAGATGATTCAAATCTTTGTGTTACACAAATACCAAAAAATTTAGTTTTTGATTTTGATATTAGCTGTAATTTTAAGTGTCCGAGTTGTAGAGTAGAATATCAAAATTACAACAATGATCTCATTATAAGACCAATTAATGATACGATATCTGAAAAGATTAAAAAATTGATAATTGACGAAATCAAGGACCAACCTATAATTATCAGATGGGCTGGCGGCGAGCCATTTATAAGTGACGTTTATTTAGAACTGCTTGACTACATAATAGATAGTGGTAAAACAAACATACAGAATATTATACACACAAATGGCAGTGTCCTTATTGCAAAGAAAGACTTAGTGTTGAAGTTACTTCCTTATATCTCAGAGTTACGTATAAGTTTTGATGCAGGCTGTGAGCAAACCTATAAACTAACACGAGTTGGCGGACAGTGGGACAACCTATTAAAAAATGTAAAATTTGTTAAAGATCTAATAGAAGAAAATAATTTTAAAACAAAGTTATCTGCTGACTTTGTAGTACAAAAGAGTAATTATAAAGATCTACCTCTATTTGCTAACCTGTGTAGAGAGTTTGGATTGTCGATGAATATACAAAAAATGTGGAATTGGGATACCTGGGACAAAGAAGTTTTTTATGACATGAATGTATATGATAGCAAACATTATTTGTACGACGATTTAAAAGAATATTTTAAGTTAGCTAATTTACCAATGGCCGAAAATTGAAATCAAAAACATTATGCATGGCACCGTGGACACACACGTATCTGAGTCCACAGACAGAAAGACGTTTATGTTGTGCATCACGTGAACCAGCACAAAACTTTGAACAGTACATAGATACAAAAGCAGGTACTGGTACTTATATACCTATTACATTAGAACAGCATTGGAATAGTGAACACATGCGTAGTGTGCGCAAGCGCATGATGGCAGGAGAAACGTTACCAGAGTGTGAAGTGTGCAATGACAAGTTATTAAACACTGACGTTTACCGCTCATATTTTAACAGTTTATTTGGGCATAAGTACTTACACGCAGTAGAAACAACTGACGAAACAGGTTACACCTCCATGGAGCCAATCTCCTGGGATTATCGATTCAGTAACCTATGTAACTTCAAATGCCGTATGTGCGGCGACATGCTGTCCAGTGCATGGGAAACTGAGCAAAAACAGCATGACATGGTCAATTGGCACGATCCAAAAAACAGTTGGATGCGCCCCGAGGTCAAGAATCAGATTGAACATTTCCAAAGTACTCAAGTTGAACAAGAGTTTGCACAAGCGGTAGAGGACCACCGTGTCGAGGAAGTCTATTGGGTAGGCGGTGAACCTCTCATGTACGAGCAACACTGGAAGTACATGCAGAGAATAATTGAACTGGGAGATGGAAAAAATGTTTATGCAAGGTACAACACTAATCTTAGTAGGATCACTTATCGCGGTTGCGATCTTTACAGTGATATTTTACCTGGGCTTCGCGACTGGCAAATATGCGCAAGCATTGACGGTACAGGCACAATTGGAGAGTATGTCAGAACAGGTCTTGACTATCCGGAGTGGCTTGAAAATTTTAAACGAGGAGTTAGTACAGCTACTCATAGAAGACAAATGAGAATAGACTTCACGCTTACCTTACCGGGTATGTTTGAAGTCGTTCCAATAATCAAACTAGCACGTGAGCTTAATGTAGATATCTTGGCTAAAGTTGTTTTCAGCTTTAGCCCGGATATTGCGTTGAGTCCACTAGCACTACCAAAATCTATTTTACATAAATGGGTGGACGAACTGTTGCCGGACACACATGGTGCAATGCATGATGTACTACAGCAACTTAAATCACGTCCTACGTTTGACGAACAATGGCCAAATGAATACAAACAAGGACTTGCAAAAGGCAAGGCTCGTGTGTTACAATTAGAAAGTATTAGAACGCAATCAACTACAATGGATGAAATATTGTCCAAGAGACCAGACGTATATGAGTGGTGGAATCAAATCAGTTAAGGTAGTACTACGTAATCCTTTAGACAAAAAAGATCAGTTAGACTACACAATAGAATTAACAGATACCCAATTGGCGCAGGACTGGGCGAGTGCATTGCAGGTAGAATTACGAAGCAACAGACTATTAGAAAAAAATTATTGCTTTATGGGCTTCCCCCATTCGCCGCGCAACTTGCCCTATCTGTGTCGCGAAATAAATGATTCGATATACCGTATTAATATTTTTAATCGCACAGGTATTTGGCAGCAAGCGGGACTTAAACCTTACATAATAGAAGATTACTTTACGCCAGACACTGTCCGATTCGGTGATGAATATCCTGTTGGCTATGATAGTGACAACTTGGGCCTTGGGGTCAAGCATGGTGCAATGAATAGACTACATAACTACTTCGAAGTACTGCAAGGCACTGTAGAAAATCTAAGTCCTTATTACAAACATGCAGATTTTGAAACCAAATACGCTATTAGGCAACTAAACAACTTATGTCACGAATCAGAAACGCTTATTCTAAGTCAACGTAAACAAGCAACAGTGCCAGACTGGGTACGTCCTAGTCAGATTACAACATTCTTGCAAGCATTACGTTTTGAGCTAACGGACGAGCATAGGAAAGATTTTATTGCAAACGGATACGACAGAGAGTTTGGTGGAGTATACATGCACTGGACACAAATTGGCAAAACACTGATGGAAGTGTTTAGGGATGAGCATGCACCAGAATTAACTGACACGGTATGTGAAGCAATTACTCATTTACAATACTACTCGGGAGAGTTTGATGTAGAGTGGGGTAAAACAATACGCTATGTTGATGGTTACGAGTGGCACAATAAAGAAATTGATGACTTTACTAATTGGTTAGAACTTAACGGCATGGACCCAACTGATCCACAGTTAAGTTTAGGGCATGCAAAAATTGGACAAGTATTGCTGACAGAAAGTTTTGGACAATGTCATCCCCAAGCAATACTACAACATCTTAGCAATCACTTAGACATTTACCGTATAGAAGTTGGAGACGTGAGTAATACGTTTGATTATTGTTGGGGTGACCATAACTACAAACAAACGCAAATAGACATGATGAGGCCAGGGTATGAACATAGTAGCAGGGGGTGATAGTTTCGTATACGGTAGTGAATTAAAAGACTGCATACGTGCGCATAGTCACAGCACATTTCCTGCATTGTTGGCACATGATATTAAACAAACATATAGATGCACAGCCTGGCCCGGTATAGGCAACGATGCTATTGCACGTAGAGTGATTGATGAAGTTTATGTATACCGCATGCACGGCACTCAGGTCCGTGATTTATTTGTTATTGTAAACTGGACATTCCCTGGCAGGTATGAATTTAGATTCAACTACGACACAGGGCAACGCACAGGTAATTGGTACGCTATTACTCCGCACACCGCAGATATCAAATTAGAAAATCCTATAGCAAGAATGCAAAGCGAGCACATTGCTAGAGCTACGCAAAAAGGTATGGCAGGTTTTGCTGAAACTTTCTACAAACATGTAGGTGGGGATTACTGGGACACATACCAATCGTTAAAAGAAATAGTGTATCTGCAAAACTACTTAATTGCAAACGGAATAAAGTACATGTTCACATGTGCAGATAACAGTATCTTGTGCAATAAATTGATACATGACGCTAGTAACAGATCAATGAAGATGTGTGATGATAACATCAACATGCTAGTCAAGGAGATCAAAGATCGACAACAAAACTGGTTTTGGTTTCCGGATGGTGAAACAGGCCCAAGAGGTTTTTACCAGTGGGCAATGGAAAATAAATACCCTAGTGGAGAAACACATCCACTAGAAGAAGCGCACGATGCCGCTTATCAACTTATGAAGGACAAGTTCAATGAACTGGTTAAAGAACCTTTGGAATAGAATCATCCTAGAAATACGCTATCGTAAAAAGCTCAAAGAACTTAAAAAACGAGATCCTTTTATTTACAAATGATTTTAACAATAGGCGACAGTTTTACCTACGGTGCAGAACTTGACAATCGTGAACAAGACGCATGGCCGTATCTATTGGGAAGAGAATTAGACTTTGGAGTTTACAACCTTGCTGTACCTGGGGGTAGTAACGATAGGATGTTTAGGGTTACTATTGACCGGGTTGTACAAAATAATTATGAACTAGTAATATGCGCTTGGACTGAACCGTCAAGACTTGATTTAATGTTCGGAGGAAAAGAGCTACAAATAACCAGTGCTAGTTATCATCACCACACTAGGTTCCCGTGGATTAAACAGTATTATGCAGAACACTATGATGTAGCACACGCAACACAAACTTGGTTAGCAAAGGTATTAGCACTACAAGATCTTTTAAAACAGCGTAGACAAAAGTATGTGTTTGTTAGTATGGACGGGCACTGGGACGACTACCACTATAAGAATATTGGTTTACAGCATATGGCTGATGCAGTAGACAAAGAACACTACTTGGGTTGGCCTCATGAGGGATTCACGCATTGGCAGGATGGTTGTCCGTTAGGCCCAAATGGACATCCATTGGAACTTGGACATCAACGAATAGCAGATAAAATTTATGAACATATTAGGAATAAGCAGTGGTTTTCATGACGCTGGTGCTAGTGTAATAAACACAGCAGGCGACATACTGTTTGCTAGTCATAGCGAACGCTACAGCAAACAAAAACACGATCCCAATCTATGCGAGGGGATTGTGCAAGAAGCAATGAGCCACGGTATTGATCATATTGCATACTATGAGCGTCCTTGGTTGAAACAAATACGCAGACTCATATCAGGTGAAGGATTCAACTGGACGCAAACCAGTGTTGATAAATTGATATTCGATCAAATCGGACGTCCTGTTGATGTTCCTGTTAGCACACATAATCATCATTTAAGCCATGCTGCCGCTGGATTTCAAACATCTCCGTTTGAACGTGCAACAGTTGTTGTAGTAGACGCTATAGGTGAGTTGGATTGTATTACCATATGGGGCGCTGAATACAAGAATGGTCGTGCAGTGTACAAGAAACTTTGGACCAGACGTTACCCACACAGTATCGGGTTGATGTACTCGGCCGCAACTGCACACATAGGACTACGCCCAATGGACGAAGAGTATATTCTAATGGGAATGGCCGCTTATGCCGACAAAGAAAAAGTACGACATTATTCTAATCAGTTGTCTCACAAACTTGTAGCAGACTTTACTAATATAAAATTAAAACATAATTTACACACAGGCTTTGACGGTGTGTTGAGCAACGAACTGTCGGTTATTAGCGATGCAGACATGGCTGGTAGTATACAAGCAGTTACAGAAACATTGCTTAACAGTGTTATGTGGAATGCGGCAAACTTTCATTGGAGTAAAAATTTAGTATTCATGGGAGGTGTTGCACTTAACTGTTTAGCCAATAGACTTTTAGGTAGTTGCTTTGACAATTTTTGGATTATGCCAAACCCAGGTGATGCTGGTAGTAGTTTAGGAGCCGCGGCACTAGTGCATGGTGGCAGACTAAATTGGCAACATCCTTATCTTGGTCACAACATACCTGGTGAGTATCCTGTAAAGGCACTGGTAAAAGAATTAGCCAAGAATAAAATAGCAGGTGTAGCAAGTGGCAGAGCAGAGTTTGGTCCTAGAGCATTGGGTAACAGAAGTTTACTAGCGGACCCACGTGGCAAAGAAATAAAGGATCGTGTAAATGAAATTAAACGTAGACAACACTTTAGGCCATTTGCTCCTGCTATACTGGCAGAGCATGTGCATGACTATTTTGAAATGCCCAAAGGTTGGCAACGTAGTGATTACATGCAAGTGGTAGCACGGTGTACAAGTGACAAGTTTCCTGCTATACTACATGCTGACGGAACAAGTAGAGTACAAACAGTACCTGCAGATAGCGGCAGTGGATTTAGAAAACTGTTAGAAGCATGGTATAAGAAAACAGGTTGCCCGATGTTGCTTAATACAAGTTTAAACATCAGGGGCGAACCGATGGTAAACGATCGTGCAGATGCTGATCGTTTCGAAACTGAATATGGAGTTCGAGTACTATCATGAAAAATTTAGTTGTAGTCGGTGACAGTTTCTGTGCTAGTAAAGGTTGGCCCCAGGAACTAGCACAATTACTAAATTTAAATTTAGTTGTTGCAGGGTATAGCGGACACCCATGGTGGGCTTATCGACATTTCTTGAATCAAAAATATATTAAAGATATGTTGGCAACAGAAACCGATGCCCTTGTTTTTGTTCACAGTTTCGCAGAAAGAATCCCGTTCGATTGCCCTAACTATGAAATAGCAAACATCAATAAATTTGATCCTACTCCTAAAACAGAAGTAGGACTAGCAGTGAAACTGTATTACAAGTATTTAGAAAATGCACCTTTTGCAGAATGGGCACAGCAGAAATGGTTTGAAGAAATCAATAAAGAATATTCTAACATCAAAACTGTCCATTTACATGGTTTTCCTAGTTCGTTGCCATTTCGAAACCTACTAGGTGGTGTACAAGTACTTCCAGACTTAACATCGATTAGTATTGCAGAAATATACAAGGACACAGCACATCCTAACACATTGCATCAAGACACCAGACTAAATCATTTTAGTAAAGAGAATAATTCTGTCATTGCGACCCAATTATGCAAGCTAATTACAGATTATTCTCCAGGCGACCACGAATTCAACTTGGATCATTTTCAACTAAATTAGAAAGAATAGCATGAAAATATTAATATGCGGATTACCCGGAAGCGGTAAAACTACACTAGCAGAACCATTTGCCAAACTAATTGGAGCAGTGCATATCAACGCTGACGCTATTAGAAAAGAATACGACGACTGGGACTTTTCCCCAGAAGGGCGTATGCGACAAGCACTACGCATGAAGTATCTGGCAGACGGTATTGTCAAGGCAGGTAAGATCTGTATAGCAGATTTTATTGCACCCACAAAACAAGCAAGAGCAGGGTTTGGTGCAGACTATACTATCTGGATGGACACAATTAAAGAAGGTAGGTTTGAAGATACAAACAAAATGTTTGAGCCTTTAGAACGTGATGAATATGACTACCATGTTGCGGAATGGTTTGAAAATACGCACCAAGAACTTTTGCAGATTGTAAGCAAGTACTTGTGGCCTTTTATCAATGATAAGAAGATAAAGATAAACGTACATGATATCTAAACGTAGACACTTAGCAAAAGCAATTACATGGCGAATAATTGCTAGTACTGTAACAGCACTGATTGCATGGTGGTTTGGTTTACCTGCCAAGGCAGTAGGATTGGTATTTGCGGCAGACTTGGTAATTAAATTTATATTATACTATGCACACGAACGTGTATGGTACAACCACATAAAATATGGAGTAACAAAATAATGGCATTTGATAATCAGAAACCAACTACAGAAATGTTGGGTCGTTGGCAACCTTGGCACGACGGACACACTGCACTGTTTAAAAAAGCACTGCTGGAGTCAGGACAAGTATGTATTATGGTACGTGATGTTGGAGGCATTGTGGGTGAAGACGCAGGTGGTGGACGAACGGGCGCACAAACTGATAATCCATTTAACTTCGGCACAGTAAAAAACAACATCACTCAAGGACTGTTTGCCGCAGGCTTTACGTATGGTGAGGAATACATTATAACGCAAGTACCTAATATTGTTGACATCAGTTATGGTAGAGGTGTTGGATACACATTTACAGAACATGATCTTGGCAACGATATACATCAGATTAGTGCTACACAAATTAGAGAACAGTTACGAGCAGAAGGTAAACTTTGAAACAGAAGCACATAAAAGCATACATGAAAACTGCGCATGCATTTGCGGAGTGTAGTACAGCACGTAGACTACAAGTAGGCGCTATTGTCGTAAAAGACAATAGGATCATTAGCATTGGCTATAATGGAATGCCTAGTGGTTGGGATAACAATTGCGAAATTGAAGTTGAAAATGAACACCTAAAGAAATATCCCAATCCACATCAGCATCATGTGATAGAGCTTAAAAGTAAACCAGAAGTACTTCATGCTGAAATGAACGCACTAATGAAGTTGGCAAGGTCTACTGAAAGTGGTAATGGTGCTACAATGTTTATTACACACAGTCCTTGTTTGGACTGCGCAAAAGGCATGCATCAAGCAGGTATTAAAGAAGTTTACTACGAGCAAGAATATCGCGATGACAGCGGTATTAAGTTTTTGACAAAATCTGGGATTCAACTTCAGCTATTGTCTTGAGAGACTCTTCATAGCTCGTAGCATTTTGTCTTATTTCTAATATCTGATCTCTCCCGATCGGTGGCAGAGGAACACCTATGTCTGGCTTAGTCCAATCAATCAATTTATCATTTACTTTTTCAAAATTGGATGCAAGTTCGGCCCAGGCTTTATCTAAAAAGTCTGTGCTGTAAAATAAATTATAATTGTGTTCCAGCACTTCTGTCATGTCCTGTAACATGTCCTCTAACTCACCCAATGATTTCTTGCATATACTTTTTATAATATTACTTACGGCTTCTAAACGCTGTACAGGATCAGTAATAGCATCATAACTTTCGTCCCACCAACGACCGAATGTTCTAAATCCGTAACTACGGAAATAATCTAAATTGTTTGCGCAACCAACAAGTACAAACGGTTGTTTAGCAACAATAGGTTTGAATATTTTTTCAGTTAAGTGTGTACGATCGTCCCAGAACATAGTCTCAGTTACTACATGTAAGAAACTTGACATTAATTCTGGTAATGGTCCTATACTTTGACTTCCATTGGGGATGTCTGCTTCGGAACTGTCGATACGCAATGAGCGCGGCAAACTGTTTACTTTTGCTACAACTTGGTTAATATATTCACGGCTAAAGAGAAACTTTTTATTATTGTTAACTAATGCATCACGGCATGTTTCGTTGTGTACTGGGCAGTTGTGACTATAACTAACATACCCTTGATCGATGACATCAGCTAATTCTGCTACTAGCAGACTTCTATAAACACGCATGTTGCCAGTAATTCTATTAAAACAAACAAACTTCTTTTGCAGTTTTCTTTTTGATGGATCAGTAATGTTAACATTATATCTATAACCTCTATACCAATCACTTGCACAAAACGCATGGAAGAAGTAATTAACATCTACCGCATTGTAATGTTTAAGTATCTTTTCTTTCTCCTCACTATGTCTTTCTGTGCTTAGCAAAATCATTGGTCTGAATTCACCTTGTAAATCTCTATGGACATCGTTAATGTAATTAAATAAAGGTGTGTTATAAAACAAGTCAAGAGGTTCTTGATCATAAATTACAACCATTGGTCCATTGTCGTTACCTCCTATTATTTCAACATTTTCTGGTTGAGTTGATCCAAAAGGATGTAGGTACATTAGGGAACATTCTGTTATAATACTTTTAGCTAAATTTAAGATGTTCTCATTATGACTATATATATTATACATGTTTGATGTTTTTTATTACGGGCCAAAGCCCAACTTATTTGAATTTGAGAAACCTGCTAGTAGTCTTAGGGATGCGGCAGATCAAAGTCGTACACGCTTCTACTGGTATATTTATGGGGGCAATGATTACTCAAATTTTAATTTTAATTTTGTACCTGTGCCGTGGGAAGCAGATCATGTACACAGTTTCAGTACGCAATGGCAACGCACAGGCGGAGCATACCTGGCCAGTCCACTTACAGCACATAACGAAGAATACAACTTCCACACCAGTGAAATAAAACGCATACAAGATAAGACAAACTGGATCACGCCCAAAGAGGTTGATGATACAGACTTTGATTACAGTTGGCATCCTGACGATCTAGAACCAGAATACGAATACCATTTCCCTACACAGTGGCAACGACAAGGTGGACCTGTGTATCGCGGCACTGCTGGTATTAAGTTTATGAGTAGCCAAAAAGTTAAGACCAACAGTACGCAAATATTCTACATGGACTTTATGAATGAACAGAGTAAAGATCAACTGGAAAGTTTGCGTGAACAACACCCTACAATAAAAAGCACACGTTACGTGGATAGTCACTTGAATGTGTTTAAACGTATCATAAACTTAGCCACAACAGAGTATGTGTGGGTTATCAGCAGTCTGTGTGATTACAGCACGTTTGATTTTAGTTGGCACCCGGACCAAGCACAACGTAACATGATACATGTGTTTCCTAGTGGCAATAATCGTCGTGGTGATACATTCTATATTCGTGTAGAGAGCATCCGACAACAATTGTATGAACTAGAACTGCTGGACTGGTTTAATGTGATTAACTATTGCGATGACCAAACTGTGAGATGGTTTCCAATACCAACAGTTGTGTATGATCATGATAATCTAATAGAAGAAGTTAAAAATCACGATTTTAAATTTCCCTATACACTGTTTACCAATCAAAAATACCTAAACATGAATTACCATTTTTGTTTGTGGCATGCCAAGGATCGTGTAGCCAAACGTGTTAGCCTAAGTGGTGCATCAAGTTTAGTACCCAAGGATGTGAAGGTAGATTTAAAAACACAAATGTATGACTACCCGTATGTAATAGAGACCAAAGGTGAATATCATGTGCTGGAACAGAATCTTGATATTGTGTACATCAGCAACGGTGAGCCTGACGAACGCAAGTATTACAACCATTTAACTTACTGTACCTCAGATGAACTGCGTTATGCATTTGATGTTGCCGCGTCAGGTAATAGGCTTACTACAAGTCCTAGAGTAAAATGGGTGCGTGGTGTTAACGGTAGAACAGCCGCATACCAGGAAGCGGCCAGGCAAAGTACTACACCGTGGTTCTTTGCAGTGTTTGCTAAACTAGAAATTAGTCCAGCATTTAATTTTAACTGGCGCCCGGACTATTGGCAAGAGCCTAAGCATTATATTTTTAATAGTGTTAATCCTGTAAACGGGCTGGAGTATGGACACCAAGGCATGATTGCCTACAACAAACGTTTGGTATTAGAAAACAACGATCCCGGGATTGACTTTACACTGAGCCAACCACACGAGTCAGTACCACTACAGTCAGGCGTAGCACACTTTAACCAAAGTCCTTGGATGACGTGGCGTACAGCATTTAGAGAAGTGCTTAAACTAAAACTGTTTATGGATACAGAGCCCACACTAGAAACAGAGCATAGACTTAAGGTTTGGACCACAGTAGCACATGGCCAACATGCTGAGTGGTGCATTAATGGGGCTAACGATGCTGTGATCTATTACAAGAGTGTCGGGGGTAATTATAACAAACTCATGTTAAGTTTTGATTGGGACTGGCTACAACAATACTTTACGAGCCTCTATAAAACTCGTATATAGTGTCTACTATACGTTCTACCTCTATGTCAGTGAGTTCAGGGTATATAGGTAGACTTAAACAGTGTTTTGTGAACCGTTCAGTGCTTAAAAACACATTATTTGACGCCGCTAGGCCCGTTGGTAGATCATATAGTCCTTGTGTATAGTGAACCTTAGTATCTATGTGGCTGTTGGATAGATAATCTATTAGATCGTGCCTATCTCGTGAAGGGTATGTTCGAATAACAAATTTGCTCCAGGCATGCTCTGTGAACTCAGTACTGGGCATTGGCACAATTATTTCCTCTGGCATGTTTTCTATCCAAAAATGGGCAATGTCAGACCTACGCTTCTGCCATGAATCAAAGTGCTGTAGTTTAACTAACATTTGGGCACAGTCTGCTTCACTCATTTTACTATTGGTGCCCCAATAGCCATGGTCACTGGCTTTACCATTGTCACGTAAATTAAGTACGTGGTACGCAATGTCTTCGTCATCAGTCAACACCATGCCACCGGATCCGTAACTGTTAAAGTTCTTTGTGGGGTCAAAACTTAATACACTCACAGCACCCATTTTGCCACTGGGTATGTCTTTGTAACTAGCACCAAAACTCTGTGCGGCATCTTCAAGTACAGCAACATCCTGGTTAAAGAATTCTGTATGCATTCTAAAACGATCGTAGTCCACAGTGTTGCCAAAAAGATTAACCAGCACAATAACATCTGTTGTATGATCAACTCGTGCATTGTAACTGTCTAAATCTATTATTCCGTGATCATCAATGTCGCAAAAATCAATAAAATTATTATTTTGGTTAACAGCATTTAGTGTGGCCGGAAAACTAAGTGTGGGTAACAGTATATGGCTGTTTTGACTATCCGTTAATGCTTTGGTAGCAAAGGATAGTCCCTGTGTGCCACTGTTAACTGCAATAGCATGCCTACGGTTGCATCTGAGTGCTATTTCTCTTTCAAACTTTTCTGTATAGTTGCCATCAAGCACTTGCCCACTAGCGTACACTTGATCAGTAACGTCCAGTAATTCATCTTTAATATCTTGGTACTGTCGCCTGATGCCAAAGAAAGGAATATGGTCAGTAGCCATATATTTGACTGCGCCAGTACTTGCTGGTCTGGAACCAACTTAGGTAACGAGTGAAACCTTCGTTAGCGTCAATCTTGGGATCGTACTCAAAATCTTGCCTAGCACGGTCAATGCTTAATCTTCCACGGCTAGGGAAATTCATATCCCTGTCCTCTACTTTGATTGTGCCTGATCCTGCAAGTTTGGTCATTAGTTCAGCGGCTTCTAGTAGTGTTAGTGTGTGTTGATTACTGCGTGTTAAGTTGTAAATCTTATTAGCGGAAGAAGTGCTGACTGCGGCTTGCGCAATGCCCATAGCTGTGTCGTCTACGTGCGTAAAATCTAGTCGTTCGTTTGCTCCACGTACAAGTAAATCACCTCCTTTAAGCGCAGAAATGGCAAACTTACTGGCTACACGATCATTGACATCACGTTCTCCGTAGACAGCACTTGGTCTTATTATAACATACTCTAGACCGTGACGTCTATAGTAATCTTCAACTAATTTCTCACCAGCATATTTCATAATGGCGTACTGCCCATGTGGTGAGCACACAGCATCCTCGGTCACATCATCTGCAAAGTTACCGTATACCATGCTAGAGCTTATGTAAACAAAACGTTTTACTTGGTACCTTACTGCTGACTCCAACAGATGTATAAGCCCAGTTATCATTGTTCTACTGGCTTCTATTGGGTTATCATTTACAACCTTTTGTCTTGGAAAACTAGCAAGATGGATAACCACATCCGATCCATCCATGGCTACTCCGTTGGCAGTGTATGGACTTACGATATCTGCCTGCCAACTTTTATACCCTGACGCTGTTTCTCTTGATTCTTTAAGATACGCAAGTTCTGCTTCGGGTATAAAACCGTAACTGGTGTGTGAGTCTGCACCATGCACAGTGTGTCCTTGCTCGGATAGGATCCTAACAACATTGTGTCCTATAAAACCACAACTACCTGTAACTGATATGTTTTTTGTCTGCATATTTTAATAAGAAATAAGTTTCTGCTTCTGGTGATTTGAATTCGCCATACACCACAACTGTGAAACCTAGATGGGGTGAATCACTTGGTCGACAATAGAATACGCGATCAACAACATTATCCTTAACCCACCGACCTTTTTCTGTGTCCATGAACTCACCTAGTGGAAAAGACGCATATAGATATGGGTCTTCTACATCACCCATTGTGAGACAGTGTATTAGTTTGTGGTTAGGGTTGGTTGTCACTTAAACCGCCATTGGAGCCTTGATTGCTGGATGGCTTTCGTAGCCAATTAGTTTAACATCATCCATGGTAAAATTGTTTATATCTTTTACGTCTGGGTTAAGTTGTAGTGTTGGAGCAGTTAACGGTTCACGCTTCAACTGTTCATGCACTTGTGGCACATGGTCCAAGTAAATGTGTGCGTCACCTAGTGTATGCACAAAGTTACCTGGTTTTAGACCACATACTTGTGCAATCATACAGGTTAGCAAACTATAACTGGCAATGTTAAAAGGTACACCCAAGAACATGTCACAACTACGTTGATACATCTGACAACTCAGCTCACCATCAACAACATAGAACTGCGCAAACGCATGACAAGGAGGAAGAGCCATTTGATCAATCTCACCTGGATTCCAAGCACTTAGTATATGCCTTCTACTGGTTGGATCCTGCTTGATACCTTCGATAAGATTTGCCAGTTGATCCACTGAGTTTTTTGCTTGGGTGTATTCAATACCTTTGAAGTTTTTCTTCTCTAGGCTAACTGGTGTGCGCCAGTCCCGCCATTGTACTCCGTATACTCTACCAAGGTCACCATCAAACTTTGCGTTGGGTTGCCAGTAGTCTGCTTCCGCATTAGCAGTCCATATGGTTTTCTTGTCTGTGTCACGTGTACCATGCAGTATTTCTGCTAGTCTACGTTCGTCACTAGACCCTTCGATAAACCATAACAGTTCCGACACAACACTACGCCATGCTAGTTTCTTTGTGGTTACTGCTGGAAAACACTCACGTAAATTGTAGCGTTGTTGCATGCCAAACACACTTATTGTTCCTGTGCCTGTCCTGTCCTTTTTCCTAACGCCGCTGTCGAGTACTTGTTCTAGTGCAGTTAAGTATGTTTTCATATGTAGTCAAGTGGCTTTTTTTGGATTGTTGGGAACGAATCAATATAATCAACATTATACGATGTTGGTACTTTAACGATAAATTTATTACTGCTATAACCTAGATCAGCAGGCATCAAATCTTCGAACAGTGTTGTGTGATGTGTTTTCCCCACATTGCTTATTGGTTGCTTTATCTATGAACTCTTTTACTAGTTCGTCCATGCTTGCATATATTTTTGACATTATTTGTTCTCCTTCAGATTGTTGTTCTTGTATGTACAAAAGTTTAACATACCTGACAGGCTAGGTCTACTACTTCTAATAGTCATTGAATCCATAAACCTGTTTATGCTTAGATTGACTTCAGTATAGAAACCTGACCCTTTGCGATGTGTAACATACGCCCAGTCAATAATATCCAAGCAGTCCATTATAATGCCAGGCCCGCCAAGTATGAAGATCTTTTTGTCTGGGTTTGATGTACTCATTTCCACCAAACGTTGTTTGTAGTTTTTGTGGAATCGGTTTACTCTAAAGTGCTTTGCATGCAATGGGCTAGAACTGATAACACAATTTTCTCGGTCCGGCATAGGTTTGGGCATTTTAGGATCGTCCCAGGTGTTGCGACCCATTACTACTATATGCCCTAATGTGTGCTCACGAAACCAAGCCATGTCTTCTGGGTCATGATCCCAAGGCAAACTGCCTTTATGACCAAATCCACCCAATTGGTCAATACTAAAAATTGTGTATATCATAAGTCTTTTAGAATTTTATCTGTAACAGGTTGAACAGTCTTTGACAGTTGCGGTACGCTAATGAAAAAGTCTACGTCATTTATAATGTCATCCATTTCGTCTAGACGTCTTTGTATTTCAACTTCTAAACTCTGTGGATCTTCGCCATCATTTAATAGTTCTTTTACATAGATGTTTACACTCGTGCCATCCTTTAGGTTAACACTGATACTATCGAGCACCTGGATAGGAACTTCATCTTTCTCTGTACCTTTAAGGATGGCTTCCCATTGTGCTTTCTTACTAAGATTAAGCCGTTTGCTTCTTCTTTGCTTTTTTGGTTGTTCCGCCACGTTTTGCCCCTTTAGCTACACCTGCTTCTGCTTTTAGTCTCTTTGCTTCTGCAAGCATACCCTTTGCATCTGCTTCCATTCTTTCTGCTTGGGATATCTTTCCTGCATTGATATCGTCATCAGTGAGTGCGCCTGCAATTAATGCTTCTGCACTGGTGTTGCCTTGAGCTTCACGTGATCTAGTTTCGCCTACTTCGATTGCTTGAGCTTTTCGCGGAGCACCGCTCATGCCTTTGCTTGATTCAATGTCTGCAAGTCTGTCAACTGCGCTTTGACCTTTGGCCATTTCATCAAGTAAGTCGTTTAGTTCGTCTAACCGTACACTTGAGTTGCTGGTTGGTGTAACAAGGATTTGGTTAGTAGGAACCTTCTTTAAGAATCCTTGTGAGTGCAATGTGTGTAGACAGTTGGTACCGTCACCCATTATGGTCCTAAACAACACTTCATTTAGTTCTGTGGTATTTTGTCCTGGTGCACCTTCCAATGCTGCCATTACTTCATCATGCACTAGTCTTGGTAACAGATCACTATAAACTACAAGTGCCATGTGATCCAAATCTGGTATGCGTCTAAAAATAATAACACACTTTTTATCATTGTGTTTACCGACGTGTTTAATCATCTTTCTTCTCCTTAGTTAGTGCTGTTTCTGCCTGCGGTTCTGCAGACTGCTGGATAGCACCTGATTCTTGTAAGAATTGAACCAGTTTGTTATACACTGCTCCAACTTCTGTCATTTCTTCTGCACGGATAGCACCACGCTCTGTGGTTGCCCTGATCAAGTTCATCATTAAAACTAAATCCTGCAATGATAGACTCACGCCTTGCGGTGGTGTCTTTTCATCATCGGGTGCTGTTTTTGTTTCTGCCATGTTTTCCTCCAATCAATTTGTTAATATATTTAACTGTGTAACAAAAACCAAAAATTTTTATAGGCGATCAGGTTTGCTTATTTGATCTTTACACATAGCAAACATGGTTGCTTCACTGGGCAATTCAAAAGCGCCACACGCATACATGTGTATTCCGGCTTTCCAGTTCTTAACTAAAGTGCTGTGTGGTGTACCATTTTCCATAGTATGGGTATTGTCGTTAGTATAGATATCACCAAACCAAAAACGACCTTCTAGATTTTCCCAAATCCAATCTGTGAATTCTTTATGTGTTTGATGCACATAAAGGTCAAACATCACTTGGGTAAAGTGTGGCGGACAAGTTCCTTCAATCAGTCTAGTACCGTGTACGTTTAATGGATTGGGGTCGCCATCACGTAACATCTTTTGACTCTGCCTTACCGCCTGTGATTATCTGAAACTTATGGTCACCAGCACCAATACTGCTGTCTGGACGTACCAGTTTGTCTTCTAATATGTCTTGCGCCTGTGTTACAAAAGTACTCAGCATGTCTGTGTTACTAGTGATCTGTGCTATTTCACACGCACGAGCCATGTCGTCTAGTGCGTCTTGCATTTTTAGTAAACGCTCTTCAAGTTCGTATATAATGATCTTGACTTTCTTAGTTGCTTTTAGTGTTTTAAAATCTGTTAGTTCCATGGTTGCTCCTTAGAAATTAATCAACGCTACACTTTGTTCATGAGTATAAACTATTTTCCAACCTTGGTCAACAAGATATGGTACAGCAGTACCACCTTTACCTGTCCAAGTGTTACCACGTTTAAATGTATCATCTAGTTGTATAACACAACGATCTTGTGCTTTTTTAACACATAGTTGAGCCTGTAACAGGTGTGCATGTTGACTGTTTGTGTTGTTCATAACAACACCTAGTTCTTGGTAACGTTTTATTTGTCCTTCTACCCACCAAGGCAAGTTGTCGGGATCATATATGTAATCAAAGTTGTCAAGATAAGCATAGCATATCTTTTCATCTAAGCGATTACGCAAGAACTCTTCACCTGTTAGGCAGTAAGCATGACAGTTGTCAATACGGTCACTGTACTGTTTCATTACCTTGTATGCTTCAGAATCAAAGTCTACTGAATAGTGTGTGAACTGAGTACATCCAACCACAAGACCAGCAAAGAAGTCGGTTGACCCTTCTCCTCTGCCTGCTCCTATTTCTACTATTGCGCCTTCTAGTTGATCAATGTACTTGAGTATAAACTGATGTGCCCTGGCCCCCATCAACGACCCTTCTTCATTTCTTCTTTCTCGTAATGGGCCCAAATGCCGAATGGTGGTTCACATGTTTCGTTGCCTTTGATAACCCAAACAGTTTCGCAATAGTCCGGATCACCCCACGAACCAAATGGATATCCATCTGTAAACATTATGAAACGTTTGGGTTCGATACCTTCTTCTTTCATAAAGTCCCAGTTGCACTCAAAGTCAGTACCGCCACCACCTGCTAGTTCATAGTCTAGTATGTCTTCGATGTTGTCTGATGTGTATGTTTTAACATTGTACACGCCAGTATCAAAGCACCATATGGTAATACGGTATTCCTCAAACGATTCCATAATGCTTTTTACTTCACTTAGGAATGCTTTGGAATCTTCATCCAGTATACTTCCAGACTGGTCAAGTGCAATACACACATCAATCATTTCGCCTGGCTTCATGCCTGGAAGTATACCATCAAAGTGCCAACCACGTCTGTTAACTCGGGCAAAACTGTAGTCGTCTTTGTACACAGATTGAATCTGCTGACTGATCAGTTCACGCCAATCAATAACAGGAGCAGTTAAGTCTTTAATAAGACGTCTTACACCTGATGGTAAGTTACCCGACCCTGCAGACTGTGCGGCTGATAATACAGCACCACGTATTTCATCTTTGATCTGTTTGGCTTCTTCTGCACTAATCCTAGGACGACCGTTACCATCTTGATCATCGTCACCTGCGCCACCACCTTCACCTTCTTCTTCGAGGTGCTCGTCCAACAATTGATCAGCTAGGCTTTCTATATCAATCTTGTCGGCATTGTCGAACAAGTACTCGTACACTTCTTCGTATGCCCAGCCTCTAAACTTTGGGTCATGAAGTATTGGTACTACGTTAATTTTTTCACCAATTCTTTGATCGATAAGGTCTTGGTTAACGCAATAGTCTGCGGCAATGTTACTGAGTTTAGCGTTACGATCATCTTTACGTCCCAAGTGATCATACACTACGTGTAGCACTTCGTGTCCTGCTAGGAACTCACACTGTCGTAATGGTAACTTGTCAATAAACTCGGAGTTGTAGTAGAACTTCCTGCCATCCGTGGCGGCAGTAGGACACCACGCATCAGCATTAACTAAATCCATACGTGATGTAAGTTGTCCAAAGAAAGGTGCTTTCAGCAACAGTCCAATTCGTGCAGTTACCAGTTTTTCTCTTGCCCTGGCATCTATTGCAGGATCAGTTTCAGTTACTACACTGTCCTGCTTATTAATAACTGTTGAATCACTCATGTTCGCTCCTTGTAAATTACTTATTAGAACTTGCCGCGGCAATTACATACTTGCCATACTTCTTGTGAAAATTATCAAAGCTAGGCATCTTGCCAGGTACCATTGGAAGATTGTATGTAGTAAGAGCAACACGAGCACCCATAACACATACTTCGGTGGTAAAGTTCTCCATCATAAATTTTAAGAAGTTATCGGCCTGCTTGTGGAAAGCTGGGAGACTATCCTTGTTCTTTTCCAAGAAGTCCTGCAACTCGTAACACATACTAGTCGTTAGAGCATACATGGCGCTGATCTCTTTGGATTCCATCTTTGTAGTTTTGCCACTTAATATATCTTCTGGCTTAGGTAATGACCCAGCAATTTTGCGGTGCGCCATAAACTTACCACTGACGCCTTCACCAACACTACCACAAACTAGATCACTAAGTTCACCGTCAGTAATATCTGCGTCTTTGCAGAAATCTGACACAAACACCCATGATCGCGGAGTAGCAAAACTACGACTCGACGAACGTGGTTCGAAATCAAACAGGTCTTGTTTAGCAAAACTCAAGTAACCAACAACATCCTGGTGTACTTTATTTTTAACTGCCCAAGTTTGCCAAGTTTGAAAATCAGCTTTAACTTCTAAGTGAACGAAGCGGTTGGCCAGCGGTGTCGGCATACGATATGTAACACCTTTGTCGCTGTCGCGGTTACCAGCGGCTACGATAACCACGTTCTCAGGAAGAGAGTATTTACCAACACGCCTGTTCAGGATAAGCTGATAAGCCGCCGCTTGTACCGCCGGAGTAGCGGAATTCATTTCGTCTAAGAACAAGACGATAACTGGGTATTCTGCGGCTAGTTCTTCGTCTGGTAATTCAATTGGTGGAGCCCAATCCATTTTCTCAGCTTCTTTATTGAAGAACGGAATACCTCTAATATCAGTTGGATCCATTTGACCAAGTCTAAGATCAATCATGTATCCGTTTAGATCATCTGTAATTTGGGAGATGATATCACTTTTGCCTACTCCCGGAGGCCCCCATAAAAACACAGGTCTTTTAAGATTAAAGCACCGTTGTATTCTAGCACGGGCTTCTTCTACATTTACTGTTCTTGTTTCGCTAACTGCCATTTATGCTCTCCTTTATCAACTTATCAAATACTATTATAAGCTCTTTCTGGCCAAATGTCAATCAGTTTATTTGGCGGTGTAAGTTGTTAATTATAAAGAAAGATTATCTAAGTATTGTTGCAGATTGTCAGCATGGAGTTTCAGCATCACAGTTTCGTCCTCGCCTGTAAGCCAAACAGAACTTAGATTTTCTATGTAGTAACAACAGGATAGCAGACGACTCATTTGTATGAGTGTGCGATTTTTGAGTTTTTCTGGAAGTTTTACTTGATATACTGGAAACTCTACGCCTCTGAGGTATTTGAAACCGTCTTTGCTTAGGCGTAATTTATTTTGGTCGGTATGGTTCCAAAACCATTTACGGAGCCAATGGTCTAGGTTGGAGTACTTACCTCCGCCCTTTTCTAAGAAAAGTTTTGCGTAATCTAATTGACTAAGGAAAGACTTGCTCACCTTGCTTCATCAGTACAACTGTGAATTGGTCTGTTTTAAACAGCGCATTGAGTTTTTTACAAAGGTTAATCGCATGCCCACTATTACTAAAACTTACCTTTTTGTACTTAGGTCCTGGGTAATGTAATAGTATGTTGTGACTTTTTAGATTGATTGGACGGTCATCATAAAAGACTGCCCAAATTCCATCACTACTTAGAACTTGATCGCTTTTATAATTTGTCTTGTTAACATGCTCTAACAAGACCGTCGGCTTTGGTCTGGACATCTCTATTTCCTTGAATACAGTATTTATGACTAAAAAGTGGGTATATAATCATTAAAATCCACCTCCGTCTACACTTATTGAATTTACAGGCTCAGACGCAGATGTTGTTTCCTGTGTCTCAGCAAGATTAGCTAACAGCACATAGACATCACTATGTAAATTACGTGCTTCTTGTGCTGTTAGTGCCAATTGTTTACTACCGGTCTGGTTCATTAAATTAACTTTATCGTTAAACTGTTTGATTGCTAAACTGATCTTTTGCATTAACTTGCGTCTCCGTCGTTATAATAATATTGATCAAAAAGCCAAAAGTTACCACCAAAACCTAATACACATGCCGCCTCTATGTTCATCTCAAGCGCCATCCATGAATTTTGTTCTGCGTTAATTATAATTGCAATCGTGTTGTCTGGGTAATTGTCTTTGATGTTTGCGCCCTGCCAAAAAACTTCGTAGCCTTGATCTTCTGCTATCGTTAGTACACTTTGGCTAGCGTAGCATTCTACTGGCTTACTTCTCAATACAGATTCTTCACTGTCGTCGCTTAGTTCCTGTGCAAATATTTCTGCCCCGATTGTGATTGCTCCTGTTGTAACTACACCCAGGATAAAACCTTGTGCAAATTTTTTAATTATCATAATTGTTTCAACTTTTCTAACATGTCTTGTTCTGTTTTAAATGGGCCACGGTATTCATACCTTTTGATAACTATGGTTTTGGGACAAAATACTTTTGACCATTTGTTGCTTGACTTAATTAAGTACCATCCTGCACAATAATGACTTCGACTTTTTGGTAACTTGGTATAGATAGCAACTTTGTGTTTTATATCGTATACTTCATTATATGTCCGACTGGTAGCAGGAAAACCATGAACTTCTTTTTGATTTTCCTTGGCACCTGATTGGTCATTAGGTGCAAATCGTATGTTGTATTTGGACTTTATATTTTTTACGTTAGAATATGTTTCTCTTCGGTCGTCGTGTACATACACAAAGCCGCCGTTTTCTACTGCTTGTATAGTAGCAATCTGGTTACCAGATTGCTCTACCACCCAATATTTGTTTTTGATTATAGTTCTTGCTACTAGGTCATTCATAACGTTAGTTCTTCCTGGATATACCTTTTTAATTCGTGATCCCCTACATCCTCTGGTATTTCTTGTTTATAGAATAGTCTATAACTGTCACTGCCGTACTTGCCAATGCCATATAGTGCAGTGGCATCTTCTCCGTCCCAGTTTTCAAACTGCTCACTCATGCGACACAGTCTTTTTAACCGTACATGTTTCATTCCAAGTGGTGCAATTACTTGTTCAATCTCTTGTGGCGATGCCTGCAATAACTTATCATGCGTTGGCCATTTAGCAAAAAACTCAGGCAGTACACGTTTAACCTGTTTACGATTTGTACAGTTTAAACATATAACACCAACCATGTGTTGCCACACGTTGTATACCTGCTGTTGGACCATCAATTGATCAATCATTGTGGATTCTCTGCTCCTAAAAACTCTGCATACTGTTGACTGTGTTCACTGAGCTTAACCAGATCATATTTGCCACAAAACTTTAAAAACTGTGCGCCTACCATTGGTCGTTTTCTAGTAACACTGCCTTCTGTAATAGTAGTTGCAATTTGTTGTTTTACTTCTTCGGGTTGTGCAGTGAGATCAACCAATATCCTGTTGCGTTCATAATCATCTAATACTCTGTGTTCTTCACCATTATGGTCTGTCCAACGCTGTAGCATTAGATTGTTCCAATTAAAGCCTTTTGCATTTCGGTCAGCATAGGCTTCAAGCAATCCAATTTTGTTTTTTGTACCTTTTTTACGCACTCCCGGATACGCACTAAACACATTATCTGTGCTATCACCACGCATACACTTTTCAAACAAGATCCACTCTGGATCAGGTATTTGCTTGGCCTCTTTGGTCTTCTTGTCCATTACCAACTTACCTCTCTTGTCGAATATACCTTCCAGTGTGTGTAGCTCGTCTGCAACACCATTGTATTGCTTTACGTTGTTTGCTAACAGTTGATGGAAGTCTGTGTCACTACTTACAATAACATGCTCGTCATCTGGGTGTGCTTGTACCCAACCTGCAATTAAATCATCTGCTTCTAAGTTACTGTGACGCATCACAGTGCAATTTGTCTTTTCATCTAGGAAAGTTTTTAATGAATCAAATGCTTCCCAAAACAGTGTATCTTCTTCTGCTTGTGCTTCGGTTAGTGCTTGCCTTGCAACTGCTCTATTCTTTTTATAAGGTTCATAAAAGTCTTTGCGCCAACTACGCCCTTCTAAACAGAACACAACATGGTCTGCTTTATGGTCACGCCACGCCTTGTTTACACTTGATAGTGTAACGTGTACAGCAAAACCAAGTTTATCCCAGGTGTCGCTTTGACGGTGTGCGCTGTGTCGGGCGCGAAAGAATGTGTTTGCTGTGTCTACAATAAGATATTTCATTTAATAATAGTAGCATATTACAGAAGCTTAGTCAAGTAAGGTAACAGGAATTCTGCCCATTTACGATGACCATCTGCTCTGTAGTGGTAACTTGGAAGTGCTGTAAGTCCTTGATTCTTTAAATAGTTGTAGTATGTCATGTCTGGGTTGTATGGCTCTATAAAACAATCTTCCCAATCTTCTCGATCTTGCAATGGGATGTGTCGAAAGTTACTGAAACTGTTGAAAAACAAATGCGGTATTTCTTGTTCTTGTAGTTCTTTGTGGAACTGCCAAATCTTTTCATGTTCTTGTTGTTCGCACATGATCCAGTCTATGTTAGCAATATAAAACTTGTATTTTTCCTTTACTAATTCAGGCCAGTCTTCTCCTACGCCACCTGCATTAATTTGCCAATAAGTGTTATGGTGCAACCATTCTTGCCTTTCATGTGTACTCCATCCTATAATAACAGCATTAGGTTTACCACCTGCAATGTATGCTCTAGTGGTACGTAGTATACGATCGTTACTGCTGGCGGCTTCTGCACCACAGTGCAGTATAGCAAATAATTCGTTTGCTATTAAACAACCATAACTGACCTTTTCGTTCTCGGGATGAGGTATACGTCCAAGATTATAGTAAAAAGGATCATCTTCTGCAAAACAATAATCGTTAACTGCTTCAGCTCCCGCACTATGGCTGTCACCATTTACATACAGTATCATGAAACTTCAGTTCTGCCTTCGCCTAGGTCATTCTGCGTATTTTGTCTTGCACGGCCTTCTGTCTGATCTTGATTAGCCTCCCACTGTTCGTAGTTTTCTGCTAGAACATTTTTACATACTGCATGGAACCAACGATCGACTATAACAGCGTCAGTATCTTCTTTTTTCTGTTGGTAGCCTGCTTTAACTAATTTTGCCACAAAGTGATCATTCCAATCAAGTTCAAACGCACCATTGCCTGGATCATCTGGGTCAACTTCTACTGTTAACACATTTACCCATGGTTCTTTCTTTTCTGATGCTATTTCTTTATCAGTCTTCTTGGCTTTGGGTGCTTCTTTCTTTTGTGGTTTTTTCTTCTTGAACATGTCAAACATTAATGTCTCCCTGGGTATTTTTCAATTTCTTGTTTCCATTCTGGATTAAACTTGCTATCATACTGTATATCATTGGTAGATTGTACTGTTCTGTGAGTGCTAATTTTATTTGCCAAAGCACAGACTGACCATGTACATTTATCATCGATTGGTTTCTTGCAGATGACACATGTGTTACTCATTGATTTCCTTTTAATTTCCAAATTATAAATTCGTTAGCTGACACCCAATACGTGCTAGTTGTCTTGTCGTTTCCTCTATAGTTGTATAAGGAAACAGTTCCTTTGTAGGCTTTTTTTAAAAATATTATTCGATTACTAAGATAGCATCGCTTGGGGATTAAGCAAAACTTTGGGACCCAGTGCTTGCACTGTCTGAATCCACTGACGTGACCGAAACTTTTAAATAATAGGCCGGGGTTTATAGGCAACTCTATGTCCCCCACTCATTCTTGAACAACGGAACTTGGAGTCGATCTGAATAACGTAAACCATTTCGCATAGCCAGGTTGGCTACTGCTTTATTATTTAACCTGTACGTATGTTCGTCGCCACCAACTGGCATCAAGTATACATGACCGTCAAAGCCTGCTAATCTGTATTCTTTTACTGCTTCTAATGCTTCTTCTGCATCCTGCTCGTTCGCAATAACAAACTTCAAGTAGGTGTAACCAAAGTGACTATACTCTGCTACAACATCAGGGCAAATAGCATCTTCCTTCTTTTCACCCGAACAACTTAGTTTAGCACTTACGCTAAACGTTAATGCACTAGAACTTCTGCGACTGGTCCAATCACTTAGGAAATACCTAAAGTCCTCATGCAATGGTTGCGTGCCATTTGTTTCTATTGTTATTTCCTTTAGTTTCTGCATCCTGGGTTGATTCAACAAGTCAGGATACTCACGTTGCCAACCCAGTAATGGTTCGCCACCTGTAATAACCAAGTGTTCTTCACGCCACTCTTTAAAAGGCAGTGTATCCACGATCATGTCTGCCAGCTCGTCGTTTTCGTATGTAGGACTCAAGTGCCTAAACTTGGGATGCCAACTAGCATAACTGTCACATCCTGTTTTTACCAGTGGTAAGTCACCATAGGTTTTGTATTTGAATTTATCGTTCAGCTCAATAATAGCGTCCACTTCTGTTGTCTTTTCGCCTCTAGGCATACCAAAACCAGCACATTGGAAGTTGCAACCAAATGTACGCAGGAATACACTGGGCACACCCATGTAACGGCCTTCTCCCTGCACTGAGTAAAACAGTTCGCTTATTTTAAGTTTCATTAATGATTTCTCTTTCCGTCAAATATACAATTGAATATCAAGTTCATGTCACCAGTGTTTGTGACTCTGTGGAATGCACCGTCTGGAATCAATACGTAATCACCTTGGCCAACAGTAAATGGTTCACTGTCTTCGTCCCCAACAATCATCTCTCCCCAGCCTTGTACAAATACATATACTTCTTCTTGACCGGGGTGCCTGTGTCCGTTAGTGCGTTGTCCTCTGTATAACTTTGTAGAACTTAATACAAGATTATTTAGAGTTTTATTATCTTTAAGCAAATAAACATCAGTATCCTTAACCACGTCACCGCCAATGTCATGCCAACTATATTTCAAGCTCATTCAAACAGGTCCTCGTTCCATTCTCTGTGTCCTTCACGCCAAGCCATGTTGCTTTGTGTCTCACGTATCTCGACTCGGTAACACCAAAGTCTGTCTGCTTCTGCTTGACCCCACATGTCTGGGATATACACACCATTAACATATTTGTACAGTTGGTCTGCTAGTCCTTCACAACCAAGTCTTGGTAGTATGGTTATTTTAGCCATCTTCTTTGCTTGCAGTTGCTTGTACATTTCTAGTTCTGGATCATCTTCAGCAACCAGTAGCGTATGATCAAACTGATCTTGTAGTACACCTTTTAGTTCTTTTAATCCACCGTAGTCTGCTACCCAGTTTCTAACGTCTAAGTCATCCGTTCCGAAAAAGAAACGCATTGTAAACGCATAGCCGTGTATCAGATTACAGTGACTGTCAGCTCTCCATTGCCTGTATGCACAAGGAAACTGATCTACATATTCTTTTGTACTCACGTACTTGTATTGTCTTGGGTTGTTCATTGTGTTTATCCTATATTAAAAGTTATTATAACATAGGCTTGCAGAATTTGTATACCGGGTTGAATGCCAGAAAAGGCCGGTTGCAACTATTTATTGAAGTTAATATATACACTTTGTCTTAGGAAATGTAGTGGTACCCAAAATTTCATACCATGCATAATTTCTGTGCTGTCTAATAGATAAAATGCTTTGTTGTACTCTAGTATGCTGTATATAAACTGCCGCTCATCTTCGCTCCAAAATTGTGTACCTGTAAATGGATCTGCTGTTATTGCAACAATAAGAACATTGTTAACACTGTCAGCATCGTCTGTGTGCAGATTGTTTTCATAATATGAATAATCTTGCCAACATGAGCAGGCTGAAATACAAGCGTTTTTTCCAAAATACGTGCGCAGTTTATCTGTAACTAGGTTAAGAATATTTGTCGGCAAGATGACTTCTTGTACTTCTCTTCTGGTTTCACCACTGGTGTTAAATTTTTCACACAGAGCATCCGAAATAGCTTGATATTCTGTTCTCGAAGGGGTGAACAAATTGAATACTTGAGCAAAATAACCCAAGGTTTCGTTATCAAAAAATTGTTTTATTTCTCCACCATACGGGCTAAGTTCCATCTATTTGTCAAATACAAATGAGCTTGATTTACTGTGCTGTTCCCACCAAACTTCCCAAGGAAATTCAATCCAAACATCCTCGACACTTTTATCTATTTGTTCGCCATAGTAGTCAATGTTGTACATAAATTTACTTGACTCGTTATCAATCAACATAGCAAATTTAACACTGTTATTGAACAAGTAACGCCAATGCCTTGGGTTGGAAAAACTAGTTTGCCAGTCACGACATATATGGTCCAGTGTTGCACCAGTATCGTTTATATCGTCTACTACTAGTACATGCTTGCCAGTATGTGCTAAACCCGCTAAATGATGTTTGCTTTCATTTTCTTCGCCAGGCTGAAGGTCACGTAGTTTTACTTTGAGTGTTTCTAATGGTACATCAAAGTATTGACTGATCATGTTTGCTGGAACCAAACCACCACGTGTTAATCCGACTACAATGTCTGGACGCCACATGGATTGGTCCATCTGCCGGCACATATTATATACGTGCTGTTCCACAGTAGAATTGGTAAGTCTCTTCTTTATCATGTTAGCATTATAACATCAAGTTTATAATAAATCAAATAATTCCAAAAGGGAAACCACACACACCACAGTTGCAAGAATTATAACAGTCCAGTTAACCGTATCTTCAACCGTCGGTTTCACGACTTCCCCCAAACTTCTCAATGCAGGTCCACCACTTTTCTTCAATCCATGCATCTCGTTTTTGTTTGTTATCAATGGTTTCAATTTCATTTAGTATTTCAATTGCGTACTCACGAGGGAAACCTTCCTGTTCTGGCGGGAATGTATTCAACACACCATTGTATCCAATTTTATGATAAAGTTTAAGTAACTTATCAAATCTGGTTATCTGCTCGTAGCAGACGGCTCTCCTACTTTGTTTATTGTAGCCAGACTGTGTCTTGATAAACTTACCATCTTGGTAGTGTGATTGTTTAAGTACACCATATGCTGTTAGGCATTCCTGAAGCAGAATATCTGCAATTATCTCTGGGCTGGGATCCTTTGCCCATTCATTTACTACTCTTATGACCAACGATCGACCCCAGTCTTCCGCTTTTTGCTGGTCTCCTGGTGTTTGTGCATTGGGAAACGAAAAGTTTATACTGGTTGGGTCAAGTCCTTGACTAAGTTGTCTTCCAATATCCAAAGCCAAATAAGCTGTTGCTTTACAGTACCCAACTGGATCGCTTTCTTGGGCTTGTGCTACTGATGTTGTTGATACCAACAACATTGCTAATATCCACTTCATGTGGTTCTCCTAAATGTTATTTGTGCTACTGTGCCTCCTTTGAAACTTTATTGCTATTGTATTTACTCGTTTAAAAAGCTAGATTTAGTTTTAATTGTGCTTGATAGAATCCTAATGTGTTGTTGTAAGCACCTAATGTGTAGTTTATGTTGCGGAAACTGTTAACGTAACTTACACTCGAATATGTGGCAAACTGATTTTCAATTTCAAAGTTGAATGTATCGTAGTGTACAACGCCTTGTGAATCAATTGTGCTAGGTAAACGCACATCTATACCGCCTTTGACAACATAGGGCATACTACCCACAGCTAGTCGTAAACCGTCATTTCTCCAGCTGATTTCGCCCCAAACACTGTCTATTGGGGTTACATTTGTTACTAACCCACCATCAAAGTCGGTAGTTGTGTGCATGTTGCCTATGTTAAACATAAACTTGTCTTTTACGTGGGTCACTACAGTTTCTATTGTTTCGGAACTGTTTATTGTACCCCACATACCGCTCATGTGGAACCAAGGGTTGCGATCTGCTAGTGTAGTGTACTGTCCTTGCAAGTACCAGCCTTTGGCAAGTTTGATATCTCTCAGCCCCATGGTGAAGTTACCAGACTCATCAGTTGGACTGTAGTTCAACATACCATCGCTGTACACATGCTCGAAGTTATAGTCCATTCTGGTTATGCTGTCTATTAGAGCTACATCATACCAATTGTTCTGTATGTCCGGAGTATGCATACTGTTGATGTTGATGTCAAATCCTCTGCCAGTACTGTCTACTGCTGTAACGTTATCAAAACTGCCAAAGTTTACACCAGCGATCTCACCGTTAATGGCCCGTGTCCCTTCACGTCCGTCTAGTGGCATGCGCAGTTCGCCCACGGGCAACAGTGCCTGATCTATATCAATTACACCTAGTCCGTGTACATCAGGATCGAATCCTGCAAAGTCTGTGAATGCTGTACCTGCTAGTATTTGTGCGGCTACTTCATCTGTAACATATGGCCATACTTGCTGAATCAGTGCTATGCTGGCTGCCGCTGTGGTACCTCCTGCATCACCTAGCCTACTGGTATACACTGCATTGCTTCCGTCGTTCAGTGTTACAGCAGTAACCAACAGTTTATCTCCGTTAGGTCCAGTTAAGAATCTAACAGTGTTGAACAAGCCAGTAGCATTAGACTCATTTGCTCTAGCGTCTGACACAAAATCATCAAAAATTTCTTCAAAACTTTGCACATACTTGCCTTCGGCTGTTTGCAGTAAGACTCTGGTGCTGTCACCTGTGCTGTTCTGTGCGCTTAATAATATGTCAGTCAACCCATCATCATTGACATCTCTTAACTGCGAATTATAATCTCCGTTGGTAACATTATCCCAACCTACTCGCACATCGTCAGTCACGTCAACAAAGTTACCGCCACCGTTGTTTTGTAAAAATTGTACTTCAGTTCTGTTTACACCATCGTTTGGATTTGTGCTAACGCTAACAACCACAACATCAAGTGAACCGTCGTTGTTAAAGTCGAAAGGTAATGCTCTGATATCATGACTACGTTCTACACCTACAGCAAACAAAGAATCAAAGTCACTGGACTCAAATATGGGGTTGGGCAGTTTTGCTAGTTCAGTGAATGTTCCAGTGTTAGCACCAGTCTGTGTAAAACTAAACAGTCTAGAATCTTCAATTTCCCTAGTTGCTTTATCTGGCAAAGTGGTATTAAATGAACTGTCTACAAATACAAACGTTGTGGAACCATCACCTAGAAAATCTCCTGCGGCTAGTCCGCTCATACCAAAGTGATCTGTAGTTATCTGTGTCATTGTACCAGATACATCGCCTAACATCACAACTGGATTACCGTACCCTCCTAGTATAACATCATCTAATCCGTCACCATTTATATCGTGTACCTCAACATCATGTGTCCAAAGGTTAGTAGCATAATCATCTCTGCCAAAACTACTGGTACCACTGTTGGTAAACACAACAGTATCTCCAAGGAAATCCATATCAGTTGAATGCCCAACAACCATGTCAGTGTTGTTATCACCGTTGAAGTCACCAAATGCGATTCCTGGCTCGGCACCTATTATTTGATTTTCTGTTCCTGTGAACCAACTGCTGGTTTGGTTTTCAAGTTGGTCGCTACCGTTCCAACCAAATACACTAATTTGACTGTTCTGCCAGGCGGCATTTTTAGCTGTTTGATCGGGTGCAGTTACAAGGTTAGTATCACTCTGGCTCATACGTCCAGCAATGACAATTTCTTCTTTGTTGTCATTGTTTAGGTCTTGTACAAATATGTCCTGCACAGGGGCAGTTGTGCTACCACTAACAAATAGATTGTAACTGCCTGCTTTTACTGGTGCAACAAAATTGGTGTTGCTAGAAGCCGAAAGTGTTGGGCTGGATATTGTGGGTCTAACGTTTGGACCTCCGCCCCCGCCTCCGCCACCACAGGCTACAATAGATAAAGACAACGCACAAACAAAAAAGTACTTCATGATCACACCATTAAGTGTTGAAAAGAAGTACTTATTATATACTCAGTTAATGATTTTGTCAATCATTTTATCTTGGCGAAAACTCCTGTTGCAGTTTGATGTTGTCAAAGAACTCTTTCTTTGTGCCCGGATCATCTTTGAAAGATCCACGTAATACAGTAGTTTGCGTAAGACTACTATGTGCCATAATGCCTCTATTTTCACAACACCCGTGTGTTGCTTGGATGTAAACACCCAAATGCTTTGCGTCGGTTGCGTTACCAATCTCACGTGCAATGTCGTTTGCAAGTTCTTCTTGCAACGTACCACGTCTAGCACACCACTGTGCAATACGGGTATACTTGCTTAGGCCAATAAGTTTGTCTGCGGCAATAATACCAATATAGGCTATGCCTGTAACAGGCTGATGGTGATGTGAACACATGCTCTTTAGTTCGCTACGTACTACTAGCATACCGTCATAACGATCATCTGAATCATTTGGGAATGCTGTTGCCGGAGGCATTGGATCATACCGCCCTGCCATAAGTTCATGTATATACATCTTAGCAAGACGCTTTGCTGTGCCTTTGCTGTTGGGATCATTTGCTTGGTCAATAACCAAACTATCCAACACACCCGAAAACTTACCAGTAAGTTCATCCACCAGCTGATCCAGATCTCCTTCTTGAATATGCTCACTGATGTTATCGCCTGCCCAGTAGCGTTTGCCTGCTTGTTCAATTCTGTCTTTAATAGTTTTGCTAATCATGTATTTCAATCTCTCTTAGGTCTGGATATTGATGATATTTAGACTGTTCTTCCAGTACTGATAATTTTTCTAATCCTAGCACAGCATCTTCAATTGCTGGTTTGTAATGATACCCTACCCTAAATGATCTCTGTTGCTCCCATGGACTAATGTTCAAGTCCCGACCGTCATATCTCATTTGCGATAGCTGATCATAAGTTTCTACATCATCTACTAGTATAGCACCACCGTGTCCTATATGTAAAGGCTTTCCGTAACCAAAACTTAAACACTGCATTTGTCCTGCTTGATACATGCCACGCTCTACTTTACGTGCGCTATCCCAAATATCCGTGCCATAAAATCGATACTCGCCTGTCCATTTCTCTGGAACCAACTCATATTCGATACCAAGTTTGTGCATCAACATGGGTATGCTCAGGTATGTGTAACAGGTAAACTGTACACGTTTAACCTGTTTTAATCTAAAGCAAAGTTCCAGTGCATGTGTACAACAATCGGTCATTACTGCATACGGAGCACCTGTGTATTCTGCAAGTGCTTGTTCAAATTCAAATATTTTGTCAAACATTAGTGTTTTGTAAGGCTGTTTAGATACCAATGATGTGCAGTAGATACAACGTCTTCCAAGTTACTGTATTCAGGAACCCAGTTAAGTATTTCTTTTGCACGAGTAGCATCAGCAATCAATTGAGCAGGATCTCCGGCTCTTCGTTCGCTAACAGTAAACTTTGGTAAACCGTATTTTTCTTTTACGAAGTTTACAATTTCCCAATTGCTAATACCTGTATTGGTACCAAGGTTAAAAATATGACAAGCAGGATCTGGTCTTGCTGTCTCCAAGTATTCAGCACCACAAACGTGTGCTTGTGCAATGTCTTGTACATGCACATAATCCCTAATACAACTGCCGTCTGGTGTTGGATAGTCATCGCCGTTGAGTGTAAACTGTTGATTCAACATACTGGCCTCTAGCACCCTAGCAACGATGTGCGTAGCACCTAGTTCTTGACCAAGGTCAAATGCGTCAGGCTCAGCACCAGCGGCATTAAAATATCTAAAACAAATACTAGCAATACCGTACGCTCTAGCATAATCTTTCAGAATAACTTCTGTTAGGTACTTTGTATTACCATACGGACTTATTGGATCTAACCTTGCTGTTTCTGGAATAGGAACAGTGTCGGGCTCGCCATAAACACTTGCACTTGAGCTAAACATTATGGTAGGCTTAACAGGCAAGTCACGTAGACTATTCAGCATGTGTATTGTTTTGGCAATGTTGTTATCGTAGTACTCACCGGGATCAGTAACACTTGGACCAACCAGACTGGTACCTGCACAATGCACAATGTAGTCTGGTTCGTAATCTTTAATTAGATCTATTGATCCAGGACTAGCAAAGTCATCATGTCTAAAGTGCTTGATGCCTTTTA
>Ga0222659_1000026_pt1 | contig 98525 bp, 83 predicted proteins | sample AntAcemetagen547_FD_179850 | JGI IMG/M metagenome (GOLD analysis project Ga0222659, IMG submission 179850) | Saline water microbial communities from Ace Lake, Antarctica - #547 | ecosystem: Environmental > Aquatic > Non-marine Saline and Alkaline > Saline | place: Antarctica: Ace Lake...
GGGCGGATCTTATCCAACCATGATCCCTTCGATTCGGATGCAGGCTCGTCCTTTTCGACGATGATTCCGATATCCCATTTGGTGTTCCATTTTCCGTCGCCACCCGCACTCCAGATCCGGACGGTGGTGGAACTCAGGGTCAGATATTCAATCGGCCTTCCCCAATAATCTTCAATTCCGCTGATCAGCTTGTTCCCGGATTCCTCGGTGGGGAAAACGTTGTCGGAAGCAGAAGCTGCGGAAATGATCAACCCTGCAGCCCGTTCGAGATTCTCCTGTCCGGGCACCTCGAGGGGTAGATCTGCGCCATCTTGCAAACGTCGGATGAAAACCTCTTCGCCGTCCGATGGGTCATACCCGGGGAGCGTCGCAGTGCGTGGATCCTCTTGCCAATCCTGAGGCATCGCGCTGATCGCCTGCGCAAGCTGTTCTTCGGCAGCACTGGGAACGCGTATGTAGTGATTCACGCCGGCCACCAGGAAATTCCCGATCGCGACCGCCGCGAGATAAAAGCACATGATGAACGACTTCATCCGCTTCGGGGCCTGTGTGTAGGCGAACTCCAGGGCCACAATGGAGATCATGATTTCTGACGCGGTTAAGAGAGCGTATGCGGCAATTTGCCATACAATGTTCGGCCTTCCTCCCTCATCGATGCGCACCTGTATCAGGCTTACGATCACGAAAGCAGCGGTCATGAGTATGAAACCGATGCCCATTTTCCGGAGCGCGCTCAACGGCCAATATTTCTCAACGGTCGGATAAATAAAATACGCGAATAGCGGAATGAAGCTGAGAACGAAGACTGAATTGAGGGATTGGATCTGCGATGGCAACCAGTTGAATCCCAGGAAATTCCGGTCCATGTCCTGTGCTTGGAAAATCCAGGTCGAGCCAGTCTGATCAAACAAAGCCCAGAAGACCGCGACAAAAAGGTAAACTGGGGCGAGCTTGAAAACGGCAACCAACCCGTCCCTACCGAATGCCTCCTTCAGAAAGCCGAATCCGCCCGCAGGCACATGGGCGAACCGTTTCCTACCGAGCCAGAAAACGAAGGTCGCGATCGCCATAAGAACCCCGGGAACTCCGAACGCCCAATGCGGGCCATACCATTCGAGCAACCAGGGAGTGAGCAGCATGGAGACGAAGGCACCGAGATTGATCGAAAAATAGAACCAGTTGAAGATCCTCGGCAACAGCCGCGCGTTTTGCGCACCGAACTGATCACCGACGTGGGCCGAGACGCAGGGTTTGATCCCCCCGGACCCAAGTGCGATCATCACAAGACCGGCGATCATCCATGATTCTGAGTTGCCAAACTGCCCCATCAGCGCGAGTGCCGCATGTCCCGCGCAATAGACTATCGAAAGAATCATAATGACCCGGTATTTTCCGAAAAACACATCGGCGAGTATCGCTCCGATGAAAGGAGTCAAATAGAATGCCCCGTTGAACAGGTGGATAAATGACGTAGAGCGCGCCTCGTCCATCGGCTTTCCGCCAGATCCATCCATCAGGAAAAGATACTGCGTCAGGAAGACGGCCAGAATCGCCTTCATCCCGTAGAAGGAAAATCGCTCAGCGGCCTCGTTGCCGATAATGTGAGGAATACCGGACGGCATTCCCTGTGTCTCTTCTGGCTTTGTCCGGTATTGCATCTCTGACGGAGCCTTTGCTCTGCCATACAAAACATCAAGCCCTCTCACGGGTGACTCAAAATTCCTGAAGCCACATAAGGGAGGCAACAAGGATAGAACAACCTATTCCGGCAGGCCTTTCGACATCACTTCCCAACGAGTTTCAAACTCCGGGCTTTCCTCTGAAAGCCGTTCGGCAGCGGCAACAGCTCGCTCGCGGTCGCCTGCCAACCACTCAAAGGCGATTGCTGATTCGTGCCTGCTCATCCGCTCTTCCTGAGTAGCCGGACTCTTGACCAATTCCCGGTAAAGCTCGATCAATTGCTCACTTGAGAAATCCTTCCATTCCAATTTGCGGTCAACACCGGATTCGAGACGGCCGTAAAGTTGTTCCCCGCCTACGAGTGCAAGGGTCGTGATCGTGGTCCCGTCGGTGAGGTCCAATTGAATCTCGATGGGCTTCTCCTCCAGATCGGATTTGATTTCCGATAGAAAGGCCGATGCGGAGTCCGCTATATCGGTCAAAGCCTGCCTCCTGGCTCCGGCAGGATCCTCTTGAAGTTTCGAAACCCAGTTGGAAATCTCATCAAACCGGTAACTCTTTCCAAGAAGATCGACCTCCTCCAGAATATCCACCTTTGGCTCGATGGTCGGGATTTTTTTATTCTGGAGGGACTTCTCAAGACGCTTCAGATCGAGCTGCCGAGACCGAACATTGAATTTCGCCCGACCGCGAGTCGTAAGTAGTGTCAATACACGGTTGAGTTCCTCGATAGTGTCCCGGCATTCGTCCGGCGTATCGGGCACGACATCAAACACACCGGAAGACATGAGTTCGTAGTCTTTCAAATACCGGGCAGCCACATCCTGATACCATGCGAGCACATTGTCATTTTCCAGAGATTCATCCGTAATGAGTTTCTCGAAGAACGGCAGTGATTCTTCGATACCCCCTTGCTCCCAGTTCTTCAGGCCGGCGAGCAGGTAGCCCATGTAGCGTTCATTTCCATCCACACCAAGATCTTCGATCAGCTCCCGATCAAAAAACGGCAGACTGTTTACTTTTCGCAAAACAGGCTGGACTCCACTCGAGAAACCAACGCCAAGGTTTTCAGGGCCGCTCACTATATGCCTGAACACAGCTTTGGCATTACGATTGGCGCTGTTGGTCCGCCCATCCATGAAAGCGGCTACCACCGATTCCAATCCCGCCCACGTCCGCGTGGGCTCTTGCACGTCCTTGTTTTCCAGAAGCCCTGAAAAGACTTCCTCAGCCTTGGAAAAATCTCCTGTTTCCATCGCTTCACGTGCTTCGAGATATGTGTCGGCTATCTTCGATGACGTTTCCTCTACCTGATCCCCACCGGTATTTACCGCGACCACCTTCGATACCGGCTTCGGTGCCTCCGACTCCTCCCCGCTCGATAGAATCAGAGTGAAAATGCCAATCGCTACCAAGATCACTCCACCTGCAACAGCGAGCGTCATGCGTTTTTTACGAGCCCTCAGGCGTGTCCGAAGTTCCGCTTTTGAGTTCCCTTTATCGACACCCGCACCTCCATTTTGTGAGGCTTTGAGTGCTAATTTGAGCGCTGATATCATCTCGTCGTAGCTGCCAAAACGCCTGATGGGGTCGTAAGCCATAGCCCGGTCAATCACCGCGCAGGTTTCATCCGTCAAACCGGAAGCAACCCGCCTGAGCGGGACCACTTTCATCTTCGCCGCACGAAGCACGCTCGTTTCCATCGATTCCTCGGAGCAGGGAGGAATTCCGGCCAAGGCATGGTAAAGCGTCGCACCGAACGCATAGATATCCGCTCGGAAATCCTCAACTCCACCCTCAATTGCTTCAGGTGGAACGTAATACGGAGTGGCCCAGATCTCCGAGGCTTTTGCCTTACCGCCTTTGGTAACCAGAGCGAGACCGAAATCCACGATTTTGGCGTTACCTTCGGAATCGAAAAGAATGTTTCCCGGCTTGATATCCCGGTGTATCAGCCCGGCTGACTTGGCACCCTTCAGGCCTTCGGCAATCTGAATCGCAATTGGCAACGCTTCGGATTCGGGGATTTTGGAACGCTTCTGGATCTTGCCTTCGAAATGCCCTCCAGGGACAAACTCCATGGCAATATAAAACCAGCCGAACGCACGCCCGGTCGTCAGAACCCTGACGACGTTCGGGTGACTGAAAGAAGCCGTCAGACGCGCCTCCTGTTCGAAAGCAGCGATTCTCGTTTCGTCCTTCGAATACTCCTCGCTGAGAATTTTCAGAGCAACTTCACGATCCAGCGTCTCATCGTTCGCCACGAACACTGAACTCATGCCTCCGATCGCGTGGCGCCTTTTAAGGACATACGGACCGAACTTTTTCTTCACCCGGTTTTCCGTGCCACAGTCAGGACAGACCACACGTGAATAGGGAGGAACCGAGGCAATATTCATCGGCGCACCACATGAATAGCACACAATAATTTCCTCTTCGCTCACGCCCATGTCTGAGTTTGGTTACAGATCAGCGTCTTGGAAACATTGGATTTCTTCAATCTTTTAGATCTCGCAAACCGATTTCCTGGTTACCTGCGGATTTACCTTTCCGTGCCTTACCTCTTGCATCCCGAGCATTTTAACCCGAAACCTCACCCGTGATCGCGAGACTCCGAGGAAAAATCATCGAAGCTTACCCAAACCGACTGGTTGTAGACTGCCACGGAGTCGGATACGAAGCCATCATCCCGATATCCACTTTCGACCACCTGCACCCGACAGAAGGCTCTAGCGTCGATCTCCGCACCCACCTGCACATCAGGGAAAACGCCCATACACTCTACGGCTTCGCCACCGAGGAGGAACGCGATGTCTTCCTCATGCTCATCGACCGCGTATCAGGGATCGGCCCGGCCATCGCCATCGCGATCCTCAGCGGGATGCCGGTCAACATGTTCAAGACAGCCGTGGTGGCTGGCGATTCCGTGCTACTTTCGAAAACGAAGGGCATCGGCAAAAAAACCGCCGAACGCATCATCCTCGAGCTGAAAGACAAGGTCGGAGTCACCGACACCTGGCAGGACGCCGCTTCCGGCGCGGTTTCCTCCGATGCCGCGGACGCGGAACTCGCCCTCATCGCCCTTGGATACAAACAAGTCGATTCCCGCAAGGCCGTCCGCGCCATCCTGGAAAAAGATCCATCATCAAAAACCGAATCTCTAGTCCGCGGAGCACTCCGCTCGTTGCAGGGTTAAAAGTTATTCGAAAAAGTCTTCCTTAGAGTTTAAAAATTTAGAGTTTAAAGTTTCATGACCGTCCGCACCCGCTTCGCCCCATCACCCACCGGCTACCTCCATGTCGGCGGTGCCCGCACCGCCCTTTTCAACTGGCTCTACGCCCGCAAAAACGGCGGCCAGTTCATCCTCCGTGTCGAAGACACCGATAAAGAGCGCAATACCGAGGAAGCCCGCCAGGCGATTTTCGATGGTATGAACTGGCTCGGTCTCGACTGGGACGAAGGCCCTGACAAAGGCGGCGACCACGGCCCCTACTACCAATCCCAGCGCAACGAAATCTACGACGCCTATTTCGAGAAACTCCTAGCCGCCGACCGCCTCTACAAAGACGGCGACGCCTATCGTTTCCGCTTCGACCGCCAACCCGTGACGATGCGCGACCTCGTCTGCGGTGAAGTCACCATCGACTACCGTGACGCCTCGAACACACCCGACATGGTCATTCGTCGCAGCGATGGCTCTTACGTCTTCCATTTCGTCAACGTCGTCGATGACCTCGAAATGAAGATGACACACGTGATCCGTGGCGAGGACCACCTGATGAACACCCCCAAGCACCTCCAGCTCATCGCAGCGCTCGGTGCGGAGCCACCTCAATACGCTCACATCCCGCTCATCCTCAATCCCAACGGATCCAAGATGTCCAAGCGTGATGCCGGGGCCGCCGTTGGCGACTACCCGCGCCAGGGCTTCCTCTCGCAAGCGGTCGCCAATTTCGTCGCCCTGCTTGGATGGTCTTCGAAATCCGATGACGAAATCTTCACCCTCACCGAGCTCATCGACCGTTTTTCGCTGGAAGGCATCAACCGCGCCCCGGGCCGTTTCGATCTGGATAAATGCACCTGGGTGAACCAGCAGCACATCGCGAAAATCTCCCCGGAAACGTTCGCAGAACTCGCCAAACCTTACGTCGAAGCCGCCGGCCTGCCCGTCTCGGAAAATTACCTGACCGTGGCAACCGCAGTGAAAGAAAAAGTCCGCCTGCTCTCCGAAGTCCCGGCAGCCATCGACTTCCTCGTCACTGACACCGTAGAACCCGATCCGGAAGCCGTAGCAAAAGCAAAAGCGAATCCAAACGCCGCGCATCTCCCGGCACTCGCGGATCACATGGAAAAGCTCACCGCATGGTCCGCAGACATCGCCAAGGAAGCAATCGCCGAAGTAGCCAAAGCCAACGGAGCAAAGCCGGGTCAACTCATGTTTCCCACAAGAGTAGCCCTCTCCGGCCGCGCCCACGGCCCCGATCTCGGGGATATCTTCGCAATACTTGGTCAGGAGAAGACTGTCAAAAGGCTACGGAGCTTCTGAATTAATGGAGAGCCGTGCCTGTGGCCGGCTTCCTGTGCATAGGGGGAAAAGCCGGCCAAAGGCACGGCTCTCCAATACTAATACCCCAACCACGGCCCGAGCCATTTCTCCGCTTCCGCAAGAGTCATGCCTTTGCGTTTCGCGTAATCCTCGATCTGATCTTTCTGCAATTCCGAAAGCGCGAAATAATGGCTCTCCGGATGGGAGAAAAAGATTCCGCTTACGGCTGCTCCCGGATGCATCGCACAGCTTTCAGTGAGATAAACTCCGGTGGCATCGGTCGCTCCGAGAAGCTCAAAGAGAATGGGTTTCTCGGTATGGTCCGGCTGCGCAGGATAACCAGGAGCCGGGCGGATGCCCTGATATTTCTCATGGATGAGTGCATCCTTGGTCAGCTCACCTTCGACCTCATAGCCCCAGTCGATCCGTGCCTTATGGTGGAGCTTTTCCGCGCATGCCTCTGCAAGCCGGTCGGCGATGGCCTTCACCATGATGGAGCCATAGGGATCGTTCGCTTCGTCCAACTCTTTCGCATATTCATCGGCACCGTGGATACCGACCACGAATCCGCCGATGAAATCGTTTTCGCTCGGCTTTACCCAATCAGAGAGTGCCACGTTCGGCTTGCCTGAAGTTTTTTTGAGCTGCTGGCGGATGGTGTGAAATCTTGTGCGCTCGGTTCCATCTTCGTTGAACACCGCAATATCATCTCCGACCGAGTTTGCCGGGAAAAATCCGTAGATACCTCGTGCCTGAAGCTTGTTTTCAGCGACTAGTTTTTCAAGATATTCACAGGCTTCCGCGTAGAGTTTTTTCGCCTCTGCCGCACCACCCTCATTCTTGGTTTTGAGTTCTTTTTTCTCCCTGTCCCAGACGCCACGGAGTTCCCATGCATGGAAAAACGGCGTCCAATCGATGTATTCGATCAACTCGCTGATCTCAGGCTCCACCGTCTTCGTCCCGGTGAAGGAAGGCACAGGCGGAGAATAATTCTCCCAGTCCAGCTTCGATCCCGCGGCACGTGCTTCTTCAAGCGTGAGGGTTTCTTTCTTAGGGCCACCAAGAAAATTCTCGCGCGCCTTCTGCTGCTTTTCGCGTAGTTCTTTTACGAAATTTTCTTTACCATCTTTCGAAAGTAGAGAGGTCGTGACAGGCACGGAGCGTGAAGCATCAAGCACGTGAACCACCGGCCCACTGTAATGCTCGGCGATCTTGATTGCGGTGTGCGCGGCCGAAGTCGTCGCTCCACCAATCAGCAGCGGCACGGTAAATCCACGTCGCTCCATTTCCTTCGCAACGTGAACCATTTCATCTAGCGAGGGAGTGATCAGCCCCGAAAGCCCGATCACATCGCTTCCCATCTCCACCGCCCTATCCAAAATCTTATCGCACGGAACCATCACACCCATGTCGGTGACCTCGAAGCCATTACAAGACAGCACCACGCCAACGATATTTTTACCGATATCGTGCACATCGCCTTTCACCGTCGCGATCAGGAAACGGCCTGCGGAATTCCCACGCTCCGCGATTTTCAACGCGTCGTCATGAGACATTCCCGGATTCTTTTTCTGGATCGCCTCGATATCTCCAGCAAGATTTTCCGCCTTCTCCTCCTCCATATAAGGGAAAAGCCAGGCAACCGCCTTCTTCATGACGCGGGCGGATTTCACCACCTGCGGCAGGAACATTTTCCCGGCCCCGAACAGGTCGCCAACGACTCCCATACCGTCCATCAGCGGACCTTCGATGACTTTCAAAGGTCTACCGTATTTCACCCTCGCTTCTTCGGTATCCTCGTCGATGAAACGATCAATCCCTTTCAGAAGCGCGTGCTCCAAACGTTTTTCCACGGCATCCTCACGCCACGATAAATCCTCCTCGACCTTCTTCCCGCCAACACCTTTGTAACTCTCCGCAAGATCCAGAAGACGCTCGGTGGAATCATCCCGCCGGTTCAAAAGTACATCTTCAACACACTCCAACAGGTCCTTGGGAATCTCGTCGTAAACCTCCAGCATCCCCGCATTGACGATCCCCATATCCATACCCGCCTGTGTCGCATGGTAGAGAAACGCCGAGTGCATCGCCTCGCGGACCTTGTTGTTTCCACGGAACGAAAACGAGATATTCGAAACCCCGCCCGAGACCTTGGCACCCGGCAGGTTCTCTTTGATCCAACGCGTCGCGTTAATGAAATCGAGCGCGTAGTTGTTGTGCTCCTCGATCCCGGTCGCAACCGTCAGGATGTTCGGATCGAAAATGATGTCGTTCGCATTGAACCCGACCTCGTCCACGAGAATCCGGTAAGCCCTTTCACAGATCCGTATTTTCTCATCATAAGTCGCCGCCTGCCCCTTTTCATCAAAGGCCATGACCACCACGGCCGCGCCGTATTTCATGATATGTTGCGCGTTCTTTCTAAAAGCATCCTCGCCTTCCTTCAGCGAAATCGAGTTCACGATCCCCTTGCCTTGAAGATGTTTCAAGCCCTCCTCAAGGATCTCCCATTTCGAAGAATCCACCATGATAGGCACCCGCGCCACATCCGGCTCGCCCTGCAGTAGATCCAGATAACGCGCCATCATCGCCTTCCCATCGATCAAGCCGTCATCGAAACAGATATCGATCACATTCGCGCCGTTCGCCACCTGCTGCCGCGCCACCTCGACAGCTTCCTCCAGGTCCCCCGCCCTCACCAGTTTCGCAAAGCGCGGCGAGCCCGCCACGTTCGTCCGCTCCCCGATCATCAGGAATCCTTTCCCCTCATCCTGGTTGAATGCTTCGGTTCCGGAAAGTCTAAGTGCTGGTTTGATTTCTTGCATGGCTGGATAATTTTTCACCGCAGAGACGCAAAGGTCGCGGAGGATCGCAGAGTTTGAATTATAATTATGTGGGAAATTGGTGAACTTGCCGTTTGATCCCGTCGACCAAACGAACCGAATTGAAATTGATCAATAATCCGAGATTTTTCTTAGACATCCTGAGATAGGTCAGCAGCTGTGCCGAGTGAATGGGTCGTAGTGACTCGACGGTTTTCACTTCAACGATCACCGCACCTTCGACCACTAGATCCAATCGATATGCTTCCTTGATCTCAAGATCCTTATAACGGATCGGAAGAAAGATTTGGTGATCCACAGCCAGTCCCTGTAATCCAAGCTCATGCAAGAGCGCTGCCTCATAGCTCGATTCCAAGAGACCCGGCCCAAGCTCCCGATGCACCTCAATCGCCGCACCAATTACTCTCTCACTCAATCCATTCAAATAATCCTTATCCATTTGCTTGGTTCCTTCTTCTCTCTGCGCCCCTCCGCGACCTCTGCGCCTCCGCGGTAAACTTCCTTATCACTTGTTCACTCTCCTCGGCTGCACTCCCCGCACACCTTCTGCAATCGCCCGGATATGCTCCGGAGTATTCCCACAGCATCCCCCCGCAAAGTTGATCAATCCGCTTTCAGCGAAGCCCTTCATGAAATCCTTCATATGCGGCGGCTCCAAATCAAACCCGGTCGGTGCCAACGGATTCGGCAATCCCGCATTCGGATAGGCCGAAACATAGGTCTCCGCCACCTCAGAAAGCTCCTCAAGAAACGGCCTCATCAGATCCGGCCCCAGCGAACAGTTCAACCCGATCGCCAACGGCTTCACGTGCGCGAAAGCGTTCCAAAGCGCCTCGACCTTCTGCGCGGAAATCATCGTTTCCCCTCCCAGCCCGACAGCCGCCGAAATGATAACGGGAAGCTTCACCCCGTCCTCGTCGAAAACCTCCTGCACCGCGACCGCCGCCGCCTTTGCATTGAGCGAATCGAAAATCGTCTCGATCATCAGAATATCACATCCTCCTTCGATCAATCCCCTGACCTGCATCCGGTAAGCCTCCAACACCTGGTCGAAAGTCACCACCCGGAACGCAGGATCCTCCGCATCCGGCGAATTGCTCAGCGAAACCGTCAACGGCCCGATCGCTCCCGCAACATAGCGCTTCACGCCGGTATCGGTCGCCACATCATCCGCCATTTTACGCGCGAGTTTCGAACCATCCACATTCATCTCCCACGCGAGCTCGTTAAGAAAATCGTCTTCAAGAATCTTTTGGAAAAACTCAGGATCCTTCCGTCCGCCTTTCTCCCGAGGATCCTCCACGAAGAACTCACTCTGTGCGATCCCGGTGGCGGAAAACGTATTGGTCTCAACAATATCCGATCCCGCCTCGAAGAAGCTTTTATGGATATCCGCGATCACATCCGGCCTCGTGATCGAAAGAATGTCCCCGTTGTTCAGAAGGTCTTTATCGTTTTTTGCAAACCGCTCCCCTCGCGCCGCCGTCTCATCCAAACCATACGTCCGGATCGTCGTTCCCATCGCACCATCGAGAACCAAAATTCGCTCTCCAAGACTCTTCTCAAGTTCCGCCGTATGATCCGCCTGTGCCATATCCGAAGCCTAACCATTCGCACCGCCCTTTCAAGATTCAAATCATTAAATCATGATATGAAGATAGGTGTAATCAGGGAGCCAAGCCATTTTTCTATTTTACCGTAGAATATCCGTGCTTCATTGGTTGAAAAACCTCATGAATACATGAGAGTTTCCAAGAAAATGTCCTCACCTATCCAAGTCCTCCACTCAGACCGCATACCTACCGATGGCTTCCTAGCCATACCCGGTCGCCTCGATTTCCACCAACTCCTCCACTTGGAAAAACAGTTCCAAGGCAGAAAAATCACCTACCTCATTGAGGAAAACGACCATCACGACTCAGCCCTGCGCGGCCACATGGAGAAATCCGGCAACGGCGCAATGTTTTCCAACGACGACAATAACCCGGAAGCCGCCGGTAAGGAATTCGCCAATTTCATCAAAGACGGCGGCATCCTGCTCTTCGTGCCAGGCCGTTCCGTCGCCCGCCCCGCTACCGCCGTACACATTCCGTCTTCTCACCTCAAAACTCTCACTTCACTAGCGCTACCGACTCTACCTGTGGCCTTCGACTGCCCCCGCGAATCCTGCCTCGGAATCGAAAAAAACCAGTCATTGCCACTCGCCGTCATCAGCTTTGGAAAACTCATCAAACCCACCGAAGTCTCCCTTCCCGCCTTCCAGTCAGCCATACTCGAAGCCTTTGAAGAAGCATACTCGACTCGTGCCATTCTCAAAACCTCACTCGCCACCGCCCTTCTGCACGGACTCAAACTCAACTCCGGCGACAAACTTCTCGACGGCTCGGACGACTCCGAACTCCCGTTCTCAAAAATCCTGCCCGTCGCCATCGCTCTCTCCAAGCACATCAAAGCGGAAACCGACAAACCCCGCGTTGCCATCGTCCTCCCTCCCGGAAAAGGTGGCCTGATCGCGAACCTTGCCGTGCTGTTTGCCGGAAAAACCCCTGTGAACCTGAACTTCACTGCTTCTCACGAAGCAATCCGCTCCTCAATCCGCCAGGCAGACGTCGATCGTTTTATTACCGCTGACCCGTTTGTCCGCAAAGTATCCACCTTCCCGTGGCCACCCAACCGCGACATCATCTTCATCGAACGCACCATCCCCGAGATCAAAAAGGACATCGTCAAATGGGGAATCCTCTCCAAACTCCTCCCGGTCTCAATCCTCGCCAGCCTCCTCGGCCTCAACAAACGCCGCGACAACGACGAGGCCATCCTTCTTTTCACCTCCGGCTCCTCCGGCGAACCCAAAGGCGTTCCTCTTTCACACAGAAACGTGCTCGCCAACGTCACCCAGTTCGCGACCCGCCTCGACCTCGGCCACGAAGCTTCCATCCTAGGCTGCCTTCCGCTTTTCCATTCCTTCGGCTGCACGGTCACCCTTTGGTATCCAGTCATCGAAGGTCTAAACATCATCACATACCCCTCACCGCTCGAAACCAAACGCCTCGCCGAGCTGATCTCACTCCACCAGATCAACCTCCTACTCGCCACCCCGACCTTCCTGCGTGGCTACATGAAACGCATCGACCCCGCCCAACTCGAATCCCTCGACATGGTCGTCACCGGTGCGGAAAAACTACCCCAGAACCTCGCGGATTCCTTCGAGGAAAAATTCGGTATTCGCCCGATGGAAGGCTACGGCCTCACCGAAACCTCACCCGCCACAAACGTCAATCTACCCGATCCGGAAGAGGAAAAAAACACCCACTCCCTGTCCTCCCGCCGCAACGGCACGGTCGGCCAACTCCTCCCCGGCATCGCGATCAAACTCATCGACGCCGTCACCGAAAAATCCGTCCCTCTCGATAAACCGGGTATCATCATCCTCAAAGGAGCGAACATCTTTCTCGGATACCTCCGCGACGAAAAGCGCACCAAGGAAGTCCTCTCCGATGATGGCTGGTTCAAAACCGGCGACGTCGGCTATCTTGATTCCGATGGCTTCCTCCACATCCAGGGCCGCATCTCACGCTTCTCAAAAATCGCCGGAGAAATGGTCCCCCACGAAACCATCGAAGCCGCCATCAACAAAGTCCTCGGCCTCGATCAGGAAACCGAACGCAAAATCGCCATCGTCGGCGTCCCCGACGAAAAGAAAGGCGAAGCCATCGTCCTGCTTTCCACCATCGCCGGCCAAGCCCTCGAACAGGAATGCATCGACCTACGCTACAAACTCCTCGACGAAGGCCTCACCTCTCTCTGGTGCCCCCGCCTCATCATCCCGGTCGATGAAATCCCACTCCTAGCCTCCGGCAAACTCGATATCAAATCCTGCCAGCAACTTGCAGGGTGAGATGGATACCCCTGTTCCGCCACAAACCCTGATCAGCCGAAATCCTCTTAGCGGATTAAGCCTACAAACGTGGCTGCGGATGCCAAAATCGCTTGATTACCCGATGCAACCAGACGACCTCGTGGGCAAGATTCAAACTTCCTCCGGGGGCAACCAACGAAAGGCGATCAGTCGGAAGCGCCTGCCCAACGATTGGTTGGTTGCGCTGGTGAGTTGGTTGGGAGCAACGTCGGCCGCATCCGCCTGATCCACCCAGTCGGGTATACGCTGGACCACAGCCTCGCACCACGCGCGCCCGATAACCTGACCGGATTCATCCCGGCTTTCACCGTAGGCGCGAATGGTGAAAGTGTCCGAGCGCACGGTTGCGGCATTCCCCAGCACGGTTAGGAGATCTGCCTGACTCAGGCTACCCGGCGCCCCTTGGTAGCTCGCTCCTTCCGCCGCTTGCGGGAATCGATAAAACGGATTACTTCCAATTGCAGACATCGGAATATCTCCGCCAGCCCAAGCATCTTCAGCTATGTTGCGGTTGATATCAGTAACATCGATTGCCCGTTGAAGTGCTCCGCAAAGCGCATGGTCGGAATTTTCACCTGTCAGCCGCCGGTTTACAAAATCTCCCATCGACAGGAAGGGGCCGCGCTCACGCACCTGCGCGACGATTGCAACAGCCAAAGCCTCCAATTCCACATCGGAATACTCACGCGGTCCCAGCCAATACGATTTCGGGTCCCCCGTATCCTCAAAGGATTCGGATCCCGGCAAGCGGAACCGGCTGATCCGAGCTTCATTGTCTGATCGTTCACGCAGTCTGAAGACCTGCATACTTTCAGCATCCAGAAATCTGGCATCCGCATCGTGCACCGAAGCGAGCATCGCCCTCCATGCATCTACGGAAGTGGAATTCACGTTGAAGGCACCTCGCATCATCTGCCATGCGGATACCCGCCGGTAGGCATCGTCTTGGGGACCTCCCTCTATCAGGTTGATGAAATCCTCCGATTTCTTTCCGTTCGGACGATAGAAAAGCAGACGCGGATCATTCAAAGCTGATCCAGAGGAAAACCGTCCCGCCAAATCCGATGTGGTCAACGGGTTTTCAAACCATTCGCCGCTTTGATCCGCCAACCCTGAAAAATAGAAGTGGTCGTAAAAAGCCAGGTTGAGGAGAAAAGAGTGGTCGAGATAGTCGGAAGCCGACAACGGGTCGGGATCAGTCGACCTTAACTCGTCGCTCGCAATCAGCGGATGCGCCCAGGAATTACCAATCGGCTGCGCGACCCGCGGCAAAAAACCTGAAACGCCGGTGGGATCGGCTCCATTCAAGGCGGAAAAGCTTTGGATCGGGGCCAGTGGAATATCATAAAGCGCCCCGAATCCAACCCCGTTCACAGGAGAATTTCCGGAGACAAAAAATCCCCGATCGGACGGATCGACGGAAATATTGGCATCAGATAAGGAATTGAGTAATTGAATATCGAACGCGTGTGAATGATCCGACGGATGGGAAGTATCAAAGCGATGCCTCTCGACTCCACTGGTCGCATGAGCAAAGCACCAGGGCTTGCCAGGGTGACGTTCATTTTCAAATACTGAGTTCCCTCCCACCGACGTAGTTCTCGCTCGAAAACTATAAAGTGCAAACGGCCACAATTCCCCTGCTTGTGACGAAGCGATCAGTTGATACCCTAGCCGATCATCCAACTGTAGCGGGAAATTCTGATTGTCTCCGATTGCGTCTTCAATGCCGGAAGGCTTCTGGTAATCCATCTCGATAGCGGCAGCCTTTCGGCGATCTCCGAGCGCCATCGTGACGATAAACCGGTTGCCACTCCAAGGTTCGTGAGCGCGGGGCGCTACCCGGACTCCAATCCGATCCGATTGTTTAAAATAAATATATCCTCTGGTCGCGCTTAGCCTATCAAGCGCATAGGTGCCTCCAAAGGGATTCAATCCCGGCTGCATATTTATCCGTTTGATTCCTACAAAAGTATCATTTTGAAATCCGGAAGCGGCATCGAAAACGCGGACTTCCCCCGGCTGCAGTCCACCTCCGATGGAGGGAGTCATGATGTTAAGTTCAAATCGACTTAGGGAAATCCGATCGAAAGGCCTCAATCCCGAAGTAAGAACACTCCCGTTACCGCTGGTCACGATGAACTCAACTGCAAAGGGCAGGTTGGTGAAAGCAATCTTCAGATCGTCAAATTTGAGAGCAACGTTGTATGGGTTGTGTAGTGTCACCACCGGCTTGTAGGTCAGGTTCAGCCGATGCGTTTTTGTCTGGTCGCTTCCTTGCGTTTCCGGTGTTAAGGGTTCGGCGAAGATACCGAAGACAAATTGAATCCGGGCAATGGTGGGAAGCAGTCGCGTGCCACCTTCAGGTTGGCCGACAACTGCCAAGTCAGGATTTAAGGGTGTTCCCGAAAATACATACGGAGCGTAATTATTAGGTATAGAAGCTTGGAGGAAGGGTATGTCCCCACCGGAGTCGGCGCGCAAGTTTGCGAAATCCGCAAAATACTGCCAATAAGGGTCGGATGCTTCGTTGTTCAGACCCAGTTGGGATGCATATACCGTCTCGTTGGCGAACTCGGCGGGGAGACCTTCGCCATTTGTCATCAGGTGGAAATCTTTTTTCAATCCGCCGCGCGCCACGTCGCAGAACAATCCGGTCGAGTAGTAGCTGACGTCATGTGTCAGACGCTTGAGAGGGGTCAAAATACCCGGCGTGAACTGTTCCAGCGATTCCATGAAATCATCGCCATTGAGTCCGTCATCCAAGTCAGCGAACGTCGGCGAATCAATGTCGAACCAATCCTGCCGCAGAGTATCAAGCCCACTGATGAATTCAGTTCCCGCGCGTTCACCCGCCCCGAGTTCCATCGTTGCTTCCGCAGTAAGGCCGGCGCTTTCGCCATTTTTGAAAGGAGTATTGATTCGCACCTTCACGCCCTCATCAAGAACGACCCAGGCGAAGCTTCCGGCAGGATCGGTGGATGGTATTTTCCCACCTTTCACGACATCACGTGCCTCCCAGTTAGGACCCAATGTCGTGCTTCCCAATAAAGTGACGACGTCGCCGGGATCCTCGTATGGAAAATTCATTTCCGATGTCATCCAATCATCAGGATGGGAAACCAGCCATTTCATGAAGTTCTCTTCCCGGCCCGGACTGTAGTTACCCGGGCCCGGCAAGTCTCCTGCCGGATCGATCTCCCAGGACTCCCAGACACCGGTCAGGTGAGGTCTAACAATATTCGGATCAAGAATGGAAGCCCGTGCAGTGACCCGCTGGTCAGGTCCGACAGCCTGCTGAAGCTCCTCCAATGCAGCCTTGAGTCCTTCGCTTGCATTCTTCTTGGCTCTTTCCTCCGGATCACCCTCTTGCGCCATTAACGAATGGGTAAGCACAACGAGAATTAGTGCACAAATGCCAAGCAACAGCACTTGCCCGAAAATTTCATCTTTATGATTTCTTATCATCACTTTTTTCCCCAGTCGTAAAATTTTGGCATCATTCCGTGACGCCAAGCCTCATGAAAAGTTGCGTCCCAGTGTCGCCGATCGTGACACTGACACGATCAGTGGTGCCTTGGTCGGAGATATCAACCGTGCCGCTGGTGACGGCAGGAATCGGCACAGTGGTCCAGTTCAGCAGGTCGCTACTGTATTGCACCACTTGATTGGAGCCCGGAGGCCTTGAGGAATCGCGCCGATCATACTCGAAAATCCACCTGCTACCGTTCTTTAGTAATCTGGGCTGCACCACCGAAAGTGGAATCAACGGATCTCCGTTCATCACAAACTCATGCAGATTGACAATACCGTCCTCATCAGCGTCATCCAGTGGGTCATCATTAAAACCGGGCGTGAGGCCTTGCGCGGAATCGGAGGCCCACTGCGCAAAGGTTGCGACCGACTCGCCGACCTCAACTATCTGCAGGCCGTTGAGGATTCCGTAAGTTCCATCACCCTCAAAAGTGAACGCGACGGTCCCTTCCGAATCGGGTGAGAGATCTTGAAAAAGAACGTAGTTTTCCCCCTTTACCCAGCTCGATCCGTTTCGGGCAGTCCGGTTGTCGGCTTGAAGAGGCGCAACCGAGGAGTTGGCACCGACAGGGATGAACCGTGTGTTTGCGTTCCTCCCACCCCTGGCGCAGGCAAGATACAAATCGTATTTAGCATTTGGATTCAGACCTCTTACTTCCAATGGCTTTTGTTCCTGGTCCGAGGTGGCAATCCCTCCTGAAAGCAGAACCATGTCACACCACCAGTCGCCGTAAGTTCCTTCCCCTCCTGCAACAACCTCAACCGCAGTGGGGTTTCCCTTAGCATCCAACAGCGTTCCACCGAGCGGACTCCATGTATTCCACACGGTTGCCGTTCCACCTGCCGGCCCGGTAAGCAGGTGGCTGGGATTGTCCCCCAGACTCACGTTTATTACCCCGGCATCTACCCGGATCAGCATCAACGCCAAAATACCGAACAATCTAAGACTTTTTCTTGGGATCGGCATTTTACTTATAGCTTAGTTGAAGGAAGATGTCGGAGGAAAAATCCTTCGCCTGAAGAGTAACTCTCCGAGTCGCTTTGCCAAGAAGGTTTTTGATCAGAGCCCATCGCCGCACATTCACGGTAAGCACTATGAATACCTTTTTTCCCCCTAAAGCAAAACGAAGGAAAACCTATCCTGGTTTTGAGGAACTGGATGCTCATCCCATTGGCCAACCAGAATGCAAGAGACGGTATTTAGGGGAGGCCAAAAAAGGAGCTATGGTCTGGCGCGAGGTATCGGTCTCTGGACTATTGGGGAAAGGCTTGGGAATCCTCCTCCAACGCTACAGCGGCTCCCCAATCAAGGAATCACAATAATCCCTTCCGCCTCAGCGGCTCTCCCCATCCTGTAATCGAACGTGCAAATCTTTATAGCACCCGCAGTCAGAGCATAACCCAGATGCCAGACATCAAGTGACCGCAGCTTCAGTGCGACAGTGTTTCTCATCGCCACGCCATGGGCAGCTTCCCAAACCTTTCTGTCTCCTTCTATCAGATCGATGAATTCACCATTCTCGAATCGTTTTTCGAAAGCTCGTTGGATCACGGACGCGAAAGAAATGTCGAGCTTTCCGAGTGCCACCCTTTGCAGAACCGCCGTCCTGAATTCGAGCCTTCCCAGCGCCGAAACACCCAACGGCTGACGAATCAGGGACATCGCATCCCGGGCTCTCGCTGAATTCGCGTCCGAAACCATCAGGCTCACCAGAAAACTCGTGTCCGCGTAAATCATGGGTCACTTTTTCAATGTTTCAATAACGCTCATCCTCTCTCATTTCGAGAACGATGTTTTTCTCAAACTTGGGCAAACCCTTCAATTCCTCGTCGATCCTCCGAAACGATTTTACCCAATCGACCTGGCGAGCAAAAGGGTCTTCTTTTTCCGCAACAGGAACGATTCTCACCACCGGCTTGCCTCTCCGCGTGATGGTGATCTCTTCTCCGCCTTCCACCTCTCCGACGATTTTCGACAGATTGTGCTGAGCTTCCCGAAGCGTTTTCGTTTTCATTGTTTAACTTAATGACGCACATTTCTCTCGCAGTCAATCCAGATGTTCTAAGCCCATTAAATTAGGTGGTGGCTTTTAAAAAATCGACTGGATGGAACTCATGCTCGACGTGCGTGGCGTGATCGAAGGTGTCACCCGCTCCTTCCGGCAAGCCGTCACCACCCATCAATCAAGCCCTTACAAACCATGGACCCGAACCACTACAAAATGGGCTGGCTGATGGTAGCTTTTGACCTCCCGGTCAAAAGCAAAGAAGAACGGAAACGGGCAACCGACTTCCGCAAGTTCTTGCTTGATGACGGTTTCCAGATGATCCAGTTCAGTGTTTACGTGCGACCTTGCGTTACGTTTTCCCGCCAAGAGACCCACCTCAGACGCGTCCGGCTTGCTGTCCCCGACGAAGGCTCGGTCCGCGCCATCTACATCACGAAAGCCCAATGGGAAAAAGCATTCATCATCCACGGAAAACCAGCAATAGCGGTGGCGGCAGAGGAAATCCCCGAGCAAATCATGCTCTGGTAGGGCAGATCCCGTTTTTAAGAAATCCTCCTATCTCCCTCACGGTAAGGAAGATAGGAGACACGCATGATGCTCCCTACGGTTTTTGAATCAAGGCAGAGCGCTAAACATCACCTCTCATTCGCCGTTCACAGCAAACTCACTTCGGCCAGCAATGGCAGATGGTCCGAAGCACGATCCGCAGGGAGATCACGATAAGCCCTTACTTCGACCAGAGCCGCCCGGGGCCTGACAAAAATCCGATCCAGAGGGATGATTGGAAACCCGGCCGGAAACGTCGCCACCTTCGGAGAATACCCAAACAAACCGTGCAGCAACCGCAACGTCCTACCGCCGGGAATCCACTCGTTGAAATCACCCAGTCCAATCCGAACCACATCTTCCGCTTCGCCCCCCCAGTCCGGCAATACCTTGGCGAGAATCTCCAACTGAGTCCTCCGCTCACGGATCCCAAGACCGAGATGCGTCGCCAGGATCTCAACCCTCATTCCTCCAACCTCGATCCGTGCCCGGATCGCCCCCCTCGGCTCGCGCTGTTTATAGCTCAGATCTATTTTTTCCTCCTCAATCACCGGATGCCGTGTCATCAGCACATTTCCGTAGTGCCCGCCCGCTTTTCTCATCGTCGGCCCGTGCAGAACCGATGCGTATCCAAGCCCCCCCAGCGAATTCAGAAAACTCCGGTCCACATCGTCCTCGTCTTGCACCTCTTGCAGCGCGACCACATCCGCTTTGGCATTCCGGATCACCTGCAGTATCGGCTCCGCATCTTCTTTACCGCCCCGACCGACGCAGCCGTGGATGTTATAGCTCAAGATTTTAAGTGTCATTTCAAATCATAAATCGTTCTTCGCCATGCCACGTTTCCGCAACGCCCGCCTCACGAACAACACCGCCCCGATGAAAGCCGCCATCGACAGGACGAACAGACTTAGATTCCATGGATCAGGTTGCCGCACCGCCTTTTGCGTGACATCCGCCAACAGCACCACACCCAGCATCCCGGGAGCCATGCCCAAAAGGGAACCGAGATTGAATACCCTCGCGCTCAGATGCGAAGAACCCGCCGCGATGTTCACCACCGGAAACGGAGCCAGTGGTATGATCCGTAGAAATGCCACCGATACAACGCCACGTTCTCCAAGCTTCCGACTCAGCCCTTGAATCCGCTCGGAGGCGAACCGCCGCATCAGCTTTCTTCCCCAGATTCGACCCATCAGGAAACCGACGTTCGCCCCGATCTGCGCACCCGTCAGTCCTGCCGCGAAAGTGATCCAAGGATTCAGCACCAGCGCCGCCGCTACAAGTAACACGTTTAGCGAAATTCCAGAAATACTCGCAACGATGAACACCCCCGCCAGAATAAGAGGCACCCACGGCGAGTCACGGATCGTCTCGAAATACGCTACCGCACTATCCTTGTCGACATATCGCCCCACACCTTTCTGAAAAAGGAAAGCCAGGCCCACTAGCCCGAGAATCAAGATGAAAATCACAAGCACCCGTTTTTTCACTGATCCCATGTCGGAATCAGGAGTGCGGTTCCTGATCCAATAGCCCGGATCCAATGGCTCCTCAGGATCAAGCAGATTGCTATCCGCAAGTTGCCGTTGCATGTGATTCAACTCCACCACCGGCGCCGGTAACAGGGAATGGCCGTCTTCTTTCCGCAACGCATCCACAAGCTCCAGTAATCCGTTTTTATTTCGCGCAAGCTCCCCCACTTCGTCGGCCTCAATCCCATGATGCATCGCAAGCACCCGATGCAGAAGCCGCGTCACACAATCCAGCGGTTCCTTCGCCGCGATCACTAGATCCAACTCACTGTCCACTCGCATTGAACGATTTGTCAGGTTCGCCGAACCGATTTTTGCGATCCGTCCATCGGCGATGATCAGCTTCGCGTGCACATACACCTGAACTTCTTCTCCGTCTTTCCCGGAGACTTTCGGATAGAGCACCCTCACACGCCCGTATTCGTCAGCATCCCGGATCAGGCCCAGCAACCGGTCTCTCAAAACCCCTATCGTATTCTCCTCTTTCCATGTCCCGATATTGGGAATCAGCACCAACACGATTTCCGGCCCCTCCGCACTCCGTAACCGATCACACAACGCATCGGCGATCCGATGAGAAGAAAGATACTGGTTCTCGATATACAGATATCGCTCCGCCTTCCTGATGATCCGCAAGTGCAACTCCTCAACCTCACGAATTTCTGGAAACTCCTCATACATCGCGAACGTCCGAGCGAAGCCCAGCTCCAGATCACGGAAATCCACCTCGAGAGAATCCGGCCATGGCACCTCCCCTTTCCGTCGATCCACCGTCAGCTTCTCTCCAGTAGCCCTTTCCCATCGCTGCGAGAAAACCTTCCCAAGCCGCTCCGCCGCCGCACCCGTCACCGCGAACTGAAAATCATGGTACGGCCCATAATCTTCTCCATTCGGATCTTCCCGGCGATCATCCTCGCCCTCGTGCTGGTTCTCGTCCCATCTCCACGCCGCCAGATCGATCCCTCCCGCAAATCCCAAGCAACCGTCTATGATCACAACTTTCTGATGGTGCGACGCCCCGATTGGTAGCTTGTCATCCATCTGGAAATGCAGCCGTGGATGTTCGGTTCCCGACGATCCAAAGAGCCTGCTCCACTCGCGCTCTGCGGCATAGATCATCGAGAAATCCCAGATCAGTATATGGATCTCCAGATCCGGTTTCAGCTCCAGCGCATCTATCAGAAAATCACCAAGCCGAGCCGGATGTCCATCGTCCTCAGATCGCAACATCCTCACCTTGCTGTGGAAATCCCAACCGAGAATCCAAACGCTCCGCTCCGCCGCCAGCACCGCCTCCCGCACCGCACGAAAATAATTCGCACCCCCGAGAATAAAACAACCCTCGTCAGCTTTGGCGATCGCCATGCAGCTCTCGCCGCATTCAAGAATTTCTTCGTCCGGGGTCAAATCACCGGCAGACTATCGCCCCCGCCCCACTTTGTAAAACCCGCACCCTCATCGCTTTAAATAAAACAAAGCCATTCACTTTTAATTCCGGCCCAGTGATTTGTTGTGTGATAATTGATCGTTGTGCTGTCAGATTTAAGCTATATGAGAGTCTTTTATTGGACGCTTCCTAGACTCAGTAGTATTGCAATGAAGTACTATGATTCGCATGCACCCGAACCCCACATGAAACGCACCTCCGAACAAAAAAGCAGCCCGAACGGGAGCTTTTCCATCCTTGATTTTTTCTCCATCGGGATCGGACCCTCGTCCTCCCACACGGTCGGCCCGATGCGAGCCGCCGCGGGCTTCGCAAAAGGACTGGAAGACAAGTCGGTCGCACGTGTTCATTGCAAGCTTTACGGCTCGCTTGCAGCAACCGGCAAAGGCCACGGCACGGATGGTGCGCTAATTCTAGGCTTCTGCGGCGCGTATCCGGAAACGGTGGATGTGGATGCGATGCCCTCGTTGTTGGATAAAATCCGCGATACGAAAGAACTGCCTCTGCCGGATGGAAGGAAGATCGAATTCATCGAATCCCGGGATCTTGACTTCGCCCGGATGAAGGCCCTGCCACGCCACCCCAACGGCATGCAGTTCACCGCATTCGACGAAACGGGTGAAATGAGTGCGGAGGATGTGGTTTATTCACTCGGCGGTGGCTTTATCGTCAGTGAAAGGGATTGGGGTGCCAGCCCGGCAGGTGCTTTCGTGGATATGCCGTATCCATTCGAAAGTGCGAAGGATCTGCTCGAACACTGCACCACCAACGAACTCTCCATTTCCGATCTGATCCTCGCCAACGAGAAATCCTACCGACCTGAGACGGAAACCCGTGCCAGACTTGATGCAATTTGGTCCGCGATGCGCGGCTGTATCAAACGCGGTATTTCCTCGAGCGGAATCCTGCCCGGAGGATTGAAAGTTCCGCGCCGTGCCAAGGAGCTGCACCGGCACCTGCTATGCGTGGAACAGGAATCATCCGGCGATCCGCTGGCGGTGCTTGATTGGGTGAATCTCTTCGCGCTCGCCGTGAACGAAGAAAACGCCGCAGGCGGCAGAGTCGTCACAGCACCGACCAACGGCGCGGCAGGCATCATCCCCGCCGTCTTGGAATACGCGGTGCGTTTCCGAAAATCCCCTCACTCCGATGGAATCCACCGTTTCCTTCTCACCGCCGGGGCCATCGCCACTCTTTATAAAAAAAACGCCTCGATCTCTGGAGCCGATGTCGGCTGCCAAGGCGAGGTCGGCGTCGCTTGCTCGATGGCCGCCGGTGCCCTCACGGAGTTCCTGGGCGGCACTCCCGAACAAGTGGAGTCCGCCGCCGAAATCGGAATGGAGCACAACCTCGGCCTGACCTGCGATCCCATCGGCGGCTTGGTTCAAATCCCCTGCATCGAGCGCAATGCGATGGGCAGCATCAAGGCGATCAACGCCTCCCGCCTCGCCCTCAACAGCAAAGGTGCCCATTTCGTTTCCCTCGACAAAGTCATCAAAACAATGAAGGACACCGGTCGCGACATGAAAACGAAATATAAGGAGACATCGCGCGGAGGACTCGCAGTGAACGTGGTGGAATGCTGAAGAAAGAATCCTCGCTCAAGCGAATACATCCATTACCGCTTTCCCCTTGCCATCTTTGGTGGCGTAGAATGGGCGATTCTCGATGTCGTATACAGTCTTCGGGCTGATTCCCATCGCGGTGAAGATCGTGGCGTGGAGATCTTCGATACTAACCGGATTGTCAACCGCCATGCAGGGCCGCTCATCAGCGGTCGAGCCGTAGAGGAAACCTTTTTTCATACCGCCGCCGAACATCACAACGGATGAACCACCGGTGAAGTGACGGTGGAGACCGTAATGTTTCATTTCCTTGATGACATCGGTCTTGGCTCTCGACTGGTCTTTAGCAGTCGATCCTGGAACGCCCTCGATCATCATGTCGCGGCTGAACTCACTGGCGATGATCACCAAGGTCCTGTCGAGCATTCCGCGCTCTTCGAGATCCTTGATCAACCGCGCAATCGGGCGGTCGATTTCCTTGTGCATGCGGTCCGCTGTGGTGTGGCCGTTTTCATGAGTATCCCAATTCAGGAAGGGCACGTATTCGGTGGTCACTTCGACGAAGCGGGCACCATTCTCAACCAAACGCCGCGCGAGCAGGCATCCCTGCCCGAACTGCCCGGTGTTGTATTCGTCGTAAACCTCTTTCTTTTCCTTGGTGAGATCGAAGGCTTCCCGCTCTTTGGAACCGAGCAGGCGGTGGGCGTTGTCCAGAGAGTTTAACATCGATTCCTGATGGTAGTCGCTGAGCTCATGGGACTTCGGAGAGTTTTTCAAAAGCTCCTCCAGCGCCTTGTAACGCTTCGCAAAACGGTCAGGAGACATTCCACTCGGAGGCTTGACAGCTTTCGACGCCTGATCCGGAAACGGCAAATTCATCGGGCCGAATTCACTACCGAAAAAGCCGCCAGTGGTGAAAGCTTTCAGCTCCTCGCTTTCTCCCACCCCTTCGAGACGCTGGCCGATGTTGATAAATGCTGGCATCACATCATTCCTTCCGCCGAGAACTTTGGACATCCACGCGCCGATGTGCGGGGCTGCGACGGTTTGCGGCGGAACGTATCCGGTGTGCCAGTGATACTGATGGCGTGAGTGCAAAATACTTCCGAGATCCTGCTGGTAGTGGGAGCGGATCAGGGTCGCGCGGTCCATCACGCTGGCGATGTTTTCAAGACCTTTGCATATCTTGATATTGTCTACCGAAGTATCGATTGCCGGAAAGGTGCTGATGATTTTCTCGACCGGTGTACCAACTTCATAAGGCAAGTATGCCTTTGGATCGAAGGTTTCAGGGGCTGCCATTCCGCCAGCCATCCAAAGTAGAATACAGGAATCTGCGGTCGCCTCGGGCTGTTTCAACCCCTTGTCCGCACCCATTGCTCTCGGCGCTCCGCCAAGCATTGTCGCAGCAGCCGAACCACTTAGAGCCCGTAAAAAGTGTCTGCGTGACTGATTCGGAAGGGCTTCGCTATACCAGGATTCTTGTTTCATGTGATCAGTTGATGTAAAGGAATTCAGGGAGCATGAAGACAGACCATAGGAAATCCTGCACCTGCTCCGAGCCAGGGGTTTCACCAAGAATTTCCAGGGCAACCTGCATTTCCGTAGTGGTTGGATCGCGAGTAAGTGACGCTCGGAAAACGTTCCTCACAAGTTTTTCCGTATCATCCACTGTTCCGATTCTTTCAGCCCCGGCGCGCATTAGCTCCGCGAGTTCGGGTCCGTTTGCCAGATTGATTGCCTCCAGAGTCGTCAGAAAATCGGGACGGGAAGTGACTACCTGCTCGCGGTTCGGTCGACCAAGCGCGGCCTGCAATGAATCACGTTTTCCGAGCGACGTCCGGATCGGGCGGTCGTCCCATTTTTTCAATTCCTCAGCTTTCATTACGACCTTGAGCACACCATTCTTTTTAAGAGCCGCACCATCCGGCTCCGGCCAGACTCCCGTCACGACTCTTACCGAATCGAGAAACTGCTCGGCAGTCATCCGCTTCCGCACCGGACCACGAAAAACAAACTCCTCGCTCTCGTTCTCGCGAACGACAGCTTTCGATTGATAGATTTTCGAAGTCGCGATCAGACGGAGCACTTTTTTCAGATCGTAATCCGAAGCCACCAATTGGTTGGCGAGCAGGTCGAGAAGGTCCTCGTTCCATGGCTCGGTGTTCATCGCATCGACCGGATGCACGATCCCCCGCCCCATCAACTGCGCCCAGAGGCGATTCACGATAGTGCGCTGGGTTCTGCCGTTCTCGGGATGTGTGATGAGTTTCGCCAGTTGCTCCAACCGCTCGTCCCGTGGCTTCGAAGCATCGATTTCACCGAGTTCTGGAAAGAGCCAGGCGGCCTTGGCCATCTTTCCGGTGGGCTTGTCACAACGGGTCAATTCAAGCGGCTTTTCCGAATAAATCGCCGCCATCCCGTAAGCCTCCTCCAAAGTCCAGCGATCAACAAAGCTGTCGTGACACGAAGCGCATTTCATATTGATACCGAGGAAGACTTGGGAAACATTTTGTGAAAACTGGATCTGCGTCGTCTGGCTGGCGTTGACCTCACCCCGCCATGTGATCCCGTCGATGAAACCACGCGATTCCTTTCCAGGTGCGACGAGTTCACTAACAAACTCATCGAAGGGCTTATTCTTCAACAGGGCCGGATAGAGCCACGAGGTGATCTGTTTGCGACCGCCTGTGATGAAGCCTGTCCCGCCGTAATCGTTTCTCAGAAGATCGTTCCAAAAGGTTATCCAATGTTCCGCGTATGCCCGATCATCGGCCAACAAACGGTCGATGATCGCATCGCGATCCAAGGGCTTCCCTTCCGACAGCTCAGCAAGTAATTCGGGACCAGGCGGCAGCCCGGTCAAGTCCTCTGAAACCCGGCGGAGAAAAGTCGCGTCATCGGCAGCTCCGAGAAACTCAATATCGTTTTCCTTGAATTGCGCAGCGACGATCAGATCGATCGGATTCGCTCCTTTCGGCCCCGGCGGCAGCGTTACCTTGCGGGGTTTGAGTGGCGGCTGGTAGCGATCTTCAGCAAAGGTGAAGCCCTCGGTCCAAACCAGCCCCTCGGCAATCCAGCGTTTGAGGACGTCGATCTCGGCAGTATTCAACGCCTGCTTATTCTTTTCCGGAGGCGGCATCCTGAAATCCGGATCGGGATCTGTCAGAACCTCGATGAGCAGCGAATCATTCGGTTCACCAACTTCAAGCACATCCGCATCCAGAAGCAGGGCCCGGGTATTCATCGACAATCCGCCTTTCGATTCTTCACCGCCGTGGCACTCAACGCAGTGTTTCTCCAAGATCGGGATCACTTCATGTGCAAAATCAACTGCCGCGCCAAGCGGTGTGAGAAAACCCAGCAGGGAAAGAATTGTAAGTTTTAAGGCTCGCATATCTGAATTGTTTGAAAGATCCGATAAAATCGCGTCCCGTCGAATATGGGATATTTTTGACGGATTTCTTGTAACAGACTCTACCTGTTTTCCCAGCAGACTCTATCACAAATTACGCGGTATCTATTGGACTATTTGGCCGTTGCTTGTGATGAAATCAGGAAAACCGCTTCGCTAAGATCTCCTTCCGGAAGCCGAAGATGCGCTCCAATTTCGGGCGAACGAACAACCCGTGTCCGATTTCTCCAAGAGGCCAGAATGGCAAGGCGTAGTGGACCAGATCTTTCATCAGGACTCCTCCGTCTTTTTCCTCGAAAGTATGCAGATGATGCCAGAATTTGTATGGCCCGAAGCGCTGCTCATCAATAAATGACTCCCCTTCCCTCACGCACTTGATCTCCGTGACCCATGGCACCCAGATCGCGGGGGCAAGCATGACTTTGTATTCGATGATCTGCCCTTCGTACATCTTATCTCCCGGCTGATAGACGATCTTGAAACCGAGCTCATCCGGCGTGATTTCATCCAAATTGGCGGGAGTTGAGAAAAAATTCCAGGCATCGGCGAGTGTGATGGGAAGAAATTGCTCCTGGATGAGGGTATGAATCATGAATGGAACTTGGCGCGGTTGTCCGCCTTCGCAAGCGACGGATGTGATTCTGGAAGGAACTCATAATTTCTTGACCCCAATCGTGACCCGATGCTGGCTACCGTCCCGCCTATCCGTTGCGATCAGTATGTGAAGACCCTCCACGAGCTGAGCTTTGCGGCCTTCGATTTCCAAAGTCTCACAACTCCAGATTATAAATTCGGGCAAATTGGAAAGTAGCTCGATCTCGGTCTGGTTTCCGGGGATCTCAGGATCGAGAAGTATTGTGGTTCCGTTGCGCGGCCGATAAATCTTGAGCGGAACATTATTTTGAGCAACCGGATCCAGCGCGAGCTCGTTCCGACGAAGATTTTGAGCACTCGCAAACCAATCACGATATGTAGGAGAAAGAAATGCGCGCCCCTTTTCATCGTAGTCGGAGGAAACAGCGGAGGGGATGGTTTTTCCAACTGGAAGCCAATCGGAAACGACAAATTTCGAGTCGAATCCCGGACTTGCCTTTTTTCCTGTGCGCTCGTCGGTGGAAACGCTGCGCATCCCATCGGGCTTGGGAAACCAGGTTGCAGATTTCGACTTATGAACACGGACGAGGGTTCGATGGAAGATCGGACCTGCTCCTGAAATACCTGAGATTCCTTTCATCGGCTCGTTCTCAAAATTACCTGCCCATACGCCGACGGTGTATTCAGGAGTGAATCCAACGCACCAATTATCGCGGAAGTCCGAAGAGGTTCCTGTTTTTACCGCACACCGGAAAGGAAGGTCGAGCGGACCACCGGTTGAGAAAGCGGGTGCACGGGCGGTTTGATCGGAAAGAATATCCGAAATGAGCCAAGCGTCCACGGGATCGATTAGTGGAACAGGCGTGGATATTCTCTCGTCCATAAACAATCGCGTGGGAAGAAAATCTCCCAGTCGGGCGATGGTTGCGTAAGCGTTGGTCAGCTCAAGTAAACGGACCGGAGCATTGCCGAGCGTCAGGCCCAAACCGTAATTGGCGGGAGAGTCGGTGAGACTGGAGATTCCAAGTTGACCGAGAAACGTATAAAGCAACCCGGGGCCACCAAGCGAATCAAGCTCCCGGAGCGCGGGAACGTTGAGCGAACACGCCAGTGCACTGCGAATGGTGATCGGGCCTCGGTATTTCCGGTCATAGTTTTCCGGCAGTTGCAGCCCTTGCTCCGTGCGGAGCGTGGTGGGGATATCTGCAATCACGGATAAGGGAAGTTTCCCAAGATCCCGAAACGAAAGCAGATAGGTAAATGGTTTGAGTGCGGAGCCGGGCGAGCGCGGGCTGAGTGCCCCATGGATCTGCCCTCCCCTTGGATCGTCCCAATCCGCTGATGACACCATCGCAAGAATATCGCCACTGGCATTATCGATCACCACCACGGCCGCATGGCGTAGGTTGGAGGATGTCAGTTTTGCCGTCTCCTCGCGGACGATGGCCTCGACATCTTCCTGAAGCTCGAGATCAAGCGTGGTTCGGACCTCGGAATTTCCATCGGGACTCCGGTTGAGCCAGGGAGCTGCTTTTCTCTCGTGAAGCGGGCGGATCTTCAACGGCTCCAATCGGGCCATCGCAATGGCCGTTTCTTTGTATTTCCCACTTGCTGCCAGTCGATCTAGCACCAGCTCGCGGCGGGCCAGGGCGTGGCTCGGATTGCGGAGCGGGTTGAGCCTTGAGGGTGCCTGAGGCAAGCCCGCAAGCAATGCGCACTCACCGAGCGACAGGTCCGCGAGCGGTTTCTGAAAGTAGAATCGCGCCGCTTCGGTCGGGCTTATCCGGAGGTTACCGTAATCCAGTCGATTGAAATACGCCTCCAGAATACTGTCCTTGTCCCACGACATTTCCAAACGCCTCGCCGCCATAGCTTCGAAAAACTTCGACTTCAGATCCCTGGAGACGGGTGGACCGGAAATCTTCGCCAACTGCTGGGTGATAGTCGAGGCACCCGAGACAACCCGGCGATTTCGAATGAAATCATACGCCGACCGCGCGGTGGCAAAGACATCGATGCCGTGGTGCTCGTAAAACCGCTTATCCTCGGCAGCTAGCGTGCAATCGATCAACCGTTGCGGAATCTGTGAAATCCGGACTGGCGAGGATCGGGTGAAATCATCGGCGGTCAGATGACGCAATGCTTTCCCATTTCGATCGAGCAACATGGGCGACGCAACCACCGTCTCCCGAAGATCCGGAGGCAGACTGAACATCCATGGAAGCAGAAACCATCCGAAGGCAGCCAGAAGCATGAACACAAGCACCCACCTCGTCAGGCGCATCCACCGTCGCGAAACCGGAGTTTTTGTAGCTTCTTCTTCCACCAGAAATCACTTTAGGGAGATTCTCCCAAATTTATAACTTTTTTGCAAATCCAAGGAATTATCTTGGAAGAATGGGTTCTTTCGATTCGTAATAACGCCGCATGAAAACGAAATACCTTATCCCGGCCATCGCAGTCTCTATTGCATTCGCACTTCCAGCTTCAGCCGACGACACTCCGCTCGCCAAACAGATGGAAACCATGAACGACGCATACAAAGCCATGCGCCGTCTCGACGATCTTTCCAAAGGCCCGGAACTTGCTCGCGAAGCCCAGAACGCTATGATCATAGCGATCACGGAAATCCCTACACTCGTCAAGGATATGCCCGACGGCCCGGACAAGGTAAAAGCCTCCGCTCAATACCGCATGATGATGGGCCAACTCATCTCCACCCTCGCTGAACTCGAACTCGCCTTCCTCGATGGCGATAAAGCCAAGGTCGATGAAATAATCAAAAAAATGCGTGAGAGCAAAAAAGAAGGCCACGACAAGTTCATGGAAGACGAATGATCTTCTCAATTCCTGATCACACCAAATCTAAATAGAAAAGACCCGCTGGAGAGAACTCCAGCGGGTCTTTTCACGTAGAAATTTTAACCAGCCTATTGCACCAAAATCCGTGATCCGACGGCCATCTTGGAGTAGATCGTCGGCATGGTCTTGCTTGGCCCGCGAATACACGCATGAGAAGCCGGATACCTCCGAACAGTTCCAATGTGATGGCCCACACCGTCCCAAGTCAGACGCATCCAATATTTCATCGGAGCACCTACAAATTTTCCACCCTCGGGAATCACGTCCTTGTTCGCATCGGCATCGCTGTTCACAACGTTACCCTCGGCATCGTAAATTCTTCCGTAAGTATTGGAACTCTTGTCCACGATCTTCTCCAGAATCTTGTAGTCACCCGGAGGGGTGGGGCGGCTCTTGGTTCCCGAGCAGATCGGGTAATCCATCACAACTTCATCTCCGTTCATCAACATACCCCGTTGTTTCGCAAGACTGATCTTCACCCATGCATTGGAAGAATTCGTCTCTGGTAGAAGCTGAACATTCTTCCAGACATTGTAAGTCTTCGGATAGTTCTTCTCAGCTACGAAATGGGCGTATGATCCCGGTTCGAAAGGATTCACGTATCCCTCTTCGGTCTTGGAAAGGACTGGTTCGGGCTTGGTCGCGCAGCTCGATAGAAAAGCAATTGCAACGCCGATGGAAAAAAGAATTGGTCGTTTTAGGAACATAACTGGAGGAATTTTCGGATCGCGGGGAAATAAAGCAATTTTCAGACCATTGCAACCTTTGTAATTCGAGTGACTTTAGCCAAAGATATTCTATCTAAATTTAACCCCATGGTGTCCCAAGAGCTAAAATCCAAATTGCGTGACGTCCCACACCAGCCGGGTGTCTACCTGATGAAAGATCGCTTGGGTTCCATCATCTACGTTGGCAAGGCACTGGATCTCAAACGGCGACTCTCTTCCTACTTCACCCCGTCACGCAAAAATCGAGCCAACCTGAAGACCCGGGCACTCATGGATTCGATCCATGATTTTGAAACACACATCGTCCGAAACGAACAGGAATCGCTCCTACTGGAAGGCAAGCTGATCAAAGACTACCGGCCCCGCTACAACGTCGCTTTCCGCGATGACAAACGCTTCCTCCATGTCCGGATCCGAATGAGCGATCCGTTTCCCCGCTTCTCCTGCGTCCGCACGAAAAAAGAAGACGGCGCGCGCTATTTCGGACCCTTTCCTCACTCCACAGCTCTCCACGACACCTTGAACTGGCTCAACCGCCGACTCGGCCTTCGCGTCTGCCGCCCACTGAATCCCGGCGAAACCGATTACCGCCACTGCAACGCCGACATCATCCGCAACTGCTCCGCACCATGCATCGGCCGGATTTCCTCCGAAGAATATCTGGAGAAAATAGAGGAAGCTTGCCTCATTCTCGAAGGAAAAGGCAAAAAAGCCATCTTCGATGAAATCGAAGATGAGATGCAAATCGCAGCCGAAGCTCTCGATTTCGAAAAAGCCGCAACGCTCCGCGACGTTCTCGACAACCTCCGCAAAACCCTCTCCCCCACCCGTCAGTTCTCCCGCGGTCGCGGCGTTCCGACCACCGTGATGCCCACCCAGGATCTCGCGGACCTCGGCGAAGTGTTGGGGCTCGGAGCCCCACCAATTGTCATGGAGTGCTTCGATATCTCCAACGTATCCTCCAACCACATCGTTGCCTCAATGGTCCGGTTCACAAATGGCAAGCCTGACAATCAGAACTACCGACGCTACCGAATCCGAACCGTGACTGGACAGGACGACTTCGCTTCGATGGCAGAGGTCGTCTTCCGTCGTTATTCCCGCATCCTCAAAGAAAATCTGAGCGAAGATACCGAGTTATCACAAGAACATTTGATCGAAGCTCAGCGCCGCCTCGCCAAGGAAGGAAAAGCGAAAATAATCCTTCCGGACCTGGTCATCGTCGATGGAGGAAAAGGCCAACTCTCCAGCGCCTACAAACAGCTTCGAATCCTCGGACTCCAGGAACTCCCGCTAATCGGCCTTGCAAAACAACATGAGGAGGTCTTCTTCCCCGGCAAGTCCGAGCCGCTGCTCATCTCACATGACCGCGGTGCCCTCAAGCTCCTACAGCGCATCCGTGATGAAGCGCACCGTTTCGCGAACGGTTACAATGAACTTCTCTACCGCCGCCGGATGAAAGAAAGCGCACTCGACGACTGCCCGGGAATGTCTCCGCGCAGAAAAGCACTGCTGTTGGCAAAATTCGGCTCTCTAGCTCGCATCCGTAAAGCCTCTGCAACAGAAATCGCCAAAATCCCCGGAATCTCCGAAAATTTTGCGCAAATCATACTGGAATACCTGAAATAAATCTACGACTCTCTCTTCATGCAAAAAGCTATCGTAACCCACTTCGACGAAATCGAGCCAACCGAATGCCCATGCGGAACCACCCGGCGAGCCTTCGCAACCCCCGAAAACCAAACTGCCACCATACACCTCGTTGACATCTCCACCGACGCGAAAACCCATTACCACAAAAAGCTCACCGAGATCTACCTGATCCTCGAAGGCGAAGGCCACATGGAACTCGATGGCGAACTCGTCCCCGTTCGCCCGATGACTACCATTTTCATCCCACCCAATGTCCGCCATCGCGCGATCGGTAAAATGAAAATCGTCAACATTCCCATCCCGGCCTTCGATCCGAATGACGAGTGGTTCGATTAGACCGTTTGCCAAATGTCCGTGCGCATTGAAAAGTGGCTGGAGCATCTTGCTCCAGTCCGTTCTTGGGGCATCCTGCCGCAAAAGTCAGAAACTCATTCCCGCTCCGCCTCATCGACTTCGGAGTCATCGAGATCCTCCTCCGGCAATAGTAGCGGCACGGATGGAGACTCGGCATCCTGTCCCTCACCCGGAATCTGCCAATCAGATATATCCACCTCATTGGTAGATGGTTCCCGATAGAACATTGCCACAACCGTCGCTGCGATCATGACCATTATTCCTGCAAGCAGAATTCCTTTTCTAGAATTCTTTCTTGAGCGAGCCGTTTTCCTCCTGCCGACTCTCCCATCCCGATGAGGCGTCCCGCCGTCCTTACCCTTCCTCTTACGCTTTTTTCTGCCTTTCTCCTGAACATCCTGGCTACTCTCCTCTACCGATAGATTACCCTTCTGCAAAGAAGCTATCAGCGGTGGGGCAGCATCCCCTTCCCCGGGAATCCGAAGCATCCTCCTGCATGAAGGACAAATAATACCGACGCCATCGTGATCTCGCGGCACTCGAAAAACAAAACGGCAGTCAGGACACACAAACGCACTCCAACGTCTGGCCTTCTCGGTATTCGTTTCACTATCGGGCACGCTTTTCAAAATGTTCATCTCATCCTCTCAACGCAAGCCTAGCTGAAGCTATTTAACGAAAATTCTCCCCCCACGCCTCCTCAGTCGCCTCCCCCCTGGAAGGTTCACGCTCGCCGAGTTCTCTATATCGAGCAGACCGGAACACCGCTCCAGCAAATCTCGGCTGATTTCGGAAACTCCCTCTGCTTTTAGAAAATTCGCGAATACCGCCTTCTTCAGAACATTGGGAAAACTGCGCATCACACCGGCATGCAATCGTCCCTGCGGATCAAGCGCGCCGGCCCGAGCCAATGCCCAATCCAGCAAACCACGCCATTCCTCATCGGTCTCCGCGGCCCTCACCAGATTCGGAATCACATCCCGCTTGGAAATATCTGCCAGCAGCGGAATCGCCTCGTTCCTCAATCGGTTCCTGATCACATCGTTTTCTGCGTTGGTCCTATCCTCCCGCCACTTCAGACCCCTCTCCTCCATCCAACCCGCCAGCTCCGATTTCCTGATTTCTAAAAACGGGCGGACCACAGTCATCGCCTTCCCATCCATCTTCAGTTCCGTGATTTCTCGCATACCCCGGCACCCCAGGGAACCCCGCATCAGATTCCACAACACCGTCTCTGCCTGGTCGTCCGCATGATGCCCCAGAAGAATCGTCCCGCAGCGCTGCTTCCGCGCACACCATCCGAAAAACTCATGCCTGGCGTTCCTTCCCGCTGTCTCCATCGACTCGCCCGTCATCCCGATCTTCTCTACCAGATCGATCTTCCGGGACTCGATTTCAAACCCCAACTTAGTCCCCACCATCTTCACAAATCTCGCATCAGCCCCGGATTCACGCCCCCTGAGTCCGTGGTTCAAATGGCAGACTACCACCTTCCGAAAACCGTTCTCGCTCAGCAAATGCAACAACGCCATCGAATCGAGCCCGCCGGAAACCCCGACCAGCAACTTCTTCATCCTCGAAGCCTTCTCGATCCACGGACTCTTCACTGCGGTTCCAGAGCCTCGTTTTCAAACTCCATCCGCTCGCCGCTCAGCGGATGATCGAAGCAAAGCTTCCACGCCTCAAGCTCCATCGGCGGGTCGCCCACGTCGAGAGTCTGCTTGTCACCCATCTTCCGTCCCGGTAGGTAGCAGGGATCGCCGACCACCGGAAAGCCCAGCTCCCAAAGATGCACCCGAATCTGATTGGTTCTCCCGCTTCCCAGTATCGCCTCAAGCAGCGCGGTCCCATCCGCACACCGCTCTTTTACGAAAAACTCGGTCCTCGCTGGCAATCCGTCCTCATCATCGACAGTCCTTCCTCCCGGTCCCTCGACCTCCTTCGAAATCGCCGACTCGCAAACTTTCTCATCCCACTCAGGAAAACCCTGCACCCTCACCCGATAGATCTTCTCCACAGTCCCTTCCAAAAACTGCCGCTGCAGCAGCCGACAGAAATGCCGCGTCCTCGCGAAAAGAACCAGGCCCCGCGTATTCGCATCCAGCCGGTGCGCCGGCCGCAAATACTTCGGCTCGTAAACCTGGTTGATCAGATATTGGAGCGTGTTGCGATGATATCTCCCGCTCGCATGCATCGGCAACGGTGCCGGTTTCTCAATCACCACCACCGCCTCATCGTCCCACAAAACCCGAATCCCAGTCGCAACATCCGGCTCCACCTCGGGAGGAAAAATTTGCAAAATCCGTTCCCCCGCCCTGACCACATGATCGGCCCCCCACACTTTTCCACCGTAGCTCACGAAACGACCCTCCTCGCAACGCCTCCCCCACTCCTCGCCCGTCACCTGAGGAAACTGCGCCACTAGCAAATCCAATAAAGTCCACTTGTCATACTTCGCCAAAACGTTGACCGGCCTCCGGTTCTCGCGAGCAACCGAACCCGGCAACTCCCGGCACACCTCATCGAGCTTCGCCTGCGCCACGACAATGCGCCCGGCCATTTTCTCAGGCTCGGGCTTGAAACAATGCGGACAGCTGACTTCCTCCACATACCGCACATCCTCCCGGTCCTGCGCATCGAGCGGTGCCTGGCAGGCATAACAAACCGCCGTATCCGTCTCTTGCAATCCCGGATCAACCCCCACCCTCTGATCGAAAACAAAGCACTCCCCATCGTAATGATCCCCCCCGCATTCCTCGAAATATTTCAGAATCCCGCCATCGAGCTGATAGATATTCTTGAACCCTTCCATCTCCATGAACGGCCCGGCCTTCTCGCAGCGGATTCCTCCCGTGCAGAACATCACCACGGTTTCTTCCTTCATCTCCTCCGGCATTTTCCTCACCGCTTTGGGAAACTCCCGGAACGTCCGGATCTCAGGAATCACCGCGCCTTTGAAAGTCCCCAGTTTCACCTCATAGTCATTCCGCGTATCCAGCAACGTAATTTTCCGACCCTCATCGAGCCACCTCTTCAACTCCTTCGCCGCCAGCTTCGGCGATGTCTTCCTCCCCGGCTCAACCCCCTCCACCCCAAATGAAATAATCTCCTTCTTGATCCTCACCAGCATTCTACGAAACGGCTGATCATCGCTCTCACTGATTTTCCCCTCGAAATCCTCCAAGCCCGGAATCTTCTTCAACCGTTCCATCAGCTTCGAAACCCCCTCCGCCGCCCCAGCCACGAAAAGGTTCACGCCCTCCACACTCAGCAGAATCGTGCCTTTCAGTCCGGCCTCCTTGCACAGGCCAAGCAACTCCTCACGTAGCTCCTTGAGCCCGCTGAGCTTCACAAACCGATATGCCGCCAAATTTGTAACCATAGTCATTCCCCCCGGAAAAATGCCAACCGCAGCCTCAGTTTGCAACCGTCCATCCAAAAAATCGCCTCCCGCCTTCTTCCTTGATAGTTGAAATTTGAAGGTTGAAAGTTCCCCCCATGCTGCTCCAAGAACTCATCCGCATTCCCTCGGTTAATCCCGATAACGCCGCCCCCGACCAGGCAGGCGTGACGCACGAGAAAAAAATGGCGGATTTCGTCGCCAACTGGCTCGAAGACATCGGAGCGGAAGTCACCTTGGAAGAACTTCAACCGGATCGCCCGAACCTTATCGCCAGGTTCGCTCCAATGGATGGCCGCCCACGCATCCTCCTCGGCCCCCACCTCGACACAGTTTCGGTCGAAAACATGACGATTGATCCCTTTTCCGGAGAAATTCGTGACGGCAAGATCTGGGGGCGCGGTGCCACCGACACAAAAGGCCCCATGGCCGCCATGCTTGCAGGCCTAAAAGAAAACCGACACATCCTCAAAGACCTTCCCGTCGCTGTCGACTTCGTCGGCTTCATGGGAGAGGAAGCCTCGCAACACGGCTCCAAGCATTTCGCCAAACACCACGCAGCCGACTACCAATTCGCCATTGTCGGAGAGCCTACTTCCATGAATGTGGTGCACACCACCAAGGGCTCGATCTGGGCCACACTCTCCACCACAGGAATTTCCACCCACGCATCCCAACCGCACCTCGGCGATAACGCGATTCTCAAACTCTCCAAGGCCCTCCTGTTACTTCAGGAACAACTCGAACCGGCTCTCGCCATTCACAATCATCCCGTGCTGGGTAACTCGACCATGAACATCGGAACCATTCGTGGCGGCACCAGCCCGAATATCGTTCCTAATTACGCGAGTGCTGAAATCGATATCCGCCAGACTCCGGAACTGCACAGTGCGGGAGGTGCATTGCAACTTCTGAGGGAAACCATCGCCCAACTGCGACTCCCTCTCGAAATCGAAAACGCTCACGAAAATCCACCAATGGAAACGGATCCAGAAGACCCTTTCATCCAAAGACTTCTCGCAACCGATCCCCGAACCCAGCTCACCGGTGCCCCGTGGTTCTCAGACGCTGCCCACCTCTCCGCAGCTGGCCTCCCCTCAATCTGCATCGGCCCGGGTTCGATCGACCAGGCACACACCAAAGACGAGTTTCTCGATCTTGAAAAACTTCGTGAAGGCGAAATCTTCTTCTCAAATTTCATCAAATCCCTCGCTAACTGGAGCAAGTGAAACATGACTGAACTCATCCTCAACGATGCGATCTACCGCCGCATCATCGAAGAAGAGATCCCCGCCGCCCGTAAGTTCGTCTGGATCATCACCGCGGACATCAAAGACATGCACGTCATCCGCGGAAAACGCTCCGTCCCATTTCTCGCCTGCCTCGCAGAACTTGTCGAAAACGGAATCGCCGTCCGCCTCATCCACGCCAAAGAACCCGGTCCGCGCTTCCGCGAAGACTTCGACCGCTACCCAGCACTCATCGAAAGCGATCTCTTCGAACGCGCTCTCTGCCCCCGCGTCCACACCAAAGCCATCATCATTGATGGCAAACGCGCCTTCATCACATCCGCCAACCTCACAGGAGCCGGCCTCGGCGCGAAACATCCCGATAAACGCAACTTCGAAGCAGGCATCCTCACCGACGAAAAACAACACATCTCCCCTCTCATGCAATGGGCCGACGAGCTGTTTCTCGGAGAATACTGCGGCACCTGCCGCCTCCGCTCCATCTGTCCCGACCCACTGGACGAAATTTAGTGGCGGGATCTCGCGATGTTACTTTTTCCTCAGGATGTGCCTCATCATCATCCCACCAAAGTGTTTTTTCGATCCGACGATTTGGAAACCCGACCTATCAAAAACCTCCTCCAATGACTTCCTGTCCGGGAAGTCCCGCAGGCTTTTTGAAATGTAACCGTGGACTTCGGGATTGCCATGAAGAAGCAGCCCCCAAAGCCCACCCCAGAACCGCAGAACATGGAACTGAAGCCCTTGGATGAAAACTGATTCAGGCTTACAGAAATCAAGAATCGCCAAGGTGCCGTCCGGCTTGAGAACGCGATGGAATTCAACCATTGCCTCTCCAAGATCAGGCGCGTTGCGAATCGCATAGCTGCCGGTGATCACATCCACCGTTCCGTCCTCCATCCCGAGACAACTCATCTCCCCGCATTCAAAGCGCACGTTGCTGTCGTGGTTTCGCTGGTTCGCGAGATCGATCATTTCCCGGGTCAGATCCACGCCGATGAACTCTCCTTCTCCGTATCGCCCCGCCAGCAGGAAGGTTACATCCCCGGTCCCACACGCGACATCCACGCAGACAGGAGCTTCGATACTAGACAAAGCCGCAATAAGCTCACGCTTCCAGGAAGCATCCTGACAAAGCGAAAGCGCACGTGTCGCGAAATCATATCTCGGTGCTGATTCCGCGAAGTGTTTTTCGTTGAAATGTTTTTTACCATCGCTTGTCCCGAGATAGTCCCGGGCTCTGAGTGTGAATTTTTCGGCATTCATATCTGATAATTTCAGTGGTTCGGATCTTTTGGTGCGGCGAGTTTTAGAAACGCGGGAAGAACCAGAAGGTCGCATGCGAGCGCAAACCACATGGTCATCCCGGTAAGCAGAGCGAAGTAAACCGTCGGCTGGAAACTCCCGAAAATCGCCACCCAGAACCCGGCGGAAAGTGCCATCGTCGTGGACAGCAAAACGAAGCCGGTGGAGCAGGTCGTGACCTTGATCACCTCGTCGCGATCCGGATACGGAGTGCGACGGTATGCGGAAAGATAATGAATCGTATCGTCCACCGCGATTCCGATCACCACACTGGCGATCATCACTGTCCCCGTGCTAAGTGCGATCCCGGCAAAGCCCATCACAGCCGCAGTCATCGTTAGCGGGACCACGTTCGGTATAATTGCCAGCAAGCTGAAGCGGAAGGAACGGAAGACGATGCCGATCGCCAACAGAATCAGCACGATGGCAATCACGAAGCTCCTTCCCTGTGAAGCGACAAGCTGACTCGATTCCGTGATCACACGATAGAACCCCCCGACAGGATGAACGACAAAATCACTGCCAAGACGTTCACTTGCCAAATCCCTGATGCGTTCGACGAGGACATTTCCCTCCTTCGTTCCGATTGTATCCGTGCAAATGGTAATCCGCAGTTTCTCCAGATCTTCGCTGAGATATTCGTTTCCGTTGAAGCCCGGCGGAATTACGTCAGTCGGTAGAAAATCGGCGATACTCAGAGTGTGGCGGACGTGTTCGATTTCGCCGAGTGCTCCCTGGAAGTCGGCGATCTTCGCGATGGAATAGAGAACCCCACCATCCGACTTTTCCACCAGCAGCTCGATGGTAGAAACGCCGGCAAGCTGCCGGTCGATGAATTCAGTATCGTCCACCAACTCCGAGTTGTTTCCCAAAAAATGCAGAAGATCGGTATCCGTTTCAATCCTCTGAAAACCAACCGCACCGAACAGCCCGATGGCCACAGTACCGGCAACCACCTTCCACGGATGGTTCACCGAGAGATTTGCAATGCCCGCGAGCAAGCGATTCAAAAACTTCGGACCATGATATGCCCGGGACACTTCGGGAGGTTTTAAAAACGTAAGTCCAACTGCCAGTCCCACCACGCCCAGGAGATAAGCAATCCCAACCCCGACCGCTGCGTAGATACCGAAATACCTGACCGCCGGAGTCGGACTGAGACCGAGACTGAGGAAACCGATGCCCGTGGTGAGCGATGCGAAAAGACAGGGCTTGTAGAGATGTCTGACGGATTCCGCCACACGCCTGTAGCGGTCCTTCTCCTTACTTCCCAACCATTCGAGATAGATATGAATGGTCGTCGCGACAGACAGGGTCATGATCACGGGCGGCAACAGCGAGGTGATCATATTCAGCGATCTTCCCGCCCATGCGTAGAGCCCCAGTGTCCAACAGATCGTCAGAACGGAAACCAGCAGGGGAAAAACAAGCCCTGAGAACCGTCGGGTGATGAAGAAAAGCACGGATCCAAGAACCAGCAGGGACAGCGGCGCGAACATTCTCTGATCCTTCCTCACCAGCTTCCCAACCTCGTATTTTTGCACCGGCAGGCCGGTCACCGCGATCCGTGTTCCGCCTTTTGAGTTCAACTTCGCGATGGAAACCACGGATTCGACAATGTGTGCAAGTGTCTCGCCATTGTCGGTAAAATCATCCAGGACCAGACGGATCGCAGTCATACTCCCATCCTCCGATACCATTACATCGATCTGCGCGGGTGATACGACGAACCTAGTATCAACAAGACTCACCACACGCCGAACCCCGTCCAGCGCACCGAACTCCCCCGCTAGTTTCTCAATGAGCAAGCGCCCGTCATTCTCCAGAAGATCGTTGCGACTGACCGCTACAACTATTGAATCGTTCTCCCCGAACGCCCCGTTGAAATCTTCCTCCAACGAACTCTGCAAAGGATTGTCCGCAGTCATCGAACGGTTGTCCTGATCCACCTTGAGACCGAGGCAATGGAAGGCCATGAAGGCGGTCACCACACCAACGAAAACCAGAAAGGCGATACGCCCGTGTTTAAGAAACCACAGCATGGAGAATGGATGTTTCGATATGATGAATGTAGGCCATGTGCTTTGCTTTCCGGGAGGAAGTGAAATCAATTACCTACCAAACTGAGGAAATGCCTGGGTAAAGAAACCGGACGGGCGGATTTCCTCATATCCTCATCCAGCGCCTTGCGGATCATTCCTGGAAGCATGGTTGCGGAAAGAAGAGGCAGAAGTATTCGCCGCGCGGGGCTTCTCAGCAACGATCCCGTCAGCCTCGTGAACCCGCGATAAGTCCGGCTCATTTGCTCGGACTTCCTGGCATACTGGTCGTGGGCAGCTTTCTGGGATACACCCTGTTGAAAGTGGGAAAGGATGCAATCGGCGGCAATCTCCGCCATGAGAACGCCGTGGGTCATTCCCATTCCCGCCACCGGATCCAGAATTTCCGCCGCGTCACCGAGAAGCATGACGGACTGGTGGACATAAGGTCGCCGGGCTGCGCTCACCGGACCGACTTGCAGCGGCTTCTCCATCGCACTGCCGCTGAAATGGGACGCATCCATCGCCTCGGCAAGAAGCGCGTCGCGGACGACTGGATCTTGTAACGGTTTGACGCCGGATTTTCCCGTCAGGAACGTGACATTGAGCCGATCCTTGCTCACAGGGGTGCAATTGATCTCAAATCCGTCTTTTAGAATAACGGCGACCTCTCCGGTAACTTTCCGGTATCGGCCTTCCATAATGAAACTGATTCCCCAAAGAGGCTTCGATCTCCTCCGCACGGGAACACCCAACAAGGCCGCATTCTTGGAGTTCGCGCCATCTGCGAGCACGAGTTGGCGCGCGAACATCTGCGTCCCATCGTGAAGTGTAAGGGAATATCCGGTGCCCTGCCGTGCTATGCAGGAAGCCGACGCTTCAAGAAAAGTCGATACGGTCGGACAACCGGAGGCAGATTCCAGAATAACGGAATCCAGATGGGATCTCTGCACACCCACCCCTTTTAGAAGTGTTTTCTTCCCGGAGGCAAACGCGTAGGAACGCCTCCCCAGTTTCATACGGTATCCATAGTAGGGAAGCCCCGTTTCCATCGCCGGGGTGACGTCGAAATCCATCCGCACAAGAGCATCCAGCGCCACATTGGACAATCCCTCACCACATGCCTTTCTACGAGGAAAACTGGCCTTATCGATCAAGGCAACGGACAAGCCCTGCCTTCCGAGACAATATGCAAGGGTTCCCCCGGAGATCGAGGCTCCGATGATCACCACGTCATATTTTTTCATAACGTATTTGGATTGGGCTATCAAAGTTCACCCACAATGTGAAAGCGGACAGTGAGTTCCGGGTCGACAGTCATCACAGCGAGCGCACGGATGATGGGCAGCTTGAAATCCTCATAATCGAGCTTTGCCGTCCCATCGATGGTAATCCAGTCGCCCTCTTTTTTCACCGTGTATGGGAAGTCGATTTTCTTGCTGACCCCATTGATTTTGATTTCTCCCTGAGCATATTTTGTTCCGGCCTTCTCCCATGTCTTCAAGAACTTGAACGAACCCTTGGGCATCCCGCCTCCAAGCCATTTGATCATATTCTTGTCTCGTTTCTCATCCTCCGTTTTCAGATCGTTGAATTCCCAGGAAAGCGTGAACGAGGAGGGTTCCAGATCCTGAACATTTCCCGAAACCCTGGCAGTGTAGTCTTCCAAAGTTCCAGTGAAGGTGTGCCCGGTGGATTTTCCATCCACCTGAATCCGGCTTTTCGTTTTATCCACTTTCAAGGTAGCCGCAGCAGCGATACCGATCATCATCATGCCGCAAAGGGCGGCTCCAAAAATTCTTTTCATAGTCATTTCCAATAGTTGTCAGGGTTCGTCAGATCATTGATAAAACTGACGAAAAACAGTTCGCCAGCAGATTGGACAGAGGCGCTAAATACTGCCAAAGTCCGGCCATTCCCCGTGACCGAAAAGTCAAGCGAGGCTGTCTCCGCTTATCAAATGCGCATTACGATCCCACGCAGCATCAGGAATGGCGGAGGGAGACCGCCCTGATCAAAGGGCGTGGCGGTTGCGGGAGCATTCTTTATTAGAACCGGTTCAAAGAACGGGATTTTTTCTCCGCAGAAGTCGAAACCCGCCGTGTCGTCGGGGCCGAGAAATATCGGGACTTCTTCTTCAGCCAGAAGCTGTTCGCGGACAAAGCCCAGCCTGTGGTCAGGTTCGTCTCCGGAAACCGATTCCCCGACGAGGAGTTTCTCAAGTGTCGTGTGAGAGTGCGAGGAGACCCTTTGCTCCTCACGATGATGGAGAGTAATTTCCAACTGATTTTCACCCAATCCAAAACGCAACTCATGTTCTCCATTGAAATTGAAAACAGTCAGCATCCCGGCCACAAGCATGGGAAAGCTCGCACTTAAAAGGACAAAAAGTGCGATCCAAACACGAACTGGCCCAGACAGAGTTCCAAGAATGCCACGGGTCTTGAACCGGGCTCCTGAAAGGCACTGTGACTGGGCAACATTCATGTTCTCTTGAGGATACAAACTACTGTTCCAGCACACCGTATCCGATAGAGAGCGTTGCCAGTTGCCAAGATGATCTGCTTTTTCTTCGTTTTCCAAAAAAAACATCCTTCTTAGATTCCCTTCTCCAACCCGCAGGCACCTGACGCCAGCCGCCTGGCCATTGCCGGAAAAAGCAGCAGGTGAAATGGGAAAACGGAATACCAGTAAGCCCTTCCGAAAAGCCCTCTCGGTCGGAACGTCGCCGTTTGGATCAATTTATCGCCGGAGATCTCAAAAGAAGCGGAGCCTGAACCGACGATGATCGACGCCCTCAGAGTGGTCACGGGCACTCCGCCACCACGCAGAATGCGGTTCACGTTTTCTCTCGATTCCAAGTGGTGGGAAAGCACCCCTTCAGGCACCAGTCCACCGAGATAGATCACCCGCTGGCATGACCCAGCGACCCACTCCCTGAAGTTTCGTGCACAAGTTTCCTCCCTCTCTTCAAAACCTTTCCCCGCACCCATGGAATGCAGTAGATAATAGGCGGCATTCACTTCCCCGAATTCTTTCGGAAGGCTCTCCGGCACCAACATATCCCCTTCGAGCAACTCCAATCTGCCGTCCTCAAAAAACGCCGCGAACTCCGATACGGGGAAGCGCCCCTTGTCCCTGACCAGACATTTCACGGCCAACTATTCACATCACCGGCCCGCCGCAAATCACACAGCCATCCCGCCTCCACGCCGCATTGACCCGGCTACCCTTAGGTGTAAGTATTCCGTGTGGAAAAGCAACTCACAGCACCCCAAGAAGCACGTGCCGCCCGGCGCCGCGCCCAATGGAAACTCGTGGTTGTCGACAGTTTCGAAGAAGCGGAGAACGAAACCCGCGCCTACTGGCGTGCTGCCACTCCGGCGGAACGGCTCAACGCACTCGAAAAACTCAGAGAACCCTTCTATGGCAAAGATCAAGTTGGCGGCAGACTTCAAAGATTTCTTGAGGTTGTGCCTGCAGAATGAGGTTCGCTTCATGGTCATCGGCAGCTACGCGGTGATTTGATTCATGAATATGGGTCCCAATCGTCCCGCCTTGCAGACTTGAAATCCGGAACTCTCCGGGCTAGTTTGCACCCATGAGCACAGTTACGGTATCTCTGGCGGATGAGGATCTTGCGTTTCTGAAAAGGTTTTCAGAAGCCCAAGGAACTTCGGTGGGAGAGTTTCTGGCGCGGCAGGCCACGAGCCTTAGGAAGCAGTTGGAAAAACCGTTGCCTCCTAAAATAACAGCCGCCAGCGGAATCATCGCTTGAGAAGTGGATTCAAAAACCGAGTATTTGGATCACATGGAGCACAGACATCTGTGAGAGTGACTGTGGACATCAATGTGCTGTTGGACGTTTTCCAGAAACGCGAACCGCACTATGCAGCCTCCGCAAGAGTGCTGGCGATGGTTCAGCAGGGCGAACTGGATGCGGTCTTTCCTTCACATGGGTTCACGACGCTTTACTACCTCGTTCGCAAGCAGCATCGCGGCCTGATGCGGAAGCCGCGATGGATCGGGTGCTTGAACTTTTTGAAGTTGGCAATCTGGCTGCCGCCGGTTGGGTCCGTGCCCGAGCCCTTCCTATGTCCGGCTTTGAGGATGCTGTGGTGGCGGCGGTAGCTGAGGAAAGCGGTTCACGGTTCATCATTACTGGAAACACCGGCGACTTTAACCACTCGCCGGTTCCCGCCATCGCTCCGGTGGATTTTCTCAGCCAGTTTCCCGCTCTTTGACGAAAATACCGATAATCGATGAGAGAGGCAACAGCAGAACAGGAGCACGAACGGCCAGAAAAAGTGTAGTAAGTTCCATGGAAATTCAACTTTTGAGAGTTGAAGTTTCCTCTCCCCCTATCCACATTCTCGCCCCGTCGCGAACCACGGCGGTCTAAATCATGGGAAAAAGTCTGTTTCAAAAAGTCTGGGATTCACACCGCGTCGGCACTCTCGGCGACGGTCGCACACAACTCTTCATCGGCACCCACCTCATTCATGAAGTCACATCCCCTCAGGCTTTCGGAATGCTCCGCGACCTCGGGCTTAAAGTGAAATTCCCACAGCGCACCTTCGCAACCATCGACCACATCGTCCCGACCATCAATCAGGACCAACCCGCCGACCCTCTCGCAGCAGACATGATCAATGCGATCCGCAAGAACTGCGATGATTTCGGCGTCACTTATTTCGACCTCAAATCCGGCAAGCAGGGCATCGTCCACGTTGTCGGCCCCGAGCAAGGCATCACCCAACCGGGCACAACCATCGCTTGCGGCGACTCACACACCGCTACCCACGGTGCCTTCGGAGCCATCGCGTTCGGGATCGGCACCAGCCAGGTCCGCGACGTGCTTGCCACCCAGACGATCGCGCTTCAGGAAATGAAAGTCCGCCGCATCGAGGTCAACGGCGACCTCCGTCCCGGCGTTTATGCCAAGGACGTGATCCTCCACATCATCCGCCAACTCGGTGCCAACGGCGGCATCGGCTACGCCTACGAATACGCGGGCGATGTCTTCGAGCGCATGTCCATGGAAGAACGCATGACTGTCTGCAACATGTCCATCGAAGGCGGTGCCCGCTGCGGTTACGTCAATCCCGATACCAAAACCGTCGCCTACCTCAAGGGCCGCCCTTACGTCGACAACGACAATTTCGACGAAACCGCCGCCCGCTGGCTGTCTTTCGCCTCCGATGCCGACGCGCATTTCGACGATATCGTGAAAATCGACGCCGCCAACATCGAGCCGACCGTCACCTGGGGCATTTCCCCGGACGCGGGAATTTCCATCACCGAAAGCATCCCCGACCCGCTCAAAGCCTCCAGCCCGGAACAGAAAGCCAGCATTGAGGAAGCCCTAGCTTATATGAAGCTCCCCGGTGGCACTCCGATCAAAGGCGTGAAAATCGACGTCGCTTTCATCGGCTCCTGCACCAATGGCCGGATCTCGGACTTCCGCGAAGTCGCGAAATATATCAAAGGCCACAAGGTCGCGGCACGCGTCCAGGCCATCGCCGTGCCCGGCTCCCAAATCGTCGCAATCCAGTGCGAACAGGAGGGCATCCCGGAAATCTTCCGCGAAGCGGGCTTCGAGTGGCGCGCCGCCGGTTGCTCGATGTGCCTCGCCATGAATCCGGACAAGCTCATCGGCGACCAACTCTGCGCCTCATCCTCGAACCGCAACTTCAAAGGCCGCCAGGGCTCCCCCACCGGCCGCACCGTCCTGATGTCCCCCGTCATGGTCGCCGCCGCAGCGATCACAGGCACCATCACCGACGCCCGCGAGCTTTTCGATCTCGCGGAATCCTCCGCCGTCGCGTAACATCCCTCCACCATGAAAGCGCAAATCACCTACTGGCAGGACAAGGACGGAATGTTCCTCGGTTTCCTCAATGCTTACCCGGATCATTGGACTCAGGGCGAGAACCTCGATGATCTCCGCGAACACCTCCGTGACCTGCACCGCACGTTCACGGAGGACAGTATTCCCGGCATCAGGCATCAGGAGGAACTAGAGGTGGCATGAAGGCGGTCACCTGATAAAAAAAACCGCGCCCCTTACGAATCACTCGATCATTTGACAAAATCCGTGGATGAAGCACCAAGCTCTCGTTAAAAAACTCAAATCAGCCGGTTGCGACCTGCTGCGGCACGGAGCCAAACACGACATCTACCACAATCCCAAAACCGGGAAATCCCAACCTGTTCCCCGCCACAGGGAAATCAATGAGCTCCTCGCCAAAAAAATCATCAGGGATCTGACATCCACCGATTAACCCAATAAACTTCAGCTTCTACCAACCATCATGAAACTTCTCACCTTCGCCATTGCGACACTCGCCTTTTTCTCCAGCCCGCTCCTCAGCGCCGCCGAAGAGAAAACCCCGGCCCTCCGTCTCATCGAGTTGATGGACTTCAAGGACACGGCCAAAGATGCAGCCATGCTCGCCATGGATCCGATACTCCAGCAACTCAAGGCAACAGGAATTCCGGATGAAGGAATCGAGGAGGTCAAAGAAGCAGCAGCTAGTTTTTTCGCAAAGATCTATGCAAATCCCGAGCTGACGACAGATATGGCGAAGGTCTACGAAAACTCATTCTCCAACGATGAACTTGAGGATCTAATCCTTTTTTACGACACACCCGTCGGCAGGAAATGGCTCCTCGCAATGCCACAGATCACAGAGGAAAGCATCAAAGTCGGACAAAAATACGCGATGCAGAACCAAGCGGAATTCCAAGCGGAGATTCAGGACATCATGGTCAAGCACATGGCAGAGCCTCCGGTCCCCGAAGAGGAGCCTCCCGTCCAAGAACAAGAATGACCAAAATTAGGATTTAGAACTTAAAATTTAGAATTTCAAAAAATGCCACTCGACCCAGTCAAACAAGTCTCCGGCTCCGGCGTATTCATCCCCGGCGCGGACATCGATACCGATCGCATCATCCCAGCGCGTTTCATGAAATGCGTCACCTTCGACGGTCTCGGCGAATTCGCATTCTACGACGTCCGCTTCGATTCCGAAACCGGCGAAAAAACCAATCACCCGCTCAACGACGAGCGCTTCAAGGACGCATCCATCCTTATCGCCGGAGTCAACTTCGGCTGCGGATCCTCCCGCGAGCACGCCCCGCAATCATTGGCAAAATACGGATTCAAAGCCGTCATCGCGGAATCCTTCGCAGAAATTTTCTACGGTAACTCCACCACACTCGCCATGCCCTGCGTGATGGCCACCGCCGCAGATATCACCGCATTAAAAGCAGCCATCGAAACAAACCCGGAAACCGAAATCACCATCGACGTGGAGAATCTCAAAGTCAGCACTTCGGACGGCTTGGAATTTTCCGTGAAAATGCCGGAGTCCGCCCGCGACGCTCTCGTCTCTGGCCGCTGGGATCCCATCCAGGAACTTATCGATAACGACGCCGCGATCAACGACCGCGCCAAGGCACTCCATTACGTCTAGCGAAGTGCCACGCTCCCGGCGGCTTCTGTGCGTCGCAAGCAGTTAAGTCATCAGAAATGCCCCTTCCGCACACCCCACCGCCCGGCATTGCCCTCTTCGATATGGATGGCACCCTTCTAGCGTGGGATTGCCAACTGCTTTTCCGCCATCACGTTCTCCGCTCCGAGCCTGCGCGGATTTTCTCGGTTCCGCTTTTCCTTTTATTCCTCCCATTCGCCCCGGTGCTCGGCACAGAAAACATGAAGCGTGTCTTCCACTGCTTTCTGTGGAAAATGCCGCCCGCTCGACTAGCTGAACTCTCCCGCGAATTCGCAGGGAAACTTCAGTCAAGTATTTACCCGGAACTGAAAACCGAACTCGCCCACCACAAAGCCGCAGGCCACCTCACCATCCTCAGTTCCGCCAGCCCCGAATGTTATGCATCCGAAGTCGGCACACTCCTCGGCTTCGACATCTCTCTGGGCACAGTCTTCGAAGATGACGCGATTTTTCCCAGTCTCATCAATCACAAGGGAGTCAAAAAAATCACCCGCCTTCAGAAGCTACTACCTTCATCGTTTTTCAAAGATGGTAAACTACTGAATTCACACGGTTACACCGACAGCACTGCTGACCTCCCGATGCTGGGTATCTGCGACAAGGCCACCGTCGTAAATCCCAAACCGGAGTTCGCCGCACTTGCCGAGAAATCCGGCTGGACCATCCTGCGCCCTGCACGCCCATGGAAATCTCCGTCCGAAAAGATTTGGCGCGTCTTCCTACTAGTTCTCGCACTCGGTAAAAACCCGATAGGATAGAAATCTCGACAGTCCAAGTCTTCCCTCGACCCAGCGCCAAAAACGATCCAGTGACCCACACCTGAGTATTGCGATGGCTTCGCTCAAGGGGATCTTGCCTATAAAGGGCGGCTTGCAGCCACCGGATGAAACGGACTGTCTCTGGGTGGCTCTGATGACGGCCGGCCCGATACTCGTTCCCCAGCCTGCCCAAGCGCGAACTCCGAGCCTCTAACCATAGAGATTCCTCAAAATAGAACTCTCCCAAACGAATACTCCCTAGACCTCATTCCAGATATTTTCATTAGACCCCGCAGTATTTCCACACTATCATCGACGCGTTCTTGTTATGAAAATAAAAACCCTCGCTCTCTTCCTACTCCTCATCGCTCCGCTCTTCGCTCAGAAAGGCAACCGCAAGGGCCACGACAACATGGAACCTGTCGTCCCGGAAAAACTCATCCCTCCCGCCCCTGTCCTCTCGCCCGAGGAAGCGATGAAAACCTTTGAAGTAGCCGAGGGTTTCACCATGCTGCCCTTCGCGACCGAGCCCATGATCGAAAAACCGGTCGCTCTGGACTACGACCCCGCAGGCCGGCTCTGGGTCTGCGAAATGCGCGGTTACATGCCCAACATCGATGGTACGGACGAGGACAAGCCCATCGGCCGCATCGTCGTTTTGGAAGACTCCGACAAGGATGGCAAGGCAGACAAAAGCACTGTCTTTCTCGATAATCTTATCCTACCCCGCGCTATCGCTGTTTACCCCGATGGAATCCTCTTTGGAGATGAAAAGGAGCTGCGCTTCATCAAACGCGATGGCCTCAAGCCGATCGGCGAAGCAGAGATCGCAGTCGAGGGATTCATGAAAGGCGGAAACGTCGAGCACCGCCCCAACGGACTCGTCCGCGGTCTCGACAACTGGCTCTACAATACCAAGTCCGACCAACGCATCCGCCGTATCAACGGCGAATGGGTCGCCGAACCCACCGAATTCCGGGGCCAGTGGGGCGTCGCCTTCGATGACTACGGTCGCATTTACCACAACAACAACTCACAGTTCCTGCTGGGTGATTTCGTCGTCCCTAATCTGCTCGATGGAAATCCCTCGGTTAAAACCAAAGTCTCCAGCACCAACCGTCTCGGCTCCAACACCCCCTACCCCATCCGTGTCACTCCCGGGCTGAATCGGGCCTATATACAGAAGTCCAACGGCTACGACTCCAACACACTCGACCCGAAAACTTTCAAACTGCTCTCCTGCACCGCTGCCGCCGGTATGACCGTCTACCGTGGCACGAACTTTCCCACCGAATGGCGTGGCACAGGTCTAATCACAGAGTCCGGGGTCAACCTCGTCAAAGCAATCGATATATCCGAATCCGGAACCAAACTCACCGGCAAGCACACCTACGACAACAAAGAATGGATCGCCTCCACTGACGAGCGCTTCCGTCCGGTTAACCTCTACAACGCCCCCGATGGAAGCGTCTACCTGTTGGACATGTATCACGGAATCATCCAGCACAAAACCTACATGACTTCCTACCTGCGCGACCAGATTCTCAGCCGCAAGCTTGAAGGCCCGGCAACCGGCCAAGGCCGTATCTACCGCATCACTGCCAAGGGCGGGAAGACCGAAACCGTCCCGGACATGGACAGCCTCTCATCCGAGGAACTCGTGAAACTCCTCGCCCACCAGAACGGCTGGCATCGTGATATGGCGCAACGTGTCCTCATCACTCGCGAGCCGGATACGGAAACCATCTCTCTCCTGGAAAAACTCGCCGGCATCAGCGAATACCCACTCGCCCAGATCCACGCGCTATGGACCTTGGAAGGTATGGGGAAATTATCCGCCAAACCTATCGCCGCTGCCATCTCTTCAGGAGACCCGAAAGTCGTCGTCTCCGCCCTCTGGGCCACCACCAAACTCACTCACCCCGAACAACTGCTGCTTGAGAAACAGCTCATCAACCTCAAGCCAGCCAACGCCGAAACCACCATCTACCTCGCCCGCGCTCTAGGCCCCCTCGCCACCCCCGACGCCTTCAATCGACTCAACGAAATCGTCAACGACTCCAGCGATAAACTCGTTAAAGCCGCAGCATTTTCCGGTCTCTACCGCCACGAAGCCGCTTTCAAAGCCACCGTCGGCGACAAACTAACCGACAAAGACCTGAACTCATGGATCGAAAAATCCGGACAGAAGAAAGGCCCCACCGGTCCAGCACTCAAAGGCGCGGAACTTGCCTCCTTCAACCGTGGGAAAGCCCTCTTTCATGGCGAAGCGGCCTGCTTTGGCTGCCACGCTCCCGATGGTGCCGGAGTTATCGGCCTCGGCCCTCCGCTCGATGAATCCGAATGGGTCACCGGCAAGGAGGAAGTCTTTGCCAAGATCCTACTCCACGGCATCACCGGCCCTATCACCGTCAACGGCATCAAATACGAGACCCCTGCGGAAATGCCCGCCCTCTACGTCAACCCAACGTTCACCGATGAAAAGATCGCCGACATCATGACCTACACCCGCAACATGTGGTCAAACAAAGCCCCCGCCGTCTCCCCGGATCTCATCAAGAAACTCCGCAAAGAAACCGCCGACCAGTCCGGTCGTCCATATACCGAAAATGACCTGAGGTAAGTGGAGAGAGGTGTGCATCTCTGTGCAGCCTCTCCCTAATCCTTTACCTCATTTATACTGACTCTCCATGTCCCGTCACAGTTGATTGCAACGGGATGAAAACCCCAAACGAATGAGAAATCAGCCCAGCGTCAGAGCGTTTTTCAAGATCTTACCCAGAGTTACTCAGTCAGCATCTTTCTCCATTTCCTCGGTGATCGTAATCTCGGTCACTTTGAAAGTTTTCTCACCATCCTTTTCAGTGACAGTTCCAGTGGCCTTGACGGGTTTGCCACCTTTGCAGATGTTTTTGTGCCAAGCCATGTCCGCTTTGCCAGCGAGTAGATAGGTGATCGTCGTGTCGCCCTCCTTGACCAGGAGCACGTTGCCGCATTTCTCCGAAGTTCCAAGATCGCACTTTGGACATGTTGCAGTGCCTTTCATTGTAATCGATTCTGCTTTTGTCTCCTCGGCAAAAGAGGTCACGGGACTAAGAGCAAAGCCTGCAATGGCTACGGACATTATAGATGATATGATAGTTTTCATGATGTTTTGGTGTCGTCGTTGAGATATCCTCAACACATATTGGTATGACAAATTCCTCCACTACGCAAATAAAAGAATATTCCCAAAAGTCTTAGAATCGCCCGAGACTAATTGAGAGCCGCCTCTGATTCCCACCTTTCCGCAGTCTCTTTATCGAGCCTGAATTGGACGCGCTTCCTGGCTTCATTTGGTCAGCCTCTCCCGCTGAATCGCTCCCACCAATTTCGACTCCGTGCCAACGAGGTCGCGGTTCTTCCTTTAAACCTAGAATCCGCAGTTAGGTATCAATTTTTCAACCGCAAAGCCGCAGAGGTCACAAAGGAACGCAGAGCCTTGCTTGTGGGAAGATATGAAATTTGGGGAACAAATGGACCTGCTTGGTTCACCCAATGGGTGAAATGGAATCACCGTTTAAAATCCCCTGCGATGTCCCGAAACATAAACTCTTCTCAGCGTTCCCTCTGTGACCTCTGCGCCTCTGCGGTGAAAATCTTCGTTTCAACCGCAGATTTAAGGTTAAAGCGTCAATCACTTCTCTAGCGCCTCGCGGTATTTCCCCACGTTCGCCTTCTGTTCCTCCGTCGGCTGCGGAGGCTCGAGTCCGAGACCTTCTATTCGGCGGGTAATGATATCCGCGATCGCAGCCCGGGCATACCATTTGTGATCGGCCGGGATCACATACCACGGTGCCGCATCCGTACTGGTGGCCTGCAGCGTCTCTTCGTATACCTGCTGATACTCGTCCCAATACCCACGCTCTCTTAGATCTGCGGAAGAAAATTTCCATAACTTGCCAGGTTCGTTCAAGCGGTCGAGAAAGCGCTCACGTTTACCCGCCTTTTTATTCTCCAAACCGCCCTTGTCCCCGGGATCGCGCTTCGACAAATTTAACTTCTTTCTTGGTTCGACGATAAATCGACCTGACTCAAATGCGTGCCTTTCGGGTTTTCCGCTCATAATAGAGCATTATAGCAAATCCAGCGATAAACGCGAATTCCATGCTGTGAATCAGAGAATACGTGTGGCATCTCTCATAAAACTGTTTTAAACGCGGCAGGCGAACTTATGGTCTGGCCACTTTGATGCGTATCATGCGCTTGTCTTCCGAGCCTTTGAGCAAGCTGTCTCTTGCTTCAAAGGTATTTTGATTATTAGTGATGATCGTGGCGGCAGACCAGCTTGTGAGGTTGGATGTGACTTCCGCTGACCATATGAGATCTGAAGCATCCGGGTTTTTGGTCACGGCAATCGCAAGGTATCCGCTGTTTTCCAATGGAGCGACTGGTGAACCACTAAAGGCTTTGGGGTTCAGTCCCAATCCATACTCTAACAAGTTAGGTATGGAGTCGGTATCAGGATCTGCGGTGTCGCCGCTAATCAAAGGGTCCGATAATTCAGATTCAGAGAATTCTGAAAACCGCCACTCGTCAGCAGGCTTGTCAATAATTGTGACTGAGCCTGGCGATAGTGAATCGCTGACGATGGCGAAGTCATCAGCGATGGACACAGTCACCGTTCGGTCTCCCTGTGCTACATCGTCCGGAATCGGGTCCACTGTCAGTGTGGTGGTCGTTTGCCCTGCTGGGATCAGTAAGCTTGATGAAAGCGTTTGGTAGTGAATCCCGCCAATGGCATCACCCGTGATCGTGATAGGTACATAAGCCGGGTAAGTTGTATCTCCGGTGCGGGTGAAGCTCAGAATGCCATCCTGTCCGTCAATTTCTTTCGCTTCGCTGGCACTCGCAGTGACACCGACGGTCGGAAGGCTGTGCCACGCGAGAGCGTAAGGGGTGTTCAAACCTGGACCATTTAAGACAACAATCTCGTAATCCCCGGGAGCCAAGGAGGATTGGTAAATCAACTCAATATTATCGACGGTGCTGGCGCTTTGGCTAATCAAGGAGCCACGGATTGTTCCTGCCGCAGTGTATAGGCGGAGATTGAGATCAGCCATACTACTGGTTGGACTTCCCCATTCACTTGGGTTTGATCGTCCGCTCGATATGACACGATGCCATGTAAGGGTGGCACAGAATGGTGTGGATTGGGCACCACTCGGGATGGTGAAAAAATAGCTCTTTTCTGAACTCGCGGTTACCGTTTCAGCGGCCCATCCGCTCTGGGTTTGTTGCGTGGTGCCTGCAGATTTGCGTCCGGACTTGAGCACCATGAATGCGTTGTGGATATTCAGTTCGCCGGCACCGTAAATATCATCCAGAGGTCTTGTGGCAGTGTTGCCCCATGCTGTAACGGTATCTTTGCGGGCTGATGCTAACAGGATGGCTTTGATGGTGCGGGGTAAATCTGCCCCGGTTAAAGAGTATGAGCTGGTTGATAGTTGTTCATGAAGGATTCCAGCTGCGCCGGCAACCATGGGTGCGGCATAACTTGTCGTTGAGCTAGGAGCGACAATCTCAGGTTTGATGCGTCCGGTTCCATCAATGGTAGTGAATCCACGTGAATGACGGCCATCGCTTCGCCCGACGGAGATCGTGTGGAAGCTCTGACCTAGCAGCCTTGGCAGTGTGGTGCTTGAGCCATTGTTTTCTCCTACGACCGCGACAAAACCATCGCGGTTGATAGCATAGTCAAGGCGTCTGCCGATTTCTTCATCAATGAAGGAGAATCCCCTGGATCCAATCCAACTGTGGTTCTGAATGGCACGAACCTCTGCGTTTGGCTCGACAATGTCACCAGTATTCAAAAATCCTGAATACATCCAATCATTTGCCTCATAGACATCAACGATTGTGGGGTCAGTGCCGGGAAGCAGGCTACTGGTGCTATAGTAGTTAGTCGCTACTGAATTCGCGTGCCAACTGGAGCCGCCGGATGTGTTCGTGATATTGTCGAACGTTTTCCCCACGTATCTCGACAGACCAGTATTTGGCATGTAATTACCAGAACCCAATGGTGCCTCGACCTGTGTGAAGCCGGCGCTGACAGTGGTGGGCAATTCTTCACCAACAATCGACTGCAGACGCCCGAATCCCACATCATCCTTCCAATCGGCCATGCACAGGCCCGTGCAGATTAAATGACTCATGCAAAGTGTGGAAAATAGAACTTTCAAGGGCATTCGGTGGTTACGTTTCGTGAAATAGTTAGGAAAAATAATTAAAGGTTAGTTTACTACCACCGCGCATCGGGCAAGTCAAGAATGGCACGAAAACAAATCTAATTCCGTTCCGAACCAGAGAGAGGAGGCTTGCAGTCGCCCCACTTCATATTGACTAGCCCCTGCTCAAAGGCTCGATTCGAGCAATGTCCGCTTACTTCAAAATAGTGATGTGAAAATCTTCATGCCATCGGTCGTCTTTCCGATGGCAAATTTCATAGGTATTGCCACCCGTGCCGATTGAGTAATATTTCTCATCGACGAAGTCCTCTATTTCGACTATCTGTCTGCTCAAGAATGAAACTCATCAAAACCCTTCTTCCAGCCCTCTTGCTTGCAGGATGCTCAACCACCTCACTTCTTACTCCAGAACAGAAATTTCAGAGAGCCGACAATAACGGCGATGGCTCAGTGAGCCGGTTGGAATCCACCAACCTGATCATTGCCGACTCTTTCGCGATGTTCGATACCAACGGGGACGGCTTCGTGACAGAAGCCGAGTATTTGGCATCGGGAGGCACACCAGAAAACTTTCGTAAGGTCAATAAATCCGGGAGCGGTCGAGTTTCTCTTCAGGAAGCACAGGCTGATCCATTGATTTTCAACATTTTCGTCGTATCCTTTGATGAAGCCGATACAGACAATGATGGCCTGGTCACCCTGGCGGAATATCAGAGCTACCTCCAATTGCGAGACGCTGCGGTTCGCTGAGAGGACAACAAAGTCATGAACCTGCAAACCCAAATTTAATATCAACCACTGTCCTCAAACTCATCCCCAATAGATTTATGAAAAAACCACTCCGATTCCTTACCTCCGTTGTCCTCGGTGGTGCGGCTATTCTCTTGAGTTCCTGTAGCAACACGAGCCCCACTTCAGGCACAGCCTTCTCTTTCGACCCCCCGGCCAAGAAGCCAACCAACCTTTCCGCAGTGAAGGTCCACATCAGCACGGGTGCCGGGAAGCTCTATGTGACTGAGGGAAATGAGGTCCTCCTCGCCACTCCCGTCGGCGTTGGAACCAGCGCCACGCCCACTCCCAAGGGGAACTTCAAAATCAACTCGAAGACCCGCCATCGCCGCCGTCAGGGTAACCCCGGAGCAGGCTATCCGATGACCTACTGGATGTCATTCTATAGCCCCGCATACGGAATGCACTGGGGTTTCGTGAAACCCTACCCTTCGACCCTTGGCTGCGTCCGCATGCCGCTCAATTCAGCTCGCAAAGTCTTCGACATGACCCGCGTCGGCACCCCTGTGAATGTCTCATCTACTCAACCATGGGATTCCACCATCGGTGCCAAACTTCCCCGTCTCGATGACGGCCCGCTACCCAATCCCCCGAATTCCTACATGCACAGCAGCAAGGTCTTTGAAGACCAAGACAAAGGAAAAATGTGGAACTTTAACTGAATTCCGCGAATTCAGAACAAGCCATCAAGATTCGCCTTGATGGCTTGTTTACGTCCTAAAGTGCAGCAGGTCGGAACTTCAATTTCTCGACCCGAAAATAGTGTCAATCCCGCAGGGAAACACATTCACTCCGCCAACACGAAACCTCGCCGTGTGTACCTGCAGCGCAACGGCTCACCCGCTTCGTTGGGATTCCAGTCATTGGCGTGACCGAAATCGGCTGCATCCATGACCATGGTCAAACTTACGACCCGAGGTAGCTCGGCAATAAGTTCACGCCCGCCCACCGCAGCATTTGTATACAGCGAGAGTTCATTGAATCCACGACGATTCTTCATGATCCAACGGTATTGGACATCACGATGATTGAGGGTCTTATAACCTTTTTCTGATAGGGACATGAGAGTCAGGTGGCGACACTGATACACTTCCGGAACAATGAGAATGTTATTGTCGAGATTTTGTCCACAGCGAGTGATCTTGGTAGGTAAAATGTTGGTTTGCGGGGAGCTAAATTGTGAGCGCCGCTGCAAAGGGCTCGTTGGCCCAGATATTCCTGCGAGGCATCCATCCCCAGCAACCTTCATCTCACCCCAACGAAACCAGCCAGATGATCGCCTTGATGATCGCCGCGATCACCCCGATGAAACTCAGGATCACTGCCAGAATACTCAGCCCACCTCCACGCACATTCGGCATCAGCGCGAAAACGATCCCAAGCAACCCGAAAATAAACGCTAGCGCCGCGAGGATTAGTCCAAAGAACGCTCCGGTCGTGAAGCTGAAGATCGCCGATAGAATCGCAAGGATTGATACGATGCTAAAGGATGTTTTATTTGATTCCATGATTCGATCTTCCGACATACTCCGCCGCTTTTCAACCCCTCATATCACCATGCTCCATCGCGGAAAGCATGATACGTAGCGCTCCTCCCGAGATCCATATTTCCCAAATCAGACAAGCCAGCGACAAACCCATCAACACCAGCGCCGCCCCGAACGTTCCAACCGCCAGTATTCCCGTTTCGCCGATTACGGCGAGCATTGATGTCACGCACAGGAAAAGACTCAACGCTCCTAGCAACTGCATTCCCCGGATCAGTATCAGCCGTCTCCGTAGGTTATCGATCTGCCGCATAAGGCGTCCGTCTTTCTCCTCCTGCCAGTGCTCGTGCAATTTCCTGATCAGTGCCGCAAGATGCAGAAAACGATTCGTGTAAGAAAGGAATAGCAAACTGATCGCCGGGAACAACAGCGCCGGTGTGGAGATTTCCAGAGTCATATCCCTATAAACACCCGTATCACCCGTCTGGCAACTCCACACGATCATCACTCCAGAGCTCTTCCACATCCCAATCCACCTTATGAGGGGAAAGCCTCGCATCGGACAAGGTTCCTACAAAGTCCCTCCGCTCCCGAAAGACTGGGACAAGCCGGAAATACCTTCACGTCCCCTTGCGCTTCTCTGGCAGTTTGGGCTTTCAGATGTCATCTGAGCCGATAGAAATCATTGCGCCCACACATGTCTGAAGACCACAAGAAGCAGCTCCAATCCCAGCTCTGGAACATCGCCAACACCCTGCGGGGGAAAATGGGCGCGGATGAGTTCCGGGACTACATCCTCGGCTTCATCTTCTACAAGTATCTCTCCGAGCGGATGCACCTCTTCGCGGACGACATCCTGAAGCACGACGGCATCCAGTTCGACTCCATCGACGAGGCCAGCGCCGGAGGGGCAGGAAATGCTCACGGCCATTCAGGAGGAATCCGTCGGGCGGCTTGGTTACTTCCTCAAACCCTCCGAACTCTTCCACAAGATCGCGGAAAAGGGTGCCAAGAAATCCGACAACTTCATCCTGGAGGAACTCACCGCCGTCCTGAAGCACATCGAGGCCAGCACCATGGGGCACGCCAGCGAGGAGGACTTCGAAGGGCTGTTCGAGGATCTCGATCTCGGCTCGTCCCGGCTGGGAAAAACTGAGAACCAGAAGAACGAACTCATCGCCAAGGTACTTGTCCATCTCGATCAGATCGACTTCCGGCTCGGCGACACCGAGGCCGACGTGCTGGGCGATGCCTACGAATACCTCATCGGCCGGTTCGCCAGCGGCGCGGGGAAGAAGGCGGGTGAATTCTACACCCCGCAGGAGGTCAGCACCATCCTCGCCCGCATCGTCACCACTGGGAAAAAGAAGCTCAAGAGCGCCTACGACCCCACCTGCGGATCCGCCTCGCTGCTGCTGCGGGTGGCGAAGGAGATCGAGGACGTGGGGAAATTCTACGGTCAGGAGATGAACCCGACCACCTACAACCTCGCCCGCATGAACATGATCCTGCACGGCGTCCAATATCTTCTACGGCACCGGCATCCCCACCTGCATCCTCGTCCTGAAAAAGGGACGTGAAAACCCCGACGACATCCTCTTCATCGACGCCTGCCAAGGCTTCACCAAAGAGGGCAACCAGAACTACCTCAAGCCCGAGCACATCGAGCGCATCGTCAGCACCTACCGGAAACGCGAGAGCATTGAGAAATTCAGCCACGTCGCCGAGTTGAGCGAGGTCGAGGAAAACGACTACAACCTCAACATCCCGCGCTACGTCGATACCTTTGAAGAAGAGGAGCCGGTCAATCTCGCGGAGGTCTCGGAGAAGTTGGTGACTTTGGAAAATGAGATGGGCGGGACGGACAAAGTCATCGCGGGGTTTTGTGAGGAACTGGGAATCAAGGCACCGGTCTGATGATGAGGCAGCACCGAGTTAGATCGCCCCTTCAGGGCTCCGTGATTCAACCGGGGGTTGTTCCCAGGGCGTTGCCCTGGGCTACGATAGAATGCCCCTTTGGGGCGAAAATCCGATTCTTCAGCGCCAACGGCGCGACCTACCGTAGCCTAGGGCAACGCCCTAGGAATACGGAACACCCGAAATCCCAAGCCCTGAAAGGGCGACCTATCGTAGCCCAAGGCAACGCCCTGGGATTCCAGCACCCCCAAATCCCAAAAGCCCTGAAAGGGCGGCACAAAGCCCCAACGGGGTGGCTTATCGTAGCCCGGGGCAACGCCCCGGGACACCAGCACCCTCCAATTCCAGAAGCCCTGAAAGGGCGGCCTAATTCAAAAATGAGGGAGACACGGATATGATGGCAGAGAAGAACAAGAGCGTGCCGGAATTGCGGTTTCCGGGGTTTGTGGGGGAGTGGAGCCATGCTCCTCTCGGCACTTTTACGAAGACCCTGACTAGTGGTTCACGGGACTGGTCTCAGTATTACTCCAATAGCGGCAGCAAATTCATCCGCATGACGAATCTTTCCAGAAATGGAATTCAGCTACTTCTGGATGACTTGCGCTACGTAGCACTACCGGAAGACAGTTCTGAAGGTGAGCGAACCAGTCTTGAAACCGACGACATTCTCATTTCAATAACGGCTGAGTTGGGAAAGATTGGATGTATCCCGCCAGATTTTGGCATTGCCTACATCAACCAGCACACAGCGTTGGTGCGCCTCAATCACGAACGGGCAAGCGCAAGGTTTGTCGCGCAACTTCTGTCGTCCGCACGGATGAACAAAATGATCAATCGCCTGAATGATGCGGGAGCAAAGGCTGGATTGAATCTTCCAACTATCCGTTCCTTTCCGCTCAATCTCCCCGCCCTCCCCGAGCAACAAAAGATCGCGGACTTCCTGACGGCGGTGGATGGGCGGATCGGGCAACTGATCCAAAAGAAAGCCCTGCTGGAGGACTACAAGAAAGGCGTGATGCAACAGCTCTTCACCCAATCCATCCGCTTCAAAGATAAGGTGAATTGCGAAGCAAGAGAGAATGCCCTGGGGTGCGACCACGGCAACGACTTCCCCGAGTGGGAGGAGAAGCGTTACGATGCGGTTTACTCCTTCAAGAACACCAATTCGTATTCGCGGGACTTCCTCACTTACGAAGAGGGCGAAGTCAGAAACATTCATTACGGTGACATTCACACGAAATTCAAAAGCAACTTCGTCCTCAAAAACGAGCTGGTTCCCTTCATCAAGGCTGAGGTCGAGTTGAAGCGGATTTCGGAAGACTGCTACTGCAGCGAAGGTGATCTCGTCATTGCGGATGCTTCAGAGGATTACAACGATGTCGGAAAATGCATTGAGATCCGGGATTTGAGCGGTGAGCGCACTCTGGCCGGACTTCACACTTTCATTGCACGCCCCAAGAAGAACGCGATGGCTCCCGGTTTCGGCGGCTACCTCATGCAGTCGCGTGAAGTTCGCCTGAAGATCATGACCATCGCCCAAGGGACGAAGGTTTTGGGGATTTCAAAGACTCAGCTCTGCAAGGTGTTGCTTCCGATCCCTTCACCCGCTGAACAAACCAAGATCGCCGATTTCCTCTCCGCCCTCGACCGCAAGATAGCAAGCGTCGCCACCCAGATCACGGCGACCCAGACCTTCAAGCGCGGGTTGCTCCAGCAGATGTTTGTGTGATTTACGCAGTAACAACACCTTACGAATTATGCCGCCCTTTCAGGGCTTCTGTTTCCCATTCGTGTGAACCCAGGGCGATGCCCTGGGCTGTGGTAGTGCGCACCGTTGGCGCTGGAGATTGCTATTTTTCGCGACCACCCATGGCGCTTCCCTGGGCTGCGATAGGGCGCACCGTTGGCGCTGGTTCTTGCGCACCGTGGGTGCTGGGGGATGGACTCGCCGTTGGTGCTTATTTGTGGCAAGCTTCACGCTTGACGACGACAATCCATGCAATCCGTCTTACGCCCCACAGGGGCAAACTATCGTAGCCCAGGGCAACGCCCTGGGAATAACAATCCCCACCATATCAAAGCCCTGTAAGGGCGGACTAACACCTAACGCCATCGACCTCATGCCACAATCTCTCGCAAACATCTACGTGCATCTGATCTTCTCAACGAAGGATAGGTTCCCCTTTCTCAAAGACGATGTGCGCGATGAACTTCACGCCTACATGGCGACCGTATTGGCGAATCTGAAATGCCCGGCTGTATTGATCAATTCCGTGGAGGATCACGTGCATATCCTTTTTAACATGAGCCGAACGGTGGCTCTTGCGACGGCGGTGGAGGAGGTCAAGAAAACGTCATCGAAATGGATCAAGACGAAGTCTGCAATGTTAGCAAAGTTTTCGTGGCAGGCGGGATATGGAGGATTCTCGGTGAGCGAGTCGAATGTGGGGAAGGTTGCGAATTATATCCAGGGGCAGGAGGAACATCACCGGGTGAAGTCGTTTCAGGAGGAGTATCGGGAGTTTTTGGAGAAGCACAAAATCGAATACTATGAGAAGTATGTGTGGGATTGAACTGATCCATTGGCAGAGGGTTAGTGCGCCCTTTCAGGGCTCTATGTTTTTGGGGTTGGTGAAATCCCAGGGCGCTGCCCTGGGCTACGATAGGGTGCCCCTTTGGGGCGGAAGACGGGATGGTCACAACTGGGCTACGAGAGAACGCCCCGTTGTGCCGGAAGACAAGATCATCAGCCGCTACGCGCGCTCGCTGGATTTACTGCTGGAAGCGGTGAAGCAATCAAACCGGGCTTATATCTTCGATAACTCACGAAATGGAGAAGAGAATCTATGGGTGGCAGAGATCACCAACGGAACCGACTTGGAAGTGAAGTGCGACCCGATTCCTTTATGGTTCCAGACAGCCGTTTGGGATAAAATTAGCGACCAACCTTAAATGCCACCACCTGTATCCATCACCCAGCCCGAGCAAGTCCTCGAAGATGAACTGGTCTCCCAGCTCGTAAGCCTTGGCTACGCGAAGGTGGCGGTGACTAACGAGGCATCCATGCTGGCGAACCTGAAGGCGCAGCTCGGGGCGTTCAACGGGGTGGAACTGACCGACGGGGAATTCACCAAGGTGCTGCACCACCTGAACAAGAGCGCGGGGGTTTTCAACAAGGCGAAGACCCTGCGGGACAGGATGAAGCTGGATCGCGAGGACGGAACCACCACCTATCTGGAGTTCTTCGATTCCTCTGACCCGCTGCGGAACCGTTGGCAGGTGACCCAGCAGGTGGCGATGGACGAGGGGAAATACAAAAACCGCTACGATGTCACCATCCTCTGCAACGGCCTGCCGGTGACGCAGATCGAACTGAAAAGGCGCGGGCTGGAGATAAAGGAGGCTTTCAACCAGATCCAACGCTACCAGAAGCACAGTTTCTGGAGCGGTCAGGGCTTGTTCCAATTCGTCCAGCTCTTCGTGATCAGCAACGGGGTGAACACCAAGTATTACGCCAACGCCCGCAAGCAGTCCTTCAAGCAGACCTTTTACTGGGCGAGCCGGGACAACAAGACGATCCGCGAGCTGAAGCCTTTTACAGAGGCTTTCCTAAACCGGGAACACCTCGGGGCGATGATCGGAAAATACACGGTGCTCAAAGAGACGGAGAAGATCCTGATGGTGATGCGCCCTTACCAGTTCTACGCAGCGGCGGAGATCGTGGAGCGGGTGATTCATCCCCCGGAGGTCGATCCCAATGGCTACGTCTGGCACACCACCGGCTCAGGCAAGACGCTGACGAGTTTCAAGGCGGCACAGATCCTCACTGGACTTCCGGGTATTTCCAAAGTGGTCTTCGTGGTGGACAGGAAGGATCTGGATTACCAGACGATCAAGGAGTTCAACGGCTTCAGCAAAGGCAGCGTGGACAGCACCAACAATACGAAGAAGCTGGTGGCGCAGTTCACCGATGACACCAAGCTCATCGTCACCACGCTGCAAAAGCTCAACACGGCGATCAGCAAGCCCGCGTATCTGGCCGCAATGGAAAAACTCCGGGACGAGCGGGTCATCTTCATCTTCGACGAGTGCCACCGCAGCCAGTTCGGCGACACGCACAGGCGGATCGTGGAGTTTTTCCGCAATCACCAGATGTTCGGTTTCACCGGCACTCCGATCTTCGCGGAAAACGCGGCACCGATGAAAAGCGCGCGGCCTGTGGCGAAGCAAACCTATGAGCTTCCCATGGCGGCGGAAGACCCGGCTCCCTACCGCGTGGTGAGCGGCGTCAAGCGGACGACCAAGGATCTCTTCCACAAGCAGCTCCACACCTATGTGATCACGGATGCGATCAAGGACGAGAACGTGCTGAAATTCGCCGTCGAATACGTCGGGCGCTACCAGAAGAAGGGCGCGACCGAGATCGACATCAAGGTGGAGGGCATTGATACCAAGGAGCTGATGGAATCACCGGCACGGCTGGAAAAGATCACCGACTACGTCATCGCCCGCCATGCGGTGAAGACCCGCAACAAGGAGTTCACCGCGATGATGTGCGTCGGCTCGGTGGATACGCTGATCAAATACTACGAGCTTTTCTCGAAGCGGAAGGCCGAGGGGAAGCACAGGCTGAAGGTGGCGACGATCTTCAGCTACACCAGCAACGAGAAGGACAAGGACGCGGACGGCATCCTTGATGAGGACAGCGAGATCATCGGCGGCGAAGGCGGCAATCCACACACACGCGAAAAACTGGACGGCTTCATTTCCGACTACAACGCGATATTCGGGACTGGTTTCTCCACCAAGGACACGCAGAGCTTCTACAACTACTATCAGGACATCGCCAAGAAGGTTAAAGCCGGGAAGGTGGACATCCTGCTGGTGGTAAATATGTTCCTCACCGGCTTCGACAGTGTGAGGCTGAACACGATGTATGTGGACAAGAACCTGCGCTACCACGGGCTGGTGCAGGCGTATTCCCGCACCAACCGCGTCCTCAACGAGGTGAAGAGCCAGGGAAACATCGTGGTCTTCCGCGAGCTGATGCGCCTGCGGAACATCCTGGAATCGTTCTCCGAGTTCGAGGACGGAGACCTCACCCTACCCGCCCAGCGTTTCGCCGACTACCGCAGCGCCTACCTGGATCTCTACGACAAGGTGAAAACCGATGGCACCAAGGAAAAGGCATCCATCCTAGAGGACGTGGACTTCGAGTTGGAGCTGATCCACAAGGACGTGATCAACGTTCAGTATATCCTCAAGCTCCTCGCCCAGCTCTACGATGCCGACGAGAGAGAGCGGAAAGAGCTACGGAAAAGCATCCTCGACAGTGTGGCGGGCGATCTGGAGCTACGTAGCAAGCGCGAGCTGATCGAGAAATTCATTGAGCAAAACCTCCCCGAGGCAGGCAGCTCAGCAGAGATCCCGGATTGCTTCGAGGACTTCTGGGAAAAGGAACGGGTGGATGCCTTCGAGCAACTCGTAAAGGAAGAACAACTGGACGCGGAGAAGCTGAAGAAGGTCATCGACCGCTACATCTATACCGGCGAGCAACCCCTCCCAGACCCGGACATCATCGACCTGATCACCAAACCCCTGAAAATCGCTGAACGAGGCCCCACCCGTAAGCGCGTGCTGGAGAAGGTCGTTGACTACGTTGCCACGTTCATCAAGGGAGTGGCAGCGTAGAGAAATACTGCCTGAACCAAGCGTTCACAATCTCTATCGGGCGCAACTGAAAGTGGTGGTCAGGCAGGGACCGTCTCTCCGAGCGGTCCAGATCTATCAGCCCTTCTCGCCATCAAACTCACAACCCACCCCAGCCGTCCGAAATGATCCGACCTCGGGGGCGAGAGCTTTCCACCATTAGATTACATCGGGCCACAACCTTTCCCGGACGGCCCTGAGGAGGTGCATCCCTGCCCAGGCAGACCCGGTCGATAGATTCCCATCGGCTCAATCTCTGCCTGCCCACCACTTTCAGTTACACCCCTCTCTATCTAATCCAAAAAGGCGAAAGGCTCTAAGTCTTTAAAACTTAGAGCCTTTCATTGGTTGCGGGAGCAGGATTTGAACCTACGATCTTCAGGTTATGAGCCTGACGAGATACCTGACTTCTCCATCCCGCGATTTAATTTCCCTGCCTTTCGGCGGGGCGGTGAAAATAACTGCCGGACTACAGGATTAGCAAGGGAAAATTTTGCTGCTGGCTGTTCTTCGTTTCCCACACGGCTAACACTCCGAAAAAAGGTTACAGGTTCAGACCTGCGCGATCCAATCACCCGCCTCCGCCAACAGCCGACGAGCGGATCATTGCTACCGTAAGCACAGTAAACGCGACCCTGTCGCCGGGGGTCATGCGACGCGGGTTTTCCGGCGACGTGATTCGGCGAGGCGGGCGGGTGTCAGGGTTTCGATGACCGCCGGGTCGTTGGTGACGGGAAGCTTGTTGTCGATCTCCAGTCGTCCGTCGCGCAGGTATTCGCCCATGCGTTGCCAGTTGCTGATGCCGTAGGCGAGGGCTTTTGCCATGGGATGTTGCGGGCGGTAGCGTGGCAGGAGCTTGTTCATGATCCTCCCGAGGCGCTCGTAAATCATCCGGCTTTGTGAGGCGCGGACCGCTTCACGCAATGCGGGACCGGCTTTGGCTTCACGCAGTTTTTCTTCGATCCGGTAGAGGCTCGCGATCAAACGTATGAGCAGTGCGGCGTGAGCCTGCGGGCCGGTTTTCACGATGTCATGGAAGTTCCTCCGTATGTGCGCGAGGCAGGCCATGAGGTGGAGTTCGGATTCTCCGGCCTGTTTTTCCGATAGCTGGTGTAGGTGCTCAGCGCGTCGCATTGGATGATGCCGGTGCGCTTTTCGCCGACGCATTCGGCGAGCGCTTCGAGGCCGCGCCCGATCCCCCAGTGGTAGAAGAGGCTGCCGCCGGGCACGTTGACGACCCACAGGTAGCCTTGCGGGGCCTTGCCTGTGCCGGGATCAAGGTAGCGGATGGGGGTTTCGTCGATCTGCGTGTAGTCGGAGGCGAGGGTTTCCCGCCGGATGGCTTGGGCGATGGGTTCGAGCAGTTCGATGGATTTGTGCAGCCAGTGGATGATGAGATCGCAGGGGATGTGGACGCCGGAGCGTTGGAAGATTTTTTGCTGCCGGTAAACGGGTAGGTGGTCGATGTATTTGCCAACCAGGATGTGGGCGAGCAGGTTGGCGCTTGGCAGTCCGCCGAGCAGCGGTGTGACCGGCGCGGGGGCGACGACTGGCGGAAGGTGGCGCTGGGTTTTGCGACGATATTTGGGGCGGACGGTGACCCGGCGGATGAAGCGTGGGGGAAGGTAGTCGAGCTGTTCGGCGGTTTCTTCGCCGATGCGCTCGAAGGCTTCGGGATCGGAGGCGACGAGGTCGGGGATGATTTCCTCGGATTGCACGGGAAGCTCGTCGAGGCCTTTGATCCTAGAGCGGTGGGAACCGCGTTTCTTCGCGGGGCGGTTTGTTTCAGCGGCGTTTGATTCGGCCTCCCCCTGTGCGTCCGCGTCGGACGGGGCTTCGGGCTTTCCCGGCTTATCTCCGAAGAGCAGCTCAAGCTGGGCGGGGTCGATGCTCTCGCTTTTGCTGCCGAAGAGGCGGCGGATCAAGTGATCGAGCTTCGCCTTGAGAGCTTCGATCTCGACGCGTTGCGCTTCGATCACAAGCTCCTGGCGGGCACATTTCTGTTCGAGCGTTTCGATGCGGAACAGGTAGCACTCGGCGCGCCAATTACTACGTTCGTCATACTTTATTCCGGGAAATTATCCGCGCTCATACCACGGTCTCATTTCCGCGCCGCGCAGGTCGATTCCGTCGAGCAGGAGTTGCAGGGCTTCGGGCGCGAGGGTGAGTCTGGCGGTGCCGTTGGCAGATGGTGCCGGCCACGAAAAAGTTCCTTTCTCCAGCCGCTTGGCCAGAACGCAGGTGCCGGTGCGGTCGTAGTAGAGGACTTTCAAGCGGTTGCGGCGTTTGTTGGTAAAGACGAAGAGCGCCCCACTTTCAAGACCGCGTTCGACAAGGTCCGATGCGATGACGGCGAGGCCGTTGAAGGACTTGCGCATGTCGTGCGGCTCCAGAGCGAGGTGGATGCGAACACCGGAAGGGAAACCGATCATGGCTGGGCCTCCTTTCCGGCACGGAGGGTTTCGATGAGTTCGGCGGCAAGTACGATGTGTTCCGGCCTGGCGATGACGAGTCGCACGCCGTTGGCGAACTCGATGCGCATCTGACGGTGGACGGGGTTTTCAATGAAGATCTCGACGAAGTTGACGTCGGCGACACACCAAAGCTTGGGGATGGTTGAAGAGGACATCCGCTAAAGCTGAGGCACTCACCCCCTGCCGCGCCAGATGAAGTCGGGGGGCGCGTTTACTGCGCTTACTTGCTACCCTCACGCTGGCAAACAATGCCGCCCCCCGCCGCCGCGTGATGCGAAACGGAGGGGGCGCGCTTGCTCCGCTTTCCCCCAGCCAACCCACAACTCTCAATTACACCCCATGAGTCCCCTAAACTTGACCGAGCCTGAAGAGAAAACTTTTCCACGTTCGTTGTTCTCTAAATGGTCCATGTCCCTTTGAAATAATCTCATAATCCCCACGTGAAACAAACCAAATCCTCCATCTAGTGATCGCGGCCACCTCAGAAAGCGCTCAAGGAACCATCTTATCCGTCAGCTTCGTCCCCTGAGTGATCGTGAGGAAGCTATTCAACACCTTGGGATTGTCCGCAGCCGCTTTGGAAACTTTGCCGTCCAGACTCTTGGAGTAGATAATTTTGCCATCATCATCGTAGAGTATGACCATGTAAGCTTCATACTTGAAACCGCCGATGTTCCCGTAGCCCTTGTTATCGCTATCATAGGTTGTGACGAATTCAGGAAGCGGAATATCTTGCTCTTTCCCCGCTTTCGGTGACACCTCGAATTTCGACACAGCGAGGACGCTATAGACACTCTTGTCTCGCTGATCCTGACCAAGAAAAACGATTCGCCCTTTCGTCACCGGAAAGTCCTTTCTCATACTGCGGTTCGACACCGTGATTTTACCGCCCACCGTCATCGCCTTCAAATAATAACTGCCATTCTTGGCCTTGCGACGCTTGCTCACCATCACATCCAGCTCGAAGACCGGATAAGCGACAGGCAGGTCTGCCGCCTTTTCCTTGAGCATCTTCACCGACTCCTCGGAAAGCAGATCGAACCCCACCTCAAAGGTCGCCCCGCCGCTCACCTTCTTCAGCTTCGCGCCTGTATCACCAACTGAGAGCAGCTCCGCAACAAGCACCTCGCCTTTCTTATTACTAATCTCCACCATCGGTCCGGCCAGCATACACGAAAGCAGGGACACCCAAACGACGCAGATCAAAAGCGAATCCTTTCTCATGCCGAGTTTTATCCCATACGCCGCGTGCTTGGTCAATTTCTAAACAAGAAGCAGATTCACTGCAAGCACATGGCTCTGGAACTGGTCGAAATGGTATGGTGCCTATCCCCGCAAGAGGCCGCCGGGGAATACAGGGTGGCAGAGCCATTCCTTTAGCCAGGTTTGCCGGTGCCGTAGGTTCGGACCCAATCGACTTGCAGCTCGAATGCCCCGGCATTTTTGTCCACCAGCTCCAGGGTGATCCCGCGCACATTGGCAGGGTCAAATTTAAAAATCACAAATGACATTTCGATCTGCCCAAATTTAAAGAAATTCAGTCGTGGGACATTGTGGCGGGCAGGACGAACCACTCAATGGAGCCACTTCCATAGAGTCGAGTCACTTTGTCGGAACGTTATGTGCATCAGGTCTGTTCGTTTAAACTTGAAACCCTCCATGCCAACGGCCACTGGTAGAACCTATGACAAATAAGGAGGCTGGCGCTTCTGGGCAAGGAATCCCAGTGATGCACGGCGCAAGACTTTTCCTTTCCTCCATCCCCCGTCGTGATACCAATACCTCATGAGCGATACAACGACCCAAATCTCCGAAGACATCAAAACCGCTATGAGAGCCAAAGACTCCATCGCACTAAACTCACTGCGCGCTCTCAAGAGTGCCCTGACCAACGCAGCCATCGAAAAAGGAGGTCTCGGCACGGAGCTCGAAGACCGGGAAATCCTTCCTATCATCCGCAAGCAGATCAAGCAGCGCCAGGATTCCATCGCTCAATTCGAAAACGCTGGCCGCGCCGAACTCGCCGAAATCGAAAAGGCCGAAATCGAAATCCTCTCGAAATATCTCCCCACAGCACTCACACCGGAGCAGATCAAGGAAATCGTCGCTCAAGCGATCACCGATACCGAAGCCACCTCCAAAGCAGATATGGGCAAAGCAATGAAACGTGCCCAGGAACTCTCGGAGGGCCGGGCGGACGGAAAACTCCTTTCCGCTGCTGTGATGAAAAGTCTTTCCTGAAAATGGGCGGTAGCGATCCGGTTTCGCGATTGCCGATTCCCTGAAGCGTGCTAAGTATCCCAACTAATGTTTGAAGTCAGGCAGAAACCGGAAATGGTTGAGCGCGCTCTTGTGGTGCGCTTCTATTTCGACGCCCACGAAGAGGAGGAATCCAATTCGCTTCTTATTGAGCTCGGCGAGCTCGTCTCCACACTCGGCATCGAGGTGGTCGAGTCCGTCCTCTCAAAGACCCGGGAGATGAAAAAGAAATACCTCTGCGGCACCGGCAAGGCGGCGGAAATCGTGGCACTCGCCAAGGCCCATGAATGCGATGTGATCGTTTTCGACAATAGCTTTGCCCCCTCCCAGCAGCGCGAGTGGGAAAAACTCGCCGACCTCTGCGTCATCGACCGCGAGGAGGTGATCCTGGATATTTTTGCGAAACGCGCCCAAACCCGTGAAGCACGGCTTCAGGTTGAACTCGCCCGGATGCAATACGCCCTGCCGCGTCTTGCACGGATGTGGGGCCACCTTGACCGTGAAGGCGGCGGTGGTGGTGGAGCCGGCGGTGGCGGCGGGGCCGAACGCGGCATGGGTGAGAAACAGATCGAAGTCGATCGGCGCCTCGCCCACCTCAGCATCGATCGTTGCAAGCGGGAGCTTGAAGTCGTGCGCAAACAAAGGAAGACCCAGCGCAAAGAGCGTGAAAAAATGGATACGCCGCATGGCTCCATCGTCGGCTATACGAACGCGGGAAAATCCACGCTCCTCAACAAGCTTTCCGGCTCGGACGTAATGGCGAAGGACATGCTGTTCGCAACCCTGGACACGACAACCCGCCGGATCGAACTCCCGGACGGCCAGCCACTTCTGATCACCGATACGGTCGGCTTCGTCCGCAACCTCCCCCACCGCCTGATCGAGGCATTCAAAGCCACCCTTGAGGAATCCGTGCTTTCCGATTTCCTCATCCACGTCCTCGATGCCACGGCTCCTGAAATCGAGACTTTCCAGGCCACAACCTTGAAAGTTCTTGAAGAACTCGGCGCGGTTGACAAACCCATCATCACCGTCTTGAACAAGATCGATGCGATCAAAGACCCTGAACGCCTGGCATTTCTCGATCGAAATTTCCCGGAAGCAATCCGCGCCTCCTCACTCACTGGCGAAGGCATGGACGACCTCCTGAAAGCCTGCTCCCGCATCCTCGCCGACCGCGTTTCCCGACAACAATACCGCATCCCACAAAAACGCGGCGACCTTCTCAATCTCCTGCACAGCGATGCCAAAGTTCTCTCCACGGATTACGAACAAAACGACATTCTCATCAGTGCCGTCGTCCCCGCCAACATCGCTGGCAGGCTCGAGGGTTTCCTGATTCCGGCCTGAGCCAGAGAGCGATCAACACTTCAAAATTCAAATCCATGCGTCATCCTTTTCTACTACTGCTAATCGCAACCCTTCCATTGGCTGCCCAGCAACCAAACCAAGCGAGCGGCGTCCTGAAAGCTCTTCCGTTGGAATCCGTTGAGGAAGTTTCTCCACTCCGGGCACAACCAGCTGAACCGGTATTACCTCTCGACCAGACAAATGCTGAAGTGGCATCCAGCGTACCCGAACCCATTCAAGCAATAGTCCCTCTGATTAGTGAAAAGCCGACTGGTGACGATGCGGTGCGACTTCAGATTTTTCTCGATCATTCAAACTTCGGACCAGGGGTGATCGACGGAAAAATCGGCCGATTCTCCGAGTTGGCGGTAAAATCATGGAACGAGGCCAATGGTCATCCCACCGACAGCTGGACCGCCGTCAACACCATAGCGCGCCGCGAAGTGCCGAATCCCTTCGCCGTCGCCATAGTCCCTGAAGTAGCGAAAGATTGGGTCAATCCGAACCTTTCCTACAAAAAATCGCAACAGGCCAAAGCCAAACGGATGTCCTACCGCAGCATCGGAGAATTTATGTCGGAGCGATACCACACGGATGTCCCGTATTTGATTTCACTCAATACCTCTTCAAAGATTTACAGTTTGAAAACAGGTGACTCGATCATTGTCCCGAATGTCCGTGCGTTCCGGATCGAGGACCTCACTGGCGCGGCCTTCAAAGAGGACGAAGCGTTGAGCGCCCGCCACGCGGTCATCGATACAAAGCTCAACCAAGTCCGCATCTACGACGCGAATCTGCGCGCCCTCATCGTCACCGATCCAGAAGCTCCAGCCAGTATTCAAAATCAAAGCCTGATCGCCGCGTTTCCAATCACTCCCGGCAAACCCCAGTTCATACGCTACGGCAAATGGGAAATGCGTAACGCTGTGGAACTCCCCGTCTGGCGCTACGATCAACAACTGCTCGATACCGGGAAACGCAGCAACAACTCGATGAACATTCCCGGCGGCCCCAACAACCCCGTAGGCGTGCTCTGGTGCGGACTCAGCAAACCCGGCATCGGCATGCATGGCACTTCCAATCCCGAAACCATCGGCCGATCCAGATCCGCCGGATGCATTCGCTTGGCCAACTGGGATATCGTGCGAATCCCGAAACTTCTCCGCCCCGGCTGCAGCGTCGAGATCCGTTGAAATGCGCGTTTTCACAAAGTTCTCCCTCCGCTTCGCGGTCTATCTGATCGTGGTCGCATATCTCATCGCCGACCTGTTTCTACTGGATGGCCCGATCAACCGCCGCATCCAGGCATCTCATCCGGACAGCCCCGAATCGATCGCCAAAGCAAAAGCCAACGGAGTGGTCGCCCGGGTTTTCAACCACCAGATCACAAGAACGCAACTCGACCGGGCGATCCATGAACGCCTCTGGCTCGAAGGAAAATCCATCAGCGACCTGAGCCAGGAAGACGTCAAACTTGTCGAATACGCGGCTCTCGGGGATTTGATCGACCAGCAGCTCCTGAGAGTGAAAGTGAAGGTCAACACCCATGAACTCGAAGTTACGGACAACGAGATCGACGAGCGGACGGAGCGTTTCATCAGAACATTCCCATCGAAAGGTGAACTCGAAGCTGCCATGAAATCGCAGGGCATCCCGGACGAGAAAGCCCTTCGAAACCGCATCGCCGCACGGATCCAGCAGGAGAAATACGTTGCCATGCGCATCGATCCTCTGGTGCAAGTGAGCGATGAGGAAATCACCACCTTCTACAAAGCCAACCTGAAAAACCTGAAAATTCCCGAACGTATCAGGGCAAGGCACATTTTCATCGCGACTCTGGACACGCCATCCGACAAAGCGAAGAGCACCTTGGAAAAGGCACTCGCCGATCTCAACGGATCCGAAAAAGACTTCGCGACTCTGGCGCAAGAAATCAGCAACGACTCCGCATCAAAATACAAAGGCGGCGATCTCGGATGGATGTCGAAAGCAAGACTACCTTCCGATTTCACGGAATCGGTTTTCGCGATGGCAATCAATAAGCCCGCCTTGCTCCGCACCAAAATCGGCTGGCATATTGTCGAAGTCACCGACCGCAGACCTGCCGAAACACCTGCCATCGAAGACCTGCGTGAGGAAATCAAATCGGCGATCACCACAATCAAACGCCAACAAGCAACAAACGACTTCCGCGCAGCATTGAGGCGTTTCGAAAGAGAAAAGGTCGATATTTTTCACGACCAACTCGTTCATTGATCGGATCGGTTTCCTATTATTAAAGACTTCATATTGCCACACGATGGACCTCATCGCCCGCGCATGTTGTCCGCTGTTAAGCGAAGTAAACGTCACCCCTGACTTGAACTGGCGGGAGTTCCGGACTGCGCCTTATCATCAGAGCAAAATCCGCTTCCTCCCTCACCAAAGCTACGGGAGGACCCCGTCACGCCATTTCAGTCAGCCGGACGTTCTTTCCGCTTCGGTGGTCCCTTCGGCCTGTCCTCCGCGGTGATCTCCCCGCTTCCATCCGTATCCATCCGGTTGAAAATCTGCCTGCGTTTCTCCTCAGGAAGTTTCGCAAAAAACTGACCTTCGCTGAACTCCTCAAAGCTAAGTCCCCCGCTTTTGTCCTTATCCAAGCTTCGAAATTCCCGCTTGGCCCGATTTTTCGCATCTTTTCTCATCTCCCGAACTTCTTCACGACTGAGTATTCCATCCCCGTCTGCATCGAGCCTGGCAAAGATTGTCTCACGTTTGTCCACGGGTAACTTCTCAATCCGGGGGCCCGAGAAAAACTCCTCTTTGGAGATATTCCCATCGCCGTCCCCATCCATCTTCCGGAATATGTCTCCACGGTGTCCGAATGGAGGCCGTTCGTGCTTCCCGCCCCTCTCGGTATGCGGATCCTTCCGCTCGCGGCCCTCAGCCTGCACCGATGAAACGACCACACCCGCACACAGTCCGAATAAAACTAATGTCTTCATTGAAAATAACACTTTAAGATTCAAAATTAAGCGCGAACATCAGCCCGCGTCCATAACAACCCCAATCAGACACGAAAGTTTCGCCTCAATCCACTCTTCCCGACCTCATGCATATTCTCGATATTCTCAGTGATACAAAGCCGTCGCTCTCTTTCGAGTTTTTTCCTCCCCGCGCATCAGCAGCATGGGACGAACTTTACGGAACAATACAAAACCTGGAAACCCTCTCTCCTTCCTTCGTTTCCGTCACCTATGGAGCGGGCGGTGGCACTCGAGAACTGACCCATGACCTCGTTGTCAGGATCAAGGAAACCACCAGCATCCCTCCGGTTCCTCATCTCACCTGCGTCGGCCACACCTGCGATGAAATCGATACCATCCTCACCCGCTACGCCGAGGCAGGAGTTTCCAATATTCTCGCTCTCCGTGGTGATCCACCGAAAGATCAACCCGATTATGACTGGTCCCAAGGCGACTTCCGTTACGCCGCGGATTTGGTCTCCCACATCAGGAAATTCAACGAATCCGGCCGCCATCCAGATCCGCGCGGTTTCGGTATCGGCATCGCCGGTTTCCCCGAGGGCCATCCGGCAACTCCCAACCGCGTTGCCGAACTCGACAACATGAAAGCCAAAGTCGACGCCGGTGCCGACTACATCTGCACCCAGTTATTTTTCGACAACCACGATTTCTTCGACTACCGCGAACGCTGCGAGTTGGCCGGTATCAATGCGCCCATTATCGCCGGTATCATGCCCGTGACTTCACTTTCAAGTATGAAACGCATGGCTGAACTCGCCGCTGGTGCCCGCTATCCCGCGAAGCTCCTCAAAGCCCTTGATCGCGCGAAATCCAGCCCGGAAGCCGTGGAGCGTGCCGGCATCCACTACGCAGCCCAGCAGAGCGCCGAACTACTCGACAACTCGGTTTCCGGCATCCACTTCTACACGCTCAACAAATCCCACGCCACCCGTCAGATCTACGCATCGCTTGGCCTTTGAAAATTTCCCAAAAAATCCGCAATTTCTGAAAGATCCACCCCGTTTCCAACTTATAATAAGATAAGCGGTTCGGAAGATGGACTTTCAGGTTATGGGTTTTTCCTGAGTGTTGATCAGCCGGACCGCTTTTTCTATACCTTGAACAGCCCACCTCGTTTTCCTCCGAGCACTGCGGCACCCATGATCGCCACGGAAAGGAACACCATTGCCCAAACCCCAAGCGCGGCAGCCAATTCGGTTCCGTTCCCAAGGGTGCTAAGAAGAGTGTAGATCGCCTTCGTGATCGGATAATGCTGGGCCTGCTGAGCGAGAATCAGGCTGTCGCTGACCTCAAGCATCGAGAACGCGAATCCAAGAATCGCGCCCGCCGCGAGGTTCGCTCCGATCAGCGGGATCGCCACACGTCTCATCATCCGCAGCGGCGTCGCACCCAGCGACTTCGCAGCCTCCTCAAGCACCGGGTTGCTCTGCTGCAAGCCAGCCACAGCCGCCCTTACCACATAGGGCAGTCGTCGGATCGTATACGCTAGCACCAGCAGCATGAAAGGGCTACCACCCGCCCCGACAAGAAAGTGAAACGGTTTCCCCTCCTGCGAAAGCGCGAGATATCCGAACGCCATCACCAACCCGGGCACGGCCAGCGGAAGCATCACCAACGAATCGAGAAAACCACGGAACTTGAGATCCGACCTCACCACCACCCATGCCACGCCCAGACCAATGATAACCGAAATCAAAGTCGCCGTCCCCGCATACATCAGGCTGTTTTGAATCGACGGCACCACCAAGCCGTTACCCAGAGCCTCGACGAAATGACGCATTGTCAGCTCATCTGGCACCACCGTCCCATACCAGCGGCCCGCCAACGAGAGCAACAAAACGCCAGCGTGCGGAATGGATGCTATCAGGAAAACTCCCAGAAAAAGTCCTGAACACGCCAACCCTTTGAAACCTGTTATCTTTTTCCCGTCACTCCGTCCCTTCGGCCTCGGAGCCGTCCCCAACGGTGCCCGCCCCATCACCAGCTTCGCCAATGTGAACACCGCCGCCGCGATCACCAACAGGATCGCCGTCAGCGCGTATGGCGTCGGATTCTTTTCAAGACCCTTGAGGCCGTCAAAAATCTGCACCGGCGCGATACGCGCAAAATCAAAAACCAGTGGCACACCAAGTTCGGTGAACGACCAGATGAAAACCAAAGAACTTCCCGCGAACACCCCGGGCATCGCCAGTGGCAGGGTGATCTTGAAAAATCGTTTCCACGGCGGACATCCGAGGTTCTCGGCAGCTTGCTCCATCGCCGGATCCAGATTCGCCAACGCCGCAGCGATATTCATGTAGAGAATCGGATACAAGTGCAGCGCGTTCATCAACACGATTCCAAGAAACCGTCCCTCCGCCAACCAATCGAATGGTGTCGCCGCATTCATCGCCCCCAAATCAATCAACAGCGCATTGAACGCACCATTCACTCCCAGCATTTGCTTGATCCCCACCGCCCCGACAAACGGAGGTAAGATCATCGGAGCCAGCACCAGAATTCCCAGAAACTTCTTTCCAACAAAATCATACCTGTGCCCCACCAACGCCAGAGGAAACGCGATTAGCAAAGTGAGAGCGGTGCTCGCCACACCCATCATCAACGCGTTCCACAGCCCCTCCCGGTAGATCGGATTCGAGAACACGGACGTGATGAAATCCAGTGTCCAAACCCTTTCACCGTCAGCCCCCGTTCCCTCGAATGCCTGCTTCACAACCATTCCGGCCGGATAGATGAAGAACAACCCGAGAACCACGAGCGTTCCCAGCGAAATTATCCATGCCAATTTTCGGTTCATCATCGGTTCAGTCGCTTGTTAAAAATTCTTCAGTTGTCTCGATTCACACGTTCCGCAATCTCCCTTGCGTTACGGTAATTCGCCCGGAACCACTCCCCCAACTCCTTCATTCGCGCCGCCTGCACCATCGTATCCCTGCTATCCAATCCGGCATCACCCTTTCCCGCGATCTCGTAAGGGACCGCAGAGACATCCTGGAAAACCGCCAACGCCTCATCAGGCATCCCCGCCTCAATGATCGCGTCCCATGCCTCTTTCATCTCATCATGTGAATCGATACACATCACTTTGACCAACTGCCTCAAGGTATTGAAAACCTTACCGGTCAGTTCCCTGTCGTAAGTGAAATTCCCCTCGTCCTCATACGGCAACACCCCCGGCATTGTCGTCATTTCCAGAATTTCAGGCTCATACATGTCCATCCGGATCGGAGTACGATGCAATGCCCGGTCTTCCGGACCACCCGCCGTCCCGGGTTTTTGAAACCACAGCCGCTGCGCCTCCCGACTCAGGCAGAATTTTACAAACTCCTGCGCAATCTCCTCTTGCGGCGCACCTTTCAACACCGCGATCGGATCCGCGCTCATCGTCGTCCCACCTTTTGGAGCGATCCAAACCACCCGCGGCCTACCGTCCTTCGTCTTCAACTCATTCGCGTAACTCCGCCCGTAGAAATCAATACACATTCCCGCCGCCGCGTTTCCCTGACCTACATCCAGCGGAATCTTCGAGGCGCTGTCGGTGAAATATCGCGCGTTAGCCGCCATCCGCTGGATCAGTCTCAACCCCTCGATCCAGCCCTCCGCGATCGCCACCTCCCTCTGGTCTCTGGTCTCTGGTTTCTTGTCTCTCAAACTCTTCTGCATCTCACCCTGGATCAGCAATTCGAAAGTCCTCGCGACCGAACCACTTTTCGTAGGATCAGCCAAAGCCAGGCTGCCCTCGTATCCGGGATCACCAAGATCCTGCCACGCTTCGGGAGGATCGAGCCCAAGGCGCTTCACGAAATCCGGATTGTAACAGATTCCGAACTGGGAAATGCACGTCCCCACCCAGACCTTGTCCTCTGCGTAATATCGCTCTCCGGTAAAAATCTCCGGGATCACCCCACCCTCGCCGAATAGTTCAGGCATCTCTTCGAAAACATCCAGCGCCACCAATCTCCCAGCCCTCGCCTGTCCCGAAAAATCCGGCTCACCACCACCAAAGAACATATCGACCCCTATCCCTTCCCTCCCGGTCTCTGACGCAGCCTTGAATCCTGCGTCGATCACCATCCGAATCTCCGAGGTTCCGCCCGGACTCCGCCAATCCACATAGACCGAGCGCCCCGTCTTCTCCCTCCAATATGCCGCAAAAGCCTCCCCGAACTCATTGCGTATCGATTCATTGTGTGGGGAAAGAATCACCAACCTGTCATCCGCCGCGTCCGGAGAAGCGGTCTGTGTCTGCCGCTTCATCGCCAGCGGCAGCCCGACGATAACTCCCAGCAGCGAGAGAATGGCGATCAATTTTGTCTTCATGCTGACTTACTTGAACTCATCTCATTTACCGAAAACCACCACTTCCGCATGCTTCGCGTGCAGTGTCACCTCGTAGCCGACTTCATGAATCACATGCGGATTCATCTCGACCACCTGTTGGCGACCCAGCGCCGTTTCGATGAAATACTCGATCCTCTGCCCAAGGTAGCTGCGCTCAAGGATCTTTCCCGAAATCTCGTTCTCGCCCCCCTCCTCATGCAGCCTCCAAACCTCTGGCCGGATGGAAACCGTAGCTCTCTCGCCTGCCTGCGCCTCCCAGCCCGGTGAAGTCACCCGACCGACCAGCGGGCCTCCCTCGGTCTTCACAAAACAAAATCCCTCATGCGACTCCATCACATCGCCCTCGATCAGATTCGTTTCACCGATGAAACCAGCGACATACCCGTTGACCGGACTTCGGTAGACCTCCTCCGGTGTTCCCACCTGTCCGACCTTTCCCCAGGAAAGCACAGCCATCCTATCCGCCATCGCCAGCGCCTCCTCCTGGTCGTGAGTCACATAAATTCCCGTCAGCCCGTTTTCTTTCACGATACGGCGAATCTCCCTTCGCATTTCCACCCGCAATTGCGCGTCGAGATTCGAGAGCGGCTCATCCAACAACAAGCATTTCGGTTTCACTACCAGCGCCCTTGCCAAACTAACACGCTGCTGTTGCCCGCCGGAAAGCTGATCAATGGACCGATCGCCGTAGCCCCCCAGCTTCACCATCTCCAACGCCTCCGCCACACGGCGCTTGATCTCGACTTTCGAAACTTTCCTCTCCTCCAGCCCGAATGCGATGTTTTGCGCCACGGTCAGGTGCGGCCAAAGCGCGTAGCTCTGGAAAACCATCGCCGCCTCCCGTTTGTGCGGTGCCAGGGCTGTCACATCAGTGTCCCCGAAAAACACCCGTCCCTCGGTCGGAGTCTCCAGCCCCGCTACGCAGCGAAGCAGAGTCGACTTCCCACAACCCGAGGCACCTAGCAGGAAAAAAAGCTCTCCTGCCTCGATCTCGAGATCCACTCCGTCCAACGCGACCACTGAACCACCAAATACCTTGCGCACGTTCTCAATCCGAATCGATTCCATAAAATTCTTTGGCATTCTTACGCCGCTTATTATCAAAGCAAGCATCAAGCCAAGACATCTGTGTCACACAATTGCTACGAAAAACATTGCCTTTCCTCCACTTCACACTATAGAAGCCGCACGGGAGTAACTAAGTCCCCAGGCTCCGCAAATGCGGACTCGCTTTTTCCGGTCTTCATCGATGAGAGATTGCAAGAGGTTCAATCCACACTCATCGAACCCCGCCGGCAGCCGCACTTCGGCCCGCCTGGCATTTTAAAATACACATGACCGCTACATTTGAAGCGATGGCTCTTGCCGCGCCCTTGAAACAAGTTCTCAACGAACTCAATTACACCACTCCGTCCCCCGTCCAGGCCCAGGCGATCCCGCTCCTCCTCGAAGGACGCGACCTCCTCGGTTGCGCCCAGACCGGCACCGGAAAAACCGCCTCGTTCGCCCTCCCCATCCTCAACGAACTCCATGAAAACCCTCGTCCAGTCCGCTCCAAGCAATGCCGTTGCCTTGTCCTCGCACCGACCCGCGAACTCGCCGGACAAGTCGCGAAAAGTTTCTCCACTTACGGGGAAAAAGTCCGCTTCCGTCTGACCACGATCTGGGGCGGTGTCGGCCAGCGCCCGCAGGTCAATGCAATGCGCTCTGGAGTGGACGTGCTCGTCGCAACCCCCGGCCGCCTGCTCGATCTCATCGATCAAGGCCACGTCGACCTCTCAGCCGTCGACTTTTTCGTCCTCGATGAAGTCGACCGTATGCTCGACATGGGATTCCTGCGGGACGTGAAACGTATCGTCGCCCTGCTGCCGAAGAAGAAACAATCCCTGTTCTTCTCCGCAACCCTCGCGCCGAGTATCGTTTCCCTCGCCCAGACCATCCTCCGCGATCCTGCCCGCGTCACCATCACCCCGGAAGTCACCACCGCCGAGCGTATCGATCAGAAACTCTGCTTCGTAGATCGCGGCAACAAGATGTATCTCCTCCAGCAGCTCCTTGAAAAACAGAGTCAAGCGAAGGAAGCCAAGCTCACGATCGTTTTCGGTCGCACCAAGCATGGCTCCAACAAAATCGCCAAAGCCCTGACCCAAGCAGGATACGAATCCGAAGCCATCCACGGCAATAAATCCCAAGCACAGCGTGAAAAGGCTCTCGCCAAATTCAAACAGGGCATCGTCCCGGTGCTCGTCGCCACAGACGTCGCCGCACGCGGAGTCGATGTGAAAGACGTCGGCCTGGTCGTGAACTACGACCTCCCGAACGAACCCGAAGCCTACGTTCACCGCATCGGCCGCACCGGTCGCGCCGGAGCCGCGGGCCTCGCCGTTTCCTTCTGTGCTGAGGACGAAATCGATTTCCTCCGCGATATCGAAAAAATCATCAAAGGAGCCATCCCCCGCGACACCTCCCACGAATGGCACAGCGAGGCTCTCGTCGAAAAGCACCGTTCCGGCTTCAAGCCCCCCAAGGTCAAACAAGGTGGTGGCGGGGGCCGCGGTCGCCAGCAAGGCGGCGGAGGCGGACGCAACTCATCCCAAGGCGGGGGCAGTCGCTCCAGCGGTGCCGCGCGTCGCAATTCCAGGAGTTCTTCAGGCAGAAGCCGTTATTCGGCTTAAGCCACAGCGATAAAGGGGCGGAACTTTTTCGCCCCTCCATCGCTAACAGAACTTATCGTCCAGGATATGCAGGGTCAGCAAGTGATTGAGCAGCGTGTCTTTCCGGACCAAAGAAACCGGGTCTTCATCACTCCGGTAGGCATTGAGAAACTCCGTAACTTTCTTCGGCGAGCAAATCCCTGCTTTCCGGACGGATTCCTCACCGAGGAAGCTGGTAATCAGCTCCTCAACCTTGGAGCGCTTGCTCGCATCCGTATGAGCCGGAGGTGCCATGAAGGCGAACTTCTCACGCTTGTAGAGCACTTCGGGTAAAACACCTTTCACCGCCTCGCGCAGGATGTATTTTTCGATATTCCCTTTGATGCGAAGGTTTGGCGGAACTTTGACCGCAGCGGCGGCGAGCTTGTGATCAAGGAATGGCGGGCGGCTCTCCATCGAGTTCGCCAAATCAACCCGGTCCCCTCCCCAGTTGAGAATCTGGCCCTCGAGTTGGCACTTGCTCCACGTGTATTGCGCTTTGTCCAGCGGGTGGCGCCCATCGAGCATCTTCTTATCGAGACGTGAGGCGATTTCCTCGAATGGGTCGTAATCTCTTAACTCATCAGCGACATCGTCCGCGAGCAGCGGGCGGGCGAGATCGAGTGTGTCCATCCATGGCTGCACCCATGAGGGAGTGAACCCGCAGAGTTCATCCCACGCGGGATGATGGCGCTCGTTTTCCGCAAGGATCGCTCCCCTGAAGAGCGAGTTTGTTTTCTCCAGAGCCGCCTGATACTCGGCGCGCACGCTTTCCGGTTCATGAGAAATTCCGTGCAGGAACATGTCGCGCTTGAAGCCCGGATACCCTGCGAAAAGCTCGTCCGCTCCCTCGCCTGTAACCACACATCGGTAGCCGCTTTCCCAAACACGTTTCGACATCAGGTTCTTTGCGACGCCAAGGGTATTGTAAAACGTCCGCTCCGCATGCCAGACGGTGTCGATGTAGTTCTGCCCGTAGAGATCCTCGGCACGGAGGTTGATCAGCTCGTGATCGGCGTTCATCGACTCAGCCATTTGCCGGGCGATCGGTGCTTCGTCGTATTGATCGTCGTCGAAGGAAATCGTGTAAGCCTTCACCGGCGACTGCATCGCGCCGGTTGCCAGGCCGAGTATGCAGCAGGAATCGATACCGCCCGAGAGATACGCCCCGACCGGAACATCCGCCTCCAGGCGTTGCACAATGGCGTCGATCAGTTCCGCACGGATCTTCTCGACATGTTCCTGCTCGTCGTGCGGTTGCTGGTGCGCCTCCTCATCGGGGAACTCAAAGTCCCAATAGCGATGCTGGCTGATATCGAGTTTACCATCGCGTTTCCTGACACGCAGGAAACAACCGGGATCGAGTGAGACGATATTCTTAAACGCACTCATGCCCGGCGCGATGGTTTGCATCAGTTGGTGCAGCGCCGCCTTGTGGTCGAGCTCCGCCGGGACATCCGGATGGGCGATGATCGCTTTCACCTCGGAACCATAGAAGATCGTCTTCTTGTCCGGCGCGACATGATAGAATAATGGCCGGACCCCGAAGCGGTCCCGCACCAGGATCAGCTCGTCCTCTTTCGTATCGTAAAGTGCGAAGGCAAACTCACCGCGCAGGTGCTCGGTGAAATCCAACCCGTATTTCCGGTAGAGACCAATCGCGATTTCGGAGTCGGACTTGGAGAGGAAGCGGTCGCCCTCCGCCATCAAGGTCGCGCGATGGCGCTTGAAATCATAGAACTCGCCATTGGTGGTGAGGATGTAGCGATTGTCCACCGCCCGCAACGGCTGGCAGCCGCCTTCCGCGTCATTGATCGAAAGCCGCGTATGCCCCAGGGCCAGCCCCTTCGATGCATCAATGTGATAGTTCTGACTGTCCGGTCCACGGTGCTTGATCTGTTCGAGCATGTGCTCGATGTGAGCTGGTGTGTTTTCGGAAATTCGAGCTGATGAGAAGAAACCGGCGATGCCGCACATGGGATAATTAGGAGTTAAGAGTTAGGATTATTGAAATCTTCATTTGGATGTTCCAAGGTCAGGAAGTTTGCCAAGGCGGCCGAGAACCGCCATCAACAACGCCTGCCTGACATAGACCGCGCCATGCGCCTGGGAGAAATAGAGATTATGCGCTGTCTTATCCAAAGAGGTGTCGAGTTCATCCAATCGCGCAAGTGGATGAAGAATGACGGCCTCCTTTTTCAAGGGCGATTTACTGTCGAGCTTATAGCGGGAATCCAGCGATTTGTATGAGTCACCGAGGAATGCAATCGAGTTCATGTAGATCACATCGAGCGTCGGAAGGTGCTCCCTGACGTCGTTGCTGACCTCGTATTCGATACCTGCCCCAATGAGATCCTTTGTGACATCATCTCCGAAGGGGTCAGCCATTTCCGAGATAACCGTGACCTTGGCGATGTGCTCCTTGAAAAGCAGTGACATCAGCAGGAAGGACTTCACGGCACGCATCGAGCCGGGAGTCCCGAGTATCCCGAGATGCATCTTCGGCACATCCTTGTGTTTCGGCTCGGCCAGTTCGGGCTTCCATTTCAACAACGCGAACCAGTCGGCAAGTGCCTGAGTGGGATGCTCGCCGGAACCGTTGCCCGCGTTAATGAGAGGAATACGCAGGTTCTGCATGATGCGGTCAAGGCAGTCGGTATCCGTATGGCGCATCACGACCAGATCACAGTAGGCATTGAACATTTCCCCGATATCCTGCAACGACTCCCCCTTCGCCTGACCGGTGACCCCACCGTCGGGAATCGATATGATCTTGCCGTCGAGCCGCAACATCGCGCTCTCGAAGGAGGTCCGCGTCCGTGTCGAGGCTTCGAAAAAAGCAGTGACCGCGACCTTGCCGTCGAGCACATGATACGGCGTGATCTCGATCTTTTCGAGCACCGCTGCGAGCTTCGCGATCTCGGTCACCTGGGAAAACGTGAACTGCCGTGCGGAGAGAATCGACTGGCCCACGAGTTCACGGAGACAGGACAGATCGAGTGGCGAGTCATTGAAAAGCCCGCCCGGCTCGGGACGCGTGGCTGCGGAACCTTCGGGAGGCTCGAGGAACTGACCACGGGGATTGGGCGTAATATCGGTGTTCATGGATAATGAAAGTTACCAGATGGATTTTTTGAAATGATCGATCAAGAGTAGCACAATAAGAACCACGGCACCAGCACCCGTCCACATGAGGGAGCCGATGATGAGCAGTCGGATGAAACTTTCGGAAAACATGGTTCAGTCGGGAGCGTTGAGTTTATTCCAATCGAATGCCTGGGGGGCGAAGAAACGTCCGGCGATCGTAAGCAGCATCGATACCGCGACACTGATGAGCGATGCCACGAACCAGCCAATCTTGAAGTATGCGATCAGCCCCGAGGCGCTGCCTATCAACATGGCAGCGATGATGAAATTACGATTTGCCTTTTTCCAGTAGAGCCCTGCGATCACCGGCCAGATCACACTCGCGACAAGTGGCCCGGAGAGGAAAAGCGCGTGTTGCAGAGGCCAGCGAGGAAGCGCGAGCAACCACGCGACAAGCCCCGTACCAACGACCGCGTATTTCCCGGCCGAGCGTATCGTCATGTCGGAAATCTTTCTTCCGCGACGAATCATCTTTTCAAAACAATCGCGAGTGAGCAGGTCTGAGGTCGCGGCCAACAACGAATCGATGCTGGAGGCCAACGAGCAAAACAGCACGCTGAAGATGATGATCCCCGCAATCGTTGCCCCGCCACCGCCGCCTGCGCCCATGATCTTGGAAGCGACCAGCGGACCCGTCATATTTTCATGCACGATATTGATATCGAGCGTACCGGCGGAGAGCGCGATGAATCCTGCGGCGATCGGAATCGGAAACCACAGCAGTCCGGCGAGGAAGTAAGCTTTCGGGGCGACGCTCTTGCGCATCGCGAATACCCGCGACCACCAGACGTTGTTGTGGAAGACCTCTCCGAAGCCGAAGAACATGTTATTGAAAACCGCAAGCAGAGCCACCGGCATGAAAATAGAAACCAAGGCCGGCTGATTGGTTTTCAGATTGGCAGCCATCTCGGGGATGTCGGTTTTCGTCAACACCGCCGCGCCGATGATCACGATCCCGATCAGGATAATCACACTCTGGATGTAGTCGGTGCCAATCACCGCGAACAAGCCACCGAACAAAGTGTAACCGATACAGACGGCGAGAATCACCGTTAGACCCACCGTATAGTCGATGCCGGAAAGCGCGTTCACCAACTCACCACCGGCAATGGCCATCGTGACCAACCACGCTATCGAGTAGAGAGTGGAAATAAAAAGAAAGATGATCCAAGCGGTATTACCAAAGCGTAGTCGAAAGAAGTCACCGCTCGTAAAACCTTTCGGAATGAGCTTGTGGATACGCATCGCCATCGGAGCGAACAGGAAAAGCCCGAAGCTGGCAGTCGCGTAGGCAAGCATCCCCCAGACACCCTGTTTCAACGCAAACACCGGAGCCATCATCGTCGTATTCGACGTGATCCAAGTCGCCATCGCGGTAGCCGTGCCGAGCGCGAGCCCGACATTGCGCCCCGCAAGCATGAAACCTTCGGAGTCCTTTGCTTTCTTTCCCCACCAGACGCCGAGCGAGATCCACAAAGCACCGAACACCAGAAGCAAAATCACTCCGGTGACAGGGTCGAGAATATGGCTATTATTGACGTCCATGATCTATTCTTCGGGTTTGCGGAAATGACAGGCGACCAGCGTGCTGATTGTCGCAAGGAAAACGGTGACTCCTATCCCCAGCAAAAGGATGACTGTGGATTTGCCGATGTATTCGATTTTCACCGATACCGGCTCCGACCACTCACCCGCTGGCTCCATAGTGCGGACGCGAAAATGATACTCCCCTTCGTTGAATCCGGTGAGCACAGAACCAAGATCCGGCCCGGTGTAACGCGTCTTCGGATTTGAAAAATCACCGCTCGCGCTCTGCTGCAACTCGAACTCCGGATCTTCACCCTTCTCACTCGGGACCCACTGCAAAGTCACCACCCCTTCGGTATTAACGCTCTCCTGTTCGTCCGGTAAAGTGAACTTCGCGCTGGGCCTGGCTTCGCCCAAGGCAACCCCGCCTAAAAAAATGGCGATGGCTAACACGGAGGATTTGCTCTGCGGAAAAAAGATGACTGCGTTCGTTTTATAATCAGGCGAAGGAAAATAATAACCTCGCAGGAGTTACTAGCCAAACATCTATGAGAAGATCGGCAAGGCGTTTTTCGGTAAAACGGACCCAACCGACACCATTCGGTGTGCCACATTTATGACGCAACAGGCAAGAGAAGCTCCAATTCCGGTTTAGCTGGAAGATCAGAAGACGATCTCGGAGCTTGAGGCTGTCTCCTTCTTCCTTGAGGGCGACCCGTCCGGCGGCGATGGGGCAAATGCACCTACTTTACCATGAACGCCGAAAATCATGATCAGTTGGCTTGCACGCCAACCCGGAAGAAGGTGGGCACTTCTGGCCCGTCCGGCACGCTGATAAGCGAAGGAAATGGCACGCTGACAGCATCAATTTCACCAGTTCCTGAAGGATCTGTCAGAACGGTCGGTGTGGTGGTGCTGTCCACCCAATTGGTCAGATCCGCTGTGAACTGAACGGTGTATGTCAGGCTGGCGGCCTGGTAATTCTTGCGGCGACCGAATATCGCGCGGAAGTCAGCTCCCCCACCAGCAGCCAAGTCAACTGCAACAGGTTGTCCCGGGTTAATGACATTTCCATTTGGATCGTAGGTGATGCCCCCGCCCGATTGTGCGGTCGGATACGTCCCGAAGGCATACTCGTGGAAGTTGGTGATCCCATCGCCGTCAGGGTCGGCCCCCGGACTGCTATCCAGAAGAGGGTTCTCGAAAGTGCCGGAGGACCAATCCTCATACAACGAGAGGATGGTGACGATCGTAGCACTCCCCGTGTGCCCGGATCCATCATCTACCGTCAAGGTCAGGTTGCTGCCTGAGACGGTGGGCGTGACGCTCACGCCGCTGAGCACTCCTGAAACGAAGGTTGCCGAAGTGCCGGCAAAGCCACCTGTTCCACCGAATGTGACCGTCCCGGTGAAACTGGTAGCCGTTGCGTTGGAGGCATCCTGCGCGGTGATCGTGATGCCGGTAATCGGAGTTCCGACGGTTTGCGACGAGCCTATGGAAGAAATCACGAAGTGATCCACGGAACTGCTGCCAACCGAAGTGATGTTGATTTTCAGGTCGTTGCCGTCGAAGCGCGGAGCATCGGCAGTCCAATCCGCTGGCAAGTTGACTGTGACCGGAGCGCTACCAACGAGGCCGCCGGGAGCCGTCACCAGTGTGAAATCGCCTGTGGTGGCACCACCAGAGGTGGTGATAGTGAGCACGGAGGCACCTGAGAATGTCAGTGAATTAGCCGAAGCGAGTTCCAGTTTGTCGTGGCTACCTGCTGGCGAGCTGAGGTTGAATTCAAGTCGCCCATTGGTGGCAATAGTGGTGTTTCCGCCGACCACCCCGGTGCCGCCAATCGTGGCACCTGAGCTGACACTTGCAGCGCCAGTGGCCGCACTCTGATCGCCATTGACGAATAGCTTGCCTCCGGTGATCGCCGTGGGGCCAGTGTAGGAGTTCGATCCTCCTAAGGTCCAAGTGCCACTACCATTGACCAATAAACCTCCACTCGGAAGGGCGGGCAGGGCCTCGGTGATTTCGCCACTACCCGTTCCACTGAGAATGAGCCGACCACTTTGGCTGCTAATCGAGTTCGAAGTCATGGCGCTGGTGAACTTCAATAGCCCACTTCCAGAGGCGGTTAGAGTTTGCGAGGAACTGTCATTGAAGCCGAAATTGATCACTCTGTCAGTGGTTTCACCCGGGCCGGTATAGTTGAGATTGACACTCGCTCTCTTACCCGAACTGCCGATATCGATTGTGCCGTTCTGGATCGAAGTCGGAGCGCCTAGGGAGCTACTCGCCATTGTGGGAGCACCGCCATTAACGCTATTGAATGACGTGATGTTGACGGAGAACCCAGCCGTTGTTTGTGGTAGAAATGAGGTGCGACCCGTGTAGGTATTGGGGCCGGATAGGGTGAGCAAACCGCCATAAGCCTTGTCCACATTTCCGGCACCACTGATGGTGCCACTTAGAGTCTGGGACGCACTACTCCAGATTTGAAGGGTGGCATCACTGGCAATGCTGATGTTGCCGGAGTAATTACCGCCAGTAAGAGTGCCTGCTGTATTATTACCGATCCGCAAGGAGCCGCCGCTGATGGTGGTAACGCCGGTTAGACTACTACCAGATGACAAGACCAGCGTGCCCTCGCCTTCTTTGACTAATCCTGCGCTGCCTGAGCTGCTGCTGATTATACCCGTGATGGTAGAAGTGTTGCCGTTTCCATGAAGACCTTTTGGCACTGAAATCGTGCGTGTCGCGCCATTAAAGTCGATGCCACTGGAGAACGTAGTGGCAGCGGCGTTGCCCGTGCCGGAGTCGCCCAAAACGAATTTATCCGGATTGAAATATCCAGTAGCCGTCCCTTCGCTCGATGCGCCCCAAACAATGGTGCTCCCCAAATTAATGCTCGGCCCGCTGGTCCCTGCACCAGCAAACCCACTTTCTCCACCGAGCAGTTGAACCTGATTGTCGCCACTTCCCAAGATGCGATTGTAGGTCGTCCCCCAATAGAAGGAAAGAACCCCGCCGCTAAGCGTCACGTTACCGTCACCAAGGGCACCAGCGTTGTTGTTCACTTGCATGACTCCGCCATTGATGGTGACGGCACCGGTAAAGCCTGAATTCACACCACCGACATTCAGCCTGCCCGTGCCGTCTTTGACGAAGGCTCCGGAGCCGGTTAGAGCTGCATCCGTATTATTGATTACGCCAAAAGTGGTGGTGCCCGTACCATCGACGGTGAGCTGATTACCGTTGTTATTGATGAGGTTGGTCGCTCTACCCGTAAGCAGTAAGCCTGAGGAGTTATTAAGCCACGTTTGGTTGCCTCCCAAAGCAATCGGACCGACGAAAGTGACTGCCGAAGAATCAGACGTTTTGTCGATTCCGTTATTGATGGTGAGCGTTTGGCCAGCAGTGCCTAGCGTGTAGGTGCCGTTGAAGGCATTGAAGATGAGGGAATCCGTTGTAGTCGGACTACCAAGGATCACGGCCCCACCATTGGTCGAAGGTCCACCGAAAATCGCCGCGGCTCCGGATACCCAAGCGGTGTTGGACGAACCGTCCCACCATTGGTTGGCTCCGAGCCATGCGCCGCCGCCGTTGGTTTGGCCTGCCGTCGCGCCATTGGCATCCCAGGTGAAGGCACTGATCAGATTGACGGTCGTGCTGACGGTCGATGTCTTCGCAGAGCTATCGGTGATCTTGAGTTGGATCGTATTGGAGCCGACAGACATTCCCCATGTGGAAATTAGGTCGTTGAATGAAATGTCAGGAGGAGTGGCACCGGAAGCATCGCCGAAACTGTCGTCATTGTTCAGATCCCATTCGTATGCGGTGACCGTCTGTCCATTGGATGGAAATGAACCGCCGCCATTCAGGGACAAAGTGCCATTGACATAGACATTGTAGGGTCCGCCGGTGACGGCGAGAGGATCGGCGCGCACGACCGTAAGAGTCTGAGCCACATTCGATGCCGCATTGTAATTGGTGTTACCCGCTTGCGAGGCAGTGATCGTGGTGCTTCCCAGTCCAGTAACAGTCACCGTATTGCCGGAAATAGTGGCCACGTCCGTATTGGAACTGACGTAGGAAACTGCGAGTCCAGAGGAGGCAGATCCAGTCAGTGCAAACGGCGCAGCATCATCCAATACATCGCCGAGTGCTCCGAAATTAATCGATTGCGAGGCTTGGCCGATGACGAGAGAGCCCGAGTTGCTGCCCGTGTAGTTCGGATCGGTGATGGTAGCCACCACGGCATAGGTACCCGCGTTGGTAGGCGCGGTGCCAGAGCCAGCATAAGTCACTGCATGCGCCAAGCCATTCGGCGTGGTGATGACCGTGATTGGTTTAGGATTGCCGTCGAAGGTTTGAGTAAGGCTACCGAGTGCTAGGGTGGCCGCCGCTGGGTTCACTGTCAGATCGACGCTGCGCGTCGTATTGCCTGAGCCATTAGTCGTGTTGGTAAAGATTACCGTGTCAGCGAAACTGTTCGCATTCAGCGAATCTGCATTGCTGTTAATGGAAACCGTGACGTTTGTGTTAGCCCCTGCCGCCAAGGTGCCACTTGTCGCACTGAGAGTTACCCAACTTTGAGTTTTGGCCGCGGTCCAGTTGATGGAAGTAGAGCCTGGATTGCTCAGCGTATATTGCAGGGAAGAAGGTGAGAATGGGCCTCCAACATCACCAGAGGATGCCAAGCCAGTTGCTCCGGCGACAGCGAGCGTGCCGGGGCCTACGCCGGTGCCGGTAAGATTGATGTCGAAGGGGTTTTCATTCGCATCATTACTGGCGATTTGCAGTGCCGCCGTGCGGCTGCCCGCCGCGCCCGGACTGAAGGTGATGGTGAAGCTCGTGCTGCCACCGGGAGCAAGAGAAGTGTCCCCCAGGCTGCCGAGGGCGTAATCGCTGGCATGGCTGCCTGTTTTGGCAATCGCGAGACCCGTGAGATCCGCAGTGCCGGTATTTCGAATCGTGAAGGTGAAGGGCGAGGATGAGCTTTCGGTATTGATAGAACCGAAGTTGATGCTGGCGCTGCCATCGACAAGATCGGTTGCGACTGGTTGCTCGACGGCGATTTCAGGAGAAGTTGCCGGAAGGTCACCGCCCACCTCCACTTCATCGATATTCCAGCCGCAGTAGTTCCAAGAACCGTCAGTCTCACCGATACCCCAGCGAATAAATACTGTCGGCTGCCCATCTGCCACCGCCGAGATGTCGTATTGGAACTGACCCCATGCTGAGTCGTCGATTGTGCTGCTGGAGTTTTCCCAAACAGTCGTCCAATTCGTTCCATTATTAGAAACCTCAATGTAGGCACGGTCATATTGTAATTGCTCCACACCCAGCCACCGCCAAAAGCTTAGCGTAACATTTTCGCGTCCGCTGCAATCGATGGCAGGGGTGGTCGCCCAGCGTGTAGGATTTATACCGACTTCGTAATCTCCATCAAGACGATAGCCAATGACGTTTGATCCATTGTAACCGGAGCTCGGGTCGGGGTTCCCAAAGCCATCTTGTCCCGCCCCCGTGGGTTGGCCCCATGCCCAACTGGGATGGCTGAACGTCCAGCCGGGATCCGTATCCATGGAGGCATAATAGATTGGTGGTGCGGAAATCGTGAACGCTGCGTTACTCTCATCGGAATAGGCGGGGTTATTTACACTGCTGATTCTGATTGCATAATCATTACCTGGAGTGAGCCCTGAGGAAACCGCCCACGTATAGCTGCTGTCGTTGGCTTCATTCGCAGACAGAACAGAGTGGAGGGCCCCACCCTTGAAAAGATCGATCTTCACGTTGCCCGTGATATTGGCACCCCAAGTAATCGTCTGGGAGGAGCCAGGATCGATGCTTTCGCCACCATTGGGATAGACCACCTCGACGGCGTTGGCCACCAGTCCGGAGCTACCGGAAATAATCAAGCCGTAGTCTTGCGCGCCGTTGGTGAGGGCACCAGTGTAGCTGACGACCGCCTGCCAGTTGCCAGTCAGTCCCGGCGATGAAACGATCACCTGCTCGACGTTATCGGTATTGTTGATGCCTGTGGTGGCGTTCTGGCTCATGGAAGCGACCGTCCAGGTACCGACGAATGGCATCACGAAGGGGAAATATTCCGTACCATTCGGAGCAACCAGCTTGAGATTCAGGTCGTTCCTGAGTGCCGGGGTTCGTAGGTCGTGAGCGCTGGTGGAGTTGCCCGCAGGATCGGTCCAAGCGATGGTGGCCTTGATCGGCGACACGCCATCCCATAAGAACGATTGTGTCTTGCTGGTGACGGCAGTGGAAACCTGATCCTCAGTGAGGCGCTTCTTGGCCGGTGAGGCCTGATGGTCGCTGAGCAGGTCGGCGGCCTCTTTGACGTTTGGCAGTCCCCATCCGTAAGTGTAGTCAGGCCCGGGATTTCCAATATCGGAAGCAGTATGAATCAACAGGCCCTTGAGGGTGCTTGATCGCATCGCGGATCCAGAGAAAAGATTGCGATAATGGGCAACCAAAAGTGCCGCACTGCCCGTCAAATTGGGCGAGGCCATGCTGGTGCCTGACAGGCTTCGATAATCCGCGTCATTATCGTCGTCCGTAGAGTAGACACCCACTCCATTACCGACCAGATCTGGTTTGATGCGTCCGTCATCGCATGGCCCGGTCGAGGAGAACGATGCGATTGTTGACTTCGAGGGATCCCGCTGCCCGCTGGTCACGGCATCATTGGCGGCACCCACCGTGATCAGATTCTTGGCGATTCCTTGATCACCGATGGTTTCGAAGCCGTTGCGGTAGTCGCCGTCATTCTGGGGATGGATGGAGGAATTGTAGGTGACAGTGGACCCTCCAATGATTGCGGTGCCCCCGTTATTGGGTCCGTCGGTGTTTTCATTGCCTGCCGCCCAGAAAATCAAGTAGTAAGGAGCGTTGTATGCAAGGCTGTCCAGATTGGCCGCAAAACTGCTATATTGCCCGAAGTCGGCGTCGTAGGCGTTCTGATCGGTTCCAGTGCCATTCCATCTCCAACCATTGTCATTTCTCCAGCCATAACTGTAGCCATAGCTATGGTTGGAAAGGTAAACCTTGTTCGCAAACTGGCCGGTCGATGTGGCCGCTGCCGCAGTCATTTCACTGATGTCGTTTGTCCATTGGTACGATTCGATCGTCGCGGCTGGAGCCATGCCTTTCGCGTTGGAGACCACTCCAGCGGCGGCGATAGTGCCGCCAACATGGGTGGCATGGTAATTCGATGCCGCCCCGTCCCTGATATTGACCCGTGAACTAGGACCCTCATTGAATTCCTGGTGCGTCTGCAACACGGACCCACCATCCCAGACACCAACTAGAAGCCCCGCCCCGTCGAGAACATACGGAGAAAGTCGAAGTTTATCCGCTCCCGTTGAGATAGCAGCATTCGCATTGCGGGTTTCATAATACAGCAACTCGCCCTCCTCATCGATCCCTACCAGTTCCCTTACCTTACCGCTTGGCGTTTCCTCGCGCAATGGCTTGCCTTTTTGCCGCGCGATCTTTTGGGCCTGCTTTAAGTTGCGAACCTCAATCTCCTTGATTTTTTGAACGGTCCGTGCGCGATCCGCAGGCTTCCGAAGGTCAAGGCCGGGGGCATTAAACACATCAAAGACTTCAGCTTTGTTGTCAGCCGGATTTTGCCCGGCTACGGTAATGCTAAAGCACAAACACAACAGAGGGGCGAGTAGGTTTCGATTCAATTTCAAAGTGTGAGGTGTTTACTAGTTGCCGATCACCGGATACTCAATCTGTTTTTCTTCCGCGTGGAGTTTGCTATCAGGGCTGCAGAACCAGCATTATTTGTAGTTCCAGATCGAAGAATGCTTGTCATCACTTGGTAGCCTCCTCGAAGAATTCGACGCGGCCTTCGTGTTTCGGGATGGCAATGATACAGAACGGTGCCGTAAGCGCTCTTGTAACCAAGTCTTCAGGACCGGGGGAAGTGGTTTTGAGAGTCGCTGTGACAACCTCACCTTCACGGCTAACTTCACTGAAACGAATCGCGAAGCCTCCAGAAGAATGCGTGCCCAAGGTAGCCACAAGAACAGTTTCCTTTGTGAAATCGACTCGGGGAGGTGGTTCAGTAATAATTTCACCATCGATATGGTGCTCCACCGTATTGTGCTGGCCCCACCATTTCCGCCATTGCTCCGGGTTCTGAATGACCTGACGAGTGGCCTGCTGAATATTGGATTGGCTGCCAGCGGAGATTTCGCGGAAGGATTTGCGTTCGGTGACTTCTTGCGCAGGCGAGATCATATAGGAGAGAACGAGAACACAAGTGACGGCGATAGTGGGATTTTTCATGATTTGAACAGACCACCGAAGTTAGCACAAGATTACGCAGTTTCGGGAAAGATTTGTCAGAGCTGGTTCAAAGCTGTATGTTTTCCCGGAGCAAAACTAGAAAGATTTTAAGCTGAAGTGACCGAGAACTTGCGCCTTGGGCAGAATCGAAGAATAAAAACGTGAATTCCCTCCCGTGGTGCTTGCCGGATGAACTTCTGATGGAACATTGTTTCGCCTTTTGACAATTATGATCCCCCATTTTCTCGTCGCACAGCTTGATGCGTTTCTCAACAAGCGACTGGAGGGAGCCAAAGGTGTGCATGTGTATGATTTTCGCAAGCCGATGGGTGAGGCGGCGCTTGCGGGTCACGATTCAATTTCATGGCGCGTGTTTCGCAATCCGCTTTCCCTTTTTATCGGTGGCATATCTGCTGTGTTGATGGAGCTGGCGGAGCCTCGTGTGCGATCGGGGGTGTGGGACCATACCACATTCAGGACGGAACCCCTGAAGCGCATGGGCCGGACCGGCCTTGCGGCGATGGTCACGGTCTACGGGGCGAGGACCACTTCGGAGGAAATGATCGCTCATGTGGGCCGCATGCATGCGAGAATCTCCGGGGTAACTCCTGGTGGCGTGTCGTATCGTGCGGATGACCCGGAGCTTCTGCGGTGGGTCCATACCACCGCGCTATTTGGCTTTCTGGAGGCCTATCATCGGTTTGTGCTACCGCTTTCAGTGGAAGATCGGGATCGTTTTGTGGCCGAGGGGGTGACAGCCGCATCACTCTATGGAGTTTTGGATCCGCCGAAGACAGAGACCGACATATGGCGGCTTTTCGAGCAGGTGGAGCCGGAGCTGGAGTCCTCGGAAATTATTTCCGATTTCCTCGCGATCATTTCCAAATTGCCGCTCTTCCCGCTGCAGATCCGTCCATTGAGCGGACTTATGATCCGTGCGGCGGTGGATATCCTCCCGCCAGGCATCCGGGAAATTCTTGGTCTGCAAGCAAGTTTCAAGCTCTCGCCGATGGGCGACAGGTTGTTGCGATTCCTCGGGGCGCAGATCGACTATTTACACCTTGCGTCTTCTCCATCAGCACAAGCCTGCGTCAGGGTCGGACTTCCGGCTGACTACCTCCGGCCTCGTTAATAACGGAGGTTTACGGGCCTCATGCAAGGCAGGGGTAATCTATACTTGGGCCGCCCAGCTCGATATGATTGGGATAAGGGGTTGAGGTTCGGCGATAAGTTCCTAAGGTCCGGCCCTATGGCAAAAACCAAGATAAATCGTGTCGTCGTCAAAGTGGGTTCCTCGATTCTGTCGGATGGAGACAATATAGCTCAAGATCGATTGGATGCGTTGGCCGTGTTTCTCGGCGAAGCTAAAAAATCAGGGCGGGATGTGATTCTGGTCACTTCGGCGGCGGTAGCCTCGGGTGCGACGGCTCTCACACTCGACCATAAGATGAACATTTCCAAAAAGGCTTTGGCGGCGGTGGGGCAGCCGATTTTGATGAGCCACTACGAGCGGGCCTTCGCCAAAGTAGGGGAGCTGACGGCGCAGATACTGTTGACGGAAGAGGACTTCGACTCGCGCAAGCGCACCCAGATTTTTGCCGACATCATCGATAAGCTTTTGGACAATGACATCATTCCGATTGTCAACGAGAACGACATATCGACCACGGAAGACCAGGTTTTCGGGGACAACGATCGGCTTTCCGCCCACGTGGCCCACTACACCGAATCGCCCTTGCTGATCATTTTGAGCGACATCGATGGGCTCTACGATAAAAACCCGCGTACCCACAACGATGCGAAGCTGATCGGTAAAGTGGACGACGTGACCGACGAAATGATCGCCGGGGTGGTCAACGTGGCGGGCGAGTTCGCCAGCGGCGGCATGCGGACCAAGCTGGTGGCGGCGCGCTTCCTCCTGCAGCGCGGTCGCAGGATGTTCCTGGCCAACGGATTCGCCCTGGATTCGGCTCGGGAATTCCTGCTCAATGAGAGGCAAACTTCGGGTACGATCTTCGAGAACGACTTCAAGCCGCTTTCGCCCAATCCACCGATGCACGGGAGAATCTAGTGGTCTGACAGGCCACCAGTGCCGGGAAATACTTAAAATGGCGGACGATGTTAGCCCCGTGACCATTCGGGCGGTTGACATACGGCTTTTGGCGTGGATGCTCCTTCGTCCCATGAAAAACAGAATTTTTACACCCCTTATGACTGCCGCAGTATTTGCGTCGGTGACCGCAATATCATGTTCCGAGGAGACTTCGGACGTGAAACCTCCTGCAGCCGAGCCAAAAGAAGTGGCTGCACAACCAGAAAAAGAAAAAACGATGCCTGAAGCGCCCTCAGATGTAGCCGCCCCTCCCGCCGATGCCGAAAAGACCGAGAGCGGTCTGGCTTCGAAAGTCCTCAAAGCCGGAACAGGTGATAAGAAACCTGCCGCCGCCGATACCGTTACCGTGCATTACACAGGCTGGACCACGGATGGAAAGCAGTTCGATAGCTCCGTGGAGCGCGGACAACCTGCGAGTTTCCCACTGAATGGCGTGATCAAGGGCTGGACTGAAGGTCTGCAACTCATGGTCGAAGGAGAAAAGCGCCGCTTCTGGATTCCCGAGGAATTGGCATACGGACCTAAAGTCGAAGGTAGCCCACGCCCTGGCGGAATGCTTTGTTTTGATGTGGAGCTGCTTGGTATTCAGGAAGCTCCGGAAGCAGCCAAGCCACCGGAAGACACCGAAAAAACCGCCTCAGGAGTTGCCTACAAAGTGACCAAAAAAGGTGAAGGCGAGAAGCCCGGCGCCGGCGACGTCGTGACCTTCCAATTCACTGGCAAAACCATGGATGGGCAAGTGGTCCAGGACAGTCGCTCCCAGCCCGCACCACCCAGCGCGCCGCTTGATCAGCTTCCACCGGCAATGGCCGAACTCTTTAGTGAAATGACCGCCGGCGAGCAGCGCACTTGCTGGATTCCCGAGGCCAATGCTCCCGGTGGCTTCATCGTCGCCGATCTCGAACTTGTTTCCTTTAAAGACGCTCCTCCGATTGCCGAAGTGCCAGCAGATGCCGAGAAGTCCGCTTCCGGAATTGCCTACAAGCAGATCAAGAAGGGTGAGGGTGACAAGCCCGGTGCCACTGACATCGTGACCTTCCAATTCACCGCAAAAACCATGCAGGGCGACGTGATGCAGGACAGCCGCACGCAACCCCAGCCACCAAGCATGCCGCTCGACAAGCTTTCTCCGGAGCTGGGCGGAATCATCGCTGAAATGAATGCGGGTGAGCAACGCATGTGCTGGCTTCCTGAGGCCAATGCTCCCGGTGGATTCATAGCTGCGGATATTGAACTGGTTTCCTTTAAAGCACCCGCTCCGGCTCCGACCGTGCCCGAAGATGTGGCTGCCGCCCCTGCGGATGCGGAGAAGACCGCAAGCGGCCTTGCCTCCAAGGTTCTTAAAGCCGGCGAAGGCAAAGTGAAACCCAAGGCCTCGGATACGGTCAAAGTCCATTACACCGGTTGGGAAACCGATGGTAAGATGTTTGATAGCTCGGTGACTCGTGGTGAGCCAACCCAGTTCCCACTTGGTAATGTGATTCCCGGTTGGACTGAAGGTCTTCAATTGATGGTCGAAGGAGAAAAACGCCGCTTCTGGATCCCAGAAGAGCTCGCCTATGGCCCCAAGCAAGAAGGCGGTGGGCGTCCCGGCGGCATGCTCTGCTTTGATGTGGAGCTGCTTGAAATCGTTTCTCCGGAAGGCGAGTAA
>Ga0222659_1000028_pt1 | contig 94654 bp, 82 predicted proteins | sample AntAcemetagen547_FD_179850 | JGI IMG/M metagenome (GOLD analysis project Ga0222659, IMG submission 179850) | Saline water microbial communities from Ace Lake, Antarctica - #547 | ecosystem: Environmental > Aquatic > Non-marine Saline and Alkaline > Saline | place: Antarctica: Ace Lake...
GTGTGCGCAGGATAACTGGCGCCGCTTACGCGGCTTCAACTACCTTGCGCAGGTAATTACTGGAGTGAAATTCAAAGATGGAATCGAGATAAAAGCAGTTGACCAGGTCGCCGCCTAACTCAGGTGCAAAACACCACTTTTGACAATAACTCGGCTGGAGCGGATACGTGTGTGCTTCGGCATAGTTGAAGGCATAGTGAATGGAGCACTGGCCAAAACGGGCTAGACCAACGCGTCGACACACCTCGACGCTTGGAGCAGAAAAAATGACTAGGCTCGCCGCATTAATAACGGCAAGCGTCACCAGCACGGATCCACCCCGAGAACAACTTCTTGTGTACTGGTGACCAGAAAATCCAGTGCGTCCGCGTTATTAAAAATGTCCATATGCCCGACGTACAAAAGTTCCCGTATTTCACAGGTCGGATCCGCGAGCCACGCTTGCGGTGCCCTATTCATCCAACCACTGTCACCGGTATCGCCCTCAGCTTCAATCACTTCTGGATAGTCTTGGTGATAGAACTCGCCGCACGTTGGGTGGGTGCACGTCGGGTCCGCGGGGAGAAGCTGGCGGAAAATGAACCCGACCTCAGTCGGCAGGTCAGTCCCGTAGGTCATCCGCGTAGGAACCGAAAGCGGTTCATGTTGCTGCGCTCCCTTTTGGAACCAAACTTGTTTTTCGAGCGCATATCTTTGCGTAGCGCGAGCGATGTCTAGCGCTCCTGCGTCGCGCAATAAGGTCAGAGTATCAGCTGCTCGATATACCTTTGGCCCCCATTGATAGAGGATATTATCGTGATACACGCTTGTCTGAAGGCTAAGAGCGAGTTCACCGGTCCAAGTCATATCGGAGGGCGACGCGAGATTATCATTGGGGTTCCAGCTCCACTCCTTTTGGAATGACCAGCGCAGACAATCGCTACATCCCGAGAATTGGCCCGCAAAAGCGAAAAAGAGGCCAACATGCTCTTCCAGCCATACCGGATCTTGCGTGCGAAGAAAGTGGTAAGCCAAAAGACACCCCTGGCTGTGGCATGCAATCGTGGCTTTCGTGCCATTCGCTGCCGTTACGGCCTCTGCTAGCAAGCGCTCAAGGTCTTTGGCAAAAGCGGTTTCCCCTGGAGGAAACCGGTAATCATAAGGAATGCACTTCAGGTTTTTGTTGGGCTCCCAGCCATCCGCTGCTAACGTTGTCATCATGCCAACATAGCGTGGGCATTCTTCGGAAAAGTTTTCTCCAATAGACACCGGTCGCACTCTAACTCCGTTACGACTTCGCGCCGACCCGTCCTCAGCAATTTCTAACTTGAGCCATTCGCGCACCAAAATGAGGTCGTCAGTAGGCAGTCCACTACGCTGCGCATAATCTGCGGCGCTCTGAACCGGCGCTTTGAAAATGGCGTCCGGATTCATCGCTGGTAGCAGAAAATTAAAATTAACCCTCGCAGCGCTGTCCTCCGTCACCTCAACATGGAGGGCCCCCATTCCGTAGCCGGGCACAAAAATGATCGGCGACAGCACATTTTGTGACTCATTATTGCTATCACCACCACAAGCCGTTATCGCCGCAAGTACGCATGTGCACGTTAGAAGGTATAGACTTCGCTGCAAGCAAGACACAGAGATTCCCTTTGTCCAATGTGAACCAAAATAAGAGACTACCTACTGCACGCTCTACGAAAGTTGAAGCAGGTGCATTATTAACACAAACCCCGGAGATCTACATATCGAAATATAAAGGCCGTAAAATGGCCACAGCACGGTGCCATTGTGTCTTCGAACCCTTCTGGGAGTGCCAGCGCGACAATCTTCCGCAAGAGCAGTGGAAGTTCAGCTTTAATAGTGCCAAGGCTGCGGTAAATCGCGCCCTGGCGGAGCACAGAGCCGCTGGTGCACTGGCTATCGCGTTAGCAAGTTCAGACGAGCTGCGTTACGACGAGGCCCAAAGGAGCCTAATACTCCAATGAGTATTCGGATCCATCCTGCGTGCTCCACCCTCTATCTCTCACTTATCTGAACTCCAGTTCATCGTCTTTCAGGCTGCTAAACCCGAGGCTGAAAAAGTCCCGGATATAATTCTGGTAGACCTTCCAGGGGAAGCGGTCGCCCTGCTTGGGGAACTGCTCGCGTGAGCGCAGCACGTAGCCTGCCTCGAAGTCGAGCAGGGGTTGTTCACCCACCGCTGCTTTGACACGGGGAGTGACGCTTGTATAGCCGCTGCCGGACATCTGGTTTAGCAGCCTGCACATGTATTTGCTGGTGAGGTCGGCCTTGAGTGTCCAGGAAGAGTTGGTGTAGCCGACCACAAAGGCGAGGTTGGGGATGTCAGAGAACATCATGCCGCGATACACATAGTGCTTGGTGAAATCGATAGCTTGCTGGTTGACGCTATACTGTACGCCGCCGGCAAATTTCAGGTTAAGGCCAGTGGCCATGATGATAATGTCGGCGTCTAATTGTTTGCCTGATTGCAGGCGAATGCCATCGGTATTGAAGGAATCGATATGGTCGGTCACCACGTCAGCGCGTCCCTCGCGGATAGCCGCGAACAAATCACCATCGGGCACGGCGCACAGGCGCTGGTCCCACGGGTTATAGCTGGGTGTGAAGTGAGTGGCCACATCGTAGTCGGGGCCTAGCTCCTCCCTCACCCTTTGCAGCAAAAAGCGACGCAGTAGTTTCGGCTTCCTGCGCGATAGCTGGTAGACATACATCTGGAACAGCACCCGCTTCCAGCGCGTCAGGCGAAACACCACAGAATCGGGCAGCCATTTGCGCAGCATCTCCGCCATGGCGTCGCGTGCCGGTATGCTGGCAATGTAGGTGGGTGAGCGTTGCAGCATGGTCATGCTGGCAGTATCTTTGGACATCTCAGGCAACAGCGTGACGGCGGTGGCGCCGCTGCCGATGACGACGACGCGTTTATCTTTGTAGTCCAGATCATCGGGCCAGTGTTGAGGGTGGATGACTTCTCCCTTGAAGTCGTCGCGCCCGGCGAATTCAGGGGTGTAGCCCGCGTCATAATCGTAATACCCGCTGCAACTAAGAATGAACTGACAACTGATGGCAACGGACTCACCCGTGTCCCCACGTTCTGCGGTAACGTGCCAGCGCTGCTCGCTGGCTGACCAGTCGGCGGACACGACCTTATGGTGATAGCGAATATGCGACTCCACGTCATACTCCCGCGCGGCGTCGCGAATATAATTGAGAATTGAGCCGCCGTCGGCAATCGAGGATTTGTTGCGCCAAGGTTTGAAGCCGTAACTCAAGGTGTACATGTCGCTGTCGGAGCGAATTCCGGGATAACGGAACAGATCCCAGGTGCCGCCGCTGGCAGCGCGCGATTCCAGAATGGCAAAGCTGCGCTCGGGGCTGTGACGGCGCAACTGGCAGGCACCGCCAATACCGGACAGGCCAGCTCCGATAATGAGTACGTCTACTGAGTTGCTGGTGGTATTCATAGTTGCTCCATTAGAAATCGTATCTCAGGGTAGCGCCATAGGTACGGGGTGGTTCCAGGAAGTAGGCGTCCATGGTGGTAATGGGGAATGTCGCCGCCGTCAGCCCGGCGTATTTGTTGTCTGAAAGGTTCTTTCCCCAGACGGAAACATCCCAGTGATCATTGCGCCAGCCGAGTTTGGCGTTAAACAGGCTCCTGTCCTGATAATCCTTATCCTGGACGTTGGCAGCGTCGGTTGTCAGGTGCTCGTCCATATAGCTGTAGTCTGCGCGAAGGTAAACCCCGCCATCGGCCAGCGGCAAGACTAATGTAGCAGACGCAGTGGCGTTGTACTCTGCGGTAAAGGGCAGTTTTTCGCCCTTTTGGGGGCCGTCGGTGATTTCATACTTGTGCATATAGAGAAGGCCACTGGTCAGTGTCAGGTTGGGCAGGGGTTGTGCCTGGAGGTTCACATCCAGGCCCGACGTCTCCACGCTGGGCAGGTTGGACACGAACGTGCCCAGGCCGAGTTCCTGTTGCTGCTGAAACTGGTAGTCGTCAGTCTCCGTGTAGAAAGCCGCAGCATTGATGCGAAATCGGGCATCCAGCAGGGTGGATTTAACGCCGAGTTCATAGCTGCTGGTTGACTCGTCCTCAAACTCACGTTGTTCGGGTGTGCCATTGACGGTGTTGAATCCACCTGATTTAGAACCTGTGGAAGCTCTGGCGTACATCATGGTGTCATCAAGCAGGTCGAAGCTGGTGTCGAGCAACCAGTTAACATCACTCGTACTGCGAGAAAAATCCTGATCGACCGGCGTGGTGACAGCATTCAAAAATGATAATCCGGTGAATTGAGCCGACAACGCGGTGGATTCAATCGCGGTTAAAATATCCGCATCTTTTTGTTCATTTGTCCCGCGCAGCCCGCCGGTAACACGCCAACGCTCACTGATATTCCAGGTCGTCTGGCCGAACACTGCGAAGGTCTTGGTTTGTAGTTTGATGTCGGCACTGATGGAATCGCCTGGTTGCGCGATAAAGGCAATGTCGGGTACGCCCGCGGGGAGTAAAGCGGCGATATCCGGTTGTTGATTGGCCTGGCTGATAAAATCTTCGCCCACAAAAACAAAAGGTGAACCATCGCCCCCGGTGGTACTGGATTGGAAATAGAATAAACCCAGTTGGTAGTCCAGCGGTCCGTCAGTTTCCGAGACGAAGCGTAATTCCTGTGAGAAATTATCGCCCTCGCTGGTAGCGCCAACATAGGACATAACATCCAACTGCGATCGGTCTACATCATAGCTCGTAGTGCCATCGGCTTGCCCCCACGCTGTGATGGATTTCAGGGAGCCCCACTTCTGATCGTAATCGATCACGGCGGACACGCTATCGACAGTGTTCTTAAACGCATTATCCACGTTAACAGCAATTTCGTGGTCAAAGGGATTGTTCTTGTCGATGGCCAAGCCACGCGCCGCTAATTCATTGTTGACGGAAACACCTTGCACCGAATCCGCTGCACAGCATTTGGCATTTCGATCGACATGGGCGCCTTTAATCAGGACCCGCAGGTCATCAAAAGGTACGTACAGCAATTTTGCAATGATATTCCAGTCATCGGCGCTATTGAGGTCGTCACCTGAGCCGTTTTCAAAATAGCCGTTGCGCTGATCAATGGTGCCGGTAATGCGATACGCAAGCGTTTCATTGATAGGACCGCTGGCAGCCGCAGTCAGCTTGGTTAAATCGTAATTGCCGATGCTGGTTTCTATATATCCTTCAAATTCCTCTAGATTGGGATCTTTGGTAAAGATGCTGATGGCGCCGGCGTTGGTATTTTTGCCATAGAGGGTGCCTTGCGGCCCCTGCAGCACCTCGATGCGTTCTATGTCGGTCAGATCTGACATGCCCAGGCCCGAACGAGCCAGAAAGACATCGTCTACAAATATGCCAACGGACGGCTCCAGCGCGATGTCGTTTTGCGACGTGCCAATGCCGCGAATTCGAAATGCGGCGGTAAAGGGCTGGTTGCCGGTGGAGATGGTCAAGCTCGGCGTCAAGACAGCAAGGTCGACCGCATTGTTGATGCCCGCCTCCTGAATCACTTGTTCACTGAAGGCGGTGATAGCCATGGGCACGTCTTGCAGGCTTTCACTGCGTTTACTGGCGGTGACGATAATTTCCTCCAGTGCGTTGGCCTGGGCTGTCGCCTGCACTGATGTGCCGCCTAAGGTCAGTGCTGAAAGAATCAGATGGACGGGCCCTCGTTTGTTACAGTGCCTTTTAGAGTGTGTCATATGTGTCTACCCATGGTATTTATCGTTAGATTTTTTAATTTTCATCGAAGCATAGCCTCAGCAGCGAGCTTGTAAAACGCCCGGTTGCAGCGCAGATGTGGACTGAGCCTCTGCTATTAGTGGGATGACCCCAGTTGCAGATAAGCGTTCTCGCCAAAATAAGAGGCCGGGTCCAGCTGTACCACCTGCTCGAAAAAGTGTGCAGCCTTTTCGTGCTCGGCGTTCATTGCCAGCAGCACTCCCAAATAGTACAGAGCACACGTGCGGTAGATAATGAGCAGGCCATCCCGCAGTTCTGCGCCAAGTAGGTCGGTCAGCTCGACAGTATTTTCTTCAAGCCCCCTCAGCAGTGTTTGCAGTGCATTGATTGCCTGCGGCCGGCTATTGGCGAAATCAGGGAAGGCGATATTGGCCCTGGCGAGGGTCAGGATAGCCTCAGGTTCTTCCAACGTGGACCCCTGGAGCAGGTCCAGAAAAATTTCACCCGCATTTCTCATCAGCTCTGCCGTGTCAGTGACGCCGCTCAGTTTTGACGCTTTTAGTAACGAAGAGAGCATGCGTGCTTGCAGGATCACCGGGTGTTTATTGTCGCAATCTTCCAGCTGCGAACCATACTCGAAGGCGAGGTCGACATCATTCTGCAAACCGTGCGCCAGGGCGAGAACCGCTATAGCGATCGGCTCGCCAGGGGCCAGAGCCAGTGCGGTCTGGCCGACGGTAATAGTGTGCTCGTACTCTCCTAGAAGCAGGCCGGCGAAACACAGTGCATAGGCGTGTTCAGGCAGTGTAGCGCGGGTATCCAGTTGTGCAGTGAGGTTTGAGAGTAGTTGGTCGAGACCATGGCGTTGGCGAAAAAGAATGCTGGGCCGATAGATCGTGTCGATTAACGTAGAGATGGCGCGCTCAGAATTGTCGATGACCCGTTGAAACTGGTTTCTGATCTGCCGGTTCTTTTCTGTGGCCATCCATCGGCTGATGATGCGGTTCACGTCTGTTACGTTGTCGACCATGTTGTCAAAACTCAGGTCGGGTCGCTTTATGGCGATCAGTGTTTTTACTTCCAGATCGACCAAATCGGCGAGTTTTCCCCGTGCGGTTTCAAAAAATGACAGCGGCACTCCGGCATTGTGAGCAGCCCATAACAGCCCTATCAGCTGATCTTCGTCCTGCTCAGGTTGCGCTGCGTTTTGTAGCAATGAGGAATTTGCCAGCTGTTGCAGAAACTCGGCCGGGAAGCTCAGGTTGCGCGTATTCTGAAAGTGACTTTTTAGCGGGATGATATTGTCATCGTCATTCACGCTATACCGGGCCGATAGCAGTTCGATTTCAATGACATTTGCATCGTAGCCGGCCGTCCGGAAGACATCGGCAATGTCTTGCAGCGACAGCCTGGTTTGTTCCTGGAATTTTCGTATCAGCTCAATCAGTTTCAGGTGGTTCTGTGTATACAGAGAAAGATTTGCGCGCGGTTTTTTTGCCGGCGGCAACAGATCTGCTCGCAGGTAATACTTGATCGAGTCACGGGTTGCGCCAGAGGCGGCAATCAGTTCAGAGATGCGATAAGTGCCGGCTTCCTTGCCAGTAGTGGTCTGCTTCTGGGCCGTCACTGCCACTAGCCGATTTGGAGTGCGGCAACTTCGGGGTAGCTGTCATGCCACTGCTCGATGAGATGGCTCTGGTCGACATCGTTGGGATGAAATCCTGGTTTCAAGTAGCGCTTGAATTCCGGTGCCGACCAGCTTCTGAAGCCGCCCTTGCCCCACATGAAGTTCCAGGCCTCACGGATATGATGCACAGAGGGAATTTTGTGGTCACGCCACAACAGAATTACCTGGGCTATGGCCATTTGTATCCAGAATGTGCGAAAGATAATCTTCGCGACCACGATGCGCTCTTTCTCCTTGTTCACCGCCGCCCGGTAGACGTCAAAGGCCACTGCCTTGTGCTCAATTTCTTCCATAGCGTGCCACACCAGCATTTCCCGCAGAGGAGAGTGGTTGTCGCTCTGCAGGCCAGCTTCGGGGTTTTCCAGTGTCCACTGGGCCAGGGTGGCCGTTATATGCTCCAGCGCGGCTGTTATCGCCAGTTGCCGTCCTGGATCCAGCCTGCGTTTTGCGGTGTCGATTCGCTTTTTGAAGCGTTTCTCAATGTGCTTCATGGCCATGCCGAGGCTTTCTGCCTGGGCGTTGAACTCCTCATGGACGCGGCTGTGATGTGCTTCCTGGCCGATGAAGCCCCGTATCTGCGCCAATAAAATCGGATCATCGATATCCTTCTGGTAGTGGCGCACGGAATCGATAAAGAACCGTTCACCGTCGGGGAAGGAGGCGGACATTGCGTACATCAATGTGCTGAGGATGGGATTGCCACGAAAAAAGTACTTTTCCCGCAGTTGTGTCATATCGAACGCCATTCTGCGTGGCTTGATAGAACGCGTTTGTGTGTCAACGGCCTGCGCTACTGTCATCGTGAGATTTCCTTGGTGGACCTGCGTTGCGTCTAACCCGGGTTTGGTCTTGATGGTCTTGCGCAAGACAAAGCCAGGATCTGGGCGGGCCTTGCTACCTACAGATAGATATTCAAAAACCCAGCCTACAGATAGTTACGCTATCCGTCAAGCATGGGTCAAGCATGGGTCAAGCATGTGGGTCACGCATGGGTCCTGCGTGCTGCGTCTTGCGGTAAAATAACGGTATCTGCGCGCCGGTTTTGCTGGTGTATCTGGCTCATGCTCTGGACAAAGCAGGTGCTTGATGGAAATTATGGGTGCGCATTTGTCCAAAAAAAAGTGACAGAGGAATATCTGCTGACCTCCGAGGGTACGGGTGATGTGCTGGCGCTGGCAGCTACTGTGTTGATGTAAACAAGGAGCGCTCAATCACTATTCGTATTGCTCAGGCTCTCCCAGCACGTCAATCAGTGGCTGCAGATGACTCCGGTAGTGTTTCCATCGATTGATGGAGTCAGTATAAATGGCCTTGTTTGCCTGGGTGTAGCTTGGGGTTGCAATGAGTCGATTTGACTCATGATGCCGGAGACAGGTGTCATCCCAGCCCAATCCTATATGGCTAATGATATTGCGTGTTATTTCTTCGGTCTTTACCACAAGATCTTCATATTTCAGACTCAAGATTATTGTCTCTGTACCGTCCCAAAGACGCATCAGCTGTGTATATTGGGTGTAGACGCTAGCGATTTCCGACAAATTTCGTGCGTAAAGGTGATTGTCATTGAATTTTTTGAAGTAGATAGACAAGCATGTATCAAAAGGGTGGCGCTGGCAGTGAATAATGTGGGCAGAAGGAAACAGCTGTCTAATAAGGCCTATATGCATAAAGTTATGGGGCAGTTTGTCTGTTATCCGTAACGCATTGGGCCCCAGGTTTTCTATAAAATTGAGATAGCGGTGAGCATACTTGTTGATGTCTTCCATGCTCACTGACGCGAGCTTTTCGGTGTAGTTTCGATAATCTTCGCTTTCGCAGATATCCTGGCCGATGCTCCAAAGCTCCGTTATTTCACCTGCCCCATAGGTTTCAGGGTGACTGGCGATAATCTGTTCCACAAGCGAGGTGCCTGATCGCGGCATGCCAACTATAAATACGGGTTTGTTGGTATCAATATCTGAGCATAGAGCATTTGCTTGCGAGCCTCCTTTAATGCTGCGCTGAATATCACTCAATATTTTCAGATAGAGATCTATATCTGATTGTTGCTTTTCAAAACTATTGGCCTTGCTGTACAGGGTAAAAGCTTCATCATAATTTTTCATTTTGTCGTAGCTTTCGCCCATGGAAAACAGGGCAGCCGCTGCTATTGCATCTGGTAGTCCAGGTGTATCGAGCGTTATACGCAACGTGGCAATACTCTCGTCATACCGATCAGTAAGTCTGCATGCGTGAGCGTAGGCCATTGACAATCCAGCTGTTAAAGGCTCGTTGCGCTCTGATGATATGAATTTCTCTAATAACGTGTAAGCTTGATCGTACTCCCCTTTCAAGATATGAAAGCTGCAGCGTTCAGCAAGGGCTGGCTGATAAGCGCTGTTGATACGTAGGGCTTTGTCGATCTGTTTCAGGCCTTCGTCGAAATCTCCAAGCATTCTGTTTATACGGCCCAGTGAAATCAGTAAATCCAGCTTGTTGGCGCAGTGGGCAATTCCCTCTGCATAGAGATTTCTCGCTTGTTCAGCGCGATCACTTCTTTCATAGATTTTTCCAAGCGAGGCGTATACCGTTACATGCTCTTTAAAAATATTTTTTGCGTTAAAAAGTACCTGCTCTGCATTGCGAATATCGTGATTAAGCGCGTGCGTTTCGTATAGATTATGATGGGCGCTATAAAATTCCGGGTGTGTAGTGTTGATTTTCTTAAACGCATCAATAGCCTTTTCTATCTGATTCAATTTTCGATAGCACAATGCCTCAACATTCATATAGCTTGGGTTTAGGCGCTCTATTTCAACTGATTTTTTTGCATGATGTAATGCTTTTATTGCCTCCCCGGTCTTTAAATAGGCAAGCGCGATATTGGAATGAGCCGGAGCAAATGCCGGGTTCATTTTTAACGATTTCTTGAATGACCTGACAGCTTGGCTGAATTTCCGTTGGAAGGATTGTGACACGCCTAAATCTGTATAGGCTTGACAGAAATCCTTGTTCATTTTGACCGTTTTACTGAAGTATTTTTCAGCCGAGGCGTAGTTTCCAGACCTGGCGCAGCAGATGCCGGATAGATATAGTGAATCTATATCTGTGGGTGAATCTTTTACATTTTGCTCTAGCAGGGACAAGGCCTCAGCAATTCTGCCGCTGTCCAGCAATTGTCTGGCTCGATCTCGCCTCTGGATATTATGATTCATATAAAGTGTTGCCGATTTTGATAAAAGTTAATAACTCGGGCCTTTAGCTTCGCTGTTTAAGTCGCTGGATTTTGCATCTGAGCAGCCAAGTGACGCTCAACGGCATCAAGTATTTCCGCATCGCCGCCCGTGCTCTGGCGCACGGTGAGCTGCTGTCCTGGACCGGAAAATCGAGCGCCCAGCACTTGTACCGTATCAATAATTTGCAAGTTAAGTTCCTCGGCCACCGCCAGATAGATCTGGAAGTCGTCTGTCATGATGCCGGCATCTATCCGCACATGTGCCGTATTGTCAGTAATTTCATCAAAGCGAACGCTGATTGTATCTTTTTGCACGTTATCATCGGCTTCAAATATTTCACGCAAGCGAGACAGCAGTTCGCGTAATCGCTCCGCATCGCCTATCTCCAGGCGCAGGTAACGAAAATACCGGATACGATCTCGCTCCGAATAGTTTTCTACCTCGTCGGCCGCAAACACTGCGTTGGGGATACTCACAAGTGTGCGACTAAGAGTGCGTATCATGGTGGAGCGCAGGCCGACTTCCTCGACCGTGCCGACCGTGGTGCCAAACCGACAAAAATCACCTGGTTTGATCGGCCTGGCAGTATAAATTGTGATTGCTCCGATAACATTTTCCAGCGTTTTTTGCGCCGCTAGTGCGATCGCCAAACTGCCTACACCCAGGCCGGCGATGATGGTGGACATATCGTAACCGGCATCATCGGCCCAGATCAGCCCGACCACTATCGCAACCAGCACTTTGATGACCGTGGCAATGGGTTTGAGCATGGCTACGTAGTGTGGGTGTCCGGCTAATAACAGCCGCCGTGCCTGGTACCCATGTATCAGGTTAATGACTCCCAGCAACAGGATTACTAGTGCGATATAGACGACACCACTGGACTGGATAATCGCCTTGGAGTGCAGCGTCAAACCAATATTGTAGGCCGCGATACGCACCAGTACGATAAAAAGAAAAATGCGGAACTGGAACGTCAGAAACTTGGTAATGGCATCCTGAAAAGGACCGGGACGATGCACCAGAAAATGTGCGAACAAAATGCAAATCAGTGACGCTATCGGCCACGCCAGCAAAAAACTCAGCACTAGAAACAAGACCTGCCAGTTTTCCATACCCAGCCATCGAAATTCGGGCAAAACGTTCCTGACAAATGTCACCGTGGTGCTGTAACCCAGTTCCTTCCACATTTCGGGAATACGGCCCACAGTGGCATTGGATATTTTCCAAATATTGCCACCCTTGCCGTCTGGAACACGCTGCATGGTGATAGAGACCGGGCCATCTTTAAGTTCCACCTCACCTATCTGATCTCGGTAGCTGGGCAGTTCATCGTTCAGATTACCTTCTGGGTGGTCAGAAATTTTTTCAATATTGAGAATCTCCTGGCGTGCCCAAACATAACGCAACTGCTGCAATAGCTCCCCCGCATCCATACCATCGAGTTCGGGAGGCAGGTAACGCATATCCAGAAACTCACCAGCGCGCTGGTAATCCTCTTCATCCAGGGCTGCCTTAAGCAACAATAATGAAGACAAGGGCGTAGACATATCCAGAGGGCCGTCTGTTGCCTGCTCCTGAATTAGCTCTTCCATAGCCTGCTGCGACGCCCTGACCTCTCGTATCGAGGCTTCTTTCTCTTTCGGCTGATCCTGGGCCAGACACAAGCTACTGGAGAAAATGAGTAACAGACACAGTGCAGCTGAGGGTTTTTTCATTGAGTTTTCCTGTGAAGAGCGTGTATGCGGTACCTAAAGCGGACTGCTGCCTCAAAAATGCGATCCTAACACTACCGTATATTGTTGTCCTTGGATGCGCATAGTGGCAGCACGGTTTTCATTCACACCAGGAATGCCCTGCAGTAAAACTGCGTCACTTGATTCCTGCACTTCCCCTTACTTTCTCAGTATCATTGTGTTGTTATGCTGAGCTCTTTAGTGGATCAGGACTCACACCATGCTAGATTTTCCGCGACGTACATTGTTAAAAGCCATGGTCTTGAGCGGCGCCGTCGGAGCACTGCGCCCCCTGTCAAGCTGGGCGGCAACCACTGGCGTATTACCGGAGCTTCCCGCTGGCAAATTCGCAGGCGACTTCCTGCTTCACAGCGAGCTGCCCCTGGCACTGGAAACCCGCCGCTCCAGCTTCGGTTTCGGACCACTTACGTCCACTTCCCGGCTCTTTGTGCGCAACAACCTGCCTATGCCCCCCGCCGGTATTAATGATGTCCCGGATAACTGGGAACTCGAAGTAGTTGGAACAACCAGAACTGAAAAATTAAGCGTTCGTGAACTTAAGTCTCTGGATATAGCCTCAGTAGCCACGGTATTGCAGTGCTCAGGAAATGGCCGCGCGTTTTTCGCCCACAATCCCTCGGGATCACCTTGGGAGTTGGGCGCCGCCGGATGCATATTGTGGACAGGTGTCCCGGTGTCCGCTGTGATAGAACATTTGGGCGGCCCCGAAAATACTGGAGCCAACTTTTTGACCGCGCTCGGCGGCGAGGTTTTACCGCCAGGCGTTAACCCGGAGGATGTTGCCGTAGAACGCTCAGTGCCGCTGAAGAAGGGGCTGCAGGACTGCTTGCTGGCGTGGGAAATGAATGGCCAACCTCTGTCGCTGGTGCACGGTGGCCCATTAAGACTGATCGTGCCCGGCTACTTCGGCGTTAACAATGTGAAATGGGTGCGGCGTCTTGCACTCACACAGGAGCAATCCGGCGCACGGATACAACAGTCCGGCTATCGCCTGCGCCCCATCGGCGAAACAGTTAGCTCGAAGGACCCATCGATGTGGCGTATGCCGGTCAAGTCCTGGCTTAATGGTCCAGGCGCCGATGGCAAGCCGGTGTTACGTGGCTCTGCCGTATTGTACGGAGTCGCGTTCTCCGGAGAGCGTGGCGTTACCAAGGTTGAGGTGTCGGGTGATGAGGGCAGCAGTTGGAACGAAGCTAGCTTTATTGGTCCGGACCTGGGTCCCAATGCCTGGCGTGCCTTTATCATGCCCGTGGAACTCGCTATAGGCCAACAGCGCTTTGTATCGCGTGCAATAGATGCTGATGGTGACAGCCAACCGAGAGAGCGCAGTGAAAATGATCGCGGGTATGGCCACAACGGTTGGCTGGATGCTGCACTGGCAATCACCGTGGTTGAGCAGTTGCCAAAGCAACTTGAGCCCTCTGTGACGACAACGGATGCGGGGGCGCTTGAACCGGCGATTGTATCGGTAACCAATACGGTCGAACTTTCTGCCGCGGCACTTGCCGGGAAGGCACTTTATACGAACGGTACGCAGCCCGATTGCGGTGTGTGCCACAGCCTGGCTGATGCTGGCAGTACAGGCGCAGTAGGACCTGATTTGGACTCACTGAAACCCAGTCTTTCCCAGTTGCAGGGAGCCATCAAAAACGGGGTTGGGGTAATGCCGGCCTTTGGTGGGCAGTTAAGTGCGGAAGAAATAGACGCGCTTGCTGCCTACGTTCATGAAACAACGCGCTAAGTGATCGCCAAAAGCGCAGCATCACTTCTTCGGCAGCTAGCATTAACACCGCAGCGATAATGAACGAAAGGATACCGCGGAGTGGCCTGCAAAAGCTCAGAAACTATATCGCACAGTCAGACCGCATGTGCGGGGTGCCTCGAGAGACTCTCCCTCGGCACCTGAAAATGTGACGGGCGTTAAGGTCAGATGTGAATACGCTTCGTCAGTTGCATTTTTCACCCAGATCGCCGCATCCCAATTATTGTTGCGCCAACCCAGGCGAACATTTACCAGGATATTGTTCTGCTTCGCGCCCGAAGGCTGGTAACTAGGGTTGGCATAGTGATCGCCCATAAAGCTGTAATCGCTGCGGAGGTAGTTGCGCTGACGTGAGAACTGGCGGTCAATGTGCACCAATCCACTGTGGCCTCTAACCATTTGATGTGATGATGACTCCACTACTTGGAGGCTACATTCGCGCGACGATCTGCTTGTCAATTTTCAAGAGTCGGGGCGCTGGTGCGAGTCTGCACTTAGCATCGCTCGGCAGGACGCACTGCCCGGATTCAATATCAAACTCGTAGCCATGCCAAGGACAGCGAAGTTTGCCCGTCGATAGATCTGCATTCGTCAGAGGGCCCAATAAATGCGGGCAGATTGCCGTATGAGCGATAAGCCTGCCATTGCGCTCGCGAAGTTGGTATTCCTGTTTCTTTAATTGAAAGAGAACGGTGGTGCCTGCTTTCAGGCTTTGAAGAAGCGACATTTCGCTGCCCAGTATTACTTCGGCGACATCATCGCGCTGCTCCTGCAGGCGATGATGTCGCTGGCGCATCATGGCTTCATCTTCATCCCATAGGCGGGTATACAGCGACAAAATGGCATTCCCCAGTGACGCAACACTGGTGGCTTCGATATTCGGAAAATAGAACTCGACATGAACATCAGTGCGTTCGCTGCCTGCCGTCAATGTTGTCCATGTCTCCGAAACCTGTTGGCCGGATAAATAACTGCGCACCACATAGCGCTTTGGGTCTGCGACGGTGAGCTCAACGTGGTCCGTTTGCGCTGCGTTTGACCAGGTACGCCAACCCCAGTGACCTGCATCTGCCAGATCGACGTAATCAAAGGAGCTTGCATGGAGATGGGGCAGGTGGGCCCAATCCAGTACGTTTTCCCAAGCCCTGACGAGCGGTGCGTCCACTCGTCTATCATAAGTCGCAACCTGCACCAAATTCAGTGCGTTGGGATTGAAGGCCTTGGCATTTAGCTGGAATATTGGCATGCCAAGCCCCTAGAAACTGATGATCTGATTTACTTTGCGCTGAATGATCATCAAATCGCCCACCCCAAAGAGACCGTCCGGTGCCGGTGTGCCACCTATCAGGGGTGCCACATCACCGCGCTGTATCTGCGCACTTGTGGGGGTCACGAGCCCCAGCAGTATTCGCTGGCCCAACAGTATATCGGCGACATCTACAACAGAGTCTCCGTTGATATCACCGTTACTGGCAATATCGCAGGCATCGCCAATACCATCGCCATCCAGGTCAGTCTGTGAGGGATTGGATATTGAGGGGCAGTTGTCGATAGACGATGGCGTGATAGTAGCGCCAAAGGGGAAGTCAACAGTATTGTCCCAGCTCGATCCGTTCAGCGAGAAGAAGCCACTGCCATCGGTATAACTGGCGACAGAACTTACAAGCCAGCTGCAAGACCCCAGCGCTTGCGCGACCACCGCCAGGTTGCTGCCTGCGGTAACACTGGCGGGTGTATCAAACACAAAATCGACGGCGCCTTGGTTGGAGGTGGGTACCCCTGAACCGGACGCAAACTGTTGTGACGCCAGGTTGTTGCCGTTGGGCCTGCCGGCGCCATCAAGCCCTTGTACAGAGAGTAAGAGGTCTCCTGAGCTGCAAAAAATGGGCAGCGTCACCGTAGTGAGCGACCCCGAAAAAGTGACCGGAAACGTCATAGCCCTGTAACCATTTGACCCGGATGCGAACAGGTAAAAACTATTAATCAACGAATCCAAGCCAAAACTGGCATCAAGGCCGGCGCTGTTGTTTACACCGTCGCCGTCAATGTCTGCGTCGCAGGCATCTCCTGCGCCATCGACATCGACATCAGACTGGGACGGGTTGCTATTATCCGGGCAGTTATCGAAAGCGAGGCCAACGGCGTCAGCATCGCTGTCATATCTGGCGGCAGCGCCTGCAATATCATCGGCTTGGGGTATCTCAGTATTTCCTGCGATGGCTCTCATAATGGCAGGGCTGGCGGAGGTGTGTTCCAGTCCTAGGCCATGCCCGAGTTCGTGTACGGCGACGCGTCTGAATTCTGCCGTACCGTTCCAGTTGCCTGAGTAAATATCCCACTGCCTGGTGTTATTGAATATGGTGCTGGTCTTGCTGCTGGAAGAACCGGAGAACCAGGTTTGCTGTACGGCCAGTGTGGTGCCGCCAAACGCGAAGCTGCAGTTAGTATTGGAAAAAGCCACGCCATTGTTACCTGTGCTGGGACAGGGGTCGGTGGCACCACTGTTGGTTGTCGCTGTATAGTTAAAAGTCGAGTAGGTGTTCCACAGCGTCATGGCTTCCAGGTAAGCCGTTTGCAGCTCAGCGGTTGTGGGTCCGCCGGCGACGACATTCGGCTGATTGGGGCCCGTTGGGTTGCTGTCGGCGAGGTCGACAAAGATATTCGCCTGACCGGCCTGCCAGTATGAAGACGTCAGCTGGAAGGCCGCTGCGTTGCCGGACAGTCCAGCGCAAACTAGCAGAGCCAGTAGTGCTTTTTTATCTCCCTTCATTCCGGTTTACCCGCTTCCCCCTGCGCCTCGTTCGCGACCTTCATTAGCAACAGGCGTGTACGCAGAGCGTTTTTAAAGTCTTCCTTATTGATGGCAGTCTCCAACGCGTCCTGTGATGCACCCGCGCGCAAACCCTGAGCGGTACCTTCGCTGAGCGGTGAGTCTGCTTCGTTCTGCTCGCGCTTGCCTTTAATATTGCTAGGGCTTACGTCATCCAGGCCCTGAATTGGCGCATCACTTTCAGTGAGCATCCGCTCCTTGCCTTGCTTATCTTTTTTGACTTTGAAGTGCCCCTGACTCCATCCAACAATCGGGTTCACCTGCTGGCGGTTCGGATTCTCGATAAAGTAAATTCCCGTTTCGCCTATCTGTGGATAGACCATGCCACTGACCGCCAAGGTGGTATCCCCGACGGTACCCCCGGCAAAGCTCTGGATAATCGTGGCAGATGTCAGGTCGCCCTTTAATACATCGTCTACTCTGAAGGTGATCCAGGTCGAAACATAGGTCTTTTCAGTATTCCATTTTGCTTCACTGGCAATGACTTCTCCCTCAAAGATGACGGCGGCATTATCGAGTAACTGCCCCATATCCACCTGCAGTACCGAAGTGGCGTGTAACCCAGTGGACAGGCTCAGAAAAAGCAACACCAGGGCAGCACACTGCTTTATTGCTTGGTTTATGGTTTTCATACTATTCATACCCCTGTGCTGCTCTGCGGTTTGCTGCAGCAGTCAACATACCTGATAGTGTTGGCTTTCGCAGGCTATTCTGCGGGCTGTGTGAAGTACAGAACAAATAGATGCGCAGGTTGGTTCTGCGGGGCATTTCTTTTGATCTTCTCGCCGCACAGGCACAGGCACAGGCACAGGCACAGGCACAGGCACAGGCAAAAGCGTATGTGGATGCTTTCACCGCATGCCTGACGGTGGGTGGCCTTATGTAGTGGAATAACGGGGTAAAACGCCTCGGTAAGACACCTGCAAGCCTCTGCGCCCTTTCTGCGCAGATATGACGTCTTCGAAAAAATAGTGGGTACCTCGCTATGGCCGAAGACGTACAATCAAGCGTCTCTGCAATAGGAAAGAGTTAGGCTGCTGTGGAATTAACCATTACCTACGATATGCGCGCTCCCGCTTTCGGTGCGCCGCGCAATGCCATTTTTCAGGCTGCGCTGGATCAGGTCGCCTGGGCCGATGATCTCGGCTTTGACGTGGTGGGGCTCGGTGAGCACCATTGCAGCCCTGACGGTTACAATCCGTCGCCCCTGCCATTGGCGTGTGCAATGGCCGCGCGTACGCGCCAAATAAAGCTGCGGACATCGGTTCTGTTGGCGCCACTGTACGACCCGGTTAAGCTTGCGGAAGACGCGGCTATCACACAGATTATTAGCAACGGCCGTCTTCTGCTGGGTATCGGTGCAGGGTATCGTCCCTCTGAGTTTGAAAGCTTTAATCGCAGCCTCGATGATCGGTGGCAGGCGATGGGCGATATCTGCGAGTTCCTACGCCAGGCGTGGACCGGTGAACCATTCGAGTGGCAGGGGCGCACCTGCATTGTGACACCCAAGCCAGAGCCCTTCGCACCACCGATTCTGCTGGGCGGTAGTTCCGCCGCTGCCGCGCGTCGCGCTGCCCGTATTGCCGACGACTGGTTCCCCCCACTGGATGAGCGGTTGTGGACGCCGTATCGCGAAGAATGCGTCAAGCTCGGCAACGCTGATCCGGGGCCTTACCCGCGGCATGGCCCCATTTTTTTGTGGGTATCGGAAAACCCGGATGCCGCTTGGGAGCAGCTGTTACCGCATGTGCAGCATCAGCTGCGGTCATACTCAGAGTGGACGCAGGAGGCCTTTGGTAAACCCTCGGGCCCTTATGCCGGCGACAAAATGACAGCAGAGACGATCAAGCAAAGTGCAGCGTATAGAGTTCTTACACCGGACCAGACACTGGAGTTGGCGCAAACGCTGGGGCAGCACAGTGTTGTGTATCTCAATCCACTTCTGGCGGGAATAGATCCTGACATTTCCTGGCAGATGCTAAAACTGTATGAACGCGAGGTTCATCCGTACATTCGTTAATTAATTGCCCGTGCGATAAGGGTATCTGCCATTTCAGGCAGCCCGCGTCCTATTCATTCCCCGTGAAGCCCGCATTCAGAGTTTTGTCATCACGTAACCGCTGCGCCAGCAGATCGATAAAGGCTCGTACCTTGGCCGAGGCATAGCGGCTTTCTCGATGCAGAATATGTACGGGATACTCCGGCGGCTCGCACTGTGGCATCACCAATTGCAGCGCGCCGGCCTCGACTTCTTTCCCCACCTGATAGGACAGTAGCCGGGCGATACCGAACCCGGACCGCGCTGCACTGATTGCGGCGTCATTCGATGTCACGGTTAATCTCGCATCGATCTTCAGTATGTGCTCGCTACCCGAGTGGGAGAAGCGCCAGGCACTGCCAAAGCCCCCGGCTGCCGAAGCGATTAACGTGTGCTTGTGAAGGTCCTGTGGTACCTGGGGTGGTTTGTGTCGCTCCAGATAGGCAGGTGCCGCAACCAGCACATGGCGCACCGCGCCCACCCGCAGGGCACGCATTGAGGAGTCGGGAAGTTCCCCGATGCGTACCCCGACATCCAAACCCTCTTCCAGCAGATTGACCGAGCGATCAACGAACATGGCGTCAACTTCCATGGCCGGGTACTGCGTGAGATAGTCGATGATGCCCGGCATTACGAACAGTCGGCCAAACAATACCGGTGCTGTTACCGCCAGATGGCCACGGGGCTCAGCATTAATACCTACGGCTGCTTCATCGGCCGCCTCCAGCCCTGCCAAAATCAGTCTGGCATCCTCAAGGTAGCGTTGGCCCGGTTCCGTCACACGGACATAGCGAGTGGTGCGATCCAGCAGCTTCACACCGAGGGTGTCCTCCAGCGCTGCCACTGCGCGGGTCACTGCCGGTGGAGAGATTTGCAAGCGCCGCGCCGCAGCAGCGAAGCCTTCGTCCTCGGCCACTGCGACATAAACCTGAAGCTGGTGAAAGCGATCCATCTATTATTCCTATAATCGTAATAATATATTCTCAATATAGACTATTCATCTAATAAATGGAATTTGAGAGAGTAGCGCTGTCGCAATGAACCGGGCGCTGCCGCCCAGACCAGAAAAAGGAAAATTCAAAATGGCACACAAATTTGCCGCGATCGCCTTCACTCCCGTTGTGCGGGCTATCCAAGCGGAGGAGGGCAGCAGAACAGGCTATGCCCAGATGGATGAGGGCGACGATTATAACCACCGGCTGGGCGCGCATGAGGCCCTTTTCATTGCCGCCCGTGACAGCTTTTACATGGCCAGCGTGGGTGAAACCGGCTGGCCCTATGTACAGCATCGTGGTGGCCCTGCAGGATTTATGAAGGTGTTGGACGAACGCACTATTGGTTTCGTCGATTACGCCGGCAACCGCCAGTACGTCAGCACTGGAAACTTCACCACCGACACCCGAGTGTCTTTGTTTTTTATGGATTACCCTAATCGCACCCGACTGAAAATGCTCGGCCGGGTGCGCGCTATCGGTATGGATGAGCCGGAGCTACTGGCCCGCCTGGAAGACGATAATTACCCGGCACAAATCGAGCGAGGTTTTATTATCGAGGTGGAAGCCTTCGACTGGAATTGTCCCCAGCATATTACCCCACGCTTTACTGCGCTTGAGATCGAGAGCCAGCTGGCAGTATTGCGCGCGGAAAACAGGCGCCTGACGGACCAGCTTGCGGGTTCTGAAAAAGTCCACCCAGCGAGTGTCAGGTGTAATAAACAGGAAGAACTGGAATCGCTCGGAGAGGGCTCGCTGCAACTGGTGGTCAGCGGCATACGCCAGCTTGCCCCGCAAGTACGCGCTTTCGAGTTGCGTGCTCTCAAAGGGGGCGAACTCCCGGCGGTGGAGGCGGGTTCACATCTGCGTGTTCCCGTGCGCCTGCCATCTGGAGAAATGGTACACCGGCACTACTCCATTGCCTCCAACCCGGAGCGTCGTGATATCTACGAAATTGCCGTGCTGCGCGAGGAAACGGGCAGCGGGGGTTCAGCTGCGCTGCATGATTCGTACCGAATTGGCACACGATTGGGCATCGACATGCCTGCCAATCATTTCGGTTTGCATGGCGACGAACGCCCTGCACTGCTGATTGCGGGCGGTATCGGGATCACTCCAATCAAGTCTATGGCACAGGCGCTTGACGCGCGCGGCGCTGACTTTTATTTGCACTATGCAGGGCGCATTTCGCGTGAAATGCCTTTCCGCGATCGTCTCGAACGTCAACTGGGGGCTCGTCTGTCTGTATACAGCAGGACCAACGGCGAGCGGATGGACATTGTGACAATCCTGAACGCTGCACCCCGTGACTCTGTCATTTATGTCTGTGGACCACCCCGTCTCATCAATGCTGTAACGGCTGCGGCAAAAGTGCTTGGCATTCACCGTGAGCGCGTACGACTGGAGCTTTTCGCATGACGATCTTCCCGGTCGCCGACAGTGAATTGTGTTTTTTGATCGCAGCCTCAAACCAGAGCGGACGTTTCACGGAGCAAGCAATGACCATTAACGAAAAAACGCGGCTACCGCTGCCGCCCTTCACCACTGATACGGCAACCGACAAGGTCAGATTGGCCGAAGACGCCTGGAATAGTCGCGATCCTTACAAGGTCGCGCAGGCCTACACTCTCCATAGCCGCTGGCGCAACAGAGCAGACTTCCTGCTCGGTCGCGACGAAATCGTTGCACTTCTCACCCGCAAGTGGGAACGAGAATATGAATATCGCCTGATCAAGGAGTTGTGGGCGCACTCCGATAATCGTATCGCTGTGCGCTTCGCTTACGAGTGGCATGACAATCAGCGCTGCTGGTACCGCAGCTACGGCAATGAAAATTGGGAGTTCAGCGCGGCCGGCCTGATGCAGGTTCGTCACGCCAGTATCAACGATCTTGCGATTGAAGAATCCAAGCGACTGTTTCGTTGGCCTCAGGGCCGACGACCAGACGATCACCCCGGGCTCAGTGAGCTGGGGCTTTAAGTAAAAGTAAATAACCTTTACCAACCCCACGCAACCGCGTGAATCACCCAAGGAGATAGGATCATGAGCACTATAAAGCTATATCGGCACGCTTTATCCGGCCATTCTCACCGCGCACAGCTGCTGCTGTCGCTGCTGGGCCTCGATGCCAAACTGGTGGATGTAGAGCTGGCGGCAGGCGAACACAAGCAGGCTGCTTTTTTGGCTAAAAATCGCTTCGGTCAGTTACCGTTGCTAGAAGACGGAGATATCGTCATTGCCGATTCCAATGCAATCCTGGTGTACCTGGCCTGGCTGTTGTCGAGTGGCCAGCATTTTTCATTTGCGAAAAAGTGCGATGTCCAGCAGGGCGGTAATGGCAAGCAATATCAGCCCGAGTAGTAGCCTGAGGTCGGCCAGGTAGATTGTGGTTTCCACTGGGTAAGCAATGGTCTTGTCCAATGCAGCGAGCTTGAATTCGTGCTGGTTGACGATAGCGGGATTGGACACGATCTCCATAAAGCTGCGTCGACTGCGATAACGAACGAAGCCTCCCCCCGTCCATTGCTCCGCACCCTCTATGCCTATAACGTCTATCGCGGTGTAGGGTGCATTGCCTAGAATCACCGGATGGCAGGCACGTTTAAGTAACTCGGGAATCATATGCTCCATGTATCTTGCCATTAACTGATCGGCACTCTCCCCCGGCGCAGCGCCCCCGACATTTGGTGGATTGTCATTCAAGTCCAGCGCATTGAGCATCAGAAATTGTCGCCCACTGTCATTGCGCAAAAACCCCTCCAGTTTGGCGAGTGTTTGCGGATCAGCGTTGCGTGCCTGCAGTGTGGCGACAAAGGTATCCACCTCCTGGTCACTCAGCGGGCCGCCAAGATCCGTGTACCAAAACACGAATAAAGCATAGAAGACGGAGGGTATGAGCCATAACAGTTTGCGTTTAGTCATGATTTTCTGGTCCTCAATCGAGCGGCCTCGACTGCCGTTTACTCGTTAAAATTATTATGACACTATATATGTCATAAAGTAGCGGCGCAATGCGCCTTTCTGGCATTTGGAAGTTGGATGGCTGCGCGCGCCATTTACGCTGCGCATACAATGTTTGGGAGTACTGCTGCATCACACCCAAAGAAAAGCTGTTGGATGCAATGATGAGCCAGATTCAGAGCTTAGGCATCCCTGACTTCAAACAAATACAATGGGCGAAAAGGGATACTCCATCAATTACAAACAAACCCCTTACGATACACTAGGCGGTGAGTTGCGCCTGCATTACCTGGACGAAGGTCCCGCCGATGGCCCGGTAGTGTTACTGATGCATGGCCAGCCCACGTGGTCTTATCTTTACCGCCACACGATTACGCCATTGGTCGAGGCCGGGTTTCGGGTTGTCGCACCTGACTTGATAGGTTTCGGACGCTCTGACAAGCCGACCCTGCCCGAGGATTACACCTACGCTCGACACGTCACCTGGATGACCGAGTGGATGATGGCGCTGGGCCTTAACGGCATTACCGTCTTTTTTCAGGACTGGGGAAGTCTGATCGGTTTGCATTTGGTGGCGGCCTTTGCGGAGCGCTTCGACAAGGTAGTACTGGCTAATGGTGGACTGCCCACGGGAATGGTTCCCAAGGTGTATACCGCTCCCCTCAAGGAGGCCTATAAAACGCTCCCCCGTGGTAAAAGCGCGGGACCTGGGCGAGCGCTTTACCGACACTAGCGGTATCCCCGGATTTTTGTACTGGCGGAAATTTTGCGCCGAAAGCCCGCACCTGAATGTGGGCAATTTGATGGCAGAGATTTCGGGTGGCCTGCTCACAGAAGCTAGTGCCGCTGCTTATCAAGCACCTTTTCCGGACGACAGCTATCTTGCCGGGGCACGCCGCCGATTCTCCTCATGCACGGCGTCAACGGTGCTCTACTGATGTATAACCGGGCGGTGCGCACCCATCGCCCGCTGACGCCAACCGTAGTAGCAGGCTAACCAAATTTCAAATGAGAAATGTTCTCATTTGCTTGACAGGGCACCTCTTATTAGTAATGATTCTCATTAACGTTAAAGAGGGGCGCTTAGATGAAACTTCGATTTTTATGCACAAACCGTCGTACCTGGCTGCAGGAGAATCCTCATGCGGCCGAGGGAATATGGGGGCAATCCTGCGCGCTCAGCCAAGACATGTTCGACGCCGGGCAGCTGGACCAAGCGGCCCATCACGCGGGCTGCGCCTTGGAAGCTGCCGACATATTGCTGTCGCATAAGAACAAACCCACGGAACGAGATGTGCAGCGTTTCTGTGAGTCCTGCGCGCATCTAGTCCGACTCTTGTTAGAAATCAAAGAAGAGAAACTGGCGCAGATCGTTCTTCAGGGGGGGCTGCATCGTCTGCAGATATACATACAAAGAGGCATCCATCCCGTCAGCGCTCTCGCTGGGTTCGAGCTTCTGTCCCTGTTGGCGCTGCAGTCTCGATCTCGTGCAGTCGCTCAAACACTTCACTGATGCCAGAGCATGCCCATGCCAACGCCTGATGACCCAGTGCAACTGGAGATCCAGTTGACAGTGCTATGTCGCCTGCTGAGAGAGAAAAGCCTCGTGGCCAGCGATTATCGATGCCTGAATCTGTCGTCCAACCACGCCAGCTGGTTGGCGATCAAACAGAGTTTGAAAAATACGGTTGTGTGACTCAGCAGTCGCGTTGCTATGGCGGCGAGCTGTGTTGATTGTTCACGGTCGATCAGCCAACTTATCAGTCGTCAGGGAGAGAGCATCCAGTCTGAGCGGCAGCAACAGCAGCGCTCCAACAAAAACAACGATGGAAAAGATCAACAATGCGAGCGTGTAGTTGCCGTGCGTGTCAAAGAGCCTGCCGACGAGGGTAAAACCCGGCACGATACAAATTGTGAGAAGCGGCCCCATCAGGCCCATCGCCTTGCCGTAGCTGATAAGCCCGAATATTCGCGCCATCATGGTGCCCCATACCGGTAACATGCCGCCGGCAGCAAGGCCTATGAGGCCGGCTGCGATTAGCAAAATGCTGAAGCCGGGTTCCATCGCCAGTATAAGGAATCCTGCAATCACCAGTCCCTGCGCTGACCACAGACCTGCCTTGAGGCTGAATGTGTCTGCTGCCATTCCGAACAGCAGCTTGCCGATAAACCCGCTGATGGCAATGGCCATGATGAGTATGGAAGCATCCGCATCGGAGTGACCTAAATTAATAGCGTAGGGCGTAATGTTGGCGACAATCGCCGAGTAGGCACTAAATAGTGCGCCCAGACTCAGGCCCAGATACCAGAACGCGGACGTTTTGAGGATGTCGATCGGCGAGCGCAGCGTATCGAGTGCTTCCGGGGTGAAACTGCCATCGCGCTCGGCCTCCGCATTCAAGCCAACATCGGCAGGCTTGCCTCTCACAGTCAGCACCACCGCCGGTAGCATGAGCAGCAGTATCAGAATGGACAAATGTTGCAGTGCGCCGCGCCAGCCATACTCACCTAACCAATAGCTTGCAAGTATTGGTATGGCGACGCCGCCTACGGATGTCCCCATGGCTGCAATGCCCAGTGCGCGTCCTCGATTGGCTGTGAACCACCGCGAGATAATCGCGGAACCGCACATGGATCCGGCCAGACCATTTGCGAGTGCCATGGTTAGACCAAATATCACGACATACTCGGTGATAGACGCGGAGCTTGAGAGTAGCCAAAGGCCAGCGCTAAATATTACAACGCCGCAGGTCATAAGCCAGCGCACCGGAAATTTATCGATCAGCGCGCCGCACACCGGCGTCACTACGAGGCCCAAAAGGGTTGCCACCGTCAGGCTGTACATCACTTGTTCGAGAGTGACCCTAAACTCCGCCCGCACCGGTGCAACAAAAAGGCTAACCGCATAGGTAAAAAAGCCTGTCACAAACAGTTGCGCAACGAATACGCCTGAAACAACCCGCCAACCGTAAAACATTGTCTTTTAACCTAGTCTGCGTGAACACATTGGGCTAGCACCTGATCGCTCGCTGAATCTCCCCAGTGGGCGATTGGCACAGCAGAAACAGAGTTTTTTGGAGATCCCTCGACAATCTTCTCGCTGTAAGCAAGGTATACGATGACGTTGCGCTTGGTATCGCAATAGCGCAGCACTTTCATGCTTTTGAAGATAAGCGAGCGGCGTTCGCGGAAAACCGACTCGCCCTTTTTCAACGGTTCCTTAATGTTGATCGTTCCCACTTGGCGACAATCCAGTGAAGCATCGGAAGGGTCTTCCGCAAGGCCCATCGCACCCTTGTAGCCACCAATTTGTGCGCGGCTTATGTAACAGGCTACTCCTGCAATCTTGTCGTCATCAAAAACATCAACCGAGATCTCATCGTCAGGCGAGAGAGGCCGCCATTTAGTATCGACACTGCCAAGTTCTTCCGCCGCTACCACCACAGGAAGCATCATCAGTAGCATTGCAGCATTGAGAATCAAATTCATAGTGTGTGGCCTCGTCTTTTCTGATGGCGACTTGCTGTCTCTGCCAGCGGTGTCGCCAGCCAGTGCTTCAGTTGGGGAGAAATTCTCCCGCATCAACATCGATACAGTGTTGTAGGTGACGCTGGATCATTGCCAAAAACATTTTATCGCCACGTTCGTCGGGGCTACTGAAACTGGCGCCGAGCACCGTGATTACGATGGCATGCATGGCGAACTCCCGGTACTGGTCCCAGCATGCCTGGTCACTGAGTGATACGCCTTCGCGGTCCAATAGCACCCGGTATTCACTGATCAGCGCTTTTTCCCAATTGCGTCGGTCATCGGGCTCGACGCTGCCGCCAAGAAAATAGGCCGCATCGGTCAGAGCACTGGATTCGCCCAGGGTCTGCCAGTCGACCGTTGTCGCCTCGCTCTTGCCGAAAAGAAGGTTCTCATTGCGAAAGTCGCCGTGAGCCAGTGTTTTGGGTCCCTTAAAGCGGTTAACAAAGTGGCGGTGCCCGCTGACATAGCGTTCCCCGAAGGCAACCATGTCTGCGCTGATGCCGTGACCAAAGCGGTCCACGAATCCCGGCCAGTACTGCTCCATCAGCGCACCGCCGAACTCGCCACCGTCGTCGCGTGCGGGCGTCATGATGTAGTCGCGTTCTGCGAGGCTGTCGTCATCGTAGTAAGATGCAGCCAGCTTGGCGGCCTGACGTAGGGCCTGTTCGGTTTGTGACCGCGTCGCGCCCACCAGGGCACTGCCTGGTTCGGCCGGCGCCATATCTTCCATCAGCAGCAAGAACGCTGAGCGATCGCTGCTCAGCTCGCTGCCGTAAATGTAGGGCGTACGCATGGCAGTCTTGTCGGCCAGATCACGGTAGAACATCACTTCGTTGTAGTAAGCGCCCTGAGCACCTGCCATCGCTCTGGCGTGTTCGTCGGCGGCGGGGAGCTTCGCAATAATGGTGGCTGGTGCGCCTGCAGCGTCACCGCTATAGCGCAGAGACAGGCGCGCATTGTCGCCCATTTTGCCTGTGCCAATCATCTTGTAATCAAAGTCGACAACGTGGCCTTCGTCGAGGCAGCCGTCTTCCCGCAAGTATTGAGTGAGAGCGTCGGCGCTCAACTGGTCGGCGCTGGTCGGAAAATCGCCCATGGTCGTTCCTCTAAGTCGGTGGCAGGGGGCCTATATTAACGGAGAGTGCAACATACACGAGTGACAGGCGAAAATTAACAGTCTTTGCATAGCTGAGTAGGCCCGCGCCCTCCGCTGCGGCCATTCGGGCGGTCACTCAGCAAAGAACGCCGACAGTTGCGTGAAGGTTGTTTATACTGCGGAGTGTTCACTGCTTGGCTACAAAGCAGATAAACGCGCCCCGCTGATCCGCGATCAATCCGCGAGAAGGGGGGCAACGTACAACCATTAACAGGTCGTCATGTCGGCTACGATCGCATAACCGGATTGGCGCAGCACTGTGCCTTTGCGGTGAATGTGTGCCCGGGTGTGACGTGACAAGGATAGGTGTAATGGCAAAAGAAAAGCTTAACGTCATGGTCACCGGGGGCACCGGCTTTGTCGGCTTCCACACGGTGAGGGCTCTGGTAGACGCCGGTCATTCGGTCAAACTACTGATTCGCAGCCCACAGAAGATGCAGCGCGTATTTGCGCCGTTCGGGCTCGACAACTTGCCCTGTGTTGAAGGTGATATCACCGACGAGGCGTCCGTTAATGAAGCGCTGGACGGCTGCAATGCCGTGGTCCATTCTGCGGCGCTGGTCAGTATCCATGCCAGTGACTCCGATAAGGTCTTACACAACAACCTGCTCGGCACCCGGTTTGTCTTGGGTGGCGCCTGGCAGCGCGGCATTCGGCGCATGGTTCAGGTATCCAGTACCACCGCCTTATTCAGCCGCCGAGCGTCACGTGTCAATGAAGTCTCGCCACTGGGTACTGCGCTGTCGGGCTATGGGCGCTCTAAAATAGAATGTGACAAGTTTGTGCGGGCCCTACAGGATGATGGCGCGCCGATTTACACCACCTACCCGGGCAGCATTATGGGCCCGGACGACCCTGGCCTGAGTGAAGCCATGATAGGCCTCAGGACATTTATGAACTCGGGCATGCTGCTGGAAACCACCAGCGGCATCCAAATTATTGATGTCCGAGATCTGGCGGCGGCCCATCTTGGCCTGCTTGAGCGCGGCGGCCCTCCCGCACGTTACCTGATGGGGGGCGCCTATTATAGTTGGCCAGATTACGGCGATTTGATGGAGGAGGTGACCCGCAGGAAGTTCTTTCGCATCAAACTCCCTCCCGCAATACTCACAGCAGCGGGCAGGGTCGGCGATGTGTTGAGTCGCTATGTAAAAATGGAACTGCCCCTGAGTCAGGAATCTATTATCTACGCAACGGAGTGGGCTGTTGCCGATGACAGCCTGATCAAGGCAACTCTGGGCATGGAGTACCGGCACACCGCCGAGACGTTACGAGATGCCATTGAGTGGTTGCGCGTATCCGGTCATATCAAGGGCGATAAAAAATCTGCTTGAACGCTGCGGGGCACGATACGTTGTTGTCGACAATGATCGCATTGCTGACTGAAGAGTATTTTATGAGTGACCGGGAGCGGTCGTAAGGTGGTCCGTTCCAGAGTGACCGGTAGTCTCTCATGACGATAATAAAATGGCTTACAGGCATTGTTACAATGCTGCTGGTGGTGTTTCTCGCCTTTCTTCGGCCAGCATGATCTGGAATAACGGTGTGCTGGATTTCCATGCCTTCGGTTGGGGGCCCGTGGTAGTGCGGCGCTACCTTGAGGGCAAGCAATTGGTATGCGAATATGCAGGCGGCAGCACCACCCATATGGAGCGGCTCTGTGCGTTGTCAGCGTACAGGAGAATTCCACAGCCGCGCGGTCCGCGTTACACCGTATTGTAGTGTCCGGCGATCAAAACCAAGGGCTAGCCCCGGGTGTGATTCTTTCATAGCACCTAGCACCTAGCACCTAGCACCTAGCCGGCCACACTGCAGGGTAATGTGTAGCGAAGTTTACCCAACGGCACGAGAATATCAGATGAATGATCCCGGGGAGAACAACATGCACGACATGGTAATCAGGGGCGGTAAGGTTTATGACGGCACCGGGGCGGACCCGATAATGGCGGATGTCGCTATCGACGGCGACAAAATCTCTTTGATTGGTAAGGTTACGATGCCGGGCCGTGAGGAGATTGACGCGACCGGGAAAATCGTCACGCCCGGCTTTGTCGACATTCACACGCACTTCGACGGGCAGGTGACCTGGGACCCGCTGCTGGCGCCCTCTTCATACCACGGCGTTACTACGATTGTGACGGGTAACTGTGGCGTGGGCTTTGCGCCCTGCAAACCCGAGCAGCGCGATTGGCTAATCGGGTTGATGGAAGGCGTGGAGGACATTCCCGGCACGGCGCTGCATGAGGGCATACAGTGGGATTGGGAAACCTTCCCTGAGTACCTTGATGTGCTGGAGAAAAAGCCGCTGGCGTTGGATGTGGGAACGCAGATTCCTCACGGTGCAGTGCGCGCGTATGTGATGGGGCAGCGCGGTGCTGATCACGCGATTGCGACCGCCGAAGAAATCGACAGCATGGCCCGTATCGTTCGCGATGCGATCGACGCAGGCGCGCTCGGCTTCAGCACGTCTCGCACGGAAAAACACAAGGACTCCAAGGGCGTGCTGACACCCACTGTCACTGCCCATGAAGACGAACTACTGGGTATTGCCAGGGCAGTGGGTGCCAGCGGTACTGGCGTACTGCAGGGCATCTCTGATTTCTATGATTTTGATGCGGAGTTTCAGTTGTTCAAGAAAATGTCGCAGGAATCGGGTCGGCCTATCTCGCTGACCGTAGAGCAACAGGATGCGCGCCCGGAGTGGTGGACGCAGTTGCTGGACAGTGTGACTGCAGCGCAGGCGGAGGGCGTCAAGATGTACGGGCAGGTGCCTCCGCGCGCCACCGGTGTGCTGCTGGGTTTAACGGCCAGCCTGAACCCGTTTCTGCTGTACGAGGTGTATCACGAAATCGCCGGCAAGCCGCTGCAAGAGCAGGTAGCGATAATGCGCACAGCGGAATTTCGCGAGCGTTTGCTAAACTCCAATATCATTGAAATGGATCAACCACTGCTCAATGAGATTCTCTACAGCTATCACAAACTGTTCCCGCTGCGCGAACCGCTCAACTACGAGCCCGACCCCCAGGAGTCTTTTGCCGGACAGGCGGTAAGCAAAGGGCTGACACCGCAGGCGTTAATTTACGATGCCCTGCTCGAGAAAGAAGGCCGCGCGCTGCTCTATCATCCGTTGTTCAATTATGAAAACGGCAATCTCGATCATGTCAAAACCATGCTCGATCATCCCTATACCTTCGCAGGGTTGGGCGATGCCGGGGCACACTGTGGTGCGCTGTGTGATGCCAGTTTCCCTACGACGTTAATTCAGCACTGGGGCCGCGATCGCACGCGCGGCGATAAAATTCCACTGCAGAAATTGATCAGGATGCAAACCAGCGAGACCGCAGAGCAGTTGGGCCTGTTCGACCGCGGCGTGTTAAAGCCCGGCTACAAGGCGGATATCAACATCATCGACTATGACAAGCTGGCTCTGCTGGCGCCGGAGATCGTCTACGACTTGCCTGCCAATGGTCGGCGACTGGTGCAGCGGGCTATCGGTTACGAGGCTACTGTTATCGCGGGCAAGGTGGCTTTTCGCAACGGCGAATCCACAGGGCAGTTAAACGGAAAACTGCTGCGCGGGTGTCAGTCTGCGCCGCAGCAGGTTGCGAGCTGAGCGCGCCGGATTAATCCGGATATTCAGCCGATACCGAGACGGACTCCCACGCCTGCAAACGTGCTTCAATGTCGTTGAGGCGCTCTCGATAGGACTGTAACAGCCCCTTGCCGAGTACCAACTGCGCGGGGGGATTTTCCATGGTCGCCAGATCGACGAAAATTTGTGCGGCGCGCACCGGGTCACCCGGTTGTCGTCCATCAATGGCGGCGATCATATCGAGACGACTGCCAACTGATTCGGCATAGTCATCAATGCGCTGCCCACTGCGCTGCATGGAACGGCCCGACCAGTCGGTGCGAAATGCGCCCGGTTGTACCGTCACTACCTCAATGCCCAGCGGCGCGACCTCCTTGGTCAGTGCCTCCATCGCGCCTTCCAGCGCGTGTTTCGATGCGCTGTAAAATCCGGTGCCAGGATTGGCCATCAGGCCCGCTTGTGAAGAGTTATTCAGGATGCGCCCCCGACCGCGTTGACGAAAATGCGGCAGTACCAGTCGCGTCATCGCCAGCGTGGCGAAAAAGTTGGTTTCGAACATCGCGCGAAAATCATCCTCATTGCCCTCCTCGATGGCGGCGACGTAGCCGTAGCCGGCATTATTCACCAGCACATCCAGTTGGCCGAAGTGTTCCAGCGTCGATTGCAGGGCCGCCTTGCGTTGTTGTGCGTCAGTGATATCCAGCGCCAGCGCGAGCGCGCGGTCGGGAAACTGTGCGCAGATGTCTTCGATAGCATCCTTGCGTCGCGCGGTGACGGCAACGCGTGCCCCCTGGTGCAGCGCGCACAGCGCAATCTCCCGCCCGAAGCCGCTAGAGCAGCCGGTAATCAGCCAGACACTGTCGGCTAGCGGCCTCATTGCGCGCTCTCCTGAGCAATGCGCCAGGCGTAGCTGCTAGCGCGTGCTGTCAGTTGCTGCGTGCGTTCCTCGGAAGAGATCATCTGACATGCCGACGGAAGTGATCCTTTGAGCTCATTCAGCGTTGCCAGTCGTGATTTCACACCAAACGTGTCACTGGGGCGGCCGCCCGTGAATTCTGCCCAGCGCAGCGTCAGGATCCCATCGCGCATATCGGTAGGATCCAGCCAGTTGTGCACGCCAGGGTCGTGCGGCGACAGCACGAACGTATAGGTACCGTTGTCATTCGCGATTGCCTGGTGTTTATTCAGGCTGCCGTTGCGAGTGACGATTTCATTCGAGGTTCCCCAGATGTTGGTGATGGGCGCGATAAAATAACGGGCGCCCCCCATATCCACATCCAGCACGATGGCACTGTTCTCATCGGGCAGTGAGAAGTGGCCCATGATATAAATTTGGTCGCGCAGTGCGCCGTCACTGTCGCGGTCGATGATGAAATCAAACGCATTGACGGGGCGGTCCAGCGCCTGCCGGTTCCAGCGTGTGGTGTTGGTGGCCCAGCGGTGCATATACTCCCGGATGCGCTGCAGATGTTCACGCTCCGTGAAGGGTGGTCTTGAGGCCTCGCCCAGGCGCTCGACACTGAACTCATTGCAACGATCCTCTGCCCAGTCAAAAATCACATCGCGAATGTAGAATTCATGCGCATCAGGGCTGGTCTGTATGTGATTTGCGCGCCCCTTTGCGGGCGATTCGTCCACTGTGATTTCAAAATAGCCTGATTCATCCACCTGCAGGTCGTGGCCGGATAGCAGCCCGACTGTTTGCATCGTACTGCTCCACAGAGTGAAGTAATTTTCCAGCATGCGCTGTTCACCGACGCGGCCGTGAATGCGATAGCGCTGCGTGCCGCTGATTGGAATCACCCGATAAACACTGTCGGGATTGTCTATACCCCAGCGGCTACCGGGAATGTCCACATCACCCAGCATGTGGCGCAGCCGACTGATTGTAACCACCTTCGGATACAGTGGATCCTGATTCAACGCCCAGACTACTGCGCCAAACATCACTTCTTCAAAGCTGGGCTCAAAACAGCTGAGCATGACCTCACTGGGCTTGGCAAGATCGAGCCAGTAAGCGCGTATCTCGTTGCGCGCCGCGACGATCTCGGGGTGCCGGTAGTAAGACAGCGCGAGCAATTCATGCTCGCGCTGTTCTGGTGTATCGATGGGATTATTGCAGCGGGTCATGGTGTCTCTCCAGTCCCGGCAGGGTCGCGGGCGGCTCTTGGTGTTGGAAATCGTTATGGTATTGGTTACGCTCAAAATACTAATGGAGCTAGCCCGACAATGGAAGCGCTGCTCTATATCCCGGTAGCGTGCGCTACTTGAGGAAGGTCTCTCGATAGTCTGCAAAATCGTGTTCCAGTCCGGCACGCGTAAAACCGAACTGCTGCAGCGTGTAGTGGTGGGGATTGCGGTCTTCACGTCGATTGGCCTGCAGCCAACGCCGCATTGCCGCTTGAGTCTGCTCATCGAGATCAATGCCCAACTGCGCATAGATGCGACTGACAGTGGCCATGGCATCGCTGGCAGTCTCGGTGTATTGCACGTCGATAAAGTGCTGCGGGTGCCGCGCTCTCACTTGCAGTGATTGCCTCAGGCTGCGCGCAAACTTATCGCACCAGTGGCGACCGATAGTGTGCGCATCGACATTGTCGCTTCCCATACACGCCAACGCGTAATTCATACTGCACAGCGAGGGCACTGTTTGCAGTGGATCGCGATGGGTTTGTATGACGGTAGCGCCCGGGAAAATCTCAAGGAGTATCTCGAGATGGTGCAGATGATGCGGGGTTTTTAGCAGCCAGCGATCAGCGTTATGTCCGGCGCGTTTGTTCTGCCATTGCAGGCACTGCAGCAAACGCCGCAGATAGCGGTAGCCCGGCGTATTATCGTGCTGCTCCAGCCAGCGAGCGTAACCCGGCAAGTTTGCGAATGCCTCAGGTACGGTGCTGTAAAAGCTGTGCTCCAGCAACATCACGTCCTCGTCCGCCGCGCAGGCCTCCAGCGGATGGATAGACGCAAGATCGGGGCTGGCTTCAAGCATTTGGCGAACCTCTGTCTGCGCCAGCGCAATGCGCACATCATCATGATCGAAGTCATGATCTTGCAGAGAGTCGTGGAGAGAGTCGTGGAGAGAGTCAGGCAACGGGGCAGGGTAACGTGTCTGGTACCAGAGCGGCGCGTAGAAACGCTTATCGCAAGCCATCAGTCGATGCAGCAGGGTCGTGCCAGTGCGCATCAGCCCGACGATCACCACCGGCGGCGCAATGGGCTCGTCGAGTATCTCTGGATGACGCTGTAACCAATACTCGACGCGCAGTCGGTTGACCAGCAGGTCGACAATGCGGGTGTATTGGCCTATACGACCTATGGGGGAGAGATTGGCTTCTTCATCCAGCGACTGCAGCAGAGCCTGCAATGGCTCGAAGAAGCTGCCATCGCCGAAGTCGCGCAGGCCTGCCTTGTCCTGCGCGGCGGCGAGCACCGCATCCAGTGCGAGCGTGACCGTTTCGGGCGCAGATTCAGTCACGGGCAGCCGGGCTACTAGCGCGCGTCGGTTGGCTACGGCAGCTCGGTGCAGCCCATCAGGTCGCGGTCAATTTCACGCGCGGCTTCGCGACCTTCATTGATGGCTCGAACGACAAGGTCCTGTCCACGGCGGCAATCCGCTGCGGCATAGACCTTGGGCACGCTTGTGCGGTAGTCCTGCTTGGTGGCGCGGAAGTTACCACGCTCATCAATATCCATGCCGAGCGCTTCGTTGATGTAGTGCTCAGGCTGCAGGAACCCCATTGAAAGCAGGATAAGGTCCGCTTCCCAGGTTTTTTCGCTGCCCGGAATTTCCTTGATATTCTGATCGACGTTAACCGTAACGATACCGGTCAGGTTGCCCGCTTCATCCTTAATGAACGCTTTGCTCATAATGGAGTAGACACGCGGGTCGTCGCCGTACAGCTCCGCCGCCTCAGCATGACCGTAGTCGACGCGATGAATGCGCGGCCACAGAGGCCATGGATTGTTGGCAGCGCGCTCGGCCGGGGGCTGTGGCAGTAGCTCAAAATTCACCAGCGATTTACAGCCGTGACGCAATGATGTGCCGATGCAATCGGTGCCGGTATCACCGCCGCCGATTACGATGACGTTCTTGTCCTTGGCTGAAATATAACAGCCGTCTTCCAGATCGGAATCCAGCAGGCTCTTGGTATTGGCCGTCAGGAATTCCATCGCTAAGTGAACACCATTAGCGTCGCGTCCGGGAATGGGCAAATCGCGCGCCTTGGTAGCGCCGGTAGCCAATAGCACTGCATCGTTGTCGGCGACCAATTTGGCGGGATCAACGGTGGTACCAACATCCGCATTGACGATAAACTCGATGCCGGCATCACGCATCAACTGCACGCGGCGCTCTACTACACCCTTGTCCAGTTTCATGTTGGGGATGCCATACATCAGCAAACCGCCAATGCGATCGGCGCGCTCATAGACGGTGATCTTGTGGCCTGCAGTATTCAACTGCTCGGCAGCGGCAAGGCCGCAGGGGCCGGAGCCGATCACTGCGATCCTTTTGCCGGTGCTGCTGGCCGCTGTCCGCGGCGTCACCCAACCCTCTTCGAAGCCGCGGTCAATGATCGCCGCTTCGATATTCTTGATGGCCACCGCCGGGCTGGTGATGCTCAATACGCAGGCGCCCTCGCAGGGAGCCGGACAAACTCGGCCGGTAAATTCAGGGAAATTATTGGTCAGGTGCAAGCGATCCAGCGCATCGCGCCAGCGCCCTTTGTACACCAGATCATTCCATTCCGGGATGAGGTTATATATCGGGCAGCCATTATTGGACTGACAGAAGGGCACGCCGCAGTCCATACAACGGGCACCCTGCGTTTTAAGCTGCTTTTCCTGATGCGGGGTATAGATCTCGTCGAAATCAATCAGCCGGACCGCAGGGTCGCGGTAGGGCTCAGTTTTTCGTTCGTAATCTTTAAATCCGGTGGGCTTTCCCATAATCAATAATCTTCCTACGAACCGATTGCTACGTTTACAGTTTTTGCTGCTGACATTTCTTCAAGCACCCTTTTGTAATCGGTCGGCATGACTTTTACAAAGTGCCCACGTTCAGCTTTCCAATTGTCCAGAATTCTCTCTGCGACTTTGGAGCCTGTGTACTTCTGGTGATTTTCGATCAGCGTGCGCAGCTCATTGATGTCATCCTCCGCCTCGACGCTTTCCAGCTCGAAAGTTTCGGTGTTGCACATGCGTTCGAAATCCCCGTCCTTATTCCAGACATACGCGATGCCGCCACTCATGCCGGCGCCAAAATTGCGGCCTGTTTTACCCAGGATCACAACGCGACCGCCTGTCATGTATTCACAGCCGTGATCGCCCACGCCCTCCACGACGGCAGACGCGCCACTATTACGCACACAAAAGCGCTCCGCCGCGATGCCGTTGAAATAGGATTCTCCCGAAGTCGCGCCGTACATGACAACGTTACCGATCAGCACGTTCTCCTCAGGCTTAAAGCTACTGGATTTCGGCGGATATACTATGATCCTGCCGCCAGATAGCCCCTTGCCCACGTAGTCGTTGCAGTCACCTTCCACTTCGAGAGTGATGCCTTTGGCCAACCAGGCGCCAAGACTCTGGCCGGCCGAACCGGTGAGTTTGATGTGGATGGTGCCATCCGGTAGCAGCTTGCCATGGGTGGCTTTGGCCACCTCATGTGACAGCATGGTGCCGACGACGCGGTTGATATTGATTATCTCGCTTTCAATAAAGACCTTTTCTCCACGCTTCAATGCCGGTTGCGCTTTCTCTATCAGCATATTATCCAGCGCTTTCTCCAGTGCGTGATCCTGTTTAATAGTTTGGTAGAGCCCCGTGCCTTCGTAGACGACTTCGGCAGGCGTCAACATACTGCTGAAATCCAGGCCGCTTGCTTTCCAGTGGTCGATGGCATCGCGTGTTTTCAGCAGATCGACCCGACCGACCATTTCATTGATGGTGCGAATACCCAGCTTCGCCATGATCAGGCGCAATTCCTCGGCCACCATAAAGAAGTAGTTCACTACATACTCCGGGCTGCCGTTGAACTTCTTGCGCAGCTCTGGATCTTGGGTTGCGATACCAACGGGGCAGGTGTTGAGGTGACACTTGCGCATCATGATACAGCCAAGGGTTACCAGCGGCGCAGTGGCAAAGCCGACTTCTTCTGCACCCAACAGCAGCGCCATAGCGACGTCTCGGCCCGTTTTAATCTGGCCATCTGTTTGCAATACTACGCGCGAGCGCAGGTTGTTCTTGACCAACGTCTGGTGTGTTTCTGCTATGCCCAGTTCCCAGGGCAGGCCGGCGTGTTTGATCGATGTTAACGGTGATGCACCGGTGCCGCCATCGTGTCCGGCGATAACCAGGTGATCAGCTTTCGCTTTGGTCACACCTGCCGCGATCGTGCCCACGCCAATCTCGGAACCGAGTTTGACGCTGATGCGGGCGGCGGGATTGGCATTCTTCAAATCGTGGATAAGCTGAGCAATATCCTCAATGGAATAAATGTCGTGGTGCGGTGGTGGGCTGATCAGGCCGACACCCGGAGTAGAGTGGCGGATTGATGCGATAATGTCATCAACCTTGCCGCCGGGCAGCTCGCCGCCTTCGCCGGGCTTCGCACCCTGCACGATTTTGATTTGCAACTCATCGGCGTTGGCCAGATACCAGATAGTGACGCCGAAACGGCCTGAGGCTACCTGCTTGATGGCAGAGCGCTTGGAGTCGCCATTGGCCATTGGCTCAAAACGTAGTGAGTCTTCGCCGCCTTCGCCGGTATTGGATTTGCCGCCGATGCGATTCATCGCCACAGCCAGCGTCTCATGGCTTTCGGCCGAGATGGAGCCGTAGCTCATTGCGCCGGTGCAGAATCGCTTGACGATCTCCGACGCCGCTTCAACTTCTGAAATATCACAAGGATCGCTAACGTCCTTGAAATCCATCAAACCGCGGAACGTGGCGCGACGGGTAGATTCGCTGTTCGCATGGTTGGCAAATTTCCAGTAGGCGTCTTCGCTGTTGGTGCGCGTGGCAATCTGCAGGTTGGAAATTGTTTCTGGATCCCACATATGGCTGTCGCCACCGCGACGCCAATGGAAGTCACCCGGGTTCGGCAGAACCTCAATCTGATTCTGGTCGCGCAGCGGATAGCCGATTTCGTGGCGCTGTTTCATTTCTTCAAACAGGATAGCGAAATTTACGCCCTGCACGCGGCTGGTAGTGCCCACGAAGCAGCGATTGATGATTTCATCGGCCAGGCCCACGGCTTCAAATATTTGCGCCCCTTTGTACGATTGCAGCGTGGAGATACCCATCTTCGCCATGACCTTGAGCATCCCTTTGGCGATGCCTTTTTTGTACGCAGCGACAATAGAGGTGCTGTTGGGGAACTTTTTCTTGTCCAACAAGCCGTCCTGCAGCGCCTGCCAAATGGATTCGAAAGCCAGGTAGGGGTTAATGGCGTCTGCGCCGTAACCTACGAGCAGGCAGTGATGGTGCACCTCGCGCGCTTCGCCGGTCTCCAGAATGATGCCGATGCGCGTGCGTTCGTGCGTGCTCACCAGGTGGTGATGCACCGCGCCACAGGCGACCAGAGTGCTGAGCGCCATCCGCGTTGCGCTGATATTTCTGTCGGACAGGATAATAAAGGAGTAGCCGTCCTTGATCGCCTGCGACGATTCTGCGCAGATGCGATCTATCGCAGCCAGCATGCCGTCGGCACCAGACACTTTCTCAAACGTCGTATCGATGGTTTTGGTTTTCCAGCCATCGCGGTCGAGGTTTTTGATATTGGTCAGTTCATCGTTGGAGATAACCGGGTGGTTTAGCTCCAGACGGTGCACATGCTCTGGAGTTGTCTCCAGCAAATTGCCCTCAGGCCCGATGAAACAGGTGAGCGACATTACGACTTCTTCGCGAATCGAATCGATGGGCGGATTGGTAATCTGGGCAAACAACTGCTTGAAGTAGTCGTAAATCATGCGCGATTTGTCAGAGAGACACGCCAGCGCACTGTCGTTGCCCATGGAACCCAGCGGATCGCGGGCTTCGTTTACCATGGGCAGCAACATGAACTGCATGGTTTCGATGGTGTAGCCAAATGCCTGCATGCGATCCAGCAGCGTCTCCGGCTCGTAATCCAGCTCTGCGTGATCAGGCGGCAGATCGGACAGCTCCAGTTTCTGCTCGTCGATCCACTCGCCGTAAGGCCGCTGCCTGGCGAACTGCATTTTCAATTCCTCGTCTGGCACCAGACGCCCGGCGACGAAGTCTACGAGAAACATTTTGCCCGGCTGCAGGCGGCCTTTCTCTTTCACGTTCTCCGGAGCAATCGGCAGCACGCCGACCTCTGAGGCCATAATGACCTTGTCATCGTGCGTCACGTAATAGCGTGCGGGGCGCAAGCCGTTGCGATCCAGCACGGCGCCAATGTAGTGGCCGTCGGTGAAAACAATGGAGGCCGGGCCGTCCCAGGGCTCCATCAACGAGGAGTGGTACTCGTAAAAGTCGCGCTTTTCTTTGGGCATGTTAACGTCGGATTGCCAGGCTTCGGGCACCATCATCATGATGGATTCCTGCAGCGAGCGGCCGGACATTAGCAGGAATTCCAGCACGTTATCGAAAGAACCCGAGTCGGAGTAGTTCGGCTCACAAATGGGGAACAGATCCTTGATCTTGTCGCCTATACGCTCGCTCTTGGCAACACCCTCGCGGGCAGTCATCCAGTTCTTGTTACCGCGCAGGGTGTTGATTTCACCGTTGTGGCTCATGAAGCGCTTGGGCTGCGCCCTGTCCCAGGAGGGGAATGTGTTGGTGGAGAACCGCGAGTGCACCATGGCCAGGTGGCTTTCGTAGTCCTCATCCTCCAGGTCCGGGTAGAACGGGAACAGTTGCGCCGGCGTCAGCATACCTTTATAGACAATAATCCTGGAGTTGAGGCTGCAGGTATAGATCAGATCGTCGCAGTATTTATCCTTTGCCGGACCAATAAACTTTTTCCGTGCAAGGTACAGCGCGAGATCGAAGGCGTGATCGTCGGACTTTTTGCCACCGACAATGATCTGCTCGATAACGGGCATGGCATCGCGCGCTGCAGGGCCAATATTGGCCTCATCAGGGCGCACAGGCACCTCCCGGAAAGCCAGCAGAGTCAGCCCTTCTGACTCCACAGCGGCCGTAAAGCTGGTCTTTAGCTCGGCGCGCTTCGCAGGATCGTGCGGGAGAAATATGTTACCCACGGCATACGCGCCCACTTCCGGCAGGGTAAAACCCAGTTCCGCGGCCACTTTCAGCATGAATTTGTGCGGGATGGCCGTCATGATACCAGCACCGTCACCGGTGTTTTCCTCGAAGCCGCAGCCGCCGCGGTGGTCCATGCGGGAGTTAATATGGTAGGCGTCCGTGAGGATTTCGTGGCTTGGGATTCCTTTAATATTGGCTACAAAGCCCACGCCACAGGAGTCCTTCTCGAGGGCGGGATCATACAGACCGTGCTTAGCGGGAAACCCGATTTTGCCGTCGATTCTTTTGTTCATCATGCCTTCAACTCATCTGGTGGTGCGATATCAAACACGCCTTGGTAAAACGCTCAGCAAAAACACCCGCTCAAGCGGCAGCTGTACCGGGATTTTTGAAGCCTCGGTCTGCTACCAATTATAACGGTATTTATGCACAATCTGAGCGGGCCGGAGACAATACCACCCGGCGCTTGAATGTCAAGACTGAGACGGGGCGCGCGAGAGGCTCTTCGCTACTTTCTAAGGCGCTGTATTTAAACAGTATTTGCAGGAGTGATAGGGAGGACTTTTCCTGCCGGGAGGAACTTTTGGGGTATCTTTTAAATCGCACCGATAAAAAGCGGCCCGCAACTGCTTTGCTGGTTAGAAATGTGGCTTTGACGCCGGTCGAGAAGCTTAAGTAGCTGCCAGTATGGTCTGAGATGCAATTCAGGGGTTATTGGGGCCGATTCGAACCGCACAATGGGACTAACTTTGCCTGATATAAGTCATCGTCTGCCTGAAAACACGACCTGTGCAGGCATACAGACTAAACATCTCGCGAAAAATGGCTAATATCTACACCGTGCAGATCGCGCCGGCAAAGCGCAGCTAAGCGACAAGCGGGCTACACAGATAGCTTGCGCTAAATGCAGAACGTTTTATGCCTGACAGGGACGTTGGGCACCCATTTCAAGCAGTCCTGTTCTGATATGCTCAACCCAAAGTACGATGGACGAAGCAGTATGACGTTGGATGACAAGGCCCTCAAAGCGCGCCTCACTGGTCGCGCGTGCGGCACAACGGGTTGTTACTGGCGGTACATACCGGAGCCAATATCCGGATCGTGTCGGCAAACGGCCGGACCCCAAGCGCTTATGCAATCCTGCGGCGAGGCATCCTGAGTTGATTGCAGCGGCGCATGGGCGCTCGCTGGCTGGATAAATCTACGGCGTGATGCAGGCGTTGGCAGAAATGTGGGTTGCGTCCGAGCGACGAGATCGGGTGCTGTTGGAAGCTCAGCCGAGTCAAATGCTCACCTAATCCAAGCTACAACACGTTTTATACTTCTTGCCGCTGCCACAGGGGCAGGGGTCGTTGCGGCCGAGTTTGGGAGACTCGCGCACAAACGGTTCGTCGTTGGCAGCCGTGGTAGGCAATAGCGTGGGGTGAAACTGGGGCCCGGCACTGCCGCCGCGCTGTTCAAGCCAATAGGCGTGAATGCGCCGTGCTGCAGGCTCAATCTGGTTTTGCCAGAATTCGATTTCCGATTCATCCATCGCATCGAGTTGTGCCCAGCCCTCGTCAGTACTGAACATCAGTATGGGTGCGAGATAGTCCTCGTAGGCCAGCGGCATTTGCGCCCAGCGCTCCGAGTGAAGAACGACCGCCTTCATATAACCTTGGCACCATTCGTCTACGACAGCGTAGCGTTTACCCTCTACAATGCGCTCCATAAAGCAGGGCTCGAATTCCATCGGAGCTTCCATCAGCGTGGCAGTCGTGCTGTTCATATGCCGCACGAGCAAGCTAAAAATATGCTGGAAGTCCTGCTCATTGTCCCAGTCCGGCGAGTGCTCGTGGTCGCCCCAGATTATCGACAGCCATTGGGAGGGGGCTATCATTTCGGGACCACTGACAACAGCGGTGAAAAAGCCGTCCAGTTCTGAGATGCAGTAGATGCCCTCTTCGTATTCCAGTGCGAGCAGAAACTCATCGAGTTCCTCATATTCTTCTTCGTTTAATGGAGAGGACAAGTCATTGGGGTGGTTCATGTGGCTACCTTAGCGCAATGCGTAACGCGTTAGACTAGCTCAGCTCCTGTTACCGTGCCGGTCCGTTTTGGAGCGGGGATTTCAGAATACTGAAGTGTTACTAGGCTAAAGAATCAAGCATGTCGTGTCTAGCGGCTCAGCAAAATGTGCGGCAGATTTTCCTGAAGGGTAGCGCAGCCATTAGCGGGTAATCAGCCCACCCATACTGTGGGCGACAATATCCACCCGCAGGCTGTCGTCGCGATGATCCAGGCGTCTCTGGTTAACCAACTGAACCAGCTGCGCGGCGCCGCGGCTATTGTCCTGGCGCCAGTCATGCGGGAACCGGTAGTAGCGACGCCCCAGCCCGGACATCGAAGTGCCGGGTTCCGTGAACGCATAGCCGCCGGGGCCAATTAGGGTGGCTTCGATCGCACCGTAAAAGCCCTGGCCTGCGACGGTATCTGTGAGTCCACAGTGCGGATGAACTTTCTCTACCGCGTTAGCTATCGTCTTTGCCGCCAGTTGTAATCCTGCCCGGCTGAAGTGATAACTCAAAAAATCAAACCCCTTCTCAATGCGCCCAATGAAGGTCTTGTCGGGGTGCTTCTCCATGCCATGCGCAGTGAGGATTTCGTTTAAACACTTTACTGCTCTGCGTAATCCCCAGCGGTGCTTGCTCAGGATAAGGACGTCATCCCTGTAACGTACATAGAATACGTCCCGCTCTGTCAATGCTTCATCAAGCTCGGTTAGGAAAAAAGCGCCCAGCAACGGACTCAACGGGCAACCACGCGGTAAACCGTGATTGACGTCCCAAAACAATCCGCCATGCTCCACGCAGAGATGCATGGACTGCCATAGCAGGTTGAGGGTAAAGCGGTCATTGATGTAGCTGGTCAGCTTCTCCAGCATTCGCTTGTGGCCAATCGACTCATAGAAGGACTTCATATCCATGCGAATGACGAACTCGTTGGCGGCCAAATGTGGCTGAACTTCACGTACTGCTAGTTATAGTCAAGCAGACATATCATTTTCAAATATAGCTTTTCACTCAAATACTCTGAGTTACCATTTTTATGCTGACAATAATTTCGCCCAGGAGGTGGGGGCGCTTGCTGCCAATACAACGGGCACTAACAATGTCGCGGTGGGCACGTTCAGTCTCGTCGCCAACACGGCGGACAATTTTAACCTGGGCATCGGCCTAGGCGCCGGCTACAACAACTCCACGGGCAGTAGCAATATCTTCTTGGGTTACACCGCCGGTGCGTTTGAAACGGGCAGTAACAAGCTGTACATCTCCAGCAATGGTACAAGGCCACTGCTGTACGGCGAGATGAGTGCGACCGCCGCCGATAATAAACTGGGCATAGGTAAGGGCAGTGTGGCGGCCGGTTCCGCCATTGAAGTCTGGAATGGTGCCAGCCTTACGGTGGGGGGTGTCTGGACGAACGCCTCTTCACGGGAGTTGAAGGACAATATCGAAGCCCTCAGTGCCGAGGATGCGAATGAAGCACTGGCGGCCCTGTCGCCTGTTCGCTATGTCTACAAAAACTTGCGTGATGAGCAGTATGTGGGCTTTATCGCGGAAGATGTTCCTGAGCTGGTTGCGACGAATGACCACAAGTCGCTGTCGCCCATGGACATTGTGGCGGTGTTGACGACGGTGGCCAAGGAACAGCGAGCCAAGATAGCCGAGCAAGAATCAGAGATTACGGCATTACACCACTCCCGTGCTCAGCAGGAAGATCGCATGGTGCAAGTGGAGATGGCTCACGATGAACGCATGCTACAAATCGAAATGGCACTGGCGGAAGTGCTTCGCAATCAGTCATCACAAATGCAGGTTGGCTCGGCCAACTGAGGCCTTTTATTAGAGCACTGAACCCTGGCTAGACCGTGGTTTTTTATGCTTCTTAGTAGGCGAGGCGCTGTGAAAACGAGCTTGCACAACAGACACGCTAACGCCCGCATTTAACACAAAGCGGCCTGCGAGTGTCAGCCCGGAAAGGTCTCACCGCAGCACAGTGAATTCTGAGACGATCTTGAAGCGATCTGAGAGAGTCTCACATATTAGGAATTGCACACTTTTGAACCCCCCAATCGCCTTTTTTCACAACTCACGACGCACAACTCACGACGCACAACTCACGACGCACAACTTGTGAGACGTGCTGCAGCTTTCACTATGCTCTGCCTATGTAAAAGTGGGATTTGTGTCGGGGTATATTGATCCTTGGTTCCTCCAGACTCAATTGAAATCGAGCAGGCGCTAGTTGTTTTCTAGTGACCACCGATAACGACACTAATGTGTTGTTCCAATAAGCCCCCCGTCACCCCAAAATGAATCCACCGACCAACAACCGGTCGATCAGTAGCCCGCGCAACCCCCTCCGCATAAGCCCCCAACTGCCCCGAATACCCCAGCGCAATCTCTTCCCAGTCTGACCGCGCCCGCGGTGATGCCTTGTGATCTATCAGCACAAAACCCTCAGCAGTTTCCACCAACAGGTCTATCCAGCCACTGATAACCTGGCCATGCTCGTTGGTGTAGTAAATCGGATACTCCGCGTGCATGTTGATGGGTTTGAAGCGCTGCTTAACTGCCGTCAGCAATCGGCTAGCACACTCATCCGCCATCGCCACTGAAATCGTCTTCTCCATACCGTGGTCGCGCAGGATACGTGCGGTTGCCTGCTGCCCCATTACGGCTGCTGCAATCACTGCATGCAGTGCGGAGCCCATGGCGGCAGTATCATACTCGCCGGTGATTTCCAATCGCTCACCCAGCTCGATGATTTCACCGATTCGGGCAGTCTCGTTGGCCGGTAGGCTGGAGGGGCTTAGCCGCAGCGGTAACTTATCAACGATCGGTGTATCGGTTGCCAGCCAGATGGGTTGGTATTTTGGGAGTGCGGTATCCGCTTCGCTTGCACTGAGTTCCAGCAGTCGGCTGGGAATCGTCATGCCATCGGGCAGCGTCAGTGCGTCGCCCTCGGGCAACATCCAGTTGGCTTCCAATGTATCCATCCACTCGCCGCCGGTTTGCTTGGTGTCGAGTGTGATAATCAATCCGTCTCGCGGTCGCGTCAGCGACACATACAGCAAACGCTTCGCTTCCTGTACTTCCTGCGCCATGGCGACGTTGCCTTCCTCGCTTTCGCCAATCTCATCAAGCAGTGCGATGCCGGCGCTCTGTAATCCGGTAAAGGCCGGCCAGTAGCGCAGGGTGCGGTTGGCCAGTGGGTCGTCCAGGCTGATGGCGATGGGGGAGGGCAGCACGCTCAGGCCCCACAGGCGCGGCTTGAGTTTGGCGTCCAGGTCCATCGCGATCACGATGGGCCATTCCAGGCCCTTGGCGCCGTGGTGGGTTACGAGCTGTATGGCGTTCTCGGTGCCGCCCGTGGCTTGGGTGTCTTGTTCTGCTTCCGCCAGTTGGTACAGCCATAACACAAGGCCGGCGCTGGTGGCGGGTTGGTTCTGGGCGGCGCACTGGTTCATGTAGTCATCGGCGTGGTTCAACAGGGCGGCTAAGTTGTTTAGGCGGTGTTGGCTGCGCTGTTCGGTGGGGCCCCAGCGGTAGACAGATTCGCGCACATTGCCGGCTTCGATGGCGGTGCGCAGCACTTCTACCGGGGTGAGAAAGTGCAGGCGGCTGCGCTGTGCTTTGAGGGCGGCTACCGGGCCCTGTTCTTCGTCTTCCAGCCAATGTGAGGAGCGCGCTTCGGGCGCGTTCAGGTAGCTTATGCGTTGCGCGATCCAGTCCTCGGGGTCCTCGCAGTGCGTGAGTGTGAGGATTTCTGCGCTGGCCAGTGTGTCTGATGGGTCTACCAGGCGCCTGAGGCAGGCCATGGCCAGGCAGCCTTCGGGCGTTGCCAATAGTCCGGGGCGCTTGTAGCGGATGGGGAGTTTGGCGTCGCTCAGTGCGCCTGCGACCTCGCGGAGGTTGTCGTGGGTGCGGCACAGTATCGCAATATCGCTGTAGGTGGCTGCGCGCGATTGTTTGCTGGGCTTGTCGATTACAGTGCGGCCGGCGGCCATCATGGCACTGATGCCATTGGCCAGTGCATTGGCGCGCAGGGTTTTATTTTTGCCGTCGAGCCGCCACAATTCTATGGCGGGTTCATCGGTGAAGGCGTCTCGGGCGGGCTTTAGTGAGACTTGTTCTTTGCTCAGTGTATCGGCAAAGGCCGGCACGAAAAGGTTGCTGATATAGTTCACTAGCGCCGGGGTAGAGCGCCAGGAGTTTTTCAGTATTTCGGGCGTGTTGCCGTCCTCGGTGACGCGTTGCACCACGGCCGCCATCAGGGTTGGGTCGGCGCCCCGAAAGCCGTAGATGGATTGCTTGATGTCGCCCACCCATATCACCTGTTCGGCCAGTTGTGAGAGCTTCAGGAACAGCGCCAGTTGTATCGGGCTGGTGTCCTGGAACTCATCCACCATCAACAGCTGTAGTTCTTCGCGCAGTGTTTCCTGCACTGTGGGGTTGTCCAGCAGCTGATACAGGCGCTGTTCCTGGTCAACGAAATCAATCAGGCCTTTCTGTGCTTTCAATTGCTGGTAGGCGCTGAGGCTGTCGGCGGCGATGGCGAATGCCTGCTCAGCGAAGAAGCGAATATCGCGGTGCAGGTTCGGGTGTTTGTCGTAGTCGATGGCGATATCGGCGATGGGTTCGGCGAAGGCTTTGGATTTGGCGCCGGGCATTTTCTTGCTGAGACTGATCCACTCTGGCCAGGTGGCGCGCTCTTTATAGAGTCCGGCGCGGATGCCGCTGATCTGTGACAGGTACTCGCGTGTGACTTTGGTGCTGTCCACGTTGTTGTTCACGTTTTCGCCGATGCCCTCTATGGCGTGTTCTATGGCGTTGAGCAGTAATCTGTCGAGCTCGCGCTTGGTGGTTGTGGGGAAGTGCGCGAGTAGCTGATCAGCGCTTGCTGCGCCCAGGTGGCGTATAGCATCCGGTGACTGATTATTGGCGCGCGCAGCATCGGCGATGCGTTTCACTTCGGCGCGCCAGTTCAGCTGCATCTGCCGGTCGATAATCTGCAGGCGGTGGCAGGTGGCGTTCATCTGGCGAATCAGTACTGTGTTCTGCGCCAGTGCGCGTTCCATGGCCTGATAGAACAGCATATCGCCCTGGGTTTCCTCTATCACCTGCTGGTCTGGCGGCATACCAGCTTCAAACGCAAAGCGGTGCAGGATGTCTCCGCACACACTATTGATGGTGCCTATCAGCGCCTGTTCCATCTGGTTGGCAACGCGCAGTTGGCCCGCTTCTATCAGCGCGCCGCGTACCCGCTCTTTCAGTTCGCCTGCGGCCAGTTTGGTAAATGTGGTCGCGATAACGCCGGCGGGTGCAACCTTCTTGGATGACAGCAGTTCTTCCAGCTTCTGTGTGAGCGAGTAGGTTTTGCCGCTACCGGCGCCGGCGCTGATGAAATGTATATTGCCGCTCATGCGTTTTCTCCCCAGCCGGTGAGCACGCTATAATCGTTGAAGAGGTCGCTGGCTGTGGATATTTCAAGGCAGTCATCGCCGGGCATGGACTCGTCAGTGAGTTCGGTGTCTGTCACGGTGACTTCAATCAGCCCGCGCTCGAACTGGCCCTTGCGCCAGTGCCAGCTTTGCTCAGCTCTCTTCCAATATTGGGCAGCGCTTTCACCGCCTTCGGGCTGCAGGATTTCAGCATTGGGAAAAAAGTTGTGGTTGAGGCTCAGCATGGTGGCGTCCATCACGATAAAGTAGCTGAGCGCGGGCGCTAACGCCGCACCATTGTCGCGTCGCAACTGGGCGTAGGTCGCCAGCTGCAGATAGCTGTTTGCCAGCAGCGCCTCGCGACGATATTTTTTGCCGCCCCATTTGATATCCACCACCGCCTCGCTGCCATCGACGCGTGTTGCCAGTAAATCGATGGAGCCGTTCAGCACGCCGCTGGCGAACGTTCCTTCCTGCTGTAATTCCATTTGCACGCTGACCACCTCGGCGAATTGCAGGTGTTCTACCAACGTAGTGAGGGAATCCTGCACCTGGGTAATAAAGCGTTCGTACTCTGCCTGGCGGCCCGCTTCCAGCAATACAGCACCCTCCTGTTCCAGCAGTGTGCGGATATGTTCGTCGACCCAGTTGGCGATAATGCTGGTTTTTATCCCGGCGATGGCCGGATGTGCGTTGAGGAATTCCTCGTACACACGGTGGGCCAGGCTGCCCTTGAGTAGGTTGCCGTCGCTCACGTTGGCCAGCGAGCCGGGTCGGATGCGCGCGGCGTATTTCAGCAGCCATTGGTACGGGCTGTTGATATAGGTATCCAGACTGGAGTACGACTCGGTGTCGCGCACGGGGAGGCTCACTGATTCTGGTAATTGCCACCAGCGCACTTTTGGCGGTAGCGTGCGCGGTGTCAGCGGCTCAGTTGCTATGTCGAGTTGCCGCGCGGTATCGCTACTGGCAATGTGCAGTATCGGCAGCCCGTTGGTGATGCTGGCGATCTGGTCCCACAACGGATGATGTCGCTCGGTGTCGTCATGCAGGATGAACGTGCAGCGTTCCTGCGCACTCAATACAGGGCGCAGCCAGGCCTTGCCCAGCCATTCCAGTTGCGCGTCCTCGCTTTGCAGGTGTACGCCACTCGCGGCCAGTGCTGTGCGCTCAGTGCGCGACCATGGCCAGCGTTGCACACGGTCACTGGCCTGGCAATCCCACCAGATCACATGGTTTACCGCACAAGCGGCGAAGGCGCCGCTGTGGTCTGCGCGCAATACGCGGGGTTGGCCGCGGATAACCTCGGCACTGCGATCGGCTATCGGTGCGCCGGTGCCGCGCACGTCCTCGATCAGGCGCCGCACATTGTCCTGCGTGAGCGGATCGCGACCGTGTACTTTGAGGCGCTCTATCGCGCTGACAAACTCCAGCGCCTGGTTCAGCGCAATGTGATAAAGGGCTTTGCGCGCCGGGTCTTCATTGGACTCTCTGGCGCCCTGCAACCAGTCGGCGACGCGTTGCGCGCGCTCCGATAGCGTTGCGCTGTCCACACCGTCCTGCGGCGCAAAGCGAGGTGACTGCAGCCAGTAGCGCAGGCGTTTGGTGAGCGACTGACGCTTGGGTTGATCTTCGTCTTCCAGACTTGCACTGATGGCGTCCTCCCAGGCCTGGCTGCCAATGCCCGGTGTGCGGGCGACCGTCTGCGCGAGCTTCTCCCGCACGTGCCTCGGAATCGGCCCCACCGGGTGCGACAGAAACTGCAGCAGCGCGGCGGGGTTCAGGGGTTCCCACAGCAGTTCACACGCCAGCGGCAGTACTTGAAATACCGGACGCCAGGGTGACAGCGCGGCAAAGCCCAGGCGTGCGCTGTGCAGTTGTTCCAGCGTGTCGTCCAGCAAATCACCGCGCTTCTCCGCCAGCAGTGCGACGGATTTGCCAGGGTCGTCCCGCAGCCAGCGTTGCGTCAGTAACGCGGTGAGCGGGGTACTTTCTGAGGGCGAGTCCGCGCGCAAAGCGATAACGGTACCGTCACCCTGCAGGCGCATTTTTCCCCGGGTGCTTTGGGGTGTCTTGTCCAACAGGCTGCCCAACAGGTGGTGTTGCAGGCGTTGCAAATCGGTATCGGCCCGACCCTGCGGCTCAGTTTGCGGAGTCTCGATAACGGGTACGCCAACGGCTTGTATCAATTGCCGCCACAGGTGCGGAAAGTCGCTCAATGTGTCGCGCAGTGTGATCGTGCCCACCGCAATGGGGTTTTCAGGCAGCAGGGCCATCACGCGCTGTATGCGCTGGCCGAGGCCTTGCTCAACCACAGTCGCCGCGTGTTGCTCAATGGTCGCCATATCCGCAAGCCGCGCCGGTGCGTCCGCCGGGAAGCTGCCCTGCCAGCCAGCCAGATACCACTGGTCGCGCCATTGCAGCAGCGTGCGGGCAACGGAGAAAGGGTCCGCGAGGTAGGACGCGTGGTAAAAAGCAGCAGCGTGATCGGTCTGATCGATGCAGCCCAGGTATTGGATCAGACGCGTGGTGAAGGAAATATCCCGCGAGGGGATACCCAGTTGTGCTTCCAGCAAGCCGAGAAAGCCGTTGGGGCCCACACTGATTTCACCCAATGCATCAGCGCGCAGCTCGGGCACGGCGGAGTCGCCTTTGATCGCTAGCGTGACCTTGATAGTATCGTTGATAGTGCCGTTGATAGTGCCGTTGATAGTGCCGCTCCTCTGCTGATCCGACGTGCCCTGAGCGCCCTCTCTGGAGTACGGACCACATAATAGGCGCATCGCAGCGTGCTATCCATCCTCTCCGTGCAGCACCTGCGCGTTTGTGCGACGTGTATGGATATCCATGTAAAGCGCGGTGTCGCGCGGCGACGCTGCGGTTCTGATTGAATGCCAGACCGCGAATTCGTTTTTTGGCCCATTTGAATGAATGCCTTTTGTTGACGGACACAGCCGGTATTCCCCCGTTGTCCTTTGGCAAATGCTCTAAATTGTTAGCAACACGATCCCCTTTCGCGGTTTACTACAAGACGGCTCTGGAAGCGGTAGTGATCTACGCAGTTCTGGATTGCCGCAGAGAACCCGCCTGGATGCGTTCGAATTTGCCCCGGTAACTGCTCCCTATAATAATTTGTACCGATTCTGCCTGTATCCCATGTGAATCACCTTGCATGTGACACTTCGGGAATGACTGGACTACTATGTCAGCGCTGACTCCTAATCGCGAGAGTGTCCAATGACAAAAATCGTACCGACAATTTGCCGTCTGTGTATCGCCCACTGCGGCGTGCTGGCCGAGGTCGAGGATGACGACGGGCGGCGCAAGGTGACGAAGGTGACGGGGGACCCCGACAATCCGATGTTCAAGGGGTATACCTGTCCAAAGGGGCGGGCATTGCCGGAGTTGCACAATCACGAGGGCCGTCTGTTGCATTCGATGAAGCGCCAGGCGGATGGCAGTCATGTGCGGATAGAGAGTGAGCAGGCCGCTGTCGAAGTGGCAGACCGTATCCGGTCAATCGTCGATCAATACGGCCCGCGTGCTGTGGCTTTCTATGTTGGCACACCCAATGCAGGGCAGCCGACGGCAGCGGGTATGGGCAATGCGTTTATGCGGGCGATAGGCTCGCGCATGTTTTTTACCTCCAATACTATTGACCAGCCCGGCAAGCAGATCTCCATGGCACTGCATGGCAAGTGGCTGGGTGGTGAGCCAGATTTTGAGCAGGCCGATGCCTGGTTGCTGCTCGGCAACAACCCGATTATTTCAAAATCAGCAGGCTTGCCGGGACAAAATCCGGCGCAAAAATTGAAAGAAGCGCAGGCGCGCGGCTTACAACTGATCGTGATCGATCCGCGTGTGTCGGATTGCGCGCGCAAAGCGGCGATTCATTTACAGTGTCGCCCCGGTGAGGACCACGCCATTATCGCGGGCATGATTCATATCATCATTTCCGAAGATCTTTACGACAGAGAGTTTGTCGAGAATAACGTCAACGGCTTCGACGCACTGCGCCAGGCCGTCGCCGACTTCACCCCGGACTATGTCGCAGCGCGCGCCGGTATACCTGCCGAACAACTGCAGGACGCTGCCCGCGTATTTGCCCGCGCCAAAATCCGCCATGCCAACAGCGGCACCGGCGCCAGCTTCTCCATGTACTGCAACCTCAAGGACTATCTTGTGGCCTGCCTCAACACTGTGTGCGGCGCGTATACCCGTGAGGGTGAACGTGTCACTCGGCCCAACGCCATGTTGCCCGCATACACACCCAAGGCGCAGGCATTCCCGCCTTTCAAGGCTTGGGGCTTTGGCGAGAAACTGCGCGTGCGCGGTTTGACCGATACCGCTGCGGGCATGCCCACGGCGGCACTGGCCGATGAAATCCTGCTGCCCGGTGAAGGGCAGGTCAAAGCCCTGGTCTGCATCGGCGGCAATCCCATGGCGGCCTGGCCCGACCAGCGCAAAACACAGCGGGCGATGGAACTGCTGGACTTGTTGGTGACGCTGGATGTAGAGATGTCGACCACGGCGCGCGTTGCCGACTATGTGATCGCCTGCAAGCAGACGTTGGAAACGCCCGGCATGAGCCAGAGTGGCGAGGCCATCAAGTACTTTGGCAGCGGCATCGGTTTCCCCGGTGCCTACGCACAGTATTCGCCTGCCGTAGCCGATGTGCCGCACGGTTCCGACCTCGTCGAAGACTGGGAGTTCTTCTACAACATGGCCAATCATCTTGATCTGGATCTGGTCTTTGCCTCTGCCTTTGGCTTTTCCAGATATCAGGAGGCACCCTATGAAATTATGCCACTGAGCCGCACCAAAAAACCGGATATCGACGAGCTGTACCGCTCGATCTGTGCGCACTCGCGCATTCCCATGGACGAAGTGAAACAGTATCCGCACGGACACATTTTCGACAGCAACGTGTTTGTGCAGCCGCGCGACACGGGATGTGATGATCGACTGGACTGCGCCAACGAAGTGATGATGGCGCAGCTGCGAGAAGTACGCGCCCAGGATTATCGCGCGCAACAGGACACTCCGGATTATCCCTTTCGTTACATCCCGCGCCGCCACAACAATTTCATGAATTCTTCCGGCCGCTCAATTGCCAAGCTCAACGGCAACAAACCGTGGAACCCCGTCTGGATGCATCCAGATGACATGCGCGCAGTCGGAATCTCCGAAGGTGACCGCGTGCGCATAGCCACACCTCACGATGGCATCACCGCAATCGTCGAAGGCGATGACACCCTGCGCCCCGGTGTTGTCGCCATTGCCCACGCGTTCGGTGGACTGGTAGAGGAGGATGACCGCTACGACGAACTCGGCGCCAACACCGGCCGCCTCGTGCGCACCGATGAGGACTACGATCCCATCACGGGTATGCCGCGCATGGGTAATATTCCAGTGGCGATTTCCGCCAGCCACTAACAGTGATTTTTAACGGGGGAGCATGGTGGTCATGCAGAGCATGGGGGTCTGAGAGCAGGCATGGGGGTCAGGCAGGCATGGGGGTCAAGAGCAGGCATGGGGGTCAGGGGGTCAGGTCTTACATTGAACATCCTTTTCATACTGTTTAACCGCCCCAGGGTCAGGGGGTCAGGTCTTACATTGAACATCCTTTTCATACTGTTTAACCGCCCGGGGGTCAGGGGGTCAGGTCTTACATTGAACATCCTTTTCATACTGTTTAACCGCCCGGCTCACCGTTGCGTGGCTGATGCCAAAATACTCGCCGACTTGTTCCAATGTGTAGTGCCCACTCAAGTAGGCAATTGCCATTGCGCGCTTTCGATCGCTGAATTTTTTTTCGTAGTCGCTCAATGGTTGTGGCGGTCGGCTCTTTTGTTGTCTCGAGGGAAGGCATGGGGGTCAGGTCTTACATTGAACATCCTTTTCATACTGTTTAACCGCCCGGCTCACCGTTGCGTGGCTGATGCCAAAATACTCGCCGACTTGTTCCAATGTGTAGTGCCCACTCAAGTAGGCAATTGCCATTGCGCGCTTTCGATCGCTGAATTTTTTTTCGTAGTCGCTCAATGGTTGTGGCGGTCGGCTCTTTTGTTGTCTCGGAATATCTCGTAGAGATTGATCGGGCAGGATCAGCGAAATCATATCCTCAACAAATTGATCTGAACCCAGATACACTTGGTTCTTCAGTGATTTCCAAGGCGATGGTTGGCCTTCCCCTCTTTCCACAAAATCGCGGTAGCTTTCACAGGCATGACGCTTATGCGTGCCAAACGCCGAAAGAACCCAGTCTGTTGTGAGGACCGCGTGGCCACTCGCCATTCCGGCGGTTGCGCGGTAGCTACTCCATGGCCACTCGTCTGCTGTATGCACCATACGAGCTCGCACCGGGTTTAATACAATGTATCTGGCAAGCTCCAACAAATAGGCATCGCGGTCCACCAGAATCGCCTTAAAGCGACCCTGGAAAACGTGGCCAGTGCGAGTATGGGCCTTATTGAAATGCTGAGTATATTTCCCGTTGAGATATTTCATGCCCTTCGAAAGTGTAGCGGCGCGCGTTTGAATCAGTAAATGATAGTGATTGGTCATTAAGCAGTAGGCATGACAGAGCCAGCTGTATCGGACACAGGCGCCATTCAATTGTTCCAGAAACTGGATGCGGTCACCGTCGTTGTCATAGATTGGTTGGCGATCGTTACCGCGAGATGTGATGTGGTAAAGCGCACCGGCGAATTCGATGCGAAGCGGCCTGGCCATTGACACTTTCCATCCTTGGAAGTCTGACTAAAGCTTACGTCTCCGCCGCATAGATGGAAACATCCGTTGCGGCCGATATAGCAAGGAGTTATGTGGGATGTAAGGCCTGACCCCCGGGATCCTTGCTGACCCCCGGGACGACCTTGACCCCCGGGACGACCCTGTGGGATGTAAGGCCTGACCCCCGGGACGACCCTGTGGGATGTAAGGCCTGACCCCCGGGACGACCCCGGGACGCGGGACGACCCTGTGGGATGTAAGGCCTGACCCCCGGGACGTGTGTGACCCCCGGGACGTGTGTGGGATGTAAGGCCTGACCCCCGGGATCCCTCGACCCCCGGGATCCCTCGCAGTCACGCTGTCTGCGCTCCCCCGTTAGCCGGATACCGGCCTACACAAACGAATAGCGTACCGGCATCGATTTAAGGCCGCCGACGAAAATCGCCTGCACCCATTCGGGCTCTGCGGCCATCTCAATATGGTTCAGGCGCGGCAGCAGTTCGCGGAAGAACACTTCCACTTCCAATACGGCCAGATGCTGGCCGAGGCACATGTGGCCGCCGTAGCCGAAGGCGAGCTGGTTGCGGTTGTCGCGCTCGATGTCGAATACGTCGGGGTTCTCGATGGCGTCGGCGTCGCGATTGGCGGAGGGGTACCACAGGCACAGACTATCACCGGCCTTGAGGTGTTTGCCGCGCAATTCGATGTCTTCGGTGGTGGTACGCATCATGTGCCTTACCGGAGAGACCCAGCGAATCATTTCACGCGCCGCTTGTGGCGCAAGATCGGGATTCTCGCGCAACTTCTGTAACTGCTCCGGGTGTTCCAGCAGGGCTTTCATACCGCCGCTGATAGTCGCGGAGGTGGTGTCGTGTCCCGCTGTCGCGGTGATAATGAAATAGCTGATCTGATCGAGATGCTCCATCGGTTCGCCGTCGACCAGGGCATTGGCGAGAACGGATGCCAGATCGTCAGTCGGATTTTTCTTGCGATCTTCTACCACATCAGTGAAGTAACTGAAGAAATCCATGATGACTGCCAGGCCAGAGTCGACGTTGGCGCCTCGCGATTGTGTCGGGTCCTGACCGCCGAACAATTCCTGCGTTAGCTTTAGCATCATGCCCTCTTCTTCGGGTGCGACACCGATAATCGCCATAATCACGCGCAGCGGATAAAGTAGGGCAATATCCTTGACGAAATCGCACTCGCCACCCATCGACTCCATTTTGTCGACATACTGCTTGGCGATGGCTTCGACGTCGCCGCGCAGATTGCCTATTGGGCCGGGCTTGAACCACTCCCGCGTCACATTGCGCAGTTTTTTATGCTTGGGGTTGTCCATGTGGATGAGTGTTTCCAACCCATTGCGTGTGCCAAACTGCGCCAGCAGTGCTTTTTCAAACTCCTGCTGAATCAGCACGGTGCGAGGGTTGTTGAGGAATGATGCGTTCTTCTGGCTGATCTCCTTGATGTCGTCATACTTGGTGATTGCCCAGAACGGCTCAAAGTCGGGGTGTTCTACCCGGCTGACAGGGTCTTGCTCACGCAGTTCGCGGAACAGTTGGTGCATAGTGTTTTCGTCGCCCATCACGGCGGGATCGAGCAATTTCCAAGACGGTTGCATGGGGTTTTCCTGCCTAGATAAAAAAGGGGCAGTCTATAGAGCACTCAAAAGAATTGCCAGCAAGGTTCTAGGTGGGCCTTGCAAGCTCCTGCTCCATCATGTCGCGCATGACAAATTTCTGGATTTTGCCGGTGACAGTCATGGGGTATTCGTTGACGAAACGGACGTACCGGGGAATTTTGAAATGGCTGATACGATCGCGGCAAAAATCCTTGAGTGCCGCTTCGCTCAGGCTGCTGTCGGGGCGCAGCTGTACCCAGGCACAGACTTCCTCGCCCATTCTAGCGTCGTGTATGCCGAACACCTGCACTTCGGCAATGGCCGGGTGGGTGTAGAGAAATTCCTCGATTTCACGCGGGTAAATGTTCTCGCCGCCGCGAATAACCATATCTTTGATGCGGCCGACCACTCGTACATAGCCCTCGCCGTCCATGATTCCCAGATCGCCTGAATGCAGCCAGCCTGCGGCGTCGATAGTCTCACGGGTGCGCTGCTCGTCGTCCCAATAGCCGCGCATCACGGAGTAACCCCGTGTGCAGATTTCGCCCTTGTCGCCAATTGGCACCACGATGCCGCTTGTATCCACGATGCGGATTTCCACCCACGGTACTGCGCGGCCCACGGTTTGCGTGCGCCTTTCCAGCGAATCACCGGGCAGTGTCATGTGGTTGATGGGGCTGACCTCGGTCTGCCCATAGCCAATCAGGATGTCCTCCATGTGCATCTCGGTAATCACACGTTGCATGATTTCAGCGGGGCAGGGCGCGCCCGCCATCAGGCCAGTGCGCAGGCTGGACAAGTCAAATTCAGTGAAGCGCGGATGCTCCAGCTCACTGATAAACATAGTGGGCACACCGTGCAGGGCTGTGCACCGCTCTTCTTGTACTGTCTGTAACGTAGACAAGGCGTCGAAGGCGGCATCGGGATACACCGCGGTGGCCCCGTGCGTCATGCATGCAAGATTGCCCAGCACCATGCCGAAGCAGTGATACAGCGGGACTGGAATGCACAGACGGTCCTCGTGCGTGAACCCCATTCCCGCGCCTGTGAGGTAGCCATTATTGAGGATATTGCAGTGCGTGAGTGTTGCACCTTTGGGCGCGCCGGTGGTGCCACTGGTGAACTGGATATTGATCGGGTCATCGGGGCGCAGTGTGCCCTGCAGGGCGGCGAGCTGGCCCTTTTCGGTATCACCTCCTAGCGCGCACACAGTGGAGAAACTCAGCATGCCGGGTGAGGCCGCCTCACCCATGCGAATCACGAAGGACAACTGTGGCAGTTTTGCAGCGCGCAGATTGCCAGGCTCCGCGCGCAATAGTTCTGGCGCGAGTTCATTCAGCATGCCCAAATAGTCGCTGCTTTTGAAACGCTCGGCGCAAATGAGCGCCCGACATCCTGACTTGTTGAGTGCGTACTCCAGTTCGTATACGCGATATGCGGGATTGATGCACACCATGATCGCGCCAATCTTGGCAGTGGCATACTGCACCATAGTCCACTCGTAGCTGTTGGAACCCCAAATACCAACGCGGTCGCCCGGCGCTAGGCCTAGCGCAAGAAAGCCGCTTGCAAGGCGATTGACCTCTTTCTGCAGTTGGCGATAGGTCCAGCGGATGTGTTGGTGCCGCACAATCAGGGCTTCGTTTTCCGGAAATTTCTCGCAGATAGAATCAAAGTAATCGCCGATGGTCTGATAGATGATCTGCGCGTTGGATGTGCCGCAGTAATAACTGTGAGCGAGTTGTGTCATGGTGAAGTCCGCATAATCTGGCCGCCGAGCTGTTGTTCGCGTCGCCTTTTTGTCCAGCCGCACCGCGTTTTTGCCCAGCATAGTACACCCATACATTGTGGTGGAATGCGGTCGGCACAACAGCGAACAAGTGGGGCGGGTGAGAATTCGTCGGCCCCCTGCCAAATTTCGCCACTTTCCCTGTGTATTTTGCCGCTTTGGCCCAGTGCGCAGCTTGTTTTCACCCCTGATACTGTTTTATCTTAGCAACTGTTTGTCCACCCATTATTTGAAATATTGAGCCATGAAAATTGTAGCCCCCATTCTCTCGTTATTGCTGTCCGCCCCGGTGTTTGCTGCCACCTACGATCTGCCGTCGGAGTATTTCGATGTGATTGGCTCGGTTACGACTGTGCAGTCCAAATATGCAGATACTTTGTGGGATATTGCCCGTCGTACGAGTATCGGTCAGGACCAGATGCAACGCGTCAATCCCGACATCGATATTTGGCTGCCAGGTGAAGGAACCTCCATTGTCGTGCCAACGCACCATGTATTGCCGAGGGCGCCGCGAGAGGGGCTCGTGTTAAACCTGCCCGAAATGCGCATGTACTATTTCCCCCCGAAAAAGGTGGGCCAGCCAGCACAGGTTCAAACCTACCCGATTGGTATCGGCCGCATGGACTGGGCCACCCCATTGGGTTCGACCAGAATCACGCAGAAAACGAAAGACCCATCATGGACGCCGCCCGAATCCATTCGTCGGGAGCATGCAGCCAAGGGTGATCCCCTGCCGAGGGTTGTGCCCGCCGGACCGGATAACCCTCTGGGCCGCTACGCCATGCGACTGGGAATCCCTGGTTACTTAATACACAGCACCAACAAGCCGTTGGGCGTGGGCATGCGGATCTCCCATGGTTGTATCCGTATGTTGCCAGAAGACATCGAGAGACTCTTTCCGCAATTGCCAGTGGGAACGCCGGTCGTCATTATTAATCAACCGGTCAAGGCGGGTTGGTACGGTGGCAAGTTGTATCTCGAAGTACATCCTCCTCTGGAGGAATATCCCAATGACCGGACTGCAATGGTCCAGGAGGTCATGCTGGCGCTGGATAATGCTATGGAACGACGTTCAGCGGCAGCAGTATTGAATAACGGCCTGATAGACGAAGAACTCAGCCGTCAGACGGGCATGCCAATGGTGATCTCGACCGGGGGTTGATGTTGATGTTGTAAGCTGAGAGGCACTGACTTTGTCTGAAGCGAAGCAACCTGAGCCTCAAAACGAATAAAATTACAAGGACCGTTCGGCCCATGGAGGGGTGAAGCAGAGAAGGTGTGGGAAGTAGGGCGACACCCTAAATCACCAAAGCGGTTTCACCACACTATCGCTAGTGGGTGAAGCCGCCTCGGTAAAGAGGTGCCCGATTTATTACTTGTTCATTGACTGCTTGAACATACGGTCCATTTTCTCGGAGTTTGCATCGCAGCATGCCTGAGCAGCGTTAGCTTTTGCCAGAGCGGCAGCAGCGTCAGCAGAAGCCTTGCTGGCAGCAGCTTGGGCTTGTTCTACTTGTGCCTTCAGCGTGTCCAGATCCCGAGTAGTAGCACAGCCGGTCATGCCTGTAATGGCTACCAACATGAAAGCTGCGGCTGTGGTCTTGAGCGAATTACGCATAATATTGTCCTCTAAGTGGTCAGCCGATTTCCGGCCTGAAAAGTCTATCCTTTTTGAATGGCGCTTCCCTTTTTAATTTCGGGCTGTTCCATTCGCGTTAGGGCAATGTCGCCAAACCTTTCGGCGAGCACCTCCGGTCGTTATTTTCAGAGATACTGAGCGTAATCGCAAGACATTGTTTAAGCGACTTTTTGCCAGTTACCGCACAACCACGCGGGTGCCTACTACCACCCACTTCGCTAATTCGAGCAATTGTTCGTTGGTCAGCGCGATACAGCCCTCTGTCCAATTGATGGTTTCATGTACTTTCATGTCGCCCCTTCCCACGCCATGAATGCCCAATTGGCCGCCGAGACTGGTGCCCTGTGGGGGTGGCAGGCCGCGATCCAGCTCGTATCGCAGCGCCCTGTACTCCCGCGCGCTGATTCGGTGATCCGCGAAGGCCCGCTCTGTGTGGTCAAGATTGGGATAATTGATCGCCATAAACATCTTGAAGCGCTCACTGCGCCTGATCTCGGTAATCGTGAATTCACCCAGCGGCGTGGTCGAGTCATCGCGTTTTCGCACCAGCGTCGGCCCCCTGCTGCCAATGGCGATGTTCTCGAACGTCTCCACAGGGCTGTCACCGCGCATAACAGCCAGGCTGAGTTGTTCTGTATCGATGGACACCCAGACATCGGTGGTGACGCTGTCAAGGACGGGCGTGGCCTGCGCATCCGGTAACGGAGCAAGCAGCGCCATCGCGAAACAGAGCGCTAGTGCGAGAGGTAGGATAAAAACGGAGTGCTGCCTGGAAGGCTGCGTGACAGTAGTGTGAAGGTCGGTCACTTGCAAAATCCGGCGTGAAGAGAATGACGAAGATCATAGCGGCCAGCTGGGGGCGATTCAACGGGCTACCTCTGGTAATCTGTCACTGTTTTGGGGCTGCCGGGAACGTCAGAAGCGGATGAAAAAATGGTGAAGGGTATTGCACTTCTTTTTGGGTTAGTGGTGCTGGCCATCAGTTGGCCGGCGTGGCAACTTCATGGTGAGGTTCAAAACGCGCGCAGTGAGGATCCGACCGTCTGGGAGGATGCTATTACCCAGTTGGAGTTCAACTCTCGGGGACTGTTCGGTCCGGGGCAGGGCGCAGTCTTCATCGGCAGTTCCAGTATCCGGCTGTGGGATACCCTGGCTGAAGATATGTCCCCCATTGGGGTGATGCAGCATGGCTTTGGCGGTGCAAAGCTCAACGACATCGTGTTTTATGCGCAGCGCTTGGTGAACGCATGGCAACCCCGCGCCGTGGTAGTGTTTACCGGGACCAATGATATCGATCCCCGTGCGAGCAAGACGCCCGAGGTGTTGCTTTCCAGCTATCAGGCGTTTGTCGCCGCCGTGCGTGCGGACCAGCCGCACGTGCCGATCTACTTCATTGGTATCACGCCATCGCCCCTGCGCTGGTCAGTCTGGCCTATCGCCAAGGTAACCAATGAATTGATAGAAAATGCGTCCAGGTCAGACCCCAACCTGCATTATATAGAGACATCTGAAGGATTGATGGGCAGCAACGGCGAACCGGATCCAGATAACTATCGCTATGATTATTTACATCTCAATGAGCAGGGTTATGCCGTTTGGAGACAGATTATTGGCAAGCGTTTACGGGATGATCTCGGCAGCACTGCGCCCAATACGTGAAGGCTGCGCCGGATTCAATTGATCGCCGGTTCTGCCGCTAGAGTCTTAGCCAGACTGCAACCACACAGGAGAGTGTTATCACCCATCCAGGCCTATCGACACCGCAAGATTACAGCTTCCTCGATCCGCAGGTTATCGAGAATCCCTATCCGTTTTACCGCGCCCTGCTGCGCGACGCACCGGTGTATCAGGTGCCGGGTACGCAGGTCTATCTCGTATCATCCTGGCAGTTGATTCATGAAGTGCTGAAGAACCAACGCGATTACTCTGCCAATCTCACTGGCATTCTAATGACGGGCGAATCGGGCCAGCCCGAGCTGTTTGACCTCACGCAGTTTGGTGGCTCGGTCGATGCTATCGCCAATGCGGACGAGCCTTTTCATTCTGTGCACCGCAAGCTGGTTTTGCCGCAGCTCAATGCTCGCAAGGTAGCTGCGATGGAGGATGAGGTGCGCCGCTGGGCGCGCGACGGTGTGCGTGAGCTCGTGGCGGCCGGTCGGGGAGACTGTGTTGGTGAGCTGGCCAATGCGATACCGGTCAAAGTGATGGCGCGATTGTTAGGGCTGCCGCTGGCAGATATTGATCAATTAATGGGTTGGGCCTTCAGCGGTGGCGACATTCTCGCCGGGACAGTTGACCTGCAGCGGATGGCCGCGCTGGGGATTAGCACCGGGCAAATGAGGGCGTATCTCGCCGATCATTTGGCGGCTGTGCTTAATTCAGCGGATCATAGGTACCCGCAGGATGTCACAGAAGAACTGGCAAAAGGCGTCCGTGAAGGGCTAATTTCAGAGCAGGATGCCATCGGCATTATGATTGTTCTGGTCGGCGCCGCCGGAGAATCCACCTCCAGCCTGGTGGGCAGTGCGATCCGCATACTCGCCGGGGACCTGCCGCTGCAACAGCAGTTGCGTGCGCAACCCGCATTGATCCAGCGCTACATTGAAGAGGTGGTGCGTCTCGAAGCGCCTTTCAGGGGGCACTACCGGGCGGTATTGAACAAGACGCAACTCGGGGGAATCACGCTTCCGGGCACCGCGCGCGTACTGCTTTTGTGGGCAGCCGCAAACCGCGATCCGGCCGTATTTGCAGAGCCCGATAAGCTCGATATCGGGCGCGGCGACGTCAGTGAGCATCTGGGTTTCGGTCACGGCATACATTTTTGCATCGGCGCGCGTCTGGCGAGAATGGAAGCGAGAGTGATTCTCGAAGAATTGTTGCAACTGACCAGCAATATCCGGCTGGACAGTGCGTTTACACCCGGTCATGTGTCCAGCATTTTCGTGCGGCGGCTGGGTGCGTTATATTTACAGGTGCAGGCCGCCGAGGAAACTGACTGACGACGGGAGTCGCGACAACGTGACCTTACGAGCTTCTCTACACGACTATGGGTGAGCGCGGCAAGGATGAGCTGGCGCAGGACTTGAGTACCGACCTTGGCAACGTGCTTCGCTTCAATCGCGATGGCAGTATCCCGAAAGACCATCCATTTGCCACAACATCGGGCGCGCGCCCCGCGATATTCACTTACGGCCATCGCAATCCGCAGGGCTTCGCCAGACATCCGGTTACCGGAGAGCTCTGGGTGAGCGAGCACGGGCCGCAGGGGGGCGACGAGCTCAACCGACTGTCTTCGGGTGCAAATTACGGCTGGCCTGTCATCACCTATGGCGAGGAATACGGCGGGGGCAAAATCGGCGAAGGCACGGTGAAGGCGGGCATGGAGCAGCCGGTTTATTATTACGTGCCTTCAATCGCCACAAGCGGCTTGAGCTTTTACCAGGGCAGTCAATTCCCCGGCTGGAATGGGGACGCGTTTATCGGTGCACTGCGTGCTCTGCATCTCAACCAGCTTATCTTTGGACCGGACGACAAGGTGACTGAGCATCGGCTTTTGTCGGACCTCAATCTGCGGGTGCGGGATGTAAAGCAGGGGCCGGACGATAACCTCTACGTGCTTAGTGAACAGGGTTCGCTGGTGCGCCTGACGCCAGCTGATTGAGAGCTTGATAGTCCTTGTTGCTAGAGACTATTAGGGTATAGTCTGAGGTACTTGTAGCCCATCAACTGAGGTTTCGCCCATGTCCGGCTGTCCACATTTCGATCTTACCGCTCCTGAAACCTACCGCGGCGGCGTGCCCAGGGAGGTATTCAAATACCTGCGCAGTGAAGATCCCGTTTATTGGCATGATGATCCCGAGACAGATACCGGCTTTTGGGCCGTGACCCGCCAAAAAGATTTGGACTTCATTTCCAAGAGTCCGCTGCTGTTTTCTTCTGCGGAAAAGAGCTGCCTGCCGTGGGAGTCCGATCCCGAGCGGGTGGTACTGATGCGTCAACAGCTGATCAATATGGATCCACCGCAGCACCTGAAATACCGGCGCCTCGTACGCAATGCTTTTACACCGAAAAAGGTCGATAGCTACGAGGCGCGCTTTCGTGAAGTCGCAAAAAATATCCTCGACCGGGCCATCGTTGGCGGTGAGTGCGAATTTGTCGAAGATATAGCTGCAGAGTTACCGCTGATCGCAATCTGCGAGTTGATGGGCGTGCCTATTGATCGGCGCCAGCAACTGTTCGAATGGACTAATATTATGCTCGGTATGAACGATCCGGAGCTATCGACTTCTGAGGCGGATGCCGAAAATGCAATGGCTCATATGTTCTTCCTTGCGCATGAACTGGCGCTCGCGCATCGCGATAATCCGCAGGACGATATCGTGCATGTGCTGCTCAATGGCACGGTGGAAGACGAGCCGCTGACCGACGAGGAATTCTGCCACTTCTTCCTGATGCTGATGGTGGCCGGCAACGAAACAACGCGCACGGTGACCTCGCAGGGCATGCGTTTGCTGATGGAGCACCCGGAGCAGTACCAGATGCTAGTGGACAATCCAGATTTGCTGGAAGATGCGATCGAGGAAGTGCTGCGCTTTGATCCTGCTATTATCGCGTTCCGGCGCACGGCAACAGAAGATGTTGAAGTGGGCGGGAAGCTGATCAAAAAAGGCGACAAAGTGAATCTGTATTACGCGGCGGTGAACTCCGACGAAGATGTGTTCAGTGATGTCGATACTTTTGATATCACGCGTTCGCAGCGCGAGGACGTCAAGAACAGCCATCGCGCTTTCGGCATAGGCGAACATTTTTGTATGGGCTCGCACCTGGCGCGGTTAGAGCTAAAAGTGATCTTCGAGGAAATTCTCCTGCGCATTCGCAACCCGCGCTTGAAGGGCGATATCAACTGGCTGCGTTCAAGCTTTATTCATGGCATTAAAAAGATGCCGATTGAGTTTGATGTTGCGTAAGTTAGTTGCGGTGGTTCGATGGCTCTTACTTTAGCGGCTAGTCCGGCGCTAAATTGAAGGGTATCGGGCTGGGCCCCGCCGTGAACCTATACCCATAAACAGGGGCAGGTCCTCCATGGGGGCTTGGGCTCGGCTTACTGCCTCGCACAGTCCTAATCCGATACCCTTAAATTCACCGCCTAAGTGCCATTGGCCTCTAAGCGGACTGGAATTTTTGTAATTCGAAGCGAAGCACATAGGCGTCAAAGCTTTACTCGGTTTGACGCCGGTCCACCAGTCAAAGAAGTGCTCTAATCAGTTCCCCTGTTTTAACTGCGCGTGAGCAGAAACGTAATCGCCTCGCCCAATGCATCACACTCTAGCCGGATCGACTTTTTAGTTTTTCTGTTGCGCGGATTAATCTCGTCCGCCATGCCGCGCAGCGTCGCAAACATCAGGTGTCGGGCGATGTCGCTTTGGGTGGGTTCCTTAATGTTGTCTGCAAACAATGCATGCCAGAGTTCTGATGTTTTCTTCGCCCAGCGCGCGACTTGTTTTTGGCCATTGATGCTGGATGCTTCGTCTTTGCCGGCGTTGCGCAGTATCGCGATGCTCACGCGGTACTCTTTCTTGCTGACTAGTTTCAGGACGACATCGATCAATTGCCTCACTCGCGGTTGTAACGCTTCACCCTGCAATGTTGTCTCTTCCAGTGTTCCGGCAAAGTCGTTAAAAATGTAATCGATGACGGCTTGTAGAAGACCATCCTTGTCGCCAAAGTGGTATTGCAGAACGCCCCAGCTCACACCGGCTTCTTCGGCGATGCGATTGGTGTGTGCAGCGTGAAAGCCGTCCCGGTAGATGCAGTCGATGGCGGCGAGTATCACTTTCTCGCGCGTTACTTCGCGTTTTTTTTGTTTGGGGATTTTTTCCATGGCTGCACTATAAAATAGTGGAAGCTATAAAACAATCTCTATATAGGGAAAATCCAAGAGTTGTCTTAGTGCGTGGTACTGTATCAGGCGAGACGGCCTACTTGCAGTGTGCTGGCCAGAGCCCTTTTTTAGGGTGCCAGAAACTGTTCGGCGAACGCCTCGATACGCCGCTTTTTATCATTGATACTCGATAGCGTTGTGCGTCCATCCGCATTGAGGAAGTTGCAGCCGTTGACCATGGTCACCCCCGCGTCAGCTAATCGTTCATGTGTGCCGTCGCCGGGGTTTTTAACACCCGTCCAGATATCGAACGGTTTATCGCTGCAGTGTTGTTCTTCGCGCACCGCGCGCAGTGTATCTAACAACGGGTAGACCTCATGCTCTTCGTGGGAGGTTGCCATCCAGCCATCGAAACGGCAGGCGCGGCGCATTGCTGCAGGGGCGTAACCGCCGATCATGATGGGCAGTGGCTTGCGGGTGGCGGGCGACATCTTGACCGGCGGAATGTCGTAGTAGTTGCCGTGGTACTCGACCATTTCACCTGAGAGCAGGGCGGGGACGATTTCCAGCATTTCGTCCGCACGTTTGCCGCGTGTGTGGAAGTCTTGTCCTGTCATCTCGAATTCTGCTTTCTGCCAGCCTACGCCTGCACCCAGTGTGACGCGGTCGTTCGACAGGAAGGCAGCGGTGGCGAGCGCTTTCGCAACGCCCAGTGGTTCGCGCAGTGGTAGTATGTAAATGGTGGATAAAAAGTGCAGGCGGGTTGTGGCTTGCGCCAGCGCGGCTGTCAGCACCCAGGGGTCGGGCCAATGGGTGTCCGGATTCCAGAAAATATTACCGCTATCGTGGTACAGATAGTCGTCAACCTGCTCTGCGGTCGTAATCAGATGATCGCCGTAGGAGACGCCGTGAAATCCCAGATCTTCGCAAAATTTTGCCAGATCAACTATCTGCTCCATTTCCACAAAGGCCAGTGATTGCCAGAATTTCATGTGCTGCTCCTTAGTGACTTCAGCGTCGTCTCAAGTAGTGCCTGAAGCGGCTGCCTCGGTTACGGATGTCGATGAAAATAGAATATTAAGAGCGATGTTTAAGCGCCCAATTTTCTGGTCCACTTTATAGTTGAAACTATATAATAACTCGGCTATTGTGGCTTTGATAGTATAAATCCTGCAATTTCAGTATTGCCTCGACGGAGGGTGAGTGAATGTCTGCATACAGCCGTGAAGAAATGGAAGAGATGATGCGCCGCTGGCTGGCGGTGAACGACAAGGCCGAAAAAGAAAGTAACTGGCGCCATCTGGCGGATTTATACACTGAAGAATGCCTTTATGGCTGGGATACGCCCAACGGCAAGTACGAATTTCGCGGCCGTGAAACGATACGCGAGACCTGCGTCGGCGCGGCGATGGATCCTTACAAGGGCTGGACTTATCCCTACGATAAAATCGTCATTGATGAAACGCGTGGCGCGGTAATGGCGACTTGGTGGCAAACACCCCCGGGCACGCCTGTGCGCGAAGATGGTACTGAAATGAAAGTAATTGGGGCATCGTATTTCAAGTATGGCGGCAATTACCAGTGGTGTGAGCAACTGGATCTTTATGACTACACCAATATCACCAATTTGGTGAAGGAATGCGTGGAGAAGGGTATTCTCAAGGAGATGCCGCTGATGTCCAGTCAACAGATGTCGAGTCAGCAGGTAGCGAGTGGAGAGAAAAAGTGAAGGGCTCCTCCGTGGCGAGTTTGAAGGTGCCGCAGAAGGTCAGTGGGGAAAAGCCCGGTGTTGGCCACATGGAGGAATTTGGGGTCAACTTCGCCCGCTTCCTGATGCGCTGCAATGCGGAGTGCGGCGAATTGGCGGAATTCAACATGGGCGGGCAACAGACGGTGTTGATGAGTGGACCGCAGGCGCAGGAGGCGTTTCTTAAAACGCTGGATCCGAAGCTTAGTCGCGCTGCTGCCTATCAGGCCACTGTGCCGGTATTTGGCCGCGGCGTTATCTTCGATGCCACGCCGGAAAAAATGAAGACGCAATTGAAGATCCAGGTGGACGCGCTGCGCTACCAGAACATGAAGCACTACTCGACGATTATTTCAAAGGAAGTCGAGGACTGGGTGGCCAGTTGGGGCGATGAGGGTGAGCTGGATTTCCTCGATGAATTCCTACGCCTGACCCTGAACACCGCAACCCATTGCCTGCTGGGAGCAGACTTTCGCTACAAGTTGACCGAGGAGTTTCGGCAGCTGTATCACGCGTTGGAGAAAGGCCTGCAAGCCATCGCCTTTGTTGACCCCTACTTGCAGCAACCGATTTTTGAGGCGCGCGATGAAGCGAGGGAGCGGTTGCAGGAACTGATCGGCGGCATTATCGCTGAGCGGCGCGCCCAGAGTGGTGTCGAGCACAGCGATGCGCTGCAAACCTTTATGGCGGGCTCTTACGCCGATGGCAGTCAGTTGGACGATAACGAAATTACCGGTCTTGTAATCGCCACGATATTTGCCGGGCATCATACTAGCTCTGGCACTGCGACATGGACGTTGACTGAGCTGGCCCGTCAGCAGACCTATTCCAACGAAGTATTGCACGAGCTGCAGGGGTTGTTTGGAAATGGCGAACCTATCACCTTCGAATCCCTGCGTGAGATACCGCATCTGGAGCGTTTTATTGAGGAGGTTTTACGGCTCCATCCGCCGTTGATTTTGCTGATGCGCCGCGTCATGGAAGACATCGATTACAACGGCACGCTCATAGCAGCAGGGAAAACGGTGGCGATTTCCACTTTCGGGTCGCATCGCAACACGGACTACTTCCCCGACCCGGAGCGCTTTGACCCGCATCGTCCCAAGCCCGATACCTTGTACGCGTATATTCCCTTTGGTGGCGGTCCGCACAAGTGTGCCGGCAGTGCGTTTGCGATGATGCAGCTGAAGGCGATATTTGCGGCGTTGCTGCCGCGCTACGAGTTTGAATTGGTGGATCCGGATGACAGTTATCAGGACGATTTCTCTGCCATGGTGCTCAAACCGGCAGGACCCTGCCGTTTGCGCTACCGAAAGCGACGTTAGAACCGAAGCGAGCTGCCATGAAAATTACAGTTGATTTGGCGCTTTGCCAGGGTCACAGTGTCTGCCTTGGCGAGGCGCCCGAGGTGTTTGATGTGATAGAGCAGGCGGGTGGTTATCCGCAGGTGACTGTGCTGCTGGAACATCCTCCCGAAGCGCTGCGCGAGAAAGTCATGAAAGCGGCGAAGTACTGCCCGAATAACGTTATCACTGTGCTGGAAGACTAGTACTTCTTTATGTTAAAAATTTTGATTACCGGTGGTACCGGCTTCGTAGGGTCCCATGTCTGTCGGCAATTGATAGCGGCGGGCCACACTGTGCGTTTGCTGGTGCGTAATGCTGACAAGGCACAGCGCTACTATAGCGAGTGGGGTGAAGGTATTCCGGAATTGGCGATCGGAGACGTGACCGACCTTGCCTCGGTGAAGGCTGCCCTCGCGGGTTGCGACGGCGTGGTGCACGCGGCTGCCGCTACGCCGATGCAGAAAAGCTCAATCGAAGAGATGTTTGCGGTGAACGTCGAGGGTGTAAAAAATGTCGTCGAGAGCGCCCTTGATCTGGGTATCAAACGTATTGTATGCATCTCTAGCATTACCGCTATTTTCAATAAGAATCCAGCCAAGGTCAGTGGCGATGCGCGACTGACAAAATCAAAATTACCGTATGGCAAGAGCAAGGCGCAGGCGGAGATTTACCTGCGCAAATTGCAGGTGCAGCGCGCGCCGATTATTATGGTGTATCCTGGGGGTGTGATCGGCCCTGACGACCCTGGTTTTTCCGATTCCTTCAAAGCATTAAAGCACCGCATTGAGAACGGCTTTCGTATTTTCGGTAAGGGCGGCATTCAGTACGTCGATGTGCGCGATCTCGCCGCACTGATTTGTTCTCTTGCGATCAGTGGCGGCTCCGGAAGGATATTGATTCCTGGCGTGTACACCACCTGGACCGAATTGGCCGATACCGTGGAGGCCGTCTCGGGTTGCCAATTGCAGCGTATTCAGGCGCAGGGTTGGAAGCTGCGTCTGGTCGGTCGTATGACCGATGTCATAAGACTATTCAAAACAGTGGATACGCCAATCTCAGCAGAAACCATGCGCTATGCGACGCTCTGGCCCAATGTCCCAAACTCGCCTGAATTGGCGCGGCTGGGTCTATCGCTACGCAGTTCTAGAGAGACATTTGCTGACGCGATTGAATGGATGGTGGAGGCTGGTCATTTAGCGCCGGATTTGTGTCCAGGAATCACCGCGAGTGAGTCTGCAGCGACAGTGAGGTAACGGACGTTGCAACATCTGTCGGGCAAGCCATTTTATTTTGATGACCATGTGATCGGCGATGAGCACGCTGCCGGTTCCCATACACTCACTGCAAAAGAGATCGTCGAGTTTGCCACCCAGTGGGACCCGCAGCCCTGGCATGTCGACGAAGCGGTAGCGCAAGGCTCGCATTTCGGCGGCCTTACGGCCTGCTCTGCGCACATTTTTTCCATTTTCTGTATCACCAGTCAGCGCTGGCAAAGTGGTGTCATGCAGCAGGCTCTGGCCGGCCTGGGCTTTGACGAGATGCGCATACACACGCCAGCGTATGCCGAGGATACACTGCGCTGCATGTCACTGATCGACAACGCCAGAGTGTCACGGAGTAATCCCACTCGCGGTATAGTGATCTACCATACAAAACTATTGAACCAGAACGATGAGCTGGTATTCAGTATCAAGGCGTCTACTCTGCTGGCAAGGGATCCCGCGAGGCTATGAGATTCTCGCAGCGCTGTGATCGACACCACCACTAGCATCGCTAGGCAGGCAGGCAGGCAGGCAGGCAGGCAGGCAGGCATGCCCGGGCGTGCCAGGCATCAGGGAGACGTTCGCCGCGAATTATAGTCTTGCACCACTTCCTGGAGTTTTTGCTGCAGTGTTAGCTGCCATACCGATAGCCTTTGGAACTGTGATGGCACACAACGGCCGTGAAATTTCCCTGTATACTCGGCGACGGACGAATTGCTGGTAATCAGCAGGTCGAATTGTCGGACTTATTTGAGAACCTATCTTTGAGACCTGAATACTTTACAGAACCAGACGAGAGGGCGGCCCGCCTGAGCCCAAGAGGGTTGTCGCTTTCCACGACCGATGAATGCCAGGACGGTGCCCTGTGAGCGCGCGTCTGGGAATCATCGGCGGTGGTCAGTTGGCGTTATATTTATGTGAGGCCGCCCACGCGCTTGGCGTTGAGGTCGCGATCATCACTGAGCCGGGGGATGCGCCGGCACTGCAACTTGCGGATACGCCGATTCAGGCGGAGTTAACCGATATTGCTGCCATCGAAAAATTCCTCGCAGCGTGTGATGTGGTGACGTTCGATAAGGAAGCGATACCGGAGCTTACGCTGGAGTGCCTCGTGGCGGCTGAAAAGCGCGGCGAGGTGTCTGTGCGACCCGGGGTTAAGACCCTTAGGCTGCTCAAAGACAAAGCTCTACAAAAGGCCTGGATGGTCAAGCACGGATTGCCCACACTGCCCTATGGCGTTTTGCCCGGCAACACATTGTCGCTTGCAGATCTGACCGGGAAGTTTGGAGAATCGATAGTGCAGAAAGCGCGATCAGGGGGATACGATGGGCGCGGGGTGCAGATACTGGACCCGCTGCGATCGGCTGAGCAGTTGTGGGATGTGCCCAGTATCGTCGAACCCTACCTCGCCAATTGTCCGGAAATTGCTGTTATCACGGTGCGCTCGACCTCGGGTCGTATGGAAACCTATCATCCGGTGGGTATGGCATTCGACGGCGGGTTGAACTCAGTCGAGACAGTGATCATGCCTGCCTCCATATCGTCCAGGTTGGCCGAGGAAGCCATGGTACTGGCTTGCAAAGCGATCGACGTGCTTGATGGCGTTGGGGTTTTTGCCGTCGAGATGTTCATCAATGAGGAGAATGAACTGTTGATCAATGAAATTTCACCGCGGGTGCATAACTCCGGTCATATTACGCTCGATGCCTGCAATGTCTCGCAGTTTGAGCAGCACGTGCGTGCGGTTCTCGACCTCCCACTCGAACCCATCGTTACTCTCGCACCTGCCGTCATGCTCAATATTTTTGACAGTGAGGAAACCCGCCCGTTTTCGCCGCTAAAACCGGTAACAACCAAACTGCCCGATTTAGGGAGTACGGTTTATTGGTACGGCAAAGTCCCCGGGCGAACAGGCAGGAAAATGGGGCATATTAATGCTCTGGGGTCAGGCGTTGACGAGGCATTGGAACTAGCGCACGAGGCTTCGACCCAATTGCATACCAGCGTAGCGGGGTGTGCGGTATGAGCGCCGTCGTTGGAATTATCATGGGCAGCGACTCGGATCTGCCGACCATGCAGGCTGCTGCGGATCTGTTGGAGCTGTTGCAAGTGCCCTACGAAATGGACATTGTCAGCGCACACCGCACGCCTGACAAATTACATGAGTACGCCAGTACTGCTGAGGAACGTGGGCTCAAGGTGATCATCGCCGGTGCTGGTGGTGCGGCGCATCTGCCGGGTATGGCGGCGGCGGTCAGTGTATTGCCAGTGATTGGTGTGCCCATCGGCATCACGCGGCTGGATGGCATGGATGCGTTGCTGTCGATAGTACAAATGCCAGCGGGCGTCCCGGTGGCGACAGTGGCCATAGATAATGCGAAGAACGCGGCCATTCTGGCGGCACAAATGCTCGCCACTAGTGATCTGGAGCTGCGCGAGCGGCTGCGCGCTTACAAGATTGGGATGCGTGACGCTGTGTTGAAGAAGTCGTCCAAACTCCGCGGAAAAACGTCCTGATGATTGAGGTATTTTTAAGTAACCTAACGTCACCGCCGCTGCTGTTTTTTTTCCTCGGTGCGATCGCTGTTCTGGTGCGCTCGGATCTTGAAATTCCCAGTCAGGTTGCCAAGTTTTTATCACTGTATCTGCTGTTTGCGATCGGTTTTAAGGGCGGTGTGGCACTCTCCGAATCGACTATCGATGCCACGGTGGTGCTTACGTTGCTCAGTGCAATGGCGCTGTCAGCACTGATTCCCCTCTACACTTTTGTCTTTCTGCGGCGCCGATTTCCCACTGCCGATGCGGCGGCAATCGCGGCGACTTATGGTTCAGTAAGCGCGGTAACATTTGTCACTGCAGCCGGCTATCTCAACATGCAGGGTATTGAGTGGAGCGGTTATCTGGTGGCGGCAATGGCGCTGATGGAATCTCCCGCTATTATCGTCGGTATTCTTTTGTACAGTAAGTTCGGCAAGAGCAAGCAGAACTCGGACTCTGGTTCGAATGACACGTTCTCGTGGCGACAGTTGCTCAACGAAGCGATTTTCAACGGCTCAGTATTCCTTATACTCGGCAGTATGGTTGCCGGTTGGATCGCGGGTGCCGACGGTATGCGCCAGGTGTCGCCGCTGGTCAAGGATCTGTTCCTGGGGGTGCTATGCCTGTTCCTCCTTGATATGGGCATCGTCGCCGCGCGCCGCTTGCGAGATCTGAAATCGGCATCGGGTGGGCGCTCCAATGCGCAGACGTTGCGGCTGATGCTGATTGCGGGACTGCTGTTACCTGCCATCAACGCCTCGATCGGCTTGTGGTTCGCATGGATGCTCGGCTTATCCGAGGGCAATGCATTGCTGTTCATTGTGTTGGTCGCGAGCGCCTCTTACATCGCGGTTCCCGCCGCCATGCGTTTGGCGCTGCCTGAGGCGAATCCGGCCAGTTATCTGACTATGTCGTTGGCTATTACCTTTCCCTTTAACCTGTTGGTGGGTATCCCTACCTATCACGCCGTTGTTAAGTGGCTGCTATGAAAACCTGCAAGCGTATAGAGATCGTGATCGAAACTGCGATGGTGCCGTCTTTGCTGGTCGCACTAAAACAAATTGATGTGCCTGGCTACACGCTCATTCCTGATGTGCGTGGCTCGGGTGATCGGGGCGTGCGGCGGGGCGACGAGCTGACTGGAGACTCCAGTAACAGCGTGGTTTTAATCGCCTGCGATGATGAAGCCAAGATAGAGCGCATTCTGGAAGCCGTGCGTATTCTGATCGGCAGAAGCGGGGGCATTTGCCTGCTCTCTGACGCAGAGTGGTTGCGCCACTGAGTTCCTGCTTCAGTGGCGACTGGAGCCTTACATCTTTGCGAAGATGCCGGGAATATTGGGTTGATTGTTACTGCTGCCCAGCCCGCCGTCGATAACGATCTCGGTGCCAGTAATATAGCTGGATGCCGGCGACAGCAGAAAAATAACCAGCTGCGCGACCTCCTCGGCGGTGCCCGCCCTGTGCAACGGGATGCGCGCTAGCCAGTCGTTGTGGATAGCATCAATTGCCGTTGCGCCCGCCGTCAGCGGTGTCGTGATATAACCGGGGCAGACCGCTGTGGCGCGAATATGTTCATGCGCGTGATCCAGCGCGATGGTGCGGGTCAGGTTGATCACCGCTGCCTTGGCGGCGTTATAGGCCGCAAAGCCATAGTCTGCGCGCACGCCGCTCAGCGACGCAATATTGACGATACTGCCACGGCCGCGTTTACGCAGTAGTGGCAGGGCAGCGCGGCACGCGTTGAAAACCCCGTGCAGGTCGATATCGATAACCTTGTGCCATTCCTCGACGGGCATATCCGCCACGGTACCGAGGCTGCCTATGCCGGCGCTATTGACTGCGCCATCAAGACCACCGAACGTTTTCTCTGCCAGAACGCAGGCCGCTTCCAGCTCAGCCAGTTTTGTCACGTCGGTGTGCAGATAACACACGTGCTCTGGATATTGCGCCACCAGCGCCGCACCCGCTGCGTCGTCGATATCGGCAATCACGGCCATACCCTCATGCTGCGCGAGATAGTGCACTACCGCCGCGCCTATCCCCGACGCGCCGCCGGTCACCAGATAGACCTTGTCCTTGAAATTGATATCCATGTTCGTGATTCACTCCTGCTGGTAGGACTCAGCGTCCTCGTAGGTATAAAGGTGTTCTGTCAGGTCAGCGTCCAACAAGCCGAAGGAGCCGACCAGTTCACTCATGCGTGAGGCCGCTGCGGGCTGCCGCTGCGGGTCGATGCGAATATCATAAACGAAACGTCGGCCGGGCTCAGATGCGGTGGTAGTCACCACCGCCTGAGGATTAACCGCTTGTACGATCTGCTCCAAGCCTCTGACGCCCCCCTGCCAAAGGTCGGTTAGGACGCCGCTAGTAGTACCATCGTCAATGGCTTCACAATCTTCAATCCAGAACTGTCCACTGCTTTCGTTGAACAACTTAACGCCAGTTTTCACATACTCCGGAACAAAGTGGTGATCCAGTTGCAGCAATTTCAGGATGGCCGACAGGTTGTTGCCTTCAATGCCAAACAGTCGGCGCAAGCGCGCCTGATAGACTGGCGCCATTGCACTGCAGTGTTCGCTGATCAACTCCAGCGCGGCATCCTTGCCATAATTGCGTTGCATGCTGAGATACGATGAACGTTGTAGTAAGTGTACATCTAGCGCAAACTCCTTGAGCTGTACCGACAGCATTGAAGAGCATAAGTCTTCCAGCCGAAAGTCGCGATTGAAGGCACCAGAGTAATCGGGCAAGCCGTCGTCGGTGGCGGCGGGGCGTGTAAACTGAAAACAACCGGCGCGGCTGCGTTCTATAATCTCAGTTTGTGGGTTTTCTTCTACCAGACCGATATGATCGTTTATCGACACCTCCCAGCGGCAGGGTCCCGCAGCGGGAATATCGCCACCGTGTGGCGGTCGATAAATGGGCACGCAGCGTGCGCCGCGATTCACAGCCATTACGGTGGCGTCAAACGTCGGATCCTCCATGTGCACACAAATCTGGGTCTCTGCCGTCTTATCGCCGCCGGTCATGCCGCGCACACCGTCATAGGCCCCGCAGGATGTTAACCAGAAGAAGCCCTGATCGTGTGATCTGACATCAAAGTGGAATTTCAGCCACATATGGGGCGCGCCGATATCGAGCTGGAAGCCCTTCATGATGACGTCCACGCCGTCACCCTGGATATTGTGCAGGGCGCGAATTCTCGCATTGTAGACGGGGCTGCACCCCATCCACTCGTCGATGGCCTGAGCTGTCATGGCATCCGCGCCCCAGCGCCCTGCGACCAGGGGCATCATGGCGCGGTCATGAATCTGGTTGCACAGCATCACTTCGCGCGCAAAACGCGCCATGGTCGTTTTCTCAAGATGCTGCCACGTGAAATCTTCGCGTAAGGCGCCTGAGTAGTCTCTCATTGTATCGTCATCCATGGCAGATGCTTCCCGCGGTCTCGGTTCAGCTCACTGCCTGCTGGATGTCGCTTAATTTGGGTCCGATGCGCTGTGCGGCTTCGTCCATTAGTGCTCGGTCAAAGCCGAACACTTCGATGGCTTTTCCACCGAGCATGCTGCGAATCTCGCTCTCGTCTACATCGTGGAAGGTCTCGCGCAATTTGTGCATGGTGTTGGGCCAAGTGCCCTCCATGTGCGGGTAGTCTGAACCCCACATCAGCTTGTCGACACCGATCTTATGGCGGCTGCCTATTTCATGGGGCGCGAGAAAGGACGCACCGATAAAGCAATTGCGCTGGAAATACTCCTCGGGCGTCAGCGATAAATTTTTCATGAAGTGCCCAAAAATGGGGTTATCGATTTTGAACTTGAGGGTGCGAAGGGTCTCCAGAATCCAGCCGCACCCGGATTCGGTGAACACCATCTTCAGTTTCGGGTGACGTTCAAACGCGCCAGACCATAGTAGTGCGGTGAACGGGCGGTGCGCCCACATATCCACTTCACTGATGAACATCATCGTTGCACTGGGCACATCGCCGTAATCGGGTGACCATCCGGAATGCGTGTGAAGGGGTAGATTTAATTCTTCACACACAGACCACAGTGGAGCGTAGTGTTTGTAGTCGTGATAGAACGGGTTGGGCCCAGTGCTTGTCGGCAACAGTACACCACCGAACAGGCCCATTTTGTGCGCCTCGCGCACTTCGCTGACGGCAACCTGAATATCGTCGACGTTGATAATGGCGACGCCGGCATGACGCCCGGGATTTTTACGACACAGGTCTGCAAGCCAGTAGTTGTAGGCGCGATTGCCGACCAAGCTCTCTTGGGGAGTCACGTCGTGGCGGTACTGCATTAGTCCTGCGCCAAAGGGTGCCATCTGAGGAAAAATAATTTCGCCCGCAATGCCGTCAGCTTCCAGCTCCTGCAGCCGTATTGTCGGATCATACTCGCCGCGACGCGGCGCGATCATACTGTCGGGGTCGCACAGGTAGTCCCACAACTCTGCATCAGTTGCTCGGGCCGCCTTGCCCGCTGCCGAGGGATCCATACGGCCGGCTCCCTGGTCACCGGAGCGGCTGTTGAATTCCTGCGCCGCTTCCTGATCGAAAAACGTGCCCATACGTTTCATCATTTCGCGCGCATATTGAAGCCACCATTTATCGGCGGCCGCGTGAAATTCCTTGGGCATATACGGCTTATAGCCTTCCGGCAGCGCGCCGGCATGACAGTCCGAACTGATCATTACCACGTTGGACATTGTTCTCTCCCGATGGTTTTAGTCAAAACAGGTAGCAGTGTATTTAGCAGCCTCGCACATGGCAAGCTGACTAAGCGACATCATGAACTGGATGCTGTGGCTTTGGCCAATTTGCAGGAGAAATCTAGGCAGGTAACAGACGGTTACATAGGTGATAAAAGCGCACGCGCGTATTGATGGTGCCAGACCGCACTATGTGATCAATGCTGCCAACGATTCGGGCTTTAAGCGGGATGATGGGACTTGCTATCTTCGGCAGTTGTCTTGAACAGCGCCCGAAATACAAAAAACCAAGCCCGCGAGACGCGAGCTTGATTCAAAAGGGAGAGCTTAAACTTAAGCTTTGGAGCGACGAACCCAGCCGAGGCCAGCAAGTCCAAGACCCAGCAGCGCCAGAGTGGCGGGAACTGGAGTTTCAGATGGTTTACCAGTGGCTACTACTGAGGAAGACCAGCTGCCTGATTCTGAGCCAGCTTCGCATATACCAACACCGGCCCCCAGGCAGCTTCCGGTAGCTGAGAACTTACCGATAAAGGCGCTATCGTCAAAGCCGGCGGCAGATACAGTACCCACGATCTGGAAGGTTTGTGCGTCATCACACAATCCGTTAGAACAAGCGATGGGCGACGTTACGATGTTGTTGATACCGGTAAGAGTGAAGCTAAACCCGCCGATGCTGTAAATTACGCCAGCAGGTGCATTAGTATCAATGTCTGAGGTTGTAGTAAGACCCGATAGTCCCAGGAACGCACCTGTGCCGCCGCTCGCGTTAGTAGGTGCGCCTATATCGAAGAATGTGAGGTCAGAGACTACATTGCTGAGGGTATCCAGGCCATCAGAGAATGATAGGCTCCCGGTGATAAAGGCCGCACTGGCCGGCGTCGACAAACTCGCCGCAAGCAGCGCAGCTGCTGTCAATCCTGCAAATTTAATTTTCAAGGTCGTTCTCCCTTTCCTACGTTGGTGTTGCTTGGATGTAAATTATTTAACGGAACTGTCCGTTTGCTAAATACAGAGCAAACGCCGTGCCAGAATTAGAAAAATCTTTATTTACAACGTGTTAAGAAAAATGCAGTGTGACGGTAGTCCACCAAGTGTAAAAAAAAGTGACACTTTTATAAGCTAGGTATCCGCTAAAAAGAAGATAAGTTTTATAACTGCTTGAAGGTTTTCCCCGCGGCACGCGTTCAACTGCGTCCCCTCTGGGCGGCTGCTGGATCAGGCGCGCTGCGGCTCGGTCCCCAATATCCGCAGTGTTGGTAAGCAGATAAGTCGCAGACTGAAGCTCACGGGGCTGAACAGATTCAGGCCTTCGCCGCGACCGGCTCTCGCCACATCAGCCAGACAGGTGGAGCAGAATCAGCAAACTGGATCTGCTGTTGCACCTTAAACCCATGACCCTCGTAAAACGCCAGGTTTGCTGCTTTTGAGTTCTCCAGATAGGCAGGCATTCCCTCGGCGTCGCATTGTCTCAAAAGATGAGTGATCAACTGGGTGCCAATGCCCTGCCCCTTGTTGCCCGGCGTGACTCCGATGGCAAAGAGGTAGTAGTGCGGGATTTTGGGGTGGTGGCGCTCCGTCTTTACGCCACTGAGGAGCATACGATAAATGCCCCGCATTCCGCCGAGCCTAAATATTTTCGCGACACTCGAAAGTTTCACTGGCCAATGGAGCGTTTGGTGCGGCCCCAACCAGACGGCAACACCACGGCCCTGCGGTTCCAGGTAGGAGAGCTGGTGGGGGATGAACACGGGGAGCATGATTTCGAAAAATGATTCCAGTGATGCGGGGCTATTGCAGGTCCAGTTAATGACAGGGTCATCGGCGAATGCTGCCGCGAGGATGCGAATGGCCTCATGAGTATTTGCGACATCTAGCGTCTTAACGTTCATTGTCCGAATATTCGCCTTAGAAGGTTTGCCGAACGAGTAATTTAGCATATCGTCGGGCGATACGTTGCTTTCGATAGCGGGCTGCTGGCGGGCTCTCAATTTAGCCAGTGAATAAAAGCGACAATCTGCGCCACCGTCTCGCGGGGATAAAAAAGGAAGGCGGCAACATGGGTGCCCTAGCTTTCCTTCGAGGCAAGGCCAGAGTGCTCGGGGTCAATAGTGGGCGCCCTCTTAGGCCGCCTGTATCCCGGTCGCGCCACCCATAGAAAAGCCCATCGCGACGGGTGGCCGCTCGGGCGGCTTATGTCTGGCCCAATTGATGAGGGCCTCGGCGTCATATTTTTCGGTGCTGCCAAATTGTAGTCCTTGCCCATCGGTGTCTGATTCTCCGTGGTTGCGCAGGTCGATAACTGCCACCGATACGCGCTAAATTCAGGCAGATCAACGCGAGCGGGGACACGTCAAATACAGGCATTTGGGAATTGGTGTTCCAAATGTGCTCTGGCCGCCGCAGGATGCCGGGTTGCCACGTGGGAATAACAGCTAACCGGGAGGGCTCATGGACGAGCGAGTGAATAGAGTCGAGAGTGTAATTGGTGTATTGAGTGACATCGAGGGTGAGGAGGTTGTTGGGGTTGATGCAATCGAGGGGCGCGAAGGGGGGCCGTGTCAGTTATGTTCGCACATGCCGCGTTACAATGTGTGGCACGCCCTGAAAGGCGGCTTGCCCACCATTACGATCAGCGATGCAGATTATCGCTCCCTGCAGCTACCGTGTGACGCCTTAAAGGAATAGCGCGACTGCAAACCAGGGCAATAGCACCGGGTTGCAGTCAAAGCGCAGGGGCTATTCTTGCGGCATAATCGCATTAATGTGGTCCAGTGCCTCGCTGTATTCTGTCAGCAGGCGGAAGACAATATCGCGACACGATTCGATCGTATTGATCTGCCCCACTACCTGGCCGATCGGGTTAAACGCCACTTTCTGGCAGTCTCCGCTGCCGGCATAGCGGTGTGTGCGGCGCACCGCATCGTAGGTCAGGTAGCCCTGCAGCGGCATCGGTAATGCATCCGGAGTGTCGGCACGCTCCCAGGCCTCAGTCCACTCATTTTTAAGCACGCGGGCTGTTTTGCCGGTAAAAGAACGCGAGCGCACGGTGTCCTCGGAGGTGGCATTCATATAGGATTCGCGTTGCTCCGGTTCGGCATGCGCTTCCTCGGAGTTCAGCCACATCGACCCCATCCAGACGCCTTCTACACCCATGCTCATAGCGGCCAGTACCTGGCGACCGTTGGCAATGCCGCCAGCGGCCAGCACGGGCAGCGGGGCGAGGGCGTCGACCATTTGCGGCCACAACACCACTGACGTCACTTCACCGGCATGGCCGCCACCTTCTGAGCCCTGGCAGATTACAAAATCCAGGCCCGCTTTCTTGTGGTTGATGCCGTGCTTGAGGCGTCCGGCCAGCGCGCCTATCAGGCGACCGGAGTCGTGCACCTGCTTGATAATATCATCGGGCGGCGTGCCCAACGCGTTGACGATCATGCGACATTTGGGGCGCGTCAGGGCCTCATCGACGAGCAACTGTGCCTGTACTGCAGAGAAGCTGAGGCTGACCTCATCGTCCGCGTCCGGCCATTCGGGTACGCCCGCGTCTGACAGCAGCGTGTTCACGAACTCACGGTGCTGCTGGGGAATGGCGTCCTGCAACATCGCCACGAGTTCCTCCGGGCTAGTCTTGTCCATACCCTCGTATTTCTGCGGAATGGCGGTGTCTACGCCGTAGATGTGATCGCCAATATGGTCATCAATCCAGTCGAGTTCCTCCTTTAATTTGGCGGGAGAAAACCCTACCGCCCCGAGTACACCAATACCCCCCGCCTTGCTGACGGCCACAACAACGTCGCGGCAGTGAGTGAAAGCGAAAATGGGTACTTCAATGCCCAGCTCTTTACAGAATTTGGTTTGCATAACGTGCCTCGTGTGTCCGCGCTACTGCGAGATAGTGTATTAACGGGTAGCATAATAGCGGAGTTCGGTCGGCGTATGAATGGCGGGAGAGGCCGAGAAAACTAGCAGAAGTTGACCCGGTGGGCATCGGGGATTCCAGCAAAGTGTCTGCGTAAAGTTGGGGGACTGCGCCAGTCCGGTTACTCATTGGGATATGCGAAATGCGCTGGCGCAGAGTCAGATGACCCATACACAGCCCAGAGTCCCGCTAGAATCTCACCAAATTGTGAATAATCGCCGTGCAGGTCGCAGTCGACTTCGCTATGCTTTCGCTTATCGATTGAAAGCCTGCGGCGACTAATTCAACGGCGCCACTATAATATAAGGAGGCAACAGGCATGATAAAGATTGTAAAGAGGTGTGCTATGGCAGGTGCGATGTTAAGCGCGGGCACCGCTTCGGCAGGTGGTTTATGGCTGAATGAATATGGGGATTTTGCAGGGGGTCGAGCCGCAGCGGGGGCTGCAGCCGGGACCGACGACGCGATGACAATCAACTATAACCCGGCGAGCATAGGGCGTCTGGAGGGTAGTCATCTGTTTGTCTCCGCAGGTGCGATTATTGGGGATATGAAATTTGATACGAGTTATAGCAATCCGCGCAATGGCGGTATTGATGGCGATAATGCCGGGCAGGTAACCCCGTTGGCGTCCATGGCCTACGTCAATGATCTGGGCTCCGAAAAGTGGAGTGCAGGAATCGTACTTGGCGGCTTGTCCGGGGCGGGCATGGATTACGATGACGATTGGGTGGGGCGTTACCAGGCCACTAAAGTCGATCTCCTCCTGATGGCAATCGCCCCGACAGTGGCCTACCAGGTCACTGACCGATTGTCGCTCGGTGTCTCGGTACAGGCGATTTACGCCAACCTGGAGTTGGATGTGGCCGTTCCTCGTCTCGATCCCACATTGCAGGATGGCAGAGGTTCTCTTGATGGCGACGATATAGAACCCGCTTTCACGTTAGGCGCACTGTATGAACTGTCACCCGGTAGCCGCTTTGGCTTGTTCTACCAGAGCGAAGTCAATATAGAGTTTGATGGCGATTTGAAGATCGAAGTGCCTTCAGACAGTGCAGTAGGTTCTCTGATCGGGACTCGACAGGCAGCAACCGATACTGGAATGGATTTTGCACAATATGTACGGTTCAGCGTGCACCAGCAAATGGATGAGCGTTGGAGCGTGGATTTTACCGTAGGCTGGGACGATTGGAGTTCCCTGGGCAATGTGCTTGTCTCCACCCAAAATGGCGCTGTGGGTATCCCCACTGAGTGGAAAGACACCTACCACGTTGCGTGGGGTGCTCAGTACAAGCTGAATGAGAGCTGGGACCTCACCGGTGGTGTGGCTTATGACTCCAGTCCCGTGGATTCTCAAGATCGGAACGCCCAACTGCCTTTGGACCGGCAGATACGCTACGCAAGTGGCGCGCGCTACAGCCTCAATGATGCTGTGACGATTGGTGGCTATCTAATGTACATGGATATGGGTAATGCACGCATAACCGGTGCGCGTTTTGGTGGTGATTTTGAGACCAACGATATGTTGCAGTTAGCAGTAAACGCGGCCTGGAAGTTCTAGGCTGCCACCATGTTTAGCCCAATACCGCTGCCCACCGAGTAGGCTTGCTACAGCGCCTCAAATGTATCGCGGGAGTCGCGCACGCGACCGAACCAGAACCAGCCCTTATAGTGCAATGGATCCTATTGGTAGCGGGAGTCAGCTTGACCTTCTGTGGTGGCGCTGTTGGACGTTTCGTAGTCAACACTCAACTCAACTCAACTCAACTCGATGTGGTGGCACTGATGCTGCCCAGTTCACCCGGCAGGACAGCGCCGTTGTCGAGGCGTAAATCGCCGGCCAAACCCGAGCAGGAAATGATCAATAGAATGCACGCACAGACTATGCGGTCGGAATTTAACAGCGGACAATACCGGTAGCAGACTGGCCAGACAGGTCGCGCTACCTGACATTGCGCGCGAGGGTGCGACCATGCCCGGTTGTTCTACGGAGGTCGCTCCATTGATAGTTACCTCTTAAAAGCGGCATGTAAATGGCAGGATAGTGCTTATTTTCCGCGGACCATCGGGGGTGCACCATAGCGGTGCCGAAACGGGCGCTTACCCAACAGGAGATTGCATGAACAAGCTAAAAGTGCGCAAACCACTGGTCATTCTGCACGGCGATGAGATGGCGCAAATTGCCTTCGAGCGCATCCTCGACCAGTTTGTCACGAAGCGGCTCGATATCGAGTTGGTGGAGATAGACCTCAGCGCCGAGAACCGTCTGCTGACTAACGGACAAGTCGTCAACGATGCCATCGCTGCCTTGAAACAATACGGAGTGGGCGTAAAAAATGCGGGCATGACGGTTAACCGACAGCAGTTGGATGAGCTGCTGGCCAAGCATTCCGATATCGACGAAGCCGGCCTCAATAAACTGGCGACCAAGTCCCCTAACGGCGCAATACGCAAGGGTATTGGCGGCAATATCACGCGAGAGGATATCGAGTTTCGCAATCTGGAGGTCAGGCAGCCACAATGGATTGGTCGCGATATCGAGGTCATGACCATGGAAAGTGGGGGCATTAAGCATAGCTTCAGCGAGTTGTCCAAGGCGACAGGTGTGATCAAGCTGGTGTTTGTAGGCAGCAGCGGTGAGCCAGTGGAATTGCACCGTCGCCGTGTCAAGCGTGGTGATCCCTGGCTGCTGGCTACGAATAGCATTGAGGACGTAAAAGCCTGGGCACATGCCTTTTTTCAGCGTGCTATCGACGAGAAAAGAGACATTTATCTGGGCTTGAAAGACACTGTGATACCGGGTTATGACGGCGTGATGCGCGCGGCTATTGAGTCGGTGTACGAACAGGATTATGAACAGCAGGTCCGGCAGGCGGGCCTCAGCTACCACTATGAATTAATCGATGCGCAGGCCGCGCGCATTGTCGCTAATCCGCCGCAACGCGCACTGTGGGGTGTGCCTGATAACACCACGGGTAGGAAGTTGTTCAAGCTGGTCGGAAAATTGAAAATCTACGGCATTCCCAGTCGCAAACACCACGTGTCGCTGTCGCGCATGAGTGCCGGGGGAGGGGATCAGTACGGTAGCTTCAATATGCCGATGGCAGAAGATGGCATCATCAAAGTGATCGTCGATGGTGAGGAAAAACACGCGCGAGAAGTGAGCAAGAACGACCCGATATTGTTGATGTCCAATGACAAGCAAGCTATTACCGATTGGGTGCACCAGGTCTTTCGCGATGCCTCCAAGAAAGATAAGGAGGTCTACTTCGGGCTGAAGCGCGAGTACATGGAGTATGACGAGGTATTCAGTACCGCGATTACCGATGTGCGCCGAGCGCTGGCCTTATCCGGCGTGCGGCCGCCGTCATTCATGATTATGCGTCCGTCCAGCCAATTGAAAAAAATGATCACCGACCCACCGCGCAATGCGCTTTATCCCGCGCAAAACCTCGACGGTGACATTTTTTCCGACATCTCCGCAGCATTGGGCGGCAGTCTGGCAACGGCCAGTTCCATCATCGAGAGCAAGGAGGGCACTATGCTGTACGAGGCGCCCCACGGCACCGCGCATGATCTCTATCTGAAGTATCTAGACAGCGGCGGCAAGGAGGCCCTGTTCAATCCATCGGCGCTGATTTACGCACTGGCCAATGCGCTGGAGACATTGGCGGAGCGTGAAAGTAACCAACCGCTGATCGAGTATTCCTGGGCGCTCAAGGAAGCGTTAATTGAAACGGTGGCGCAGGGCAAAATTACCGGCGATCTGAGGGGCAAGACGACAGAGCCTGATGCAGAAGCTGTGCTGGATATGTATGGCTTCCTGGAGGCAATAGCGGGGAATATCAGGTGTGTTAGCACAGGTCAAATTTGATACTGCCAGAACATGCGATGGTTGTCCCTGTCACCTTAATCTAGTCGCAACATACTATAGCGACATAGCAGCGCAAATGTGTCGGCCGCTTACTCAGTGGGTTTAACCACATAGGGGTTGCCGCCCAATGCGTTGGAAATATCCGCAATCGCTTTTTGCGCGCGGACGCTGTTACCCGCCGCATCCAGTGGTGGCGATATCACGGCGATACCGAAACGCCCCGGCGAGACAGCGATAATACCGCCACCGACACCGCTCTTGGCGGGGAGACCTGTAAGATACAGCCATTTGCCTGAGTCGTCATACAGCCCTGCCGTAGCCATAACTGCCAGCACCTCAGGCACATTCTCGATGTCCATCGCCTGCTTTCCGGTAAGCGGATTTTTTCCGCCGTTTGCCAGCGTTGCCGCCATCGTTGCGAGGTCGAGCACGTTCACATTGACAGCACATTGCTCAGTGTAAATGTCCGTGGCCTGTGCCGGATTATCTTTGATGTGACCATAGGCATACATCAGTTGCGCGATCGCCTGATTGCGCCGATTGGTTGCTGCCTCAGAGTCGAAGACCTCTTTGTTGACCGACAGTTCGCGGCCGGCAAAATCGCCATAGTAGTTTAGTATCCTGGTCCAGATTTCCTCTCTGGAACTACCTGAGACCATGCTCGTCGCGGTGATTGCCCCGGCATTGACTAGGGGGTTCATCTCGGCACCTTTGTACTGCTCGACTGCGACAATGGAATTAAATGCCTGGCCGGTAGCATCGACCCCCACATTTTGTGAAATGGCCTCGGGACCTCTCTCATCCATCACCAGTGCCAACGTAAAGACCTTGGAGATAGACTGGATCGAAACCTCCGATGTGATATCGCCCGCACTAAAGATCTGGCCTTTTGGCGTCACCAGTGCAATGCCGAATATATTTGAATCAACTTTTGCCAGCGCCGGGATGTAGTCGGCGTTGGCACCTTCCTGCAGGTCCTTGTATTTGGCATAGGCTGCACTCAGCGCAACCTCAACCTCAACCTCAACCTCAACCTCAACCTCAACCTCAACCTCAACCTCAACCTCAACCTCAACCTCAACCTCAACGGCAACGGCAACGTCAGCTTTGGCTGGCGGCGTGGCTGCCTGGACGACTGTAACGATGAGGGACGTCGCCGCGATTACTGCAATGTCTGAGAACAGAAAGCGACGCATATAGTGATTCCTTTTAGACAAATAGGCTAAAAATCCTGCCCGCTTTTAACCACACAGTAGTTTGACGTTTGTTTCCAGAAGCCCGCCGCCGCAGTAGCATCACTCTAAGTCCGACAGGCCCCGGGCAACGCACTGCCAGAGAAACCTTATCAGAAAAAGATTGAAAACGCCGCCCGTTCGCTCTCGCTATGCGGGCTTTGGAAATTACGGTTGCCTCAACCCTGGATAGTTCTCTACATTCCTCTGTCGTTATTCGGCGTTTCCACGGCGGTTGGAGGCGGTCTCTTCTGCTGTGCGACACTTTTTAAAGGACGGCAGCATTCAATATAGACGCACTTAGCAACGGATTAAATCAAGCTTTCGCCGAGTTATCTTCGCTACAGCAAACCTCGGCCTTATAAGAAAGACCATGCTGCGCACTGGATACTGTGCCGCGCAGCGATTATATTGCTGCCCTGAGTGTTGAATCGGTATGTGAACGACCACGGAGTAATGCTATGGGCAGGGCCTATCAGAATCGTAAAGAATCGATGGCTAAGACCTCTGATATGAAAGCGCGGGTGTACAGTCGTTATGCGCGTGAAATCTATGTATCTGCCAAGTCGGGGGGTGTTGATCCTGCCGGGAACCTGTCATTGCGCGGCGTGATTGAACGGGCAAAACGCAGCCAGGTGCCCGCGCATGTCATAGAGAAAGCACTGGACAAGGCGCGTGGAGTGGGTGGTGAGGATTTCTCCACGGCACGCTACGAGGGCTTCGGTCCGGGCGGTTGCATGGTCATTGTCGACTGCCTGACCGACAACCCGAACCGCACCTTTGGTGATGTGCGTCAATGCTTCACTAAAACGAAATGTAAATTGGGTTCGCCTGGTAGCGTGAGCCATCTGTTTGATCACAGCGCTATTCTGGTATTTGCCGGCGAAGAAGAAGCGGCACTGGAAGCACTCATGATGGCGGATGTGGATGTATCCGACATCGAGTGTGATGATGGCAAGGTAACGGTGTTCGCACCGCAAACTGAGTATTTCAAATCCAAACAGGCGTTAATGGATGCGTTCGAGGATATTGAGTTTGAAGTCGATGACATTCAGTTTGTGCCGCAAACGATCGCAGCCCTTAGCGATGACGATCAGAGCGTCTTCGAGACTTTGATTGAGCTGCTCGAATATCTCGAGGATGTTCAGAACGTTTACCATAACGCTGGGTGACGCAGGCTGGTGACGGTGCTATATTTCGCCCACAGGCGTTTTGTCTGTCGTGCAATAGATGTATAGCGCTATTCCCGATCTACGATATCAACCACTATGGAGAACTTTATGTTGAATAAGAAATTGTTAGGTGTGCTTTCACTTACCCTGGTGGCGTTTACTCTATCCGGCTGCGGTGAAAAGGAAAAGGAAGTCGCCGAAAAAGCGGGCGCGATGGCCGATCATACGGCTGATGCGACCAAAGATATGGCGAGTGATGCAGCCCACGACATGAGCGACATGGCACATAAAACAGAAGCAGCCGCGAGCGATACAGCCGATGCAGCCGGTAATATGGCCGATGAAGCGACTGATAGCGTCAAGAGTGCTGCCGAGAGTGCTGGTGATATGGCTAGCGATGCCGCAGGCAGTGTCAAGGATGCCGCCACCGACGCGATGGACTCCGCTGGTGCTGTGGCCCACAAAGCGGCTGATAGTGTCAAGGACGGTGCAGTTGATGCCGCTGAAGCCACCAAGAACGCAGCGGATGACGCGAAAAAATCAGTGGAAAAGTACTAACTAACCACGCCTCCTGGACGTTGAGCCGACAGTGTCGGCTTGATGTTCCCCCAAGTTATAGTCTATGCAAACGCTTTTCGAAGTAATTCGAATGAGCGTTTGCGATCGTCCAGATAGTACATATTGGTCACCGCCATAATCTCGTCTGCCTCATGCAGTGCGGCAAGTCGTTCTATTTTGTCTTTCACCTGAGCTGGAGTGCCTGAGGCGCGGCTGTTTTCACGACTATCGATGAAGGCGCGTTCATGTGCGCCCAGCGGATAGTTCAAAGCCTCCTGCGGCGTCATCGACTGTCCGTTTGACTGGCCGGTAAAAAAGCGAAACAGATTTAGATCGTAGGTCAGCTGCAGCGCGCTGGCCTGTGCCTCTGTGTCGGCACAAAACACACTCAGCGTAAGAATGGCGTAAGGCTTGGGTTGCTGTTGACTGGGCTGGAAATGGGATTTGTACAAATGGATCAACCGCGAATCTGCCTGCGGATTGATAAACAGGCCGAGGTTGTAGGGCAGTCCGCGCTGCGCTGCCAGCACTGCGCTGTCGGGACTGGAGCCAAGCAGCCACAAGGGAATGTGTTCTGGCGGTCTGGGGCTTACAACGGGGCTGGTTTTTTCCGACCACAGGTACTCGCTGAGTTTTGCGGCCAGGGCGGGAAAAGCATCAAACTTGGGGCGTCCGTCTGTGGCCAGCGCGACGGCAGTGGCCATGTCGGCGCCGGGCGCCCGGCCTACGCCAAGGTCGACGCGACCAGGGTAAAGATTGGCTAGCAGAGAAAATACTTCGGCGACTTTATAGGGGCTGTAGTGCGGGAGCATGATGCCGCCAGAGCCGATGCGAATACTACGTGTTGCCGCCCCGATTGCGGCCAATAACACTTCCGGGGCACTGCCCGCCACCGAGGGAAAAGCATGATGCTCCGACACCCAGAATCGCGTGTAGCCCAGTTGTTCGCACCACTGGGCCATGTGCAGTGTTTCCTGCAGCGCGACCCCGGCCTGGTCGGGCGCGCGCGCCAAGGATTGATCGAGCGCTGACAAGGCCAGTGTCACAGAAGATCCAGCCCTACGTTAACGTTACTGCAGTGGCTGCCCGCAACGACCCCGCGCGTGATGGCCGAGCAGGCACTCAGCAGAAGGTACCTGCGCGGCAGACGTGAAGTATGGATCATTGAGGGCGCAGGTTGCATAGGGCAGAATCATCGCATGGTGCAACGCAAGTGCCAAGTTTTGTAGGTCTGCAACTTGCCTTGGGTGCTAAGATGCCGCGATGGATTTTCTCTCAACCTGGCAAGAACCTCTACTGTGGGCCAGTGCGCTATCGGTGCTCGCGGCGGTGGGCGGTATTATTGCTGTGCCTTGGGTGGTGACCCGCCTGCCCACCGATTACTTCGCTCGGGAGGAGCGCATCGTGTGGCGAACAGCCGCCGGTCAGTCGCTGCTGGTGTTGATTGTGGGGGCGTTTAAAAATCTGCTCGGTGTGTTGCTCTTCATGTTGGGGCTCATCATGCTGGTGACGCCGGGTCAGGGCATACTGACCCTTCTGTTTGGCCTGATGTTGATGAATTTTCCGGGTAAGTACCGTGTTGAGCGATGGTTGGTAATGCGGCCAGGCGTGCTGCGCGGATTGAACTGGTTGCGAGAGAGGCAGGGGAGCGCGCCATTTGATGCACCGCAGCAGAATGATCTTATTCGTTAATCGGGCTTGTTCGTCACGCACGTTACGCTATTCTGATATGGGTAATGTTGGTCATGACACCGCCAGTTTTGGTTATGGCATAAGGAGGTCTCACAATGCGTTCCGATAGATTGTTTCGATCAATAGCCGCAACAGCGCTATATTCTCTCTTCACCCTAGCCTTCGCGGTTGCTGCACAGCCTTACGGAGAAACCCTCGAAACGGGTTGGCTGGAATTGGTAAAGGGTTCCCGCGACAGTACGATGGGCGCCCAACTTATCGAGATTGAACAGGGTGATACCGCCGACGAGCAAAAGATCACACTCGCTATTCCCAAAAAGTCTCTGGCTGACCCAGGCGCGATTGAGGAAGTATTGGTTATTGGGCAAAGGCTACCTGCCACTGAAAAGTCCAGACCGATTAAAATTCAGTATGAATGGGTATCGGATCATGACCCAGATAACTACGGTTTGATTATTCGTCTGGGCAAGAATACTAACTGGCCGATCCGGCTGTATATGAATTCCGAGCCGGGATTCAGGCGCTAGAAAGTAAGAGGGTCGCAGCGCATGGGCGGCTCATGTCGCTCTAAAGAATCGAGTTTTATAGGGTTTCTCGTGCAGCAGATACCAGGCATCAATGCCGAGATCCTTAAGCGGTTTGCACCGAATACAGGGCGCAAACCGCTGCTCCCCCAGCTAAGCGCCAAGCGCATCGGCGGGTTATTCCGCTCGAATGGCGCTATAGGGGCATGAACATGGTGAACATGGTGAACAAATTGGACTGGCACATGGAGTTGCCTTCACCAGAAAACCCAGTCGCGGCGCGTTGCTGCGGGCCGTGGTCTGTCCCGCCGAAGATGGCCTGACCGGTTTCGGCGATTTGGCGCAAGCCTACGATGCGCTGGATGAGGCGACGCGCCAGGGCCTTTCAGCCCCCAAAAACCGTCGGACCTAAACTATCCGAGTTTCCCCGAAGTTGCTTATCCCGCAGTAGTAACGCACCCCGTTACAGGTCGCAAGATATTGGAAATCTGCGAGCAATTCCTGGAGCGCATTGTGACGCCGCATCACGCCGGGCTCCGCAATGATGAAGCGGTCGATTTGCTGCAGCAACTGGTAGGGCATACGCGCAAGCCGGAGTTTCACTACTTGCACCAGTGGCAGCCCGGCGACATGGCACTGTGGGATAACTGGCGCGCCATGCATTGTGCGACGGGCACGAAGTCGGGGGTGGAGCGCGTGATTCATCGCACGACAATTATGGGCGATACCACGCTGGGGCGAGTTGTTGATGTGTGAGACTAGCGGGTAGTCTTGGACGTGTGATTGAGACGTGTTGTGGATGGCAAGTACTCTCACGTGCAGGACTTAGCGCCAAGAGCAGCCGCAGGTCGCGAACGTAAATCTTCGCGGCAGGCGAGTATCAATGGTGTTGGCTTGCACCGACTCATCAATGTCTGTAGAACCTGTACCTCCATCAAACGAAGTAAGGCGCAGTGTCTCCACCTGGGCGGCGCCGGCGATACGATTCAACCGCGTATCCCCGCTGTTTTTCAGTTCCGAGGTCGGGTTGTACGAAGGGTACTTGTCTCCTGATTTCACACCACACCGCAGGAGGGCGGTTTGATCGCTGCCATGCGCGGTCGCTGCAAATGTCAAAACAGAGATCACCAGCGGCAGTAGTATTTTATTCATGATGATGTTCAGGCAGCACAGACTGACAGCTAACGGTAGTCCCCTAGGAACTAATATGCTCTAATAGAATGTGATATGGATTTAAAATAACTAAGGGTTATGCCTTGAGTGTTGATAAGCTAATGCCGCAAATGCTAACGCAGTGACCCAAGCCCTGTCGCCAAGCCCTTCGCGCCGTCGCGAATCCCGATAAATCCTTGACTCAAAAAGACCACATCCTTATAGTGACGCCCTCTACGCGCCTGTAGCTCAGCTGGATAGAGTACCTGGCTACGAACCAGGCGGTCCCCCGTTCGAATCGGGGCAGGCGCACCAAATTTCTCCAAGTACCTTCAATGCGTTACCGACTGTGTCTGCGCACAGTCTGGACATAACGACAGTAGTCCCGGCAAAAATCAGAGGGCGGTTGTCACCCCCTTCAGTGCCTGGCTCATTATAAAAGGACGCCAGTGTATCTTGACCCCAAAAACCCGTATTAAGCGAACGATCCCGGCTGGGATTGCCCGGTGAAGTCCGCCAACTGCGAGGCTCTGGGAGATATCTACTCGGTGCTGCAGATACGTTCGCTCGACCCGCCCCATCAGACTTCTTTCAATATCGGATGCTGGGACCATTATCTGCATGACTATTTAAGACCCATACCCCAGAGTGCTTTCAGTTGTGCGTATAAAGCAGATGATTTGGGCGCGGCGATGGGTCATCCAGATTGCGCAACTCCCACAATGTTACGATAGACAATTGCCATAATAAGGCCGACAAAAGGTAGCGTCCAGATCAGTCCAATACCGAGTGGTATCGCGCTGACCGCCATAATAATACTGCTTACTATGCACAGCGCGAATGTTCTAAACCAGCAAGGTGTAATGGCCTTACGCGACGTCTCCAGTGCCTCCCAAATCCCCATGTTTTTGTCGACCAATAATGGTGCGGCCAGCATATAAGCGAATACCAGATACACACCCGGCAAAACCAGCAAAACGAAACCAAATAAAATCAGTACTACCATGAGCAGGTAGAGAAGAAAGATGGGTATGGTTTTAGGGTAGTAGTCAAAAACCATCGACGTACGCGTTGGAATGCCAACGCTTCGCCTAATGGCAATCATCAGTAAGCCTGCGACCAAGGGCAGGGTTAACAGGCTAGTAATCAACTGCCACAAAAGCAGCGTCAAGCTCGCATCTTCGCCAATTAACTTGGACCCGCCCGATGTGATCCCAACAATTACTGAGTAAACAAGAATAGCACCCCAATACGTGCCTTTAAATCCATCCTTTAGCTTCCATGCTTCAGTCAATACTTCACCAATAGTCCAGTCGGGATTGAGTTCATATTTCTCTGCCCCCGGACTAATATTGTCAGCGCTGGTTTTATAAAGTGTTTTGTCCGACATAGCGTTTTCCCTCTAATTATTTTATTGGAGTGTAGTAGAAAAGTAACACTGCTGTAAGCAGAAAGCAGAAAGCAGAAAGCAGAAAGCAGAAAGCAGAAAGCAGAAAGCAGATGAAATTAGGTGGCAGGTTGTGCCCCGATCGCGCTCGCCTAACACTCGGCTTCACGGTGCAGTATCGACATTTACGAATACGGCCCGGCTTGATCCCGGCAGGTCCGGTAATGGAGCGAATTCAGCACTATTTTCAGACGTCGGCTGCCGCAGCCGTCGTCGCTTTCCCGGGTGATTTCGCGCACGGCTTTTAGTCGTTCCCGGTGATACACGCAATCTGCTTCACCGCTTCCATCTCGAAATCTTCTGAACAGCGCTTTTTGCTCATAATAGACACCTTCTGTTTGCGTCAATCGCAATGCTATCAGGTTGCTACAATACGAGTGGTTTGCCACTTTCACATTGGACTCAATGGGTGTAGATTGCGCCGCGGCATGATCATCAGTCAAATAGCGAGACTTAGAGTCTTCTCAAGGCCTGCAGACACCCTGCACCCGTACAGCGCATAACCAGGAAATCAAATCATGGATAATCCCAATCTGCAGGAAAAACTCGACGCGATCTTTCAAATTCATATGGATGCGGAACTCTCCGGTGATCTCGACAAGACCTTGGCGACGATGTCGCCCAATCCACATCTGGTGAATGTGCCGACGATGGTAGGCGGCGAGGGGCCGGAGGGTGTGCGAACGTTCTACGCGAAGCGGTTGATCGGTCAGTTCTTTCCGCCCGACGTACAGTTTGAGACTATCTCGCGGACCCACAGTAAAGAGCGGCTAGTCGATGAAATCATCATCTCGTTTACGCACACCAGCAAGATGGACTGGATGCTTCCGGGTGTTGATCCTACGGGCAAGTTTGTCGAAGTGGCGTTTGTCGTGATCGTCGGCATAGAGGACGATAAAGTTTCCTATGAACACATTCACTGGGACCAGGCGAACGTACTCGTCCAAATCGGCCTGTTAGACCCAACCGGTCTCCCGGTGACTGGGGCGGGCGCAGCAGCAAAGCTCAGGAAACACTCCCTGCCCGATCCGTTTTTCAACGAAGGGTAGAGCATACCGGGGACGTCTCTAGTCCGAGACATTCACCTCGCAGTACACCAGTACTGCGAGGCAATAACCCGCAGGGCTCACCTGGCCCGCCGCCGACGTACGCAACCCTCTGTCAGCCGAGAGCTTGCGCTAAGTCTTACATTCTTCGTCTTCACATCTGCCACTGAGCTAACATTCAGCCCGTTCAATAGGGTGCAGTGTTGTCTGAAATTGATAAGATCCGACCCCGTCACCTTTACGCCAACCCGCTACTCTCCCTCCAACATTTCACCTCATTTGCGCAATGTCCGGGTAGCCAACAAGGTCTCCTCAATAAATAGGACCAGCGCCACTATGAGAGACATCATGGCAAGGACAAATAAGAATACGATGCCTCCGCCCACATTCACGTCCCAGTAACTACCCGCGAACAGTGTGACAACCAGTAAACACACCACAAGGCCAGAGAAGGCACAAAAGCCCATAGACCAACCGTTGAGTCGAATACGCCGTTGCAAATCGGCTAATTCACTCTCGGTCCGCTCAAGCAGTGCAGGATCTTTAAGCAGTAAACTTCGGCGCTCCACCACCCGGGAACGATCGACAATTCGCGCCAAGCGGCCGGACATCACATTTAAAAAACCGGCAACGCCCGCCAATAGGAATACGGGGGCAACAGCCAGTTGTATAATATGGGGATTAAGCAACATCCTTTCTGTAAATTCGGTTATCCCTTAATTGCCAGTTCTTCGTCAAAGGTGACATAGCGCTTGTCTGCCGTCTGCCAGTCTTCCGCAATTTCCATTAACACCGCCGATACC